>Ga0190334_1000397_pt1 | contig 22725 bp, 22 predicted proteins | sample 48720478_MG_FD_161270 | JGI IMG/M metagenome (GOLD analysis project Ga0190334, IMG submission 161270) | Hydrothermal vent sediment bacterial communities from Southern Trench, Guaymas Basin, Mexico - 4872-04-7-8_MG | ecosystem: Environmental > Aquatic > Marine > Hydrothermal vents > Sediment ...
CGCCCTTGCGGCTCAATTTCGGCTTCAAAATATCATGCAGTACCCGCCGCATTGTCAGGCGCTGGCCTGGCAACCGTCGCTCCAGCAAATCCAACGTGGCATCATATTGCCCGCGCTGATACGTCTCTTCTTCCAAAGGAAAATGAAATCGAGTAGTCCCCACGAGCTCATAAATCTTGTCGACCAGTCCTCGAAAGCCAGGCAAACCCGCTGGATAAGAGATTCCAGCCCCACAAAAGAATACGACACGCCCTTCCTCATGCGCATCCAATAAGGTTTCAGGTATATCGGGACCGTTGGCTGTGAATTGCATCCTGTTTAGCCTTCGTAGACAGACAGGATTTTGGGTTCCTGCTGTAACGAACTTTCCTACGCACAGAGACCTTCAATCGGGCCGAACAACCTCGAGCTCAGCTGCCGGGGTTCGCCAGCCGGCTTGGCATTCTCATTCCGCCTAATCGCTCCTTGGCCTCCAAATCGCGCTGCATCCTCGGTCAGCTCCTGCGAAACGCTAGGGGGATTGTGCTATGAAATCTACGTCCAAGGTCAATCTCAAGAACATATAGGTTATGCCAGCAAGGATAATCCTTGCAGTATTACCAATAAGGAACTTATTAAATCTACGGCGTCCGCGCTTTGCTTCAGTAATCCTAAGTTCAATTAGATCATCTTCTCCTTCCGGTGCGGGATATTCAGTGCCCCATCGTACCCATTGACCTGCTACCTTCACGGCTAGCCACAAGCCAACAAACTCGCCTTGGCCAATGATGAATGAAAGTGGATACAGAATCCCTTCAAAAACACCAACCAGAGATGATGGCCAAAGATCTTCAACTGTTGCTTCACCAACAAGATCAAAGAGCTGATCGATCCCCTGAATCATGTAGAAAACAATCCAGTGTGAAATGGGTATTGAGATAAGGAAGATGCCGAGGAACGTCGCTATATGTTTTGCCTGAACCTCGGGTACAAACGAAGCAACGCCTGGGCTGAAGGCAGGATTAAGGCAAACTAGGGAAACACCAATTCCTAATAGAACAACGAGCAAAATATTCCATCCAACAGGAAGAGATTTTGCTGGCTCCATTACTATCCTCCAATCCCCCTAATTATTCCTTAGCACCAAGACCGTCTCCGGTCCATCCTGCTCGGGTGCTTATCATTCCTTGAGGCCAGAACTATCCCCCAGCGATGATTTGATTTCCTACGAGGGATGGATAAACGCTGCTTCTACGGATGGGTTTCCCGGTCAGAATCGATGCCATCTCAGGATACAACGATTCGGCGGGCCTCGCCATCCCTGGCCCACAAAGGAGGCCTTCCTTGGCCCCCGAGCCACCCGAAGTCCGCTTCGAAGCACCCCTCCGGCCCAGGGCTCAGGGCTGCGACTCCGCCTCCTCGCCTCCCGCGGCGAAGCGATCGTCGGCGCGGGTGTGTTCGGAGCACTCGGCCCGGCCGGTCAGCCAGCCGATGCGAGCCGCCGGCGCATGATCGAAGGCCGGGACGTAGGGCTTGAGGTCCAGCAGGGGCGTGCCGTCCAGGATGTCCACGTCCTCGATTTCCAGCCGGGCGCCGCGCACTTCCACCAGCCGCACGATCGAGAGCCCGACCGGGTTGGGGCGGGAGGGGGCGCGGGTGGCGAAGACGCCCCGCGGCCTGTCGTCCATGAAGGGCGTGACGGTCAGCCTCAGCGGCCCGGCGCGGTGGAATAGGTAGATCAAGAAGATGTGCGAAAAGCCATCCAGGTCGCGCAATCCCTCCTGGAGAGCGGGATCGAGCGCCACCCAGCCGCGCACGCCGCGGGCGCCGGCGGGCTGGATGGGCATGTCCTGCGGGCTCTTGAAGGGCGAGTGGATCGTGCCGATCGGCTTCAACTCGATGGGGTCCATGGAGACCTCCCCGGGAACGAAAAGCGCCGCCCGGAATGCTGCACAAGCCGGGCGGCGTTGGCTGGGGGTCGAGGATTCGAACCTCGGCTTACGGATCCAGAGTCCGCTGTCCTACCACTAGACGAACCCCCAATGCAGCGGGATTGTAACATAGATGCCCGCGGGCTGTCCACGATTCAGCCCGCCGCCTGCGCCTCCAGCAGCGCAACGGCGCGCTCGAGGCGCGCCAGCACTTCCTCTTTACCGATCAACAGCATGCTCTCGATCAGCGGCGGGCTCACGCGCTGGCCGGTGACGGCCACCCGCAGGATGCCGAAGAGCTGCCCGGCTTTCAATCCCAGCTCGTCCGCCAGCGCCCGCAGCGCCGCTTCGAGCGGCTCGTGCTCCATCGCCGGCAGGGCGCGGATCACCTCCGCCGCCCGCCGGGCGGCCGCTGCTGACCCGGCGGCATCCATCTTCTTGCCCACCAGCTCCTGCGGATCGGGCTCGACCGCCCCCCGGAAGAAGAAGCCCGCCAGCTCGACCGCCTCGTCCAGCGTGCGGATGCGCTCCTGGATCAGCGGCACGATCGGCAGCAAGCCCTCGGCCTCGACCTCGATCCCGGCGCGCTGGAAGAATGGCGCAAGCCGCGCCGCCAGCTCCTCGGCCGGGAGGTGGCGGATGTGCAACCCGTTGAAATGGTCAAGTTTGCTGAAATTGACCGCCGCCGGGCTGGGGTTCAGGCGCTCGAGGGCGAACTTCTCGATCAAGGCCTCCATCGGGAAGAACTCTGTGTGGTCGTCGTAGGACCAGCCCATCAGGCTGATCCAGTTGATCACCGCCTCGGGCAGGTAGCCCATCTCGCGCAGGTCGAGGGCGAAGATGGCCTTGGCGCCCAGCTTGGGGTCGAGCGTGTCGCGCTTGCTCAGCTTGCCCTTGCCGGTGGGGCTGAGCAGCACCGAGAGATGCACCCACACCGGCTGGGGCCACTCGAAGGCCTGGTAGATCAGCACGTGCAGCGGGAAGGTCGGCAGCCACTCCGAGCCCCGCAGCACGTGGGTGATGCCCATCAGGTGGTCATCGACCATCGCCGCCAGGTGATAGACCGGCATGCCGGTGGACTTCAGCAGGATGTAGTCGTCGATGTTGGCGTTTTCGACCGTGATGGGCCCGCGCAGCAGGTCCACGGCGGTCGTGGTGCCCTCGCGGGGGGTCTTGAAGCGCACGACGTGGCTCTCGCCGGCCTCCACCCGGGCGCGGGCCTCCTCCAGCGGGAGGGCGCGGCAATGGCCGTCGTAGCGCGGCGGCTCCTTGCGCTGCTGCTGCATCTTGCGCACCTGCGCCAGCCGCTCGGGGCTGCAGAAGCAGTAGTAGGCCGCGCCGCGGTCGATCAGCTCGAGCGCGTGGTCGTGGTAGATCGCCATGCGCTCCGACTGGCGGTAGGGCGCGTGCGGCCCGCCCACGTCGGGTCCTTCATCCCATTCCAGTCCCAGCCAGCGCAAGGCTTCATAGTATTCGGCTTCGGCATCGGGGTCGAAGCGGCTGCGGTCGGTGTCCTCGATCCGCAGGATGAATTGCCCGCCGGTCTTGCGCGCCAGCAGGTAGTCGTACAGGGCGGTCCGGGCGCTTCCCAGGTGGAAACGTCCGGTGGGGGAGGGGGCAAAACGCACGCGAGCAGGTTGGGTTCCGGTCATTCAAAATCCTCGATTCACAGGATGATCAGAGCTCAATCTGGCGGTGCCGGAGGATCACACTCTCCACAAGCCCAATGGCAAGCAGGCTGGTGAGCAGGGAGGAGCCGCCATAGCTCAGGAAGGGCAGCGGCAATCCGGACACCGGAAAGAGATTGAGGTTCACGCCGATGTTGAAGAATCCTTGGAAGGCCAACAGGGTGGCCACGCCGTAGCAGATGAGTGCGCCATAGAGGTCGCGGGCCAGCCTGGCGGCCCGCAGGCAGCGCAAGATCACGAAGACGAACACCGCCAGGAAGATCACCGCCCCGATGAAGCCGAACTCCTCGGCGGTCACGGAGAAGATGAAGTCCGTGTGCCGGACTTTCAGGAAGCGCAGTTGCACCTGGCTGCCGCTGGCATAGCCCTTGCCGGCCAGGCCGCCGGAGCCGATGGCGATCAAGGCCTGATTGACGTTGTAGGTGGCGCCGAATTGTGCATCCGGATCCGGGAAGAGGAAGGTGATCACGCGCGCTTTCTGGTAATCCTGCAGCAGCGGCCAGGCCAGGAGCGGGGCGAGCAGGCCGACGGCGGCGATCATGGCCAGATGGCGCGGCCTGGCGCCTGCCGCCCAGAGCAGCGCCACCCAAATCACACCCAGCACGATGGCCGTGCTGAGATCGGGCTGGACAAACACGAGCAATGCGGGCAGGCCGGTCAGCAGCAGGCTGCGGATGACAATCCCCGGCTGATCGATGTCGTGGCGGTGGGCGTTCAGGTAGCTGGCCAGGATCAGGATCATCAGGATCTTCGCCAGCTCCGAGGGCTGGATGGTGAGGATGCCCACCTGGAACCAGCGGGTCGAGCCGAAACCCACGATGCCGGCGATGGGGATCATCGCCAGCAGCCCCAGCATCACCATATACATGGGGCGCGAGAGGGCGCTCCAGAGGCGGTAATCGATCGCCGCCGTGAGCAAAAGGACCACGAAACCCGCCAGGCCATAGATGATTTGCCGGGGGACCGTGTCCTGTTCGATGAGGAACTGATTGCCGGCGATGGCCGAGCGAATCATGGCCACGCCCGCGATGGTGAGCAGGGCGACAGCCGCGAGCAGCCATACGTCGAAATGACGCCAGATACGGGCGGAATTCATGCGATCTACCGGACCGGCTGGCGCCGCCTCCGCATCGGTGCCAGGGGGATTTGCGCGACTAGACGCTGGCTGTCACGCTCGCGGGTGAGCGTGATCTCCACCGCGTCGGTGTCGATCTCGATGTGACGGGAGATCACGTGGATGAGATCGTCCTTCAGGGCCTCCAGCTTCCCGGGGGACAGGCCGGCGCGGTCGTGGATCAACACCAGTTGGAGGCGTTCCTTGGCGTCCCTGGCGCTGCGCGTGCGTCCCAGCCCGACTTTCTCCAGGAATCTCATCCTTCGCCTCCTGCTCTGATCAGACGCGTCAGCTTGCCGAAGAAGCCATCCTGGCCTCCCAGGCTCTCGAAGGGGACTTCCTCCCCATTCAAGCGACGGGCGATGTTGTGGAAGGCCTTCCCGGCCTTGCTGCTGGCGTTCATCGCCACCGGCACCCCTTGATTGGTTGCCACCGTGACCGATTCATCCTCCGGCACGATGCCGACCAATTCGATGGCGAGCACATCCAGGATATCCTCTGTGCCTAGCATATCGCCCCGGCGCACCATCTCAGGCTTTACCCGGTTGATGACCAGTTTGCCTGGTCCCTTCTCCTCGGCCTCGATCAGCCCGATGATGCGGTCGGCGTCCCGGACGGCCGAGATCTCGGGATTGGTTATGATCAGGACGATATCGGCGGGGGCGATGGCGTTGCGGAAACCGCGCTCAATGCCCGCGGGCGAGTCGACCAGAATCCAATCGAAATCGGCGCGCAGATCATCGGTCAGCCGGACCATGTCCTGCGGGGAGACGGCCGTTTTGTCCCGCGTCTGGGCGGCGGGGATAAGGAAGAGATTGTCGAGGCGCTTATCCCGGATCATCGCCTGGCGAAGCTTGCAGCGGCCCTCGACGACGTCAACGAAATCGTAGACGATGCGGTTCTCGAGGCCCATGACCACGTCTAAGTTGCGCAGGCCGATATCGGCGTCGAGGCAGACCACCCGCTGATCCTGCGAGGCGAACGCTACGCCCAGATTGGCGGTGGCGGTCGTCTTGCCCACACCACCCTTGCCGGATGTGATTGTGACTACCTGTCCGTTCATGTAGAACTCCGTCAGTTTGCCTTCCAGCGGCCGCCGGCAGGCGACCAGGGTTCGGCGACGATTTGGCCATCGCGCACGAGGGCCCGTTCAGGTCGGGGCGCGCCCTTGCGAGCGGGCGAGATGCTGATATGGCCGGCGATGCGCAGCTGGGTGGGCGCGAGATCGAGGGCGCTCACCGAGGCCGACTCATTTCCGGTCGCGCCGGCGTGTACGGTTCCGCGCAGCCGTCCCCAGACGATGATGTTCCCGCCGGCGATGATCTCCGCTCCGGGGTTGACATCGCCCAGCACCACAACATGGCCGGGATGTCGCAAGCTATGGCCGCTACGCAGTGTCCGCTCCACCAGGACCGCTTCTTCCATGGGCAAGGTGGCATCGAGAGGCTCCAACTCCTCGCCTGCCGGCGGACGCTCCGGGCGCAGGGCCTGTTCCAGGCCCAGGTCGGCGGCGGCCTCCCTGGTGACATCGCTGGAGGTGAGCACCGCCCGCAACCAGACCTCGTGGTCCGAAAGCGCATCCCTCAGCCTGCCGAGGTCTGCGGCTCCGAGGTTTCGTTCGCCAACCTGGAGCGCCAAGTTGGCACCCCGGAAGAAATCCGCCTGCTCCTGCACTGTCTCGAGCAGGTGCCGGGAGATTTCCGTCCAGTCGCCCTCAGGGAGGCTCACCAGGAGCCCCTCGCGGATGCCTTTGATGGTGAGTGTCGCTGCCATGGACCTATGAGTGGCGATTATAGCACGCCAGGGGAAGCCGAGCGAATGTCTCGACGCCGCCGAATGGATGATTATGTCAAGCGAATCCGGGGTTTGCCGGCCCGATCAAGGGGGAGATCAGCCGCCGCGAGCGGCGTCGATCTCCTTCAGTTCGAAATAGGCTTCCAGCACCTGTTTGACCACAGGTCCGGCGGTGACGGCGCCCTCGCCGCCCCAATAGATAAAGGCGACCACGGCAATCTCAGGGTTCTCGTAGGGTGCGAAGGCCGCATACCATGCGTGCGTGGGCCACTCGCCGGGCTTGCAAAGCCCGCGGTGCAGCGTGACCTCATCGCAGAATTCGCCGGTGCCGGTCTTGCCGGCTGAGGAAATCGTCTCCAGCCGGGCGTATCGATGCGCGGTGCCATCCGAGTCTTCCACGACCAACCGCATGCCTTCTTGCGCAAGCTCGATCACCTCGGGCCGGACGTTGACATCGGGGGTCATGATGCCGCGGTCGAGCCGGCTGGCCTGGATCCGGTCGCGCAGCGGTTCGGGAAGTGTGTCGCATTGGGCGCCAATCTGCTCCAATGGTGTAATGACGCCATCGGCAATATCCCAGAGAACGCAGGGCTCGTAGCGCTGGACGATATTTCCCTCGCCGTCCAGGACTTCCTGAACCACATGCGGCCACATCACTTTGCCGCCATTGGCCAGGGTCGCAATCGAGGTGAGCACCTGGAGCGGGGTGGCGCTCACGAAGCCCTGCCCGACGACCGTGTTGTAGGTGTCGCCGGTGGACCAGTTTTCGCCCAGGTTGATGCGCTTCCAATCCCGGTCGGGGATCAGCCCATCTTGCTCACCAGGCAGGTCGATCCCGAGGGGAGCTCCGTAACCCAGGGCGGGGGCATAGAGATTGATGCCTTCGACGTCAAGGCCCTGGGGAACCTCGTCCTTAAAACCCCCTCCAATCTTGTAGAAGTAGACATTGCACGACCAGGCGATCCCATGAACGAAGTCGACCTGGCCGTGGCCATCCTCCTTCCAGCAAACGAAGTCTTTGGCCTTGCCCGGATCCTGGGGGAAGTACTTATTCTCGATGGTGATCTTGCCGGTGTCTTCCAGCTTGCGTTCCGGCGTAATCACGCCTTCGTTCAGGGCGCCGATGGCGGTCACCATCTTGAAGGTGGAGCCGGGCGGGAACTCGCTGGAAATGGCGTGGTTGGTGAGTGGGTTGCCGCGAGTGTCCGATTCGAGTTGGCGGTAGTAATCCTCGGGAATAAAGCGGGCGAATCGGTTGTTTTCATAAGTTGGAAGAGAGACCATCGCCAGGATCTCCCCCGTCTGAGGGTTCATGGCGATGACCACACCCAGGGGGCCCCGGTCTTCGCCTGCGCTGCGGCGGATGAAGTCGAGGCGGTTCTGGAGCGCCGTCTGCGCCACCGATTGCAGGCGCGTGTCGATCGTCAGCCGTAGGCTGTTCCCTGGCGAGGGTTGCTGGAAAGTGCCGACCTCCCGGATGACCTGGCCGGCGACGTCTCGCTCGACGCGCTTGAGGCCGTTTCTGCCGGCCAGGATCTCCTGGTACATGCCGTTGTAACCCACTTCGACACCGGCATAGCCGATCTTGTCGCGGTCCGCCCGGAAGCCCTGCTCCTCGTAGAAGTCCTTGAGCGCGGCCGGGATCGGTCCGAGATATCCGATGACGGCCGAGGTGAGCGCGCCGGTGGCGTAATCGCGCACCGGCACGGCGATCACCTCCACGCCAGGCATGTCGGCTTGCTCCTCACGCAGGATGCGGGCTACCTCCTCGTCGACGTCGCACGCCACCGGCCAGGGATCGAAGGGACGGATGGTCAGGCCCTCCTCCACCAATTGGCGGATGCCGCGACCGGGAACGCAAGGGGCGGCCGGCGGCCCCTCCTTGTCGATGGGAATGCCTGTCAGCTCCGAGATGCGCCCGTAGATGGCGTCGATCTCGGCCTGGCTGTCGGGCAGGAGCGCGGGTGTGATCGTGACTCGAAAAGAGGGGATGTTGCGGACCAGTTGGAAGCCGTTCCGGTCGTAGATCACGCCACGTGGCGCCGGAATACTCACTTCCACGAAGCGATTCTCATCGGCGTCTGCCAGATACGTCCGATATTCGAGGAATTGAAGTTGGACCAGTCGCGCCAGAAAGGCCAGCAGAGCCAGCGCAATCAGCGCATAGGCAAGTTGAAGCCGTTGCTGTGGGATGTGCTCGTGCGTCTCGGTTGCCATGCAATTCAAGAGTCTACTTCAGATTTCGACCTCTGGAGGCTCGATCCATAGTCGCAACGCTTGCATCGCCTGTGCAGCAGGCAGGGCCAGGAGAAGGTTCAGGAAGGTACTGGGAAGGACCACCCTCGACAGCGCATATCCGAGATCGGGTCCGCGGCCCATTAGATACATGACTGCCAGCCCGTACGCGTGGTAAAGCAGCGATGCAAGCAGCGTGACACCCAGGGGCGCCAGGAGGTTGGGCTCCCAAATTCGCCCTCGATAGAGGCCGATGACATAGGCGATCCCGACCAGCGCGATGCTGGAAGCCCCCAAGGGGATGCCAGATAAGCTATCGAGCATGAGCCCGCCGATCAGAGCCCACACCATCGTCTGATCCGGCTTTCCCGCAAGCCCCCAGCCGATGATGGCCAGCAATACGAGGTCAGGGCGGCCATCGTAGAAGTGGAAGTTGCCCAACAATGTGGATTGCAGGATGGCCAGCAGCCCCAGCAGGAGTACGCCGATCAGGTAGCCCATCGATGTGCTCTCATACCTACGGTTGCGCCGCGACCGGCCGGAAATTCACGATCACCAGCACGATATCCAGGCTCTCGAAATCCACGCTGGGCTGGATGGTCGCTTGCTGGAAAAGATCGAAATCCCGCCGTCGGATGCTCAGAACGCGGCCCACGGGGATATCCGCCGGATAGTTGCCGCCCAAACCCGAGGTCAAGACCAGCTCAAGCTCCCGGATGTCGACGTCCAGGTCGATGAAATCGACGAAGGTCTCGCCGTTGATGCGCGCGGTGAGCACGCCTTCCCGCCGGGGGCCGCCCTCTGTGGATTGAAACTTCACATTCACGGATGTGGCTGGATCGGTGATAAGCTGCACGCGGGCGTAGCTGGCGAACACCTCCACGACCCTCCCTACCAGGCCACGCGCGGTGACAACCGGCATGCCGCGCGCCACGCCGGCATCCGAGCCTTTGTCAATGAGGATCGAGCGCAGGAAGGGGCTGACATCACGGCCGATGACGTTGGCCGCTAGATAGCGATTCTCTGGCTGTGCCCGGACGTAATCCAGCAAAGCCGCCAGGACCTGCGCCTCCGCGGCCTGCTCGCGCAAGGCAACGATTTCTTGTTGCAGGCGGGCATTTTCCGATTCAAGCCGGGCGATCTCGGCTTGCAAGGCAGCTACGTCGCGTGGTGAGGTCAGCAGATCACGCAGTGCGTTGTAGCGGAGCGCGATCCAACCCTGCACGGCGGTCAGCGGGCGCGTGATCAGGTCCTCGGCGGGCTGAAGAAAGCCTGCCAGATGGAGCGCCAGCAAGCCGATGGAGATCAGGATCAGGATCGAGGCGATCAGCAGCCTCGGTGAGGGGTTCCGCATCATGGTCGATTCCGGGTGAAGGGGACCATAACGGAGAGGGGCCTAGCCCGGAGTGCGCTCCAGGCCCACAAGGAAGTGTCCATAGAGGTCGAGATCCTCGAGGATCAGGCCTGCGCCGCGTGCCACGCAGGTCATGGGATCCTCGGCCTGCCAGACGCGCATGCGCAGTTCGCTGGAAAGCCGCTCGGTGAGGCCCTGAAGCTGCGAACCGCCGCCCGCGAGGCAGATGCCCTCCTCCATCAGGTCAGCGATGATCTCGGGGGGCGTCTCATCAATGGCGTCGCGCAAAGTGTCGACGATAATCTTGACCGAGTGCGCCAGGGCTTCACGAATCTCGATCGAGGAGACCTCGATGGCTTCCGGCAATCCGCTGACCAAATTGCGGCCGCGAACGCTGATGGTCTTCTCTTCCTTGAGGGGATAGGCTGAGCCAATCTGGATCTTGACCTGCTCCGCCATGCGCTCACCGATGAGCAGATTGTACTTATTGCGGATGTAGGCAATGATGTCCTCATCCATCTCGTCGCCTGCCACACGCAGCGAACGCGAGACCACGATGCCCCCCATCGAAAACACGGCCATCTCGGTCGTGCCCCCGCCGATATCGCAGATCATCGAGCCGCGTATCTCTCCGACGGGCATGTTGGCGCCCAGAGCCGCGGCGGTGGGCTCCTCGATCAGATGCGCCTCGCGAGCCCCGGCGGCCATGGCGGCGTCGTACACCGCTCGCTTCTCGACCTCGGTGGCACCGCTGGGGATGCCCACGACCACGCGTGGGCGGGGCATCGGCACTATGCTCTGCTCGTGGGCCTTGGCGATGAAGTACTCGAGCATGCTCTCGGTGATCTCGAACTCGGAGATCACGCCGTCGCGCAGGGGACGGATGGCCACGACGTTGGCGGGTGTGCGGCCGACCATCTGCTTGGCTTCTGCGCCCACGGCCAGCGTGCGCTTGCTGCGCTTGTCGATGGCGACCCAGGAAGGCTCGTTGATGACGATGCCCTTGCCCCGCACGTTGACGAGAGTGTTTGCGGTCCCCAGGTCGATGCCGATATCGAGGGAGAAGAGGCCCAAGAGCCAGTTAAGCGGGTTGAGCGACAATGTCAATGACCTCCGTTGAAGCCAAGGCGCCATTATACCATGGGGGGCCTTTTAGGCAGGTGGAGCAGCATCTTATGTCAAAAGAGAAACCGCAGCCACAGTGCTATAATGCGCGCAGCCATGTCGCTCTATCAGCAGGTTGAAGGGTATATCCGCCAACACCATCTGCTCGAGCCTGGGCAGGAGGTTCTGGTGGGCGTCTCGGGTGGGGCGGACAGCCTGTGCCTGATGGATTGCCTGTACCATCTCGGCTACCGGCTGACGATCGCTCACTTTGACCACCAGCTGCGGCCGGAAAGCGCCAGTGAAGCTGAGTATGTCGCCTCCCTGGCGGGCGAGTATGGCTTGGAGGCGGTGATCGGCCAGGGGGATGTGCGCAGCGCGGGGCGATCTCTGGAAGAAGCTGCCCGCATGGCGCGGTACCGCTTCCTGGTGGATGCTGCCAAACGACGCGGTCTGCAGGTCATCGCCACCGGCCATACCGCGGACGACCAGGCCGAGACGATCCTGATGCATTTCCTGCGCGGCGCCGGCCCCTCTGGTCTGCGCGGGATGCTGCCCAAGCGAGATCTCACCCAATGGGTGGGCCTTGCCGGCGCGGAGGGGATCTGGCTCGTGCGCCCGATGTTGCAGGTCTCCCATGCTCAAGCACAGGCGCACTGCGAGGCCCGCGGTTTGCGCTACCTCAGCGACCCAAGCAACCGCGACCCGCAATTCTTCCGTAACCGGCTGCGACATGAACTCCTGCCCTTGCTCGAGCGCTATAACCCGGCCATTCGGGAGGTCCTGCTGCGGCTGGGCCAAATCATGGTGGCGGAGAGTGAGCTGCTCGGGCAACTCGTCCACGAATCCTGGCCCGAGATTGTGGAGCCCATCGACCCCCAGGCTCTGCGCATTCGGGCGAGTGCCCTGGCGAAGAAGCCTCGTGCGCTGCAACGGGCTCTGCTGCGGGCAGCGGTGTACTGCCTGCGGCCGAACCTGCGAGATGTTGGGTATCAGGTCATCGAGCGGGGCCTGGACTGCCTGCTTCAGAAGGATCGGCCCACGGCGCTACCCATGCTTGGCGGCCTCTACCTCTACGATTTCGACGAGGATGCCATCTTGATGCCGGAGGCCTATCCGCTCTCGGCCCCGGGATATCCCCAGCTCGCTGGGGCTCGGGAGTGCGTGCTCTCCGGGACCGGAACCATCCGGCTCGACCGCGGGTGGATGCTCAGAATCGAGCGGGTCGGCGTGGATCAGGTGCCCAAACCGATTGGCCGGCAGGCCGGCCGCTGGAAGGTCTGGCTGGACTCCGACCGTGTGGGCGGGCCGCTCCTTGTCCGGCCGCGTCGGCCGGGAGACCGCATCAGGCCCCTAGGAATGGGGGGCAGCGTGAAGGTGGCTGATTTGATGGTTAACCGCAAGATCCCCGGACTGGCGCGCCCTCGCTGGCCGCTGGTTGTGGCGGGCGATCGGGTGATCTGGGTCCCGGGGCTCCATATCTCGGAGGAAGTGCGCGTGGACGATGACACCCGGCAGGTCTTACGGATGGAGGTCGTTCCCCCAGAAGGAGAGGGCGATGTTGAAGCCGCGATTTAATCTCTGGATTGAAAAGGATGATCAGGTAGTGATCAGCCTCTGGCGCGTTCGCCTATTGGAAGAGATCGGCGCCCGAGGATCGATCAGCGCTGCGGCCGAAGCCATGCAGGTCCCTTACCGGCGAGCCTGGGAGCGGATCCACGAGATGGAGAGGGTGCTCGGCTATACGCTGGTCGAGACAGAAATCGGGGGGACAGGCGGCGGCGGCGCCTGCCTGTCACCAAAGGCGCAGGATCTTATCCTCCGGTTCAGGCAATTTTGCAGCGGGTTCGATGAGGTAATCGAGCGCAGATTTGAGACCTCCTTCGGGGAAGGGACGAGGATGCAAACGTAGAGCAGGTGATGCCGTCTGCTGGGGAGGCCGGCTTAAGCGACGCAGACCAGGGTGTTCGAAATTGACCTACCCGCCCAACTTTGCTAGAATAGGCGCCAGTAAGGAGCAGGATTGACAACCGAATAGTGGGAGATCAGCGTATGGGTCTCGCGCCGCTGCGCGAGATCACGAGGTGGAGGTTCCCTGCGTCAAAGCGGGGCTAACCCGGCGCAAGAAGTTCGGGGAAAATCGAGTAGATCAGCGGATGCCTCCGGAGCCCGCCACAGGCTCCCTTCTCCCTTCCAAGAGAGTGCGGCCTCAAAACCGTCCGGCGACGGGCGGGACAAAAGGATGCGCAGTGGCCAGGTAGGTGCCCCGGACGGGCGCGTGCCTGCAAGCATAGGAAGGGCGTCGAGGCATACCATCAAGCGGCACGCCCAGCGTGCCCTTTTTTGTTAGGGGTTTGGGTTCGCGTGGAGGCGGAGGCTCGGGGAAGTGGCGCTGAGGAGAGGAGACAGAAATGAGCGACGAGATCTTGAAACGGGCCGCGGAGGACGGGGTGAAATTCATCTGCCTGCAGTTCACCGATGTGACCGGGGCAGTGAAGAGTGTCGACATTCCGCTCGACCGTCTTGAACCGGCGCTGCAGGAGGGCGTCTGGTTCGACGGCTCCTCGGTGGAGGGATTCGCACGAATTCAGGAAAGCGATATGCGCTTGGTGCCGGATCCGGAAACCTACGCTGTGTTGCCCTGGTCACAGCCAGAACGCCGTCGGGCCCGTATCATTTGCGACATATACCTTCCCGATGGCACGCCTTTCCTGGGGGATCCACGGGGTGTGCTCAAGAGGACGCTCAAGCGGGTGGAGGAGAGGGGTTGGCAGTATAACGTTGGGGCCGAACCGGAATTCTTTCTCTTGAAGAAGAACGGGCCCGAAACGATCCACCCTGTGCCCCATGATGTGGGCGGATATTTTGACTTTTCGGCCAGCGATGAGGCTCAGCGTGTCCGCACCGAGCTGATGGTGGCGCTCTCCAGAATGGGGCTGGAGGTGGAGATGGGCCACCACGAGGTGGCGCTGGGGCAACACGAGATCGACTTCCGCTTCTCGGATGCGCTGCGCGCAGCCGACAATGTGGTGACCTTGAAATACACCATCCGAGCCTTGGCGGCCCAGCATGGCTTGGTGGCAACCTTCATGCCCAAGCCTATCTTCGGAATGAACGGCTCGGGGATGCATACCCATCAATCGATTTTCGATAGGAAAGGGACGAACATCTTCTTCGACGCCGAGGATGATTACCATCTTTCCCCCACAGCCTATGGATTCATCGCCGGGCAGCTGGCGCATGCTCAGGCTCTATCAGCTATCGTGGCGCCTACGGTGAACTCCTACAAGCGGATCGTGCCAGGCTACGAGGCCCCGGTGTATATCTGCTGGGCGCAGATCAACCGCTCTGCGCTGATCCGCATCCCCAGTCAGACCAAAGGCAAAGAGAATTCGACCCGTGCCGAACTGCGCTGCCCGGATCCATCCTGCAACCCTTATCTGGCCTTTGCGGCCATGCTGGCAGCCGGCCTGGACGGCGTCGAGAAGGAGATGAGCTGCCCGCCCCCTGTCAACCATCTGAATATCTATGAGATGGAGCGCGCCGAACTGGAGGCCAAGGGGATCTTGCAGCTTCCCGGCTCGCTGGCCGAGGCCCTGGAGGCGCTGGAGGCGGATGAGGTGCTGAAGGGCACGCTGGGCGCGGAGGCCTACGAGGCCTTCACCCGGGCGAAGTGGAGCGAATGGGATGCCTATCGCACGCAGGTGATGGATTGGGAGATCGAGTATTATCTCGAGACGGCTTGAGGTCAGCCGGGTCCTTGCTTCCTCATGGGCAAGGGCACGCCTGGAGCCGTCCTTCGGGCTTGATGCCCATGATATCTTCGGGAAATGATGCAGGCCGGGTGCGGGAGCCCGGCCTGTTTTTCATGGGCGTCTCCCGGGGAGTCCGGCTAGCGACCTCAGGAGAAGCGCCGTTGAAAGCGCAGTTCAGGGTGCCTAAGACAGGTGCAATGGGCTGAAATTGGTCTCCCGATCGAATATATCCAGGCCCTCGAGGCGCTTCAAGGCATTGACCACCGCATAGGTCAGCGGTGTGGCCAAGGCCTCATATCCGCTCTTAAAGAGCCATTGTGCCAGGATGGTGGAGGCGAGAATTGGCGGGGGGAGGATGCCTCCAAAGGCTAGGCTGATGAAGACCAGCGAGTCCACGCCTTGACCCACGAGTGTGGAGCCGATGGTGCGTGTCCAGAGGTAACGGCCATCGGTCAAGATCTTCAGTTTGGCGAGCACGAAGGCGTTCAGGAATTCGCCCGCCAGATAGGCGGCAAGAGAAGCCAGGAGCAGGCGAGGTGTGAACCCCAGGATGGCCTGATAGGCCAAGGAGGCCTCCGCCGGTCCTGGATAGACCTGCGCGTTCCATTGGGGCGCGGCGGGGAGCAATCCGGCGATCCAGATGGCCAGGACCGCCAGGAGGTTGCAGGTGAATCCAATCCATATTGCCTGTCGGGCCCGGCTATAGCCGTAGACCTCGGTAAGCACGTCGCCTACGATATAGGCTACAGGGAACAAGATCACGGCCGCGGGAAGCGTGATCCCGAAGATCGAGACCAGCTTGACGGCGATGATGTTGGAGACAATCAGCGCCGTCACGAAGACGGCAAGAACCAGCGGATAGAGGCGGCCGGCGCGCATCAGGCTGCCTCGCCGTGCTCGGCTTCGACCGTGATCCCAATCCCGCCCCGGATGTTAAAGCGGCCAACCACCCGGCACCAATGCGGGCTCAAAGCCTCGACGAGATCATCCAGGATGGTATTCACAATGTGCTCATGGAAGACACCTTCATTGCGGTAGGACCATAGATAGAGTTTGAAGGATTTGGACTCGAGGATGCGCTCGTTCGGGATGTATTCCACCAGGATATGGGCGAAGTCGGGTTGTCCCGTCGCCGGGCAGACGCAGGTGAATTCATCCGTTTCGAGCCGCACGATATAGCGTCTTCCGGGATGATGGTTTGGGAAGGTCTCCAGCTTGCGGGTGGGCTGGCTCTCGCTCCCGAGCAGGGTGAGATCCTCCAGATCAGATGCTTCTGTCATGCTTCGCCTCCTGTGATTGTGCCAAGCCGAAGGCGGACCTTCGACCAAGTACGGCAATAGGCGCATTCCCCGGGTACCGAGGTGGGCTGGCCGCAGCGCGGACAGGGCTGGAGCTCAAGCTTGTCTTTCCCATCATCGTGGAAGGTCATATGTTCTCGGGCCCGCAAGAAATCGAGATAGAAGGATAACTTTGCGCCTGGGCGGTCGGCCTCCAGCCGGTTGAGCAATTCTTTGTAATAGATGGTGGTTGCGCCCTCGGCATACGGGCATTCCTCATAGATATAGGCGATGCCGCGCAACAGCGCGTAGGCAGCCATCTCCCGCTCATAGAAGCGGCATAGCGGCTTGACTTTCCGTACCAATCCCGGGCGCGCCTCCAGCACCGGTCCTTGCCTTGCAAGATAACCCACCCGCCAGCCAAGGGTGTTACCGAGTAGCACCGCGGCTTCGTCGTCGAGGTTGTGGCCCGTGGCAAGCACGGTATACCCGCCATCCCGCGCAGCGCGATTCATCAGGTGGCGCTTGGTCAATCCGCATAGGGAGCACGGCTTCTCGCGGCCGCGTTGGGTGAGAGCGGCGGCTTCCAGTATGCTGGCACCGGCCTCTTGTTCAACCGAGACGATCATCAGATGGAGACCTCGCGAGGCTGCAAATGCCTCCGAGAGCCGGCGCGATTCTTGTGAGTAGCCATGCCCACCATCGATGCCCAAATCGATATAGAGGCCATCGGCCTTGTAGCCCAGCCGCCAGAGGATATCCCATAGGGAGAGCGAATCCTTCCCCCCGCTGACCGCTACAAGGATGCGGTCATCCCGGGAGAACATGCGGTAGCGCTGGATGGATCGCTCCGTTTGCTCGGGAACCCAGGCCAGGAAATGCTCTTTGCATAAGGCCAGCTTGTGCTGGCGCATGTTCAGGGAGGCCTTCTCCCCGCACTTGCGACATTTCATGCTAGAAACCTGTCCAGGCGAGGAGGCGGGCAGAGAATTCAGCCACCGGAGATCACCGCCACCAGGCGGATCTCGTCGCCCTCGCGCAGGATCTCATCCTCGGTGATCAACTCTCCCTCGCGGGTCGGGATGACGGCTTCGGGTTGGATCTCCAGCTTGCGGAGGGCATCGCGCACGGTCATCCCGGCGCGGACTTCATAATGCTTATCGCGAAATCGCATGCGTACCGGCATGGTGAACCTCAATCGGAGGCATTGTACCCACCGCTTTGGAGGGCGTCAACAAATCCGGCATCGCTCGCCCATCATGCGCATAGCCGTAGCTGGGAGCGGTTTCGGGAGGCTAGGAGGTGGGCGCCGGCGTTGTTTGAGACTCGCTGGCCTGCGCCTCGCCTCTGCGCATTGCCTCGAAGGCCGCGATGGCGACTTCGAGCATGCCTTCATCAGGCTCGCGTGTGGTCAGGCTTTGCAACCATAGGTTGGGGGCGAAGAGGGGGCGGAGCCAGCGGATGTTGTGGAGACGGGCGCTGAGCCGGATATATTCATACGCAAGCGAGGCCAGGACTGGAATGAGCAGGAGCCGCGTGATCATCCGCAGCCCGAGCGGCATAGGTCCCAGGGCGCTGAAGAGCAGTACCGAGAGGATAACCAGCGTAAGCAGAAACGCGGTGCCGCAGCGGAGGTGCTCGCGCGAGTAGCCTGCAACCTGCGCCGGCTCAAGCGGAGCGCCGGCCTCAAAGGCGTTGATGGTCTTGTGCTCGGCGCCATGGTAGCAGTACACGCGCCGGATCTCGGGCATCAAGCCGATCAAGCTTACATAGGCAAGCAACAGAACCAGCCGGAGGCTGCCTTCGAAGAGATTGGTCGCCCAGGCCGGCCATAGGAGCAGGTTTCCTGCGAGGTGCGCCGCCCCGGCTGGCAGCAGGAAGAAGATGGCCACACCCAAGAGCAAGGATCCGCCCATGGTGAGGATGAGCGGCGCTCCCTCCAGGCGCTCGCCCTCAGCCTCGGCCTGGACATTCGCAGAGTAGGTGAGGGCGCGGATGCCGAGCACGAGCGCATCCCAAAGCACGAAAAGGCCGCGAACGAAAGGGATTCGGGTCAAGCGGCTGCGATAGAGCGCGCCCACCGGTTCCGTATGCACCTGGATCGTCCGATCAGGCGCCCGCACTGCCACCGCGTAGCAGGCCCGGCCCCGCATCATCACGCCCTCAATGACTGCCTGGCCCCCATAGACAGGCTGGTCCGACTGGGAAGCTGCCGGCACTTTCACTCGGCGATCCTATGCATGAAGCGGATATAGGCTTCCACCCCCCGGAAAAGGTTCGGCAGGTGCTGATGCTCATTCGGTCCATGGATATTGTCTGAGGGCATGGCGAAACCGAGCATCAGGCTGTCCACGCCGAGTATCTCTTGGATATAGCCCACGACCGGGACGCTGCCCCCCTGGCGGTCGAACACGGGCTTTTTCCCCCACACGGCCTCCAGCGCATCCGAGGCTGCGCGGACGACAGCCGAATCATGGGGGATGACCGATGGCGGGTTGGAGGCATGCTCGATGAGCTCCCACTCCACCGTAGGCGGGGCCTTCTCTCGAAGATACTGTTCAAGCGAGGCTCGCACCTTCTCCGGGCGCTGGTCGGGGACCAGCCGCATCGAGAGCTTGGCCATGGCGCGTGCCGGCAACACCGTCTTGGAGCCCTCGCCTGTGAAGCCGCTCAGGAGCCCGTTCACATCGAAGGTTGGGCGCGTGCACGCGCGCTCATTTACGGAGTACCCCTGCTCGCCGTAGAGTACTTTCGCCCCGGCGTGCTCAAGCCACCACGCCTCCGGAAGTTCGGGCAGAAGGGCGCGTTCTTCTTCGCTTAGCTCGCGGACATCGTCATAGAAGCCAGGCAGCGTCACGCGAGCGCGATCGTCGCGCATCCCTGCGATGAGTTCGCATAGGACATTGGCGGGGTTGTCGACAACGCCGCCGAAGGTTCCAGAATGGAGATCAGAGGCCTGACCCTGAAGCCGGATCTCAAAGTAGGCTAGGCCCCGCAGCGCGATAGTGAGCGAAGGCTGGTCAGGCCCGATGATGCCTGCATCGGTATTGAGGCAGAAGTCCGCTGCCAGGCGCTCTCGATGATTGCGGATGAACTCCGGCAGGCTCGGGGAGCCGACCTCCTCCTCACCTTCCAGGAAGTATTTCAGATTCATCGGCAACCCGGTGGTGGCCAGCATGGCCTCCACGGCTTTGAGGTGGGTGACGAGCTGGCCTTTCATGTCGGAGGCGCCGCGGGCGTAGATATCCTCGCCGCGGATAACGGGGTCGAAGGGGTCAGAATCCCATTCGTCGATGGGATCGACGGGCTGAACATCGTAGTGCCCGTAGACGAGCGCTGTCGGAGCCTCAGGGCCGGCCTGCAAGTGCTCGCCGTAGACGACGGGATGGCGCGAGGTGGGCAGGATTTCGACCCCCGCGAATCCCATTCGCTGCAGACGGGAGGCGAGCCAATCCGCGGCTCGCTCTATGTCACCCTCGTGCTCCGGGAGAGTGGAGACCGAGGGGATACGCAGAAACTCCTTTAGATCCTCAACCAGCGAGTCACGCTGCGCTCGGGCATAGGTCAGGGCTGGCGTCAATTCGGGCATGTTTGCGTTCCTCCGGTGAAGTATGAAACGCCGTACGGGTGTGTGGCACGGACGCTGCAGTTCGCACGATTGACAATTCTACCACCTGGGCCAACGCTCGCCTCGAGGCGCCGCAGGCCGGAGGTCTATGCCCAGGCTGCGATATACTTCCTGGCATTCATCCCCAGGGGTGGAGGAGAGATTGGAAGCGGATCCAGGCATCCCGGAACTCAGGATCGTTGAAACGCGCGCGCTCCGGCCCCATGAGCGGGCGGATGCATCGCGGGCATCGGCCCTGGCGCGGCGGATTTCGCAGGATGGCTGTCTGCGGAATCCCATCCTTGCCCTGCCGCTGGAGGATGGCGGGGAATGGCTCGTGTTGGATGGAGCCAACCGATCCGAGGCCTTGCGGACGCTCGGCCTCCCGCATGCGTTGGTGCAGGTCGTTCGCTCGAAGAACGAAGGTCTCCGCCTGGGTACGTGGAACCGGGTTGTCTTTGACTGTGCCCCGAATATCTTGCTGGAGGCCCTGAAAGCCATGACAATGATGCGCCGGCGGGGTCCAGGCGAAAACGAACTGGAGGAGGCGATCCTGGTGGTCTTCCCTGACGGCTCGCAGTGGGGGGTGGGGGAGGCGGAGGCGGGCTTGGAGCAGCGGCTGGCCCTGCTTCATCGGGTTCTGGAGGCCGGAGAGTCCATCGGGCGAATGGAGCGCACTGAGGCCCGGAGCGTCGCCGCGATCGAAGCAATCTTTCCCGGCCTTGCCGGATTGCTGCGCTTCCGCCCGTTCAAGATCGAGGAAGTGGTGGAGGCAGGGAAGCGGGCTCTCCTGTTCCCGGCGGGGATCACGCGCTTCATCGCCTCGCCGCGCGCCTTGCGGGTGAATTACCCCCTGGAGCAACTCAGCGCCGGCCTGCCGACCGAGCAGAAGCAGGCCGAGCTCGAGGCATGGCTGGCGGCTAAGGTTCGGACCCGACAGGTGCGCTACTACCCGGAGGCGACCTACCTCTTTGATGAATAGCAGGAAGGCGGCGCGTGAGGCCGCCCGGCTGATGGATAACGGGCGGCATGGGAGCCGCCCTCTGCTAAGCAGGGATGTAGCAGGCCGGGCTCCCACGCCCGGCCGGGGGGAGGGAAGGCGCAGCTGCACGGGAAGCGCCCATCATGAGGCCAATGCGCGGCGTTTCCATGCTTATCCGAACATATGGTCCAAAAGGGGACTTTGACCGCGGCTCGATTTTTGGTACATTGGGGGCATCTTTGCGGACTGCCGCAGGGATAGAGGGATAGCCGAGACCGGCCATGCCCGGCGAGGCGGGCGCTATTTGCGCTTGCCTGCGATGGCAAAGGAACATTGGCCGGAGGCTCGGCCGCGGCGTGTAAGGGATGATGACCATCTCGATCGAGGGTCCCCAAGAGCCACCCGTGCCGCCGGAGGCGGTCCGTATTCGCTCGCTGAGCGTCGATCCCTATGGGGATGGGCGCCGGGTGCGCCTGAGCCTGGATTTGACCCCCTTCGATACGAGCCCCAATCTGGAAATCCAGGTCCAGAATCAGGCGGGGGAGCCGGTGAGCAGCGCGGCCGTTATCGGCGTGCACCAGCCGAGGCTCTCGCTTACCCTGCACCTGCGTGGCCCGGCCGGGCCCGGGGCGTACCATCTGCAGGCATCCCTCTCCTACGAAGAGCACGGTATCGTCGATCAGGCCGAGGCGACTTTCGAAATCCGCAGCCAGGGGGAGCGCTAGCATCCATGGCCAAACTAGATTCCGTCACTCGGCATGCCATCACGGCGCCTGTGTTCGATGGGACCAAGCTGCACCGCGACCGGCTCGTCGATGCCATTCACGCCAACATCCCCCGCAAGTTAATCGCCATCGCGGCGCCGCCTGGCTATGGCAAGACGACCTTGCTGGCCGATTTCACTGCGCATACGGACCTGCCCGTTTGCTGGGTGCGGATGACGGAGGCCGACAAGGATGTCTTCCGCTTCGCCAATCTGCTCAATCATTCGATGCAGAAGCGCTTCCGGCGCTTGCGCGGCAAGATCGATCTGGAGAACCTCTTCGGCACCAAGCCGGAGGCGCTGGCGCGGGTCTACGCCGAGATCATCGACGAGACCATCGGCGAGACCTTCGTAATCGTCCTGGATGATGTGCATCTGGTCAACCCTTCGGAGGCCACGACCGCCTTCCTGGACTCCTTCCTGGAGGTGCTTCCCGAACAGGTGACGCTCATCGCCTCCGGCCGCGAGGTCATCGAAGTATCCCTCGCCAAGCTCATGGCGGAAGGGGACCTGGCCGGCCTCGGACCCCAGGACCTGGCGCTCACCGAGGAGGAGATCGTCGCCCTGGCCAACCTGCAATCTGGGTTGGAGCTGACCCAGGAGCATGCCGCTCGGCTGCTGGAGGAGACCAAGGGCTGGATTACAGGTTTGATTCTCTCAGGGGAAATCGCCGGGAAGGATATTCCCTCGCTGGTGTTCGATGCCCGGCCGATGGTCTACGAGTATCTGGCCTCCGTGGTGCTCAACCGCCAGCCGGATGATCTGCGGCGCTTCATGCTCGACTCGGCCGTTTTCCCGGTGATGACCGTCGCAGGCTGCGATGAGATCCTGCAGCGCAAGGACAGCCAGCGCTACCTGACGCGCCTGCTGCGGGAGGGCCTTTTCGTTTCGGCGACGAACGAGACGCCGCGGACCTATGAGTATCACCCCCAGTTTCGCGAGTTTCTGCTCGACTCGGCTCGCGGCGCCGACCCGAAGCGTTTGAAGCGTTTGCAGAATCGGGCGGCGGCCTACCTCGAGAAGCAGGGCGCCATCGAGGAAGCCGTGGACCTCTACCTGGCAGCCGGGAAGCCCGAGCGCGCCGCCAGACTTGCCGAGAAGCATGCCGAGGCGATGTTTCAGCATGGACGATGGCTTACCTT
>Ga0190334_1000400_pt1 | contig 22681 bp, 12 predicted proteins | sample 48720478_MG_FD_161270 | JGI IMG/M metagenome (GOLD analysis project Ga0190334, IMG submission 161270) | Hydrothermal vent sediment bacterial communities from Southern Trench, Guaymas Basin, Mexico - 4872-04-7-8_MG | ecosystem: Environmental > Aquatic > Marine > Hydrothermal vents > Sediment ...
TATTCCCGTCGCTCTTATCCCAGAGTATGCCTGTTACGAAGTTACTCGTGTTGGTGCTGTTGATTATAGGCACATTGTTTATAATCTTGCTGAACACAGTGTACGTCTTGGTTGCTCTTGGACTCCCATTGCTCGTATATGTATTATTAATCGAGTCAGAATAGTTGGTTGAGCCAAGCGCTATATCGATTTCCTCAAAGTCGTCACTCACTGAATTATTATTTATATCTCTTCCGATGGCTTGTAAGTTAGTAAAGCTGGGATTGGCTTCTGTGTCTGTTACGAATATATTGCTCTTTGTTGCGTTGCTTACATTCCATGTGAAAAGAGATTTGTTTATGCTCTGCTTCTCCATCTCTATTAATTCAGAGGTATTACCAGCGTATACTTGGTACAGGCGTACACTAAAAGAGTTATTTGCTTTGTTATTACTCTCATTCTCCTCTGCAATACTCCCGTTACTTGTGAGCGGGGGGTCAACTACTACGAAGATGTTGTTAGCGCCTATGACTGTGGTGTAGGTTGTATTAATAGTGAAGTTAGCTCCGTTAGTAAGATTCATTATTGTCTTATTACCATCTATCTGTACTCCTCCACTATCCGGGTCTCCTCTCCAGAACTGCACAGTCACATTATACGCAGGGCTTCCCCCGAGGTTGTATATGTTCGCGAAGACCGTGATGTTCTTTCCTTCTTCAGGAGAGCTATTATTAAATGTTATATTGCTCGCGGTGATGATGAGGTCTGGGGCGCGAATAGTGAAATTCCACGTTGTACTAGTATTCTTGTTACCTGCGCGATCAGCACAAGTTACATTCCAGTAGTATGTTCCTGATGTAAACCCGGATTTGGTAATGCTTTGTAACACTCCGCTACTAGCATTGATGTTGTACTCGCACATCCCATTACTGATTGTGAGGTTGCACATCATATAAGGTGCCATATTATCTGTGGCTGTGAAGTTGAACTGCAAACTTGTTATATTCAATTGCTGCCCATTACCAGGAGCTGAGAGGTTAATGCTTGGCTTAACAGTATCAACATAGATGATTATGCTTGTACTATTCCTTGAGTTCCCTGCATCATCAGTTGCTCCTAACCACACCCTGTAACTTGCATTTTTGTTAAGGTCATGGAGATTATCACTGCTAGGAGTGTTATTATTAACTGCTCCACTAACATTAACACTTCCATTTACATAGAAAGTGTAATTGATTGGGTCTGCAAAGTTATCTTTTATTATGAAATTAATAAGAGGAGTGCTGGTGTTAAACCATGAATAATTCGTTGTGGTTATGTTGGGGTAAGGAGCAGTAAGGTCTATTATTATACTCCACTCCTCAGAGTTACCCTCTGCCTGCATGGTAGTATTATCATAGCATCTCACACTCCAATTGTATACGCCTTCTCCCAGAGTGACTGTGAAGTTGTTCGTGGCATTATTTGTTATCTGACTGCCTGGCTTGGTTGTATTTATCTGCCCGTTTAATACGAGCGAGCAGTTATATATGCCTGTTTCATCACTCACATTAAAGTAGAAGGTCTGGGTTTGGTTGTTTGACACAATCCCATTAGGAGGTGCTGTTAGGTTAATTATTGGAGGAGCGAACACATTAAAGCTTCTAGTCTCTGATATGTTAGTATTACTAGCATTATCCCAGCAAGTCACATTCCAGTAATGAGTTCCTTCGCTTAGACCCGTGACTGTTGTATTTGTTTCTTGTCCGTTCTGTGCTTCAAAATTACTCCTCTGAATACTACCATCCAGAGTGAGGTTACATGTTAGGGAGACATCCATGTTATCCTTTGCTGTGAAGTTAAGGCTAACACTGCTAGTTGTAAAGTTCTCATCGTCGTCAGGGTATGTTAGGTTTATGCTTGGTGCCTGGGTGTCAATGAAGATTATTATTGAATAATTCGCAGAGTTATTAGCATCATCAGTTGCTTGTATGGTTATGTTATAACTTCCGTCACTCAAGGGTCCTAAGGTCTCATTGGTTGTAGTAGCATTGGTTGTATTACTTACTTTCTGGAAAGTTCTGTTCAGGTAGAGCGAGTAGTTAATGTTGACATCAACTTGGTCTGTTATGTTGAAGTATATGTTTGGGTTGCTATGATTGAACCAAGTCTGATTCTGGGTTTCAAAATTCACTAGTGGTGCTTGGGAGTCAACGATTATTAGTAAGGTGCTTGAGTTCTTTTTCCTTCCAAGCCAATCTGTTGCTTGTATAACAATGTATCTGTAACCGTCAGTTAATGCGCTGAGGTTTATGGCAACACTTACGTTGTCTGTTGAGCTTCCTGTTTGGCCATTTTGGCTTCCATCAACGTATATGGTGTAATTAAGTATTCCTCCTGTGAAGTCTTGCATTGTGAAGTTAATCTCGGGGGTTGTGTCATTGGTCTGGCTTCCATTGGATGGTGAGTTAAAGAAAACTCTTAGCACGCTGATATTCTTTGTAGCATTATTGTTACTATCATTCAACTCCTCAATAATGTTATCTGGATCTATAGTAACCCATATTGTGTGGAATCCTAGACTTATGTTCCAAGTCGTATTCACCCATCTAAAACTATTACCCGGGATGTCTATGGTTATATTAGCGATCCATACTCCTCCTGCACCGGGCTTTCCATCCCAGAATTGTACCAGAGTATTATTACTATTTGCTCCTCCAAGATTATAGATGGTTGTGTTGATTAGTATGCTGTCATTCTCGTCAGGATTAGTATTATTGAAGGTGATGTTGCCTGTGCTGGTTGTTAGGTCTGGTCTGGTTATTGTGAAGTTCCTGGTTTCACTAGTATTATTATTTCCTAGGTCATCCCAGCAGGTAACATTCCAGAAGTGCGTACCCCATTGGAGTGCATAGATTGTTGTTATGAAATCATAACCGCTTAGATTAGTAATGCTTGCGATGCTGTTATTATCATCAAGGGTTAGGTTACATGTTATGTTTGTGTTATTGAAATCTATTGGTGTCCAATTAAAGGTTATGTCATCATAGCCGAAGATTTGACCCGAAGACGGGAAGTTAAGGGTTATATTCGGTCCTGTGAGGTCTACATAGAATATTTTGAGACTAGTATTTGTTCCTTCATTACCATTTATGTCTGTGCAGTTAACAGTCCAGTTATATGTTCCGTCCTGAAGCCCAGATACTGTTATGTTATGCTCTGCCCCGTTTATTATTGGTGTGAGGGTTTCATTAGGCTGCCCATTCAGGATTAATGTACAATTAGTTATGTTCCCAGAGTTATCTGTTGGTGTAAAGAAGAACATGATATTAGTGGTGTTTGTCCTATAATACATTTCTGGGTTTCCGAGTGCTATCCTGGGTGGTGATTGTACAGTGAAGTTCCTTGTTTCTGATGTCTGATTATTAAATGCTCTATCCCAACAAGTAATATTCCAGAAGTATATACTGTCTTGTAAATCATAGATAGTGATATTACGCCAGGAATCATTCGTCACAGACACATTACTTACATTAACACTCCCATTAATAGTAAGATTGCAGTATAGGTTGGTGTCAAGAGAGTCTATTGCTGTAAAGTTGAACAACACATCCTCTGAGGTTAATAATGCTCTTGGGTTTGGCAGGTATAAAACAGGCGCGGGGGGTGTTCTGTCTATTGTAAAGTTCCATTCAGGAGGCCCGTAGGTATTGCTGTCTTGGTCAGTACAGTAAACAGTCCAGTTATAGTATCCTTCTCCTATGCTGCTTATGTCAAAGGTGTTGTTCTGATTCGTATCTATGCTTGTGTCATTCATGTAAGGGCTTCCATTCAGGTAGAGTGTGCAGTTCGGTATTACATAGTCGTCTTCTGGTAGGTATGTCAGGTTGATGTATGTTGTGCTGAGGTGCTTTTCGTTAGGAGGGTAGAGAAGAGTCACATTCGGTGGTGCGATGATTGTGAAGTTCCAGGTTTCGCTGATATTATAGTTACCTGCTTTGTCACGGCACTCAACATACCAGGAATAATTACCGTCAGGGAAGGTCCTGTTAAAAAGATAAGATGTTGCGTTTGTCACATTAAGGCTTGTTCCTTCAAGCCCTCCATTAACAGTAAGGTTACATAGCATGTTCTCTGATATGCTGTCTGTTGCTGTGAAGTTAAATAAGACCAGGTTCCTTGTCACAGTATCTCCGTTGCCTGGCTGGTAGAGCTGTATCGAGGGCTTGGTGAAGTCAAGGTAGAAGTCCTGTGTACCACTCCATCCTTGGAGGCCGTTTTCATCAATACACCTCACTGTCCAGTTATGCTTACCTTCTGTTGGTATGTTAACCCAGAAATAATTATATGTGTCTGGGGTTATGCTATTATTAGTCTCGTTTTCTTGTCCGTCTAGGAACAAAGTACAATTAGTTATGTTAGCGTTTGCGCTGGGTATGTATTCAAACATTTGATTGCTGAAGTTCATATGTTCATTCGGTGTGGGGTATGTCAGGTTTATGCTTGGTGGCACACTAACATTGAACCATCTTGTTTCACTCGTATTGCTATTATTAACATCATCTTTACATACCACACTCCAGTTATACCTGCCGTTTGTGAGGTTGAGGCTTATGATTGTGTCATTCCCCGCGGTTGCTCCTGCTGTCTGGTTATATAATCCGTTAATGTATAAGTCACAGTCAAGGAGGGTGTCATAATTATCATTTGCTGTGAAGTTAAAATTGACTTCTTCACTCTGCACTAATTCCTCTATGCCTGGATAGTTTAGTATTATGGTTGGGTTACTGGTATCAACTGTGAAGTTCCTTGTTTGTGAGACATTATAGTTCTGGTATGTCCCATTATCATAGCATCCAATGTACCATGTGTGGTTACCTTCTGGGAGGTTGTTTACTGTGAAGTTGTTAATCTGGTTGTTGTATATGGTGTTGTTCGTAGCGTTAGGTGCTCCATCAATGTATAGGGTGCAATTGGTGAATCCGTCATTATCATCAGGGGTATAGGTGAAGGTAACATTCTCATTGGTATAAGCAAATGGTGTTGGGCTGTTTAGGATTATACTAGGACTCTCATTTATTGTGAAGTTGCGTGTTTCACTAGTGTTTTGCCTGTTTGCATAGTCAGTACATGTGACATTCCAGTAGTGAAGGCCGTCACGTATATTGTTTATATTGACTGCGGTTGGTGTTGCATTAGTTGCTGTATCGTTACTCTCAGAGTTGCTGTCAATGAATAACTCGCAGTCCAGAGTTGAGGCTATGTTGTCTGTTGCGTTATAACTAAAAGTAACATCCGCATCTGTGAAGAGCTGAGCTGGGTCTGGGTAGTTGAGTAGCACATACGGGTTGGTGAGATCTATTGTGAAGTTCTGCCAAGCCGCAGTATCATTATAACCACCTGTGTCGATACAACTCACGGTCCAGTTATGTAAGCCTTCTGGGAGGTTGTTTACTGTGAAGTTGTTAATCTGGTTGTTGTATATGGTGCTGTTCGTAGCGTTTGGTGCTCCGTCAATGTATAATGTACAGTTTTTAAATCCATTATTATCAGAAGCGTTGTAGAGGAATATTATTGTGCTTGAATCATTGTAATGCCCTGGGGTGGGGAAGATAAGGTATGTTGTTGGTGGGAGGTCTATTACTGTGAAGTTCCTTGTCTCACTTACATTCCAGTTCCCTGCTGGGTCAGAGCAGTTCATATACCAAAGATATGTTCCTATACTGAAATTACCTGTTGTTGTGTTAGTTGGGGTTCCATTAGGAGATATTACTCCTGATACATTAAGACTCCCGTTTATGTACAAGTCACACGTCATATTTACGTTATAATTGTCATATGCTGTCCAGTTAAAATTAATCATACTATAAGCAACTGTGTCGTTTGGTGCTGGGAAGTTAAGACTAATCAATGGGGCTTTTCGGTCTATGTAGAGGATGTATGGCTGATCTGTGCCTGTGTTATTCCAGATGTCTGTACAGTTAACAGTCCAGTTATATGTTCCCTCTGAGAAACCATTAACAGTTATATTGTTGATTGCGTTGTTGGTTAGCTGGCTTGAGTTTAAACTCTTGTTCTTCATACCGTTAAGTATTAGTGAGCAGTTCCTTAGCTCAGAGGGATCTGATACAAAGAAGTAAAAGTTTATGGTGTTGTTCTTAGTGTAGGTTTGGTTGGATGGGCTTGTGAGGTTAACAACAGGACCTATTGTGTCTTTTATTCTTATCCTTCTAATTGTTTGGCTTGTGTCACTTGAGAACTTTGACTTAGCATAGCATCTTATGTAGTTTGTTGAGGGCTCGTTTCCTAGTATTATGAAAGTAGTGTTGGTGGTGTTACTGCTCAGATTGCCTGTGTTGTGAGGATTAGTTTCAGAGCCATTAAGCACTAAGTAGCCTGTGGAGCTTATATTCGTCCATGTGTTGCTAGTAGGACTGGTTGAGTTGTACTGGGCGTAGACACTCACATTAAGACAGGTGCCGTCTACACAAGTAACGTTGCATGTGTGGGTATAAGTTGTGTTCTGGTCTATGTCTAAGTTTGATGATGGTGCGATGAGATCTGTTTCTAAGTGTCCTAGGGTGATGAAATTATTAATCTCCACGTACGAGTTGGTGTTGTCAAAGTAATGGGTTACATCTCTATTCTGTTGGTTATGGGTATTATACACTTTCAATACTAACTCCAATCTGTCTGTTCCTAGAAGTCTGTAATCAGAAGTAGTGTTACATGTTGCTTCTGTGATGGTTACTACTGTAGCTCCTCCACTAGCATCATCACCGTATGAGCACACCTCTGTTTGTGAGTTATTAGCGTGGAGTATGTAGAGATGCCAGCTTAGGCGACCGTTGCTCTGCGCAGCTGCAAACGCTGCTCTGAATGTAACAAGGGTGTTATTATATATGTATGCTCCATCCCCGCTAATATACGGGGAAATTGCATCTACGAGGGTGATTGTTGTCAGAGCAGGGATGTCATAATAAACCTGGTTCTGAGTCCCGTCTGTCTCATTATTAAGCTCAATATTTGCTGTTGTGCTTGTATAACTACTTGTTCCTGTTTCATACCACCTGTCACTCCATATTTTTCTCTGAGCAGAAACGTTTATTGTTCGGTTCTCTGATTTTCCGAGGTTGTTTGCATCGTCATAGCACCAAACAGCCCATGTATGCACTCCGTTGCTTAGGGAAGTGGAGAAGTTCTGACTTGTTCCTTTACTAATACTAGTATCTGTTTGGTCTGGCGAGCCGTCTATTATTAATGAGCAGTTCTTTATAGAGTTAGAGTCTGATACATTGTAATAAAATGTTATCACTGTGTTTGTCGTGTAATTATTATCTTCTGGGCTTTCAAGATTAACTGTTGGTTTTACTGTGTCGATTATGAAACTTTTATTATTAGGAGCCCATGCGTTGTTACCACTATCATCATAGCATAGAACATTCCATAGGTAACGTCCATTGTTTGAGAAGCTTAGGTTGAAGTAGTTTGACTGGTTGTTGCTTATGTTGTAGTCTGTGCTTTCATTAGTAAAACTCCCTGTTCTGTTGGTGTATAATGTACAGTTAGTTATGTTAGATGTGCTTACTGGCGTATAGTTGAATGTAATGTTGTAATAGTTTATGTAATCCCCGTCAGGCCAGTTAAGAGTAACCGAGAGGTTTCCTAGTTCTGTATAGTTCCACGCATAACTCATGTTTAAGAGACTTATATTCATAGTTATACTCTTAGTAGAGCTCCCAGGGGCATCCACTACTGCTGTTGAGTACAGATACACATACCATGTGCATGTGTTTGCCCAGTTGTCACATGTTAACTCATTGAAAGCCGCGCTTCCTGTCGGATTAAGTGATGAATTAGTCCAAGTTGTTGTAAAAGAAGTGGTAGAAGTATCTGTTCCTATGCTCGATTCGTTTCCGTTCCCATAAGTTTGGTCTCTATCAAACCTTGCTCTCTGACTCGCACTTGTTATAAAGCCCGTGTCTCCGGTGTATGTTAATTGGATTCCGTAACTCATATTCATTATATAACCTGTTTCTGCGTTTGGTGGCACATCAATTGTAACGTTGCAGAATACACTACACGTTGCTCTTGCAGGCACCCCTCTTACACTCGTAGCACTGTCTTGGCAACTACAAGGAACATTTGTTCTTGTTTCGCTATATAAGGGGTCTTCTGGGGTTAGTAGGAAAGTATAATTCTCTCCGGGTATTATGTTCATTATTTTCTTCCATGTTCCAAAGCAGGTCTGGGTTGTGAAATTGTAGTCTTTACATTTCCAGAGTTCTGTGCCTCTTGCTTTTTGTGTTATTGTCGCATTTGTAAATTCTATTTGTGTTGGGTCAATAGCATAGGTTTTTACCGGTATCCTTCCAGGAATAGGGTTTTTTAATGGGTGGACTTTTTCTAAACCAAGAGCTATGTTTTGGCTTTTTAGTCCTCTTATCATTATTTTTTCCACAATTTTGTTTTTTGGAATGATTTCAACACTTTCTGGTTTTTTGAGAATTTCAAAATAGTTCTGACTGTTGGCTGACATGAATTTTGTGTTGGCTTTGTCATAGAATTTGAGAATAGCTTCCACTATTCTTCCTTTACCATCTTTTATGGTTATAACTGTGTTTTCCTCTTTGAGTTGCTTTGTTGTTTCTTCTTTTTTAACCACTTTGAACTCATAGCTTTCAATTATCTTGTTACTGTCTTTGTCTTTTAATATAAGATGGTGTGTTCCCACTCCCTTTGGCACAAACCTTATTTCTGTGAGATCTCCCATATATCTCTGGGTGAAACCATTATACTCATAATACAATTTATACTTGTCAAGCTTCTCGTGTTTCGGGATATTCACAACTGCCATAACTGTTTCTCCTAGAGTGTATTCTCGTTTGTTTGTTGAGATAAAACGTGTTTTATTTTTTTCTGCAGGATTTATAGTTATGAATTGGAGAGAATCAGCAATACTCTGGTTCAGTTTATTTGTTAATTCAACAATGTGCAATCCGTATTCTTTTGGATAGAATTCTATATTATTGCTTAGCTCTCCACTGTACTTGTAGAAGCTGTTTTTGGAGTTAATGGTTAGCTCATAGTCATTGAGATTCTTTGCTGTTATTATAAGAGTTATTTTCTCTCCGATATTATAATATGGTTTCTCAACGGATAAGTAGAGGAGTTTTTGGGTGTTCTCATTCTCACTGAGGGTTAAGGTTAGGCTTATTAGGGTGAGGAGTAGTACTACTATTAAAGTTCCTGCTCTCTTTATTTTCTTTATTTTATTTTTTTTGTTTGGTTTCATGGGATTAGTTTCGAGTATTTTATTTTCAGTTCGTCTTCTATTTCTTTAATGTATTCATAGTATTTTTCATAACCGTAAAGAATAACATGGTTTTCTTGTAATTCGTTGTTTTTTAGAAGTTCTTTGAGAAAGCTTTTTTCTGTATGTGTTTCGAGTTTGTAGTTTTTCATTACTTCCTTTACAATAGCTTTGCCGAACAGTTCTTTATCTTCTGGTTTGCTAAGTACAAATAGGATTTTGTTTTTGCTCTTCAGTACTAATTGTAGGCTTATGATTTTCTTTATCTTGTTAATGTATTCCAATACTTTTTGTAAGTCCTCATCTAGTTTTAGTTCTGTTTTCTTCTTTTTTATCTCGTTTAGTATGAGTAGGTATATGGTCTCGTCATTTTCGAGGTTTAATGAGCATAGGTAGGATCTGCCTATTATTGTCTTCTTGAAAATTTTGTTGTTTATGAGTGCTGTTACTTTTTTGTTGATGTAAGGGTATTTTTTTCTTAGTCTATGAGCTATTTGGTTTATGCTGTAGATGGAACTAATGTCTTTAATGTACAGACTGATTATTTCTTGTTCTAACTCGTTACCCACCACTATAAGACCCAATCAAATTTATTGATTATTATATCTTTATAGGTATAATACTATGTTTTTATTAGAATAAATTATTTATAAATGTTTCGATTAATGCTAATATTATATCTTCAAGGATATAATGCGGGTTTTTATTTCATCTTAATCTCTTTCAGAACAATATCTTCTCCGCACAACACTTCGGGTAGGTTATGGCATTTCGGGCATTCAAACAAAGTAAAGTCATGCTCATGAGCAAGAATTCTAGGCTCTCCTTCATATCCACACCCACATTTCACTCTTGCTTTTACTCTCTTCACAACCACATCAAAGTCAACCATGTTCTTTAAGAAGTCCTTAAGCTGGTGTGCTGGTAGATGAGCAAGGTCACCGACCTCTATGGTTATTGATTCTACTTTCCTGCCTTTTGCCTTTTTGCTTACTTCCCTAAGAATGTTCTTTGCAATTATTGTTTCATGCATTTTTTTGCTCTCCTTGGCGTCGCACACCGAACATGAAAAGTTTAAAACGCTTTAAATGAAGATTTAAATAAACATTAACGAATCATAACAAATCAAGAGCTGCTTTCAGAAGGAGGGTTTTCTTTTTCCTCTTTATCTTCCTCACCCCCCTCTTTTTCTTTCCTATTCTCAGGCTCTTCTTCTTCGTCACTCAGCTTCTTAGTTATTATCCTCCTCTTTTTTAACACATCAATAAGACCAGGGCTTTTTTTCTTAGGCTTTTCTTCTTTCGCTTCCTTCACCTTCTGTTCTTCCACACCTCCTGTCTGGTCTTCGGAGTCGCCTTCTTTTTTTAACCCCTCTTTTTTTTCTCCTGAAGTAATCGTCTCTCCTTCTTCTCCTCTAGAACCTCCTTTACTTATACTTTCAAGGTACTTCTTTTCCTCAGATGGAAGCCTCTCCTCCTTGATAATTGTTTCATCAATAAGAATGCCATGCTTCTTCTTAAGCTCTTCCTTTATTTTTCGAAGTGTTACTTTTAGCTCGTTCTTCATATGCTTTGAACGTTCATCCAGGAGTCTTAAGATGTTTCCTGTGTGCTTCTCGAACTCTGTGAACTTATCCATTAGGCTACCGAACTCTTTCTTATCCGCTTTCTTACTTAGCTGTAGTTTCATCTTATCAAAATCTCCTTGTATTGCATGGAAAGTCTTCTCTAAGTCCTCCACTGTTCTCTCGAATTTCTCAAATTCCGCGAATTTTTTCTCTAAGTCCAGGAAGATTGATTCTGCCTTGTCAGCGTGTCTCTCAATAGTTGCTTCGATTTTCTTAGCCTCTAGGATCTCCTGTTTGACCTCCTCGTTGAGCTTAGCAACTTGTTCTATGCCTTTATAGAAGTTCATTTGTTGTCTTATCCTTTTGAGTTCTTCCATTATGTCTTTCATCATGGCTTCATTACTCTCAATATTAGCTTTAAGAGCCTCTGTTTTTCCTTCCTGCTTTCTTATCTCTATCATAAGCTTCTCTGGCTGCACGCTCTCAACAAGGTCTATGGCCTTAGTAGCACTAACCTCTATCTTAGACATGGTCTTATTAGTATCCATTATCATGCCTCTGAGTTCTCCTATTTGTTCGCTTATCCTGGCGAACCTCTCAGAATTAGCTTTTCTGATCTCGTTAAATGATTCTAGCTGGGCTTTTATCCTAGTAATCTCCATGTCTAGTTTGGGGTTGCCAGAGCTAAATGTTTCCTCTTTCTTTTCCTGCTCGGATGCTGCTGCTTCTGCCTCTGCGTCAGCAATACCCTTTGCTATTATTGCATCGCGGTCAAGCTTCTTCTTTCCGAACAAGCCCAATTCCTCACCTCTTTTTTATTTTTCTAGCTTTATTTTTCTAGCTTTCTTCTTACCTTTTTCTTCTTTATTTTCTATTATTCATACTTTTAACTCCTCAACCGACTTCCCTGTTTCCTTTGCAAGCAGCCTTCTTAGCTTATCCTCAATCTCTTTCTTCACATCAACATCTTCTTGTTTTAATGCTTCTTCAAGTTCTAATTCAGCCTTGTTTAAAATGTTTTCTACTTTCTCATAATCTTTCTTTTCATGCGTTATATTCGCTATCCTGATTTTGGCATTGACATTTCTTATCCAAAGATCTGCTATGAAAGGGTCTTTACCTGCTTTCCGGGCTTCACTAATCCTGTTCTTTACTTCATTAAGTTTCTCTTTTAGAGTTGTTATTCTTGCTTCGTGCTTTTCTTCGTCTTCTTCATTAGGTAATAGTTTTTTCTTTGCTTCAAGCCTTTTAATCTTTTCATCATAAGCTTCTTCTATTCTTCTATTAGTCTCGCTTATGAGGTGCATGAGCTCTTTTATTCTGAATTCGTCTTCTTCTTTTTCATGTTTTTCTTCTGCTTCTTTTTTTTGCTCAACCATTCTCCAAAGCTTCTAATAACTTGTTCTTATCTTTGATATGGCTTATCTTCTCAGCTAATTCTTCTTTGTGCAGACCCTCTCTTATCCACTTAGCGAAGTGATTATAGTCATCACCCACATAGTGTCTGAAAGTAGCATCATCCATTTGTTTCAGTTTCTCTCTTAATTCATTAATCGTTCTTATCTCCTCGCCGTTCTCTAGTTTGAAAGTATATGTTGCCTCAGATTCTTCTTCTTTCACATTTTGCTCTATACCTTGTGATACTTCTTCATCTTTCTTTACTTTTTTCTCAAGACTAGGCTGAATTTCTTCTTTTAGCCCTTCTCTTCTTTCTTCTTGTTCTTCTTCTTTTCCTTGTTGTTCTTCCTTAACCTCTCTTTTTTCTTCCTTTTTTATTTCACTAGGCTCCTTGAATAACTCTTCCACGCTCTTCGCAGCTTTTAGTTTCTTGGCTTCTGCCTTGTCCAGCTTTGGAAGAGGCTTGTTTTCTCTTCTTAAATTCAAGAGGTCAAGAATCTCTTGTTTTGAAGTAGCGAGTTCTAGGTGCTCTGCTAACTCCTCATCCCCAACTGCTTCTCTCACCCATTTAGCAAAGTCATTCTTCTCAGCATTCACATGTTTCTCAAAGTCCTCGTCTTTCATAGCAGCTATCTCGTCATATAGACTTGCCATGTTTATTACTAGCATCCCGTTAACTAGTTTAAGGATTTTATCCGGACTCACATCTTTTCTAAAAAGATTTTTTTCTTCTTTTTTCTCCTCTCCTCCTTCTCCGCTATTAGCAGCTTGTTTTTTCATCTCTGTTTCGTAATCAGCTCTTGCTTTCTTTGCTCTCATAATAGCTTCTTGTAACTCTTCTTCTGATACTAGTTTCCTTTCAAGCTTTTTTGGTTGCTTGCCAAGCTTCTCCCAATGCTTCTTAATCCTAGGGATAAGACCGTCTAGGTATATCTGAACCATGTTGAAGTTCCCTGTTTTTACTTTGTCAGTTGCGAGTTTGAGTTCAAGCTTAAGGTCAAACACATCTATACCTTCTGCTTCTAGTTGTTCAAGCTCATATTGAAGCTGATCTATCTTGTCATTATACTCATTGTACTTCTCAATTTCTTCATCACTAAGTCTCTGGACGCTGTGCAGAATAGGTCTGAATGCGACAAAATAAGGCTTACCTCTGTTGTAATGCGGGTTTTCTACCATTCCGCTACCCACTGTTGCTTTGACTAATGATCTCAGTACGTCCTCTCCGTACTTAACACGGATTCTTTCAAGGTCTCCTTCATCCCTGGTTCTCATCTGGATTTCTGTATTAATATTAGCTTTAATAGTCCCTACGAAGTCGCTTAGTACCTGTGATATTAATAGCATTCCAATACCCCATTTTCTGAACTCTCTGCAACCGCGCTCTATTTGGAGGAATCCTTCCCCGCTCCCACCGAATTTAGGTAGCAGCCTGTGAACCTCGTCATATACTAAGAGTATTTTTAAGGTTCTGCTTTCAGGGAAGTTGGCTCTGAAAACCTCTCTAATGCTGTTAGCCACAAAGATATCCATTTCTTTTGGTTCTAGCTTATGGCACGCGAATATTTGTATTTCTCCGGGTTTTACGTATTTCTTGATGTCAATGATTTCTCTTGGATTATTGATCTGTCTGATATTACCGTTGAATGCCTTTGCATCGTTTGGCTTTAACCCGAACATGGGGTAGAGTGAGAACATTGTCTTGTCTGTACATTTTCTTAGCATACCAGTCCACTGAGCGGTTGGGTCAAATACTATTACTGCCACGCCTTTCATCAGGAGTTCTTCCACTATTACTTGTGCGGATATTGTTTTTCCACCGCCCGTGCTTCCTGCGTCGATGGTGTGTGTCATAAATGCTTCTATGTTGAAGTATGTTTTATGATCTGTCTCTGCTATTTTCCCTACGTATATGCTTCTTGGACCTGGTTTTGGAAGCTCGCTGAGCTCCACTTTCAAATGGAACTTCTTTTTCTCTTCTATTTTCTTTTTCACATACCAGTAGGTTAGGATTCCTAGGACTACTAGGATTATGAAGATGAGGCCGTGCCATACTCTTATCGGACCTATTATGCTTATGAAGTACCAAGGCGTGGCTACTTTGAAAATAGCACTTGTCCCTGCGCTTAGACCAAGGTAATTAGCAGTAACCCTGAGTATATAATCACCTGTTCTTGCTTTTCGTGGGATACGAGCATTTTTTAGTAGGGAGAATGATGTTCTTAGGAATACGTTAGTCTCGTATGACCATATTGTTTCTTTTCCTTCCAAGTCTTGGATGGTGTAGAACAAGTGGACCGGGTATTGTACGTCTGTTAATAAGTTCCTGAGGTCTGTCTTGAATTTTAAGGTGTTACCCGGGTAAACTTTTTTCTTGTTTAGTTCTAGGTCTATGAGGAGGGCTTGTACTGGTAACTTGTCTTTTGGAAGCACCTCTATGGTTATGGGTATGCTGACATTGATGTCACCACTCATTTCAAGACTCCCGTTGTAGATGCCTGGTTCTCCCACACCGAATATGGTGAGTGTGATGTAGTCGTCTGAGCGGGGTGCGAGTATCATTGAGTCTTTGTCCGTCTTGATTAAGTGGCTTACGTTTCCTTTGATTGTGAAGTAAATATTTGCTGGTCTCTCCTTAAAGCTATAAAGAGTTACTTTTTCTTGTAAGAAATTTCCAAGTCTTAGTTTTCTGTTAATCTGGGATATTGATACTATGTAATCTGTGCCTTCAATCTTTTTTGGTCTTTGTACAACAGGCGGGATATCGTATTCCCCTGTTTTTGTTCTTGTTCCTTCTGCGTCTACTCCTTGCTGGGTGCTTGTTCCTGGCTCGTCTATTCCAGGGCCTATTCCTGTGAGTGGGGGGTATGGGGGTTGTACTGCTACCATCACAATATTATGCTCTGTACCGTTTCCTGGCGTAATAGATACGTTGCTTCTATAAACTTCGTATCCTGTTTTATAAGCATAGATTGTGTGGTTGCCTTGAGACGCAGTGAGGTTGTAGAAGCCGGTAGTGTTATCACTATAAGTTGTTGACCCGGATACTTCTATGATTACTCCTCCTAATGGGTTGCCAGATGTGTCTGTGACATTGCCGTACACGTATCCTTGGAAGGGCAATGTTCCGTTTCCTGCAGGGCACTCGTCTGTGGGGTCGCTCCATACGTAGTAATCCTGCCACGCACTGTTCTTTATGGGGAGAAGCATCTGGTAATTGAAGCGTTCTCCTGTGAAACTCTCAACAGGACTATCAATCACTTTTGTTACCACAACGAGATTTCCGTTCCTATCTTTTAGGATTCCTGTTACAAAAGTTGTTGCGTTCGTCTCATTCCATACGTACGTATATGTTGCTGGGGCAGTTATCTGCACTCCTCCTACTTCAAATGTTTCTGTTGAGGTGAATGTATTTGTTGCTGAGTAAAAACTAGAGCTGCTAACATTCATATAAGTATCGAACTCTGCTGTTGTAGCGGCTTGGAGGCTATTAAAATCTATGTCTTCCTGCGGTACCATGCTTGCGTACAGCTCATGCTCTATGCCTGGCTCAAAGCACTCGAATAATAAGTGTTTCTCATTATCTGTTTCTGTAAGGGTGGTGTTGCCTGTCAGGTTAAAATACCATTCTTGAGTCCATCCAACACCCCATGCTGTTCCGTACAGAGCAGACCAGTGGGTTACATCAAAGCTCACTTCTAATTCCATCTCTGTGATTACTCCACCTTCTGCTTCGAGATAAGCAGCGTAGCCCAGGAACTGGCCTATTACTGTTAAGCCTTTTATTGCTAGGACTAGGAGTATGAGTATAATCACACTGAACACGATTTCCTTGGTTCTTGTTTTCTCTACCATTTTACTCTTCTCTTTTTATTACTAAATCTAAATCTTATCTTTCTCATTATCAATCATGATTTGTATCTTGTTACCAAGGGCAACAAGGCCTGAGTGGAGCATCTCTTTGATTCCGTTATCTAACTGGTTATAAGCTGCTTCTATTCTTTTATACTCATCAAGAGCAGCGCTTATCTGGCCGTTGCTGAGGAGAACCGGAACCCTTCTCATTCCTTCCTTTAGCTCCTCAACACAATGATTCTTCTCTGCTCTTTCTAGTTGCTGGGAATAACTTCTTATCTTGTTAGCAGTCATAACAACTCTTTCATACACATCATTCTTTGCGAGTGTTGAAAGCTCAGAATAGGCGCCTTTTGCTTCTTCGTATAATGAAATTGCTTTTTCAAGATTACCAATCTCGAGGTTGTCATTGATCTCATTAAGGATTACGTTAATATAGTGTAGGCTCTTATGACCGTGAATCTTATAGTACATGTACTTGGCTGTGCTTATACCATCGTATTTTATGCTTACAAACAAGAATCCGCTTAAGAGGATTATTAGGACGATTATAAGAAGGGGCTGTTTTATTCCTCCTATGCGCAGGTTCTTAGTTGAGAAGCCTGTTATTTGTTCTTTACTCAATGATTCTGGGTTTATGAACACAGCGGTTCTTATATTCCTAAGTAGAGCTGGATTAATATTTTTTTCAAAATAATATGTGAGTGTTTTATCCCCTTTAAGCTTAAAACTAATTATTGGGTCTTGCTTTACTACTTCAAACTCCTCTGGGCTGATAACTTTGTCTGCGCTTATAACAATATCTTTGGGTATTATTTCGAGTAGGAAAGCTCCTTCTGTGAGATTATATGTTTTTATCTCCCTTATAACAGCAGTTATATCTTTTTGTGCACCGTCCTTATACATCACACGCGCGTTTTTTATCTTTGTTGAGATAACAACTTCCTGCTGTAATTCGTCCAGGAAGCCCAGGAGTTTCTTCTTACTAACACCTAACTCATCATCCTCTAGTTCCTTTGACTCAAGGTACATCTCTAATATTTCTTTAAGTTCAGCATCGTCTATATAGTCAACGAAAGAGTCACTCTTAAGAATCTCAATACTCACAGGAGCTTTTTGATAAGCCTCTTCTGCTCTGAGGATAAGCTTCTGTTTTTCTGCTTCTTTCTCTTCACCAGATAAGTCAGCTCTGAAGTTCAGAGAATCCACGTCTCTGATAGTATTCTTGAGTTCTGTTATAACATCCTCTACTTGTCTGGGGATGCCAAGCGCATCTGCTAGTTCTTTCTCTTCTCGCGGTAGACCTTCAAGCACATCAAGGACTTGTTCGAATTCTTTTACTTTATCATTAAACGTTTTTATGGCTTCTAATTGTTGAGGCGTGGCACTGCTTCCTGTATTAGAAGCCGCCCTCCCTACTTTGAACTGCCATGTCGGGCTTATACCTGTATTACCATCATTATCAACGCACTCAACCTTCCACCAGTAAGTCTTGTTCTCAAGATCCGTGACATTAAACACTTGTTCTGAAGTATTCTTTACTTCAAGGCTTCCTAAGTAGGTAAAGAAACCGTCATCATCCTCGTTAATGTATGTGCTGCAGTTCAGATTGTCTTGGTATTCGGCTTTGAATACCAGCGAGGTGTTTGGACCTGTTACTTCTGTGTTATTATCAGGGCTTATCAGGCTTATTTCTGGCTTTGTACTGTTAAGAGGGTGTAAGAGTATGGTGAAGCTCTCATCTTTAGTTATGTTTAGTTCATCAAGGTATATTGAATAATTTTCTTTTAGTATGATTATCTCTCTTCTTCCTGCTTTTAGGTAGTAGTTCGCTTTTCCATTGGTGTCTGTTATTTTCTTTTCATCCTCTATCTCTATTGTTGCTCCTTTTATAGGTTGGTTCGTGGCTGAGTCCTTAACAAGTATCTCTACTTGGTAGGAATCCTTAACGTTTATTGTTATGCTCTTATTCTTGGTGTTGTTATAAGAGTCTTTCACAACCACTGTTTCTGTATGGTTGCCTTTTTCATTGTAAGTGATGTTAACCCGGTCTTTGTTTATTCTTGAACCGTTACTCAGATGCCAGGTATAATTAAGAGGTCCTACTCCTCCTTGTGCTTGTGCTCTGAGTATGATAGGCACGTTTTTCCGCGGGTCTCCATTTATATCTATCTCTATGTTGATATTGTTCAGGACTTCGTAACTAAGCTCCTTTACTTCTGTGGTTCCGCTATAGTTAAAAAAGGCTTCAAGAGTGTATCTGCCTTGGTAATTAGTGAAGGGCAGGTATTCTTGGAATGGGTAATTCATTATGTGTTCTCCTGTTACAGGGATTTCGCATTCTACAAAGCCGGGCTTATCCGGGCATACCTCCACTCTTATACTGGTTCCATTAGGTGCTCTTATTGTCATTAATCCGTTTTCTCCGAGCAGGTACTCTGTTTTTTCTATGCTTATATTGAACTTTGGCGGCGGGCTTGTAGTGTTAATTTTGAAAGTTCTTGTCTCGCTTATCGCTGAATTATTTGCTTGCTCGTAACACTTCACATTCCATGTGTATAAGCCGTCGTCTAACTCGTTGATTATTGTTGTTGTAGTCTCACTGTCCTCAGCTATTACGCTCTTATTTACGCTGTTGTTTAGTAGGTTGTTGTGTAAGGTTATGTTACAGCTGCTGTTCTCTTTGGGGGTGTTGATTACTATGAATGTGATTTCTGTTTGTGAAGTGTTTATCTGAGTGTTGTTTATTGGTAGGACTAGTATGATTGTGGGTTGTGTTACGTCTATTATTATTGTTCTCTGTTCGCTTGTCTCTGTGGTGTTAGACGAGGTACACGTAGTCATCCATGTATGTCTGCCGGGGTTTAGTTGCGTTGTGAACTCGTTAAACCCGGGGTTAATGATGTTCGGGTCTGTTAGCTTTAAGTCGGAGTCAAGTATTAGGGTGCAGTTGGTGGTATTTGTGGTGTTGTCAAGGTTCACATAGTAGTAAAAGGTTATGTTTTGCTGGTTGGTATGGGTGTTGTTCGTTGGTGTGACTAAATCAACTGTTGCTGATACTAGTGTTGTGTTTATGATGAGTATTAGTGCTATGCTGAGGAGAAGCAGGGTGTGCTTTTCTTTTCTTGTTTTTCTTTCTTCTTTAGTGTTTTCTTTCTTATTCATTTTCTATTTCCTTTATAATCTCTTTTAGTCTTCTGATTAGCTCTTGTTTTACAAGGTTCTTTGTCTTGTAATCAATTTTTGTTTGCGCAGGTTTTTCTTCTTCAATAAGCTCTGCTTCCTTTATTCCTTCTCCTATTCTTAGCTTGTATTTTCTTAGCTTAACTTTGATTATGCTCCTTACTTCTTCGCTTACATCGAGAAAATGGTTTTTTCTTGCTAGTTCTTTGAGTTTCTGAACCAGGGAGGATGGCATCCTCACACTTACTATTGAGGTTACCATCTTCCACCCCCGGGCCCAGAGTTTTTGTGTTTGGCTTTTTCCTCTGTTACGTGCAGGTCTTGTTCTTGCACGTATTCTCTGGCGAATTCTCGTATGGCTTCTGAGCGTGATTTAAAGACTTTTTTTTTGACAAGATGGTCTAATTCTAGAATTAGTTTGTTGGGCAACCTGATGTTGAGGACTTCTGTTTTTTTTACCACTCTAAAAACCCTGTATGACGAGTGTATGTTTAATGTATTTTTTATGTCAGCTTTTTGTATGTGTGAGTTCTGGCGCCCAAGCAAATAGTATACGTAATCGTATAGTATTTTATATGTATGACAAAAACTTATATATAAAACTTTCGGTTCTCTGTTTCTCTCTTCTTAGCTCCTCCGAGTTTCTACATCCAACCCCCTTCTTTTTGAGTTCTTTATTTTCCTAACAGAAAAATATTAAAAACACCTAAGAACCTCAAATAACTCAATGGGAGGAGAACAAGAGATGAACAAAAAATATCAAGTCCTAAAAAAAAAGCACAATCTACCTGAATTCAAAGAACTTGATAAAGAATTCTCTATTGGGAAACTAGAAGAAACAGATTATCCCCTAAGAACTATTACTAACAAGATAAGCGAGAGGTTAGAACACGTTACTAAGATACTGCTAGACATCATCCAACCAGACAGCAATCTTGCAAACATGTACGAGGCAGAAAACTTCTCTGATGAGGAAAAGAAGAAAATATTTGAGCTCCTTAAAAAAATATCGTATCATCAGAAGGAACTCTTAATAAATGATTTTGCTTATGACGAAGCAGACGCAGCAAAGCTGATTAAAAAATGTTTTGAAGAATGGAAAGAGTTAAAACAAGAATTCTTAGAGATACTTGAGAAGATAAAAGAATCCTGGAGGAAAGAAACAAAGTCAAGACTAGAACTAAGCTACTTCGGATAAAAGGTGATTGCGGTGGATACAAGACCGAATAATAAGCATTATCTTAACACAGCTAGTCCAAATAACTTAGTACTTATGGGGCCTGCTGGTTCTGGAAAAGGAACACAAGCCAAGCTTTTATCAGAGAAATACACCATCCCTCACATATCCGCTGGAGTGATTTTCAGAGAAATAAGAAAAGAAGATACAGACCTAGGACGGAAAGTAAGAGAACTAATTGATAGAGGCAACCTGGTTCCTGATAATATAACCAATGAGATTATTCTCAGGAGAATAAACGAACCAGACTGTGAGAAAGGCTTTATCCTAGACGGTTATCCTAGGAATACCAGCCAAGCAGAATTCCTTGAGAACCATAAGACTATTAAGAAATGCATTCTCATAGAGGTTAGTGATAAGGAATGTGTTAGAAGAATCTCTGCTAGGAGGATTTGCTCAGAGTGCAGAGCTGATTATAACATAATATACCTTAAGCCAAAACAAGAAGGAGTGTGCGATGTTTGTGGCGGTAAACTTATTATGAGAGATGATGATAAACCAGAAGCAATTATGAAGAGACTAAGGATATACCACGAAATAACAGAACCTTTAATAGGTTTCTATGAGAAGAAGGGAATCCTACTAAGGATTAATGGAGAGCAACCAATCCAAAAAGTGTTTGAGGATATTGTAAGAGGATTAGAGAGTGGTAGACCTATATTATAAAGGGCTTATCATCCTGAGCTTCTTAACAATGCCAGGCAGCACTTTCAACACATAATCTATTTCTTCCTCAGTTGTGAACCTGCTCAGGCTCAGCCTTAGGCTCCCATTAGCATCTATCTTACTAAGACCGATTGCCTGTAATACATGGCTTGGTTCCAGACTATGAGTACTGCATGCCGAGCCTGTTGATGAACACACTCCTTTCAAGTCAAGGTAGCCTCCTATTGCTTCACCTTCTATCTTCTTAAAAGCAAAGTTAGCATTATTACATAGTCTCTTATCACCTGTTGGTCCGTTAAGCCTGACTCCTGGTATGCTTAGGACTCCTTCTATGAGCTTATCTCTTAGTCTTGTCATATGCTTAATATGCTTCTTATTCATTCCTAGCTTCACTGCTTCTGCGAATCCTACTATCCCGTGGATGTTCTCTGTTCCTGACCTAAGATTACGCTCATGACCCCCGCCGTGCTGCCACGCAGATATGTTTGTGCCTTTCCTTATGTACAAAGCTCCGATCCCTTTTGGGCCGTGAATCTTATGCGCATTAAGGGTTACTAGGTCTAAGTGCATTTTATTCACATTCAGCTCTGTTTTTGTATAGCTCTGACACGCATCGGTGTGGAAATAAACATTATGCTCCCCGCATACTCCTCCTAATGCTTTCAAGTCCTGGATTGTTCCTATCTCATTATTACCTTGGATTATTGATACGAGAATCGTGTTGTCCTTGATTGCTTTTTCAAGGTCTTGTGGGCTTACGAATCCTTCCTTGTCCACGTCCAGGTATGTTACTTTGAAGCCTTGGGTTTCAAGCCACTTACACGTCTGGAGCACACACTCGTGCTCAATCTTAGTGGTTATTATATGGTTTCCTCGGTGTTTGTTGTTAAAAGCTATTGCTTTGAGAGCAAAGTTATTTGACTCGGTTCCTCCTGAAGTGAAGATTATCTCCTGTGGCTTTGCACCAATTGATTTTGCTATTATCCGCCTTGATCTTTCCAATGCTTCTCTTGCTTCTCTTCCTTTGGTGTGGGTTGAAGAGGCATTGCCGTACTTCTCTGTGAAGTAAGGTAGCATTGCTTTCAATACTTTTGGATCAAGTTTTGTTGTAGCTGCGTTATCAAGATATATCATTCTCATTTATTGCACCTCGTATTACAGTGTTTTTCTACATGCTTCTCAACCATTCTAAGCATGGGTATAACTGTTTCTTTATTTAATGAGTAAATCCTCTGCTTGCCTTTTTGTTTAACTCCTAGGATACTACACCTCGCAAGTTTTGCAAGGTTATGAGAGACTTTGCTCTGCTCCTCGCCTATTTTCCTTGCAAGCTCATTCACACTCATAGGCTTGTCTTTAAGACTCATTATTATTCTGAACTTGGTCTTATTAGCAAAGTTCTTAAAAAAATCCTCGTATGAACGGCACTTCATATGAACAATAATTCATGATATGTTTATAAATGTTGTGGTTCTTAAGGTAAAAAACCCCTTCTTCCATATTT
>Ga0190334_1000402_pt1 | contig 22634 bp, 28 predicted proteins | sample 48720478_MG_FD_161270 | JGI IMG/M metagenome (GOLD analysis project Ga0190334, IMG submission 161270) | Hydrothermal vent sediment bacterial communities from Southern Trench, Guaymas Basin, Mexico - 4872-04-7-8_MG | ecosystem: Environmental > Aquatic > Marine > Hydrothermal vents > Sediment ...
CTTTTTTTAGGTTTTTCTTCTTCTTTTGGTTTTTCAGCTGGTTTTTCTTCAGCAGGCGCTTCTTCTGCTGGAGCTTCAACAACTAAAGGCTTTTTACCATGTTTGAGTATTTTCATACTAATTTGCGTTATTTTATCATGTATTGTGTTGCCGCAAACAGTTTTTCTTTTACGAATGCCTTTTTCCTTATTTCTAATACCTACTCCACTAACCAATAAAACTTTTTTTCTAACAGGTCCTTCTATATCACGTCTCATTGGGAAACCGCAATAATCTGCGCCACCAGTTATCTCGAATTCGTATCCTGGTAGATCAAGAGCTTCTCCTCTTATTTTATCACCTATTTTTTTGTTGATAAGTTTGTCCGCGTTATCACCTGAAACTACTATCTGGGTAGATTTTCCTGTCTTCGGATCTCCAATAACTAATTTGAATTCCGCCATTATTATCACCTTAATTTTATATAGCTGAGAACTTGATTTAAGTCTCGTAATGAGATCAACCCAAGGTTTTAAGCCTCAGCACTTACAAAGAATTAATAATGACTTTAAAAAGATTTTGTTATCCATAACTTTTATAAAGCATGTATTTTTCCTCTGCAGTAAGAAATGTGGGACTTTCCTTTATAAAGGGAGCCTGAATCTTGCCAAGGTGAAATGTAATGGGAATTTACAAATATATAAAGCAGTTGTGGAAAAACCCTAAAAAAAACAATCCTGAATTGTGGAAAAAAAGATTAATACAATGGAGACGTGAACCAGTCACAATAAGAATAGACAAGCCAACTAGGTTAGATAAAGCACGTGAGCTTGGATATAAAGCTATTAAAGGTTTTGTTATTGTAAGGCAGCGTGTGAATAAAGGTGGCCGTATGCGGCCTAAGATAAGGAAAGCACGTAGACCAAAGACAAGGCGCCATAAAAAAATTGTTGCTCAAAATTATCAGACAATTGCAGAGCAACGAGCTAATAAAAAATATCCAAACTGTGAAGTTCTCAATAGTTACTGGGTTGCAGAAGACGGCTTATATAAATGGTATGAAGTCTTGCTAGTAGATAAAGAACATCCTGAAATTAAATCAAGACATAGTTTAAGCTGGATATCTCAGCCGCAACATCGTGGCCGTGTATACAGAGGTAAAACTTCTTCAGGAAGAAAATCTAGAGGATTAAGAAAAAAAGGCAAGGGCGCTGAAAAAGTCCGACCTTCACTAAGAGCAAAAGGCAGAAAAGCCCATTAAATTTTTATAATCTATTTTATTTTTATTGTGATACGGGCTCGTAGTCTAGCGGCTACGCGTTGAAATTCCGGTGGAATTCACTGGTTAGCGGCGCGCCGCAAATGACGTCGCCCTTACATCCTTAGGGAAAGAAAGGCGGAGGTCCCCAGTTCGAATCGTGACAAGCTTTTTAAAAAAGCTTGAGCAAAATAGGTGCAACATTCAACTTTGTTGAAGTTCCACTTTTGCAATTATACGGCGAAAGTCTGGGCGGGCCCATTCATTGTTCTTTTCTTTTATAAACACAGAACGAAACACTTAAATATAATTACCATTTTAGAGTGCTTACAAAAATTTTTTGGAGTGGGTGTTTAAAAATTAACAATATTATATTAGCAGGTTTTGTTGTTATATTTCTAATCTTTATTTTATTAATCTATTTAAGAATAAGAGAAAGTCCAGGAAATAATTTAAGACGAGCACGGAAACATCATAAATTAGGTGAAAAATACTATAATGAGGGCGATGTTGAAGAAGCTGAGTTACATTATGAGATTGCTAAACAATACAGAGAAAAAGCTTTGAAGGGTGGAAAATAATGGAGTGGTACGAGAAATTTGACTTTGACGAAGATCCTTTTTCTACAGATCCTAGGGAAAATCATGATAAACTAGTTGGTATGGAAGAAATAATTGAAGAAATCTTTTACAGGATCAATTCTGGCAGCATGTTGGTTGTTGAGGGTCCTGAAGGAAGTGGAAAAACTACATTGTTGATGGTAGCAGCCAGGAAATTCGGCGGCAAAAAAAAGGTTGTCTATATTGACTGTAGTGTCCTTAATAAGAAGCTAAATATAACAAGAGTTTTGCAGAACAGGTATGGTTTTTTCGGCAGGTTATTTAACAAGAAACCTAAAAACATGATTCTTCTAATGGACAATGTCCATGAATTATCTAAACTAAACACAGAACGTCTTAAATATTATTTTGACCAGAATTATATTAAGTCAATTATATTTACAACTGAGAAATACAGCAAGGTAAAATTTTCTGATAGCTTAAAAGACAGGATTGGCAAACGTGTCATTAAAATACCAAAGTTGAGCGAATATGACGCAGTTGAGATTATCAGGAAAAGAATAAATGATGACAATAATGAATTATTCAATGAGAACATCATTAAAAAAATTTTTAAGATATCCAAATATTCACCAAAAGATTTGTTAAAAAATTGTGCAAGAGTCGCCCAGGTGGCAGCTAATAAAGAGCGTAATAGAGTCCAGATGATTGATTTAAAAGTCTTTGGGAAGAAAAAATGACGTTATGGTATAAAAAACTTGGTTTTTATAGCAATCCATTTAGTATAAAGCCTGCAGCTTTTCATGATAAATTAGTTGCATATGACATGTCTTACATTTATAAGAAAATTAATGATGGAGAAATTTTGTTCATAGAAGGCGAGTATGGTACTGGCAAAACTACCATATTGAAAAATATTATTAGAAGGTTTAGAGGGAAAAACAGAATAATATATTATAGCTTTAACACAGGCGATTTTAACCTTAAATCCTTATTAGAAGGTGCTAATTCGTTCTTGCGTAAGATGGCTGGCTTGCGCGTTAAGAATATTGTCATGCTGTTAGATGAGGTCCAGAGCTTAAAAACTCAAGAAGCAAGACAACTACTGAATTATTATCGGGATGGTACTATCCAGAGCATTGTCTTTGTCAGCCATGATTATGATAATGTGAAGTTTCCTGTTGAGATTGAGACTTTCCTTAACGGGAATATCCTTAGGACAGTTGATTTGAGTTTGAACGAGGCGCTTGACTTAGTGAAATCTAGGATTGGTGATCTTGACATATTGCCAAAAAACATGGCTGCAAAATTGTTTAAATTAGCAGGGAAAAATCCAAGAAGATTTTTTGAATATTGTGAAGACACTATTAAATACGCAGTTGAGATTGGTGATGATCAAGTAACTGATTTCCATGTTAATGAGGCTCTTAAAGATGTTGTAAAAGAACAGAAAAAAAAGAAAGTTATCAGGAAATTAGCTAAAGCTGCTAAAAAGACAGTTGCTAAAAAAGCACCAGTAAAAAAGCCGGCTGTAAAGAAAGTAACTAAGAACGCTAAAGCTAAACCAAAACCTAAGCAAACTGTTGAGAAAACAAAACCCGCTTCCAAAAAATACAAAGTAAACAAGTTAATTGAGAATACTAAAAAATCTGGTTTAGGAACTATTACAGCAAAAGAAGAACCTATATCAGAAGAAACAGAATCAGATGAGGATGTCCCTGAATATAAAGTTTATTTCTTTGATAAATGATTAATATTATCTTTACAAAATCCTCTTAGAGGCATTTGAACCCACATCTTATTTTATAAAATTAAGTCGGGCTAAGCAAAGCGCATCTCGTTTTTTCGCTTAAACCTTTCTTAAAGGATTAATGGACTCGGCGGGGATCGCACCCGCTGCCTTTCCCGTGCGAGGGGAACGCTCTACTGGTGAGCTACGAGCCCGTTTGGGGTCCCTGGGATTCGAACCCAGATCTCAGAGTCCCGAACCCTGAATCTTAACCAAGTTGGACCAAGACCCCTTTATTCGGACTACTTAATATAATTAATGTAGTCCTTGGTTTTTTCCATCAATGCTTTTGTAAAAGGCTTGACCAAGTTGGACCAAGACCCCTTAACTAATAAGTGAGAAAATAATAGAAATAAAAACTTTACCTTAATCAAGTTCTATATATATATTGTATGTGGCCTGGCCTAAACTTACATTAACAGGTATTAATAATTGGAAGTCAGTTGCAGTCCCGTTAAAGCCTATAACATCATTATCAATGAGGGCAGTGTAAACAGTTGTGACTGCATCTGTGTTCAACAAAACATTCCAAAAGACGACTTTAGGATCTGTGCTGTTATCAGTTAGTGTGGACCTGCAGCCTGTCATAAGCCTGCCGGCAACATCAAAGCTCGGATGTGTTGTATTAAGAAAAGTGTCATTTATCCCATCGCTGGTTGAGTTTGAGATGTTGAGCCGAGCTTCTTCCTGGTATATTTGTGTTTGGTTAGTGCAATTTATGTTTGACCAGTCACTGATTACAGTGCGTGTGGCAAAAACTTCTCCACTTGGAGTAACAGCATTCCAGTCATACAAGTTACTGCCGGTTGCATCTTCAAGAACTATGCCGCCGCCAACCTCTCCAAAAAACCCTTGCCATATCTTTGTTTCTGATGTGCCATTTATTTCTAATGGTGTTACGTTGCCACCGCCTGCAGTTAAATTTGATACATTAAGAGAAGGATCTGATAAAACATATTTAGTTTGTGAAATCATAATTATTATAGATAACATGCTCAATGTGAAAATAAGTTGTTTTTTATTCATTCTAGTTACCTACTTTACTTAAAAACTGATTATAGAGATTTTGCTTAGGTTTTATTTTGAAATCATTAATGATTTGAAATACTCTATAAGGAGTTATTCCGGTTTGTTTAGCAATATTTTCTAGCAAGACGCCGTTCTGATACGCATGGATGATATGGTAATAACGAAACATTTGTGGGTTAATTTTTCTAGAACTGATTTTCTTTGTATAATCTTGTATTAACTGTCTAACACGTTTTTCAGATATCTGCTTAGATTGCCTTGTTGACAATATATAATAACCTTTAGACAGGTTATTACCCCTTATATAGAAAGATAGGTCTTTGGCCAGTTTCCCAGAAATCCTTGAAAACCTTAGTTCTCTTGTCTCAGGATCAAAAATTTTAATTTTATTACCTAATATATCAGAAACTTTGATATTAACTAATTCTATTAAGGTACAACCTGTTTCATAGAGAAGTCTAATCATTAACTTGTCTCTCATATCTGAGATAGAAGATATTAATTTTCTAATTTCTTGCAGTGAAAGATAGCTCTCGCTACTCTCTTTTGTTTTCTGGCTCATTTGTACCTGGTTAAATTGGGTTTAGTTTCCGTTTCTATATTATAAAACGGAAAAAAGGTTTTAATTGATATATATTTTATTACTTAATTTCTATTTAATTATATATAAAAAGAAACTAATATATAAATGTTTCTATTCTTTAGCCTAGTATACTTATTAGTATATTAAATGAAGAAACTTAGTATACTGCCTAATATAAAATAAATTATTGTATGAATTAAGTTAAAAGCTGCTGCTTGTGGATCAAAACCTATTATAATATTAAAAAGTGTTCTAAGTAAGTTAAAAAAGATAATTCCATATATGATTGCTGATGTTGACGTTAAAATAAATCCAAAAAGTACTAATGTAATCATAATTGAAATAAAATTGATTATACTATGGTGGTTGAATCTACCTGATAATAAATCTATAATTGGCTGTGCTATAATAATAAAGTAGATTGCAGACATTGGGTCGTATAAATAAGTTAAGAGTAAAGCAGAGAATGGTACAGGATCGACATCTAAGGCAATAGCAGTGCCAAACTTTATCATAAATATTAGGCAGAATAAAAATAATCCAACTTCCACAATGATGTTCTTTGTTAAAGTAAGCAGCATTAATACAAGAATAATCATTAATATTTGTAGTTTAAAAGGCACCTTGGTAAAGAAATTTTTTGTTTTGGCCATATAATATTAGAATGTGTGTGGATTATATAAAGTTAAAGTAATACTATCTGTTTTTATTGGGCAATGCATCAAATTCTTTTTTCTTGCTTTCCATCCAATCTTGCATAGCCTCAGGATCGTCCATAAGTTTTTTCATCTCTTGCATTACTTCAATATGAGCTTCATCACCTTTTTGAGCCATTTCCATACCATGTTTTTTGCTTAACTCTGCCATCTCCTCAAAAGTTTCAGCATGAAATTCTTTATCACAAGCTCCTCTTAACTGCTTACATGTCATTGTTTTTATAATATCACTATTGTGTAAGAGCTTAGAACTGATTATAAATCTTATCTTTAAGTGGGACTTCAACTTCAGTTGAATGTCGCACCTCTTTTCCATGCATGCTTTTAGTAAAAGGATGCGGGGGAAGGGATTTGAACCCTCGGACTCACTAAGAGACAGGATATCTTACCAAGGTACAACCAAGGCTGTCTTAAGTCCTGCGCGTTTGACCAGACTTCGCTACCCCCGCGCTAATGTCAAGAATTAAAACTTGATTTAAATATTTTACTCGTCTAACATGGTTTTTATATATTTGATAGAGCCTGTGTCTTTAAGAGCTTTTTTTATTGCAACATCCAACAACATTGGTTCTATGGGTTTAGTAACAAGATCAGCACTTATGTAACTAACATCTTTCTTAGTTTGCTCATCAGTTTTTGCTGTTAGAAATATTATGGGTATATTTTTAGTTTTATCATCTTGTTTTAATTGTTCAGAAAAAATAATGCCATCTTTCCCAGGCATCATAATATCCAAAATTATTAAATCATATTCATCCTTTTTTGCAAAAGTAAAAGCCTCATCCGCATTATGCGCACAGGTAACAGAATAATCTTTATCCATCTTTTCCAACATTTTTTTAATTGAGAAAGTAATGTCTTCGTTGTCATCAACCACTAAAATTCTTATCATTTTATTTATTGAGGTAACTAAATTATTAAATATTTCGTTTATCTCACGAGATTTTTCAATCCAATACTTTTTGCATAGTTAAAAACATCATTATATTCATCGTTATATAATCTTCTATTCATCTCTTTATAGTTAAATGCGTGCCATGCCGGATAATATTGTCCTAATATATTCACTCTGCTCCATTTATTCAAATTTTCTTTAATCCATTTTACAATAGATTTTGCACAACAATCAATGTGAGAAGGCATTACTAAAATCCTAATTAATAACTCAGAGTCTTTACTTGCTGTTAAGAAATTCCTTTTTACAGTATTAACATAATCTTCTGTGAAACTGTATTTACTAGCACATTTATCATTAAAATATCGAAAATCTAATAAATAAATATCAACGATGCCTTTCAAAATATTAGCTGTTTTCTCACTATAATAAGAATTACTGTTCCAGACAACAGGTATGTCTGCTTTACATAATTTTAAACATTTTAAGATATTATATAGGTAAGGCGTGGGCTCGCCACCAACAAAGTTAACGTTTTTACAACCGCGATCCCACATGTTTTCTATCCACTTTGCACCTTCTTTTTCAGTCCATTCAGTACCATGATTAGGTGTAACACTACCTGGCGCATTCTGACAATATACGCAGCGCATATTACAACCAGCCATGAACAATGTAGCAGAAGGTATTAATTCAGGTTCTTCACCCCAATGAGTATGCGCGCCAAATATTTTCCAGTTAATATCCACACCACAAAATCCAGTCGCTTTAAATCTGTTAACTCGGCATTTTCTTTCACATAATTCACATTCTGCTATTATTTTTTCTACTTGTTTTATTTTTTTATTAAGTAAGCCTTTTTCTTTATTAATCTGAAATCTAGGTTTTTGTTTTCCAGCTAATATTTTTAGATAGTTAGGATAAGCTTTTTTTATTCCGTTAATCATTCTCCCCAAAGTATTAATAGGTAAAGAAAGTATAAAAAATTTATCTAAGCTTATTTATAATTAAGAATATTAAAGTTAATATTATTGAAATTATAATAGAGGTTGTTATTGGGAAATAAAACTTAAAATTATCTTTTTCTATCCTAATATCACCAGGTAAATTTCCTAAACCAATTTTTGATCCAAACAACCAAATTATTCCAAATATAATTAAGATAAAACCTGCAATAATTATAAGATAAGGAAAATATTTGTCGTTAATCATTTGCATATACAAACACTTTTTTGTTTTTCTATTGGCTTTTCAACAACTTTTTTTTCAATAACACAATCAGGTATATCAGGTTCCCAGGCAACTTCTATTTCAAAATTAAATTCATTAGAATCGTAATAATTAACATTGTTTTTTGGGAATAATAGATATGGAACTAAGCCGCCTCTTCTAATTTTTTCACCTGGCGCAAATACATAACAACTTTCTTTATATTTGGCAAGTAAATTTCCTTGTTTATCATAAATCTTGTATGAATCACAGTACTCTACTTTTTTATTTTCTAAATTCACAAGGTCATATGTAAAACTAACTCCATATTTTTTGCCTTGATATGAATTTTCAGCTACTTGATTTTCAATCCTGTATTCATAAACAGGTTTTTTACCGCAGATTTCAACCTCTTCATAATCATAATAATAATCTAGATAATCAATAACAGTGTCTTCACAATCTGGTATGTTGTTATTTAACTCTTTGACAGTCATTCCACTTGATAAGTTATTGCTAATTTTAATAGTAGAAAACACAATTATAGATAGAATAATAATTACAAAAATAATGCCAAGTCCAATATGTCTTTTATGTTTTTCTTTATTAACTTGATGCCGGCCGCATAATGGACATTTCATATTTGTTATTCTGAACTTTAAAATTTATAAAATTTTCTTATACTAGTATACTTTTTATTAAGAAAAATATGCGACGACCGGGAGTCGAACCCGGGCCTCAACCGCTCTGCGCTGTTGGCGTGGAGCCAGTGAATCTCTTTTTTGAGATTTTAACGCGTGGCAGGGTTGTGTCCTAGCCACTAGACCATCGTCGCCTGCTCTATTAAAAAAAATAAATTGTTTATAAACTTTACCAACAAATATTTATAATCTTATATCTATAATTAATTGCAATGGAGAAAAAGAGAGACTTGATTTTGTTAGCTATTTATTGGTTAATTTTCTTGATGTCATTCTACGGAGCATTCCAATTAAGGATATATATGAATTACAATCCAAATACAATAGATGTCAATTTCTTTGGATTAAAAATGACCAGTATAGATGACGTGACAAATTTAAGATTGATATTTATTATGCTTAGTATTTCTACGTTATTAGCTTCTTTTGCAATGATTTATTTAATTGTTAATTATAATCTGCAAGTTGTTGAGCATGAGAAGCCAATTGAAAAACTTGATCATGAAGTTAAGGAAATACTTAAAGAGGAAAAACCTACTTAGTTTTAAGTAAATTTAACATATTAACAATCTTAATCTGAATATTCTTATCAAATTCTAATCTTATGCCGCCTTGAGAAACTGCAATATTGTCATTCCGCCACACTACTTTTCTAGGTCCTTTGTATCTTTTAGCATCTTTTTCTAGAAAACAGTCAAGAACAATCTTCTTTTCTTTTTTGCTTATTAAATTATAAAATTCTTCAACGTCAACACTATCTTTCAATAAAATGCTGAACAAAAATTTACTACTGTTAAAACAAATCTGGTTGGAATTATTCTCATTCTTTAAAGTAATTTCACAAGAAGTTTCCTCTTTTACACCCACACTATAATAGTGTACCCCCATTTTTCGAGCAAGTGTACAAAAAACTTATATTTAAAATATACCCAAAATATTTAAATTATTAATGAATAACTAAAAAGAATAATGAAGTCTGATAAAGAAATAAAAAAAGAGTTTAAAATAAAAGCTTCTAAAAATCCTGAGAAATATTATGCTGTTGATCATTTAAAAAAAGAAGGTTTTAAAAGAAAGAAATGTAAATGCGGCACATATTTCTGGACTACAACTAATTCAAAATTATGTGGGGATCCAGCATGTTCAGGCGGGTTCAGATTTATAGGGAATACGCCTGCTAAACAAGAGCTTGATTACATCCAGACTTGGAAAAAATTTGCTTCTATTATGAAAAAACTTGGCTATACAGAAATAAAGCGTTATCCTGTTGTAGCAAGATGGCGCGACGACCAATACTGGGTGGGCGCTTCCATATATGATTTTCAGCCGCATGTTGTATCTGGAGCTGTAGAACCGCCTGCTAATCCGTTAGTAGTGCCTCAATTCTGTTTAAGGTTTAATGATATTGATAATGTAGGTATTACTGGTGCTCACTATACAGGTTTTGTCATGATAGGCCAGCATATGTTTGTGCCAAAAGAAAAATGGGACCAAAACAAGGTTTTTTCTGATATTCATCAATGGCTGAAAAAAGGTCTTGGCCTGCCAAACAAAGAAATCACGTTTCATGAAGATGCATGGGCAGGCGGCGGTAATTTCGGGCCGTGCATGGAGTATTTCAGTAGAGGATTAGAACTTGGCAACCAAGTTTACATGTTGTTTGAACAGACAAGTAAAGGGCCAAAAGAACTTCCATTAAAAGTATTGGATATGGGCATGGGCCATGAAAGAAATGCGTGGTTTACTAAAGGCACTAGTACTAGTTACGAAGCTGTCTTTCCAACAGTGGCTAAAAAACTTTATAAAATAACAGGAATAAAGCCAGAAGGCAAATTAATGAGAAAATTTCTGCCATATTCTTCTTACTTGAATGTAGATGAAGTTGATGATATTGATAAAACATGGAAGCAAGTTGCTAAAAAAATCAATATTGATGTTAAAGAGTTAAAAGAAAAAATATTGCCGTTATCTGCCCTTTATTCAGTAGCAGAACATACCAGGGCTGCTTTATTCGCTATTTCAGACGGTGCCCTGCCAAATAATGTCGGTGGTGGCTATAATTTACGAGTAATAATAAGAAGAGCTATGGATTTTATTGACAAATATAAATGGCATGTAACAATGAATGAAATTGCGGAATGGCATGCTGATTATTTACAACCGTTATTCCCGGAACTAAAGAAAAATTTGGATAGTGTCAAAACTATTTTGGATGTTGAATATAAAAAATATCAAGAGACAAAAAAGAAATCCAAACAATTAATTTCTAACCTATTGAAAAAGAAAACTAAAATTTCTGAAAGTAAGTTTATTGAGTTATATTCATCTCATGGTATATCCCCAGAAATGATTGCTGAATATGCTCCTGTTAAAATCCCAGATAATTTTTATGCTAAAGTATCTCAATTACAGAAAGAAATTCAACCTGTGAAAGAGAAAAAAGCCAAACTGCATATAGGAAATTTACCAGACACTGAAATATTGTATTATAAAGATTTTGCCTTGGTTGAGTTTGAAGCAGTTGTCTTGAAAGTCATTAATGACAAAGTTATTCTTGATAAGACAGCTTTCTACCCGACATCGGGCGGACAGTTGCATGACTTGGGTACATTAGACAAATACAAAGTTATTGATGTTTACAAACAAGGCAGTCATGTTATTCATGTTCTTGATAAAAAACCTAACTTTAAGAAGGGACAGATAGTAAAAGGTAAAATTGATTTTAGCAGAAGGCTACAGTTAGCGCAGCACCATACATCCACACATATTATCAACGGGGCAGCTAAACGTGTCTTGGGAAATCATATCTGGCAGGCAGGCGCGCATAAACAACTTGACAAAGCAAGATTAGATATAACGCATTACGCTTCACTGACAGATGACCAGGTTAAAGATATTGAAAAACTTGCAAATGAAATTATTAAAGAAAATAAACCAGTTTACTCTGATTTAATGCCCAGAAACATAGCTGAAAAAAAGTATGGCTTTACAATATATCAGGGCGGTGCTGTCCCTGGGAAAGTCCTTAGGATAATTTCCATACCAGATTTTGATACTGAAGCTTGCGGAGGTACTCATTTACACACAACTGGAGAAGCTAAATTGATCAAGATAATTAAGACAAGCAAAATCCAAGACGGTATGGTTCGCATAGAATTTACAGCAGGTGAAGCTGCTGCAAAAGAAATTGAGCACGAGACAGAAATATTGCAGCAGGCAGCAAAAATCCTTGACTGTAAAATTAATCAAATCCCCGGGAGGGCAAAAGAATTATTTGAAAAATGGAAAAAAGTTGTTAAAAAAAGAAGAATAGATTCAAAAGACGACTTTATTTTACATAGTAAAGAAGAATCTCAAGATACTGAGCCGATTATTTTAAAGAATACAGCTTTAATCTTAAAAACACAACCAGAACATGTTGTTAAAACTATTTCAAGGTTTAAAAATGATTTAATGAAAAAGAAAAAATAATTGTTTTAATAATACTTCTCTAACAATGGTTCAATATCAATATTATCTATGTTGTCAAGAGCCACTGGTGGCTTTGCCCAAGGAAGTTCGTCCACATAGCTTTTGCGCTCTTCTTTATAGAATATGCCAATAGGAATCCTTGGTCCCCATTCTCGTGCTTTTTTAAAAGCCTCATCTTTATTATTCGGCTGGTATCCTTCGCTTTGCAGGTCATATGTTTTGTTCATGTAAAAATCATATGTCTGAGTATGGTTCCAACTTATACAAGGCTGAAACACGTCTATTAATGAAAACCCGTTATGCTGGATACCCATTTTTATTAAATTAGTCAGATGATCTAGCTTCCCTGAAAAACCTCTTGATACAAACGTACCGTCTGCGGCTAATGCCAATGCTAGCGGGTTAACAGGGTATTCAACAGCACCATGAGGAGTTGACTTTGTTTTTGTTCCTTTTAATGATGTAGGGCTTGTCTGGCCTTTTGTCAGGGCATATATCATGTTGTTAAAAACAACATAAGTTATGTTAATGTTTCTTCTTACAGCTTGTATAAAATGGTTTAAGCCGATGCCATATCCGTCACCGTCTCCCCCGACTGCAATAACTGTTAAATTTGGGTTGGTAAGATGGACGCCTGTGGCAGCTGCTACAGGTCTGCCATGAATACTTTCTATACCATAAGTGTTGATGTAATGAGGAGTCTTGCCAGAACAACCAATGCCCGATACCATAACAACATCTTTCGGGTTTAAGTTAAGTTGGGCAATTGCTTGTTTTAAGGCTAATAATATAGGGAAATTGCCGCACCCGGGACACCACTGATTAGTATGATCATTGTTTAAATCTTCTATTTTAGTCATTTTGCAATCACCTCTTTAACCTTATCACATATCTCTTCCGGGTCAATAGGGCGGCCATCATATTTAAACAGAGTATTTTCTATGTAAAACCCGGTTAATTCCCGTATCAAACCGCGCAACTGCCCATTTTTGTTTTGTTCAATCATTAAGGTTTTCTTGGCTTTTGACAAGATTTCTTTCACTTTGTTAATAGGGAAAGGCTGGATCCATAAGATGTGCATGAAATTAACATTGATATTCTCGTTTTTCAAGAATTTCATTGCTTCAAGGATCATGCCTTTGTTAGAGCCCCATGAAACAATTGTTAAATCTGCGTTTTTCGGTCCATAAAATTTTGGAGCAATCTCTTCCTCTTTTATATTCAGCATTTTCTTCTCTCTTTTATCAACCTGAGCTATCCTCATATGGCTTTCTTCTGTTGTGAAAGAATCTTCCCAATGCTCATAACTAGTGCTTACATATAGACCGTTAGGCTGGCCAGGGACAGGTCTCGGACTGATCCCGTCTTTTGTAATTTGGTATCTGAGGACTTTGTTTTTTGCATTGTTCATATCTTGCATGCTCATTAATTTGCCCCTATCTATTTTTAATCTAGAAGTATCAAAAGGCAAGGTTGTTTTTGCAGACGCAGATAAATGTTTGTCTATTAACACAATACCAGGTGTCTGTACTCTATCAGTTAAATTGAAAATCTTGAAAGTCTCATAGAAACATTCATCAACATCTCCAGGCGCAACTAATAATCTGGGGAATTCGCCTTGTGATGCGTGTACAACAAATCTTAAATCACTCTGCTCGGTATAAGTAGGCATTCCCGTGCTGGGACCTGTGCGCTGGCTTTCTATTATAACAAAGGGAGTCTCGCTTAACCCTGCCATACCAAGACCTTCAGACATCAGAGCAAAACCTCCTCCTGAAGTGGCTGTCATTGATCTTGCACCCGTCATTGCACCGCCGCATAACATGTTTACAGCAGCCAACTCAGATTCTGTATGTTTGACAACTATCTTGTACTTTTGCTCATTGCCTGCCATAAAATGCAATACAGATGAAGAAGGAGTCATGGGATATTCAGCAACAAATTTCACGCCTGCTTTTATTGCTCCTATGCAGGCAGCGTCGTTCCCTGTTAATAATATAGTTTTATCTTTCTTCAGTTCTTTAATCTTTACCTTGAAATCAATGTTTTTGAAATTGTTTTTAAAATAATCATAGCCGGCTTGGACGGCTTTTTTGTTAGCATTGATAACTTCTGGCTTTTTTTTCTTTCCAGAAAAATGTTTTTCCAAGGTATAATTGACTTTATTAAGATCATGCCCAATTAAAGCTGTTACTGCGCCTACTGCTACTGTGTTCCTGTAAATCTTGTCTCCAAATTCCCTGCCCATGTCTGATAAAGGTATGGGGAATATTAAGATGTCTTTCCTATCATCTAACTTAATGTTGCCGGGAACTTCCACTGAGTCATATATTATAGCCCCATTCTCTGTTAGTTCTTTATAATGTTTATCAATAGTTTTTTTATCAACAGCTACCAATATATCAATTATTTGCAACTGCGAATGAATTTCGTCAGGTTCTACCCTTATATAACAGGCATTATGACCTCCTTTAATCAATGAGGGGTAATCTGCAGTATAAAACACGTGCAAACCCATTTTTTGTAAAGAACGAGCCATCATTGCGCCTATAGTAAAAACACCAGCACCAGCAGGACCTCCTGCTTTCAAAGCTAATTTGTTAACAGCCATAACCATCGCCTCTTTTTTTGGTTTAGATAATTTTTTCTTTTGTTTCATTATCAATAATATGAATAGCCTCAACAGGGCAGCTTTCAGCCGCCTCTAGATTAATATCAAAATCTTTCTCACTGATAACCTTTTCCTGCCAACCATTTGGTTTATTTTCTCCATGGATAATATCAGATTTTTCCTCGTCATCATCGCTCATCTCCCAGAACTCTGGAGCAATAACCGTACACGCCCCGCAACCTATACATTTAGGTCTGTTGTGCTTTAAAGTATATGTTTTTCCCATTTAAATATCACCCACTGTTTTATTTAAAAATTAAAGATAAACTTCTTATATAAAAGTTTCGTATATTATTTACTTTTAATAACGCCAACTTTAGGGCATTCTTTGTTGAAAACACATTCACTACAAATTGGAATGGGTGCTTTACAAATAGCTCGGCCGTGTTCAATAATTAAGTAAGTAAAGTGATTCCACTTATTTTTAGAAAGCACCTTTATAAGGTCTTGTTCAATCTTGACCGGGTTAGTGTTTTTTGTCAGGCCAAGTCTATAACTAATACGTTTGACGTGAGTATCAACAGCAATCCCTTCTATTTTACCAAAAGCATTGCTTAACACAATATTTGCAGTTTTCCTGGCAACACCTGGTAGTGATATTAATTCTTTCATGGTAGAAGGAACCTTACCATGGTATTTTTCTACTATGATTTTACAGGCATTTTGTATATTTTTAGCTTTTGCATTATAAAATCCAGTAGACCTGATCATCTCTTTTAATTTATCTAAATCACCGTAAGCATAATCTTCTGCTTTTCTATATTTCTTGAATAATTTTTTAGTAACTATATTAACACGTTTATCAGTGCACTGCGCAGATAAAATCACAGATATAAGTAATTCAAGAGGGTTTTTATGCGTAAGAGCAATCTCTGCTCTTGGATATTTCTTCTCTAGAACAGAATAAACTTTCTCAGCTGTTAACATAATAAAATAATAAAATCTAGAAATTATAAAAATATTTACACTAAATCTTCATTAGTATCTAAATTTTTAACCTTAATAACCTCAACAGGACATGCCTTGGCAGCTTCAATGATGGCAGGGTTCTCGTCTGTTTCAAGCTCGAATTTGCCGTTAACTTCCGTGCCGCCCTTTAAATTAGCTTTGCCGTCTCCTACTATCTCAAAATGTGCGGGATCCATTGCAGCGCACGCTCCTGCGCCAATACAGTTTGCTCGATCATAAATTATTTTATATTTTGCCATAATAATCACCTCTTTTTCCTTTTAAATAATAATGGTTTTTATTTTTTTCTTTTTGTAGTTTTTTTAACTGCCTTTTTTACAGTTTTTTTCTTAGTACTTTTTTCCTCGGATTCAGGCATCTTAATCTCTTTTTTTTCTTGTTTAACTAAATCTGGTTGTTCCATATTGATTTTTTGCAACATAGAAGGTTCATCAGGTTTTTGTTCAGTATGTGTTTTTCCAGACTTCCTGCTATCTTGCATTGGCCTTCTGACATATTTTCTGTCTTTAATAAGAACTTTGTTAAGTTCTTTATCTAGATCAGTAAATTCATCAGCTTCATTTAACAACCGCGAAGAAACTGTTTTTTTAAAGCCGATAACTTCTGCCCTGCATCCAAGTGCTTTGACATGTTCTAACAAATCCTTAAAATCACCGTCTCCACTAACTAAGACAATAACATCTAGTTTTGCAGCCATTCGCATAATGTCCATGGCAATACCAACATCCCAGTCGCCTTTTTTAGCACCACCATAAAATGTCTGCAAGTCTTTAGCCCTGACGTCATAACCGATTTTCTCAAGGGCTTCAAAAAAATTACCTTCTTCTTTTATATCCGCTTTTATTACATAAGCAATTGCCCTTATTAATTTTCTTCCGGAAACCGCCCTGTTTAATATGTGTGCAAAGTTTACCTTTGAATGATAAAACTGCTTTGCACTATAGTACAAATTCTGTACGTCTACAAATACACCTATTCTTTGGTCTTTATGTTTTGGCATTTTATTAATCACCTATATTTTACTAGTATCGAACATCCTTCCTATTATATAAATATTTGTAAAGATTTTTATATTAACTTGTTTTTTTATAAGATTATGTTATCTATATTATTTATATCGTTGCTTGTAATGTTCTTTGTTTTTATTTTATCAGCTCTACCTTTATATTTTTCTGTGAAATTCTTGGGAGGGAAAACAACCCTGCTCAAAACAGTTATTGTAACATTTGTCTCAGGGATAATTGTTTCAGCTATTAAATTCCAGTTTAAAACCTCTGGCAGTATAATAGCCTTTCTTATATTAATCTGGATATACCATGAAGTATTCAGGTTAAAATGGTTAAAAGCGTTCCTTGCCTGGCTGTTGCAATTCGTGTTTATAGCGTTATTCTATATTCTATCATTATTTTTTGTTGCTCTGTTATTAGGTATATCAATTCTAGCCTTGTTATTGTAAAAAGTTTTAAATAATCATCTACTTCTTTATTCTAAATAATGTCAGACTCAATATTATTTTTATGTGCTCATAATGACGACCAGATAGTAGGTGCTGGTGGTACAATTGCGAAATATGCAAAAGAAGGTAAAAATATAGTAACAATAATATTTTCATTTGGTGAGGTGTCATTGCCCCATTTACAGGAGCAAATTAGTAAAAAAACTCGGGTCATAGAATCTAAACGGGCAGCTAAATTACTGGGAGAGAACGAACTTTATTATCTTGGCTTAAAAGAAGGTAATTTTAAAATTGAAATAAAAGAAAGAGATATCCAGACAAAGATTATAAATATTGTAAAAAGGATAAAACCAGTTAAAATATTCACTCATGCCCCAGACGATCCTCATCCAGACCATAGGGCTGTTTATGAATTTACAATAGATCTAATTGAAAAGATTAATTATAAAGGTGATGTGTACTCATTTAACGTATGGAACTTGTTCCTTAATTTTAAGAAAAGAGAGCTGCCAAAATTGGTTGTTGATATAACAGATACTTTCAAAATTAAAGTTAAAGCATTCAAGAAACACAAGAGCCAATGGCTAGCCAGGTTGTTTTTAACATGGAACATTTATTTTCAGGCTATTTTAGACGGGTTTGATAACCATGTTAAATATGCTGAAATTTTTTATAAAATAAAATGAGAATATTACATACCTTAAATCCTTAAAAAACGCATATAGATTTGGGAAAATGAAAAGGAAATTATTAATTGCTACGGATGGGTTTTTACCAAGATGGGACGGTATTTCCAGTTTTCTGCATGAGTTAATACCCAGGTTAGAAAAAAATTATAAGCTCCATATTTTTGCGCCTAATTTAGGCGGCTATAAATTTCCATATAAGGCTAAAATAACAAGGTTCAAAACTATTAGGGTAAGGTTAGCAGATAACTATTATGCCAGCTTAGTTAATATTAACACAATGGTCCGTGCCATTAAAAAAACAGATGTGGTGTGGATACAGTGTATGGGTCCTATTGGTATATGGGGCATTATTTTAGGTAAAATTTACAAAAAACCTATTCTGATGTATAATCATATGCTGGAATGGGAAGTATATCCAAATAGCCAGGGCATTAATATATTGAAAGTCCCGATTAATGTCATCACAAAAATGCTTAGCAGGGTTTTTTATAATATGTGTAAAACAATTATTGTGCCTAGTATAGAGCAAGTTGAATTACTTAATTTAATGGGTGTTAAATCTAATAAGAAAGTGGTCCATCTTGGCGTTGATATAAAACATTATAAACCGCCAATAAGTAAAGCAGAGGCCAAGCATAAGCTGGGTATTGATCCTGTGAAATTTGTTGTAGGATATGCCGGCCGGTTAAGTTTAGAGAAAGATCTCAAAACATTGTATAGAGCCTTTATTAGGTTAGCTAAAAAATACAATGATGTTGTTTTGTTGATAGCGGGCGGTGGCAGGCCAGAGCTGGAAAAAATGTTTTCTAATAAAGAAAATGTTATATTAACAGGAATAAAGGATGATTTGCTGCCTTATTATCAAGCAATGGATGTTTATGTGCTGCCAAGTTTAACAGAAACAACTTCCTTAACAACAATGGAAGCTATGGCAGTTGGATGTTCTGTAATTGCTACTCCAGTAGGATTTGTTAAAGAATATATCAATGACGGTGTTAATGGTCTGTTATTTCCTAAAAAAAATTCTTACACATTGTACAAAAAAATTGAATATTTATTAGAAAATTCTGATGAACGAGCTAAATTAGGTAAAAAAGCCCGGGAAACTATTGTGGAGAACTATACTTGGGATAAGACAGCTGAAGGTATTAAAGATATTATTGACAGTTCAATGCCGTTCAAGGATAGAACTAACCTGACCAAGTAACTGCGCAACCTTTCTCAAATCTTTTTCCAACTGCAAATTATGGATGCCTTCAGCATGTTCTTCTTGCAATATTTCTTTTAACTCATGAGAAAAATGTTCTAAATAATGTTGATATTCATGCAATTCTTTTTTGCTAAGTTCTTTACTGTTTTTTAGTCTACTCTCGATCTTTTTTATGTTTTGTTTTTCATATTTTTTTAATTTATATGCGCGACTGCCAATGTCTTTCAACAACTCTTCTTCAGGAAAATGGCCATGGTCATCAGCATGTTTTAAACCGTGCTCTTGTCCGTATTGACCAGGATAACGCGCATTTGCCATATATCTAGACTAAAGAATAGCTATTATTTATAGTTTTGGTTTTAAAAATCTGTTTATTATAAACGAAGAAATTACACCAAAAACCAAGATTATCCAGAATAATAAGACAGATATTTTGCCAAGGGCCATTAAAATTAGATTAGAGACTAACATTACTATGAGTATTATAGCTGTAATTTTAATTAAGGTTTTCATTAAGTTTATTTCTTTTTACTATAGAATTTATCTGGAAAGACTAAATGTAGCACACCTTTAAATGTTAATACAGCCCCTAGTACTAGCCACCAACTATATTTAAAATAAAGCTCGTTTGCTAGCACAATAAGGCCCAATATCAACATTTTCCATTCATGGTAACAGCCTTTATAATACATACTTAATCACCCCTACTCTTTATTTTATGAGAATTAAGAATATGACGTATTTAAATGTTTTTATAGAAAAACGCCGCGGGTGCGATTTGAACGCACGTGTCCAAAAGGACAGTGGATGTTTGTAGGCCATTCAGGGAAATCTGAAAGACTAGTTGTCTGTAGCAATCCACCGCTATGGCCAGACTAAGCGACCGCGGCAAAGCCTTTATGGAAATACTTTGTACTATTCTTGAGGAATAGTACTCATTGGAGAAACAAGAATTGTTTTTATATTTTACTTATCCGTTGCGTTCAACAGCCAGATTATGGGCTTCAATATAATTTTCTATTAAGATGTTCCAGTCTGCCATGTCTGCTAATCTTTTTGCTCGTAACTTATTTTCTATCCTGTCTTGTTTTGACAAAGACTTGAACTTTAAGAATACATTTGTTAATTGGTCTACAACCTTATCAACAGGCATGTTGTGCCTCTTTAAGACATAAATGCCAGGGTTTTTATCAGTGATACCGTGTTTTTGTATGTATCTGCCGAACCCCGCTAAATCAGTTGTTACAGATGCTATCCCTAACGCGCCTGCTTCCATTGGGGTATAGCCCCAAGGTTCATAGTAGCTTGGAAAAACACCCAAATGACTTGCCATTATTGCCTCATAATATGTTAAATCCAGTAAATTATCAGCGCCTGTCAGATATATAGGATAAAAAATTATTTTTACCTTGTCTTCTTTTGTATTTAATAGGTTGTTAAGCTTAATGCTTTTCATGATAGGGTCATCGTCTTCATTATAAATGTCGTGCGTGCATACAGGTGGGTTGCCGTCTTTTGAAAACCTTGCAATTCTTTTCTTAGTTTCTTTTATCAATGTTGGGCCAAGTAAAAATTCTGAGTTAATATCTTTTCTGCCTACTAATCCATATACGATACGGTCATTAACTTCTTCAATAATATCATGTACAGAATCTTCAATATCTTCAAAATACGAGCGGTTTTCCATAATGCCTTCTTTGATATTCTTGACAGAGGTCGGCACCCAGATAAAGGCAACTATGGTTTTTTCCGTGCCGTTCTTTTTCATCTCCTCATTTAACTTTGCTAATGAGTTAATAAAAACGTCAATTCCTTTATCATGAAACTCATACCTGCCCGCTAAAAAGAATATTAATGTGTTGTCCAAGTCAAACGTGTAATAAGGAAAGAAATAGTACATAAGGAATTTCTTCATTTTCCCTTTGAACAGTTTATGTTTGATGGAGGCATCGTCAAAAGTAGGGAACCTCTCAACGTCTACCCCGTTTGGTAATAACACGTCAGGTTTTTTTCCCAGCAGGTGAGTTGCTTCTAACCCAGTTATCTCACTGACAGTTGTGAACACGTCAGCACTATGTGCACATGCTTTCTCTGTTAAAAATTTAGTTTGCACGCCAAACTCATAAGCCTTTTCATAAGGGTTTAATTTATCTAGTAAACCATACAAATCAATATTGTTGGTTGCTAATGTTCTGCCTAACATTGTGGCATGTGTTGTAAAAACTGTGCCAATCTTTATCTGCCTGGATTTTAGATATAATAAACCACCCCCTGACATCCATTCATGAAACTGTGCAACAATCTTTTTTCCTGCCAATTTGTTTTTGAGCTGTTCAAGTAGCATGCCAACTGTGTATGACCATAACATTGGCTCGTCATAATCATGATACTTTGAACCCCATGAGTCTATTTTGAACCTGTCCCAAAACTCTTTTTTAATATCATTAACTTTGTGTGTATAATTTGTATAATCTATTAATATCGTGTTAGGATCACCGTCTGTAATCCATTTTCCGTAGTGGCATTTTATCCCTAAAGAGAGCAACTTCTCAAAAACATCTTTTAAGAAATCAAGCGGTATCTCTTCTTTAAACACATCAGCCTTTGTTTTTCCTGGAAAATAAGGCCCTACAGCAAAATACCTTGCTTTATAGAATCTTTGCATGGGCAATATCTTAGAAGCTACTACTGTGAATATGCCACCTACTTTATTACATACCTCCCACGATACTTCAAACATAAAATCTGATTTTCCTTGCATTTCAATTCCTGATAAAGATTTTTGACAATACCATACCTATTAAAATCCCGATGGCCATGCCATACATAAACTCTTTTGCCATGTCCCACGCAAAATGTTTCCAGAGAAAATCTTTAATTTCTTTTTCGTTTTGTGCGATATCTTGGAGCATAACATTATTTTCTGTCATTTTATTAGGGACTTTGTTGAGAGGCTCAGCTTTTTCTTTTTCCTCTGCTTTTTTCACAGGCTTTTTCATCTTAGGTTTTGTTTCTGCAACAACAAAACTATCTTCTTTAACATCTTTCTCTTTGTGTTCTTCAACACTTTTCTCTAGAACACGGATAGCTTGTTGTCTTGATGATGTGTTTCTAAGTTTGTCGGCCAGCTCATGATAATTAACAACGTGCATTATCCAGTCTGCAAAATAGTTGTGATGAGAACTGGCGTAATAGTTATATGTTTCATCGGACATACTCCTTAATTCCAGTAACAGACTGAATAGGTTCAGAATTTTTTTATCTCCAAGAATAAACGCGTTTTGTTCTGGGACATCATCTAGGTAATTAGGCATTGTTTATCCACCCCTTTTTTAGTCATTACATACAAAGGATACCTTGCGCTTTAGCGCAAGTTGTAGTCCTTTCCTCCGATAATTTTTTTACCATTTTTGTATTTAATAAAGAGTGCGAGAGAATTTTCGCACTCA
>Ga0190334_1000403_pt1 | contig 22611 bp, 25 predicted proteins | sample 48720478_MG_FD_161270 | JGI IMG/M metagenome (GOLD analysis project Ga0190334, IMG submission 161270) | Hydrothermal vent sediment bacterial communities from Southern Trench, Guaymas Basin, Mexico - 4872-04-7-8_MG | ecosystem: Environmental > Aquatic > Marine > Hydrothermal vents > Sediment ...
GATCCTCACTTCATCCTCACCTCGGCGACTATTGCCAATCCCAAGGAGTTGGCCGAGAACCTGATCCAGGCGCCAGTCCATCTGGTCTCGCGCGATTTGGATGGTTCGCCCAGGGCGGAGAAGCATGTGTTGATCTACAACCCGCCCGTGGTCGAGCCGAAGCTCGGCATTCGACGGGCGTACACGCTGGAGGCCACCCGCCTGGCAGAGCGATTCCTCGAGGCGGGGGTGCAGACTGTGGTCTTCGCGCGTGCCCGCCTGACGACGGAGGTGCTGCTGGGCTACTTGAGGGATGCGTTCCAGCAGGCTGGCGGGGATCCGGCGAAAATCCGCGGCTATCGGGGTGGCTACCTACCGCTCGAGCGTCGCGAGATCGAGCGCGGCCTGCGCGGCGGGGACGTACTGGGCGTGGTGGCGACCAACGCGCTCGAGTTGGGGGTGGACATCGGTCAGCTCGGAGCGGCCATCGTGGCCGGCTATCCCGGCACGATCGCCAGCCTCTGGCAACAGGCGGGGCGCGCGGGGCGGCGCGCCGAGGTATCGGTGGCTGTGCTCGTGGCTTCCGCTGCACCGCTGGATCAATTCGTGGCCACCCACCCTGCCTACCTGTTCGAGCGCTCGCCCGAAATGGGGCTGATCAACCCGAATAACCTGGCGATCCTCCTTCGCCACCTGCGTTGTGCGACCTTTGAACTTCCCTTCGAGGAAGGCGAGGATTTCGGCGCGGTCGAGAGGCTGGGGGACCTGTTGGCGTTCCTGGCCGAGGAAGGGGAACTGCATCGCTCGAATGGGAGCTATCACTGGGTGGCAGATGCCTATCCCGCCGAGAGGGCCTCCCTGCGCGCCAGCAGTGATGACATAATCGTTATCCAGGATGTGGGGGCTGGAAAGCCCGTCGTCATCGGCGAGGTGGACCGTGCCACCGCCCCGCTCATGTTGCATGAAGGTGCGGTCTATATCCACGAGGGCCGTACTTATTTGGTGGAGCGGTTGGATTGGGAGGCTGCGCTGGCGGAGGTGAGGGCCGCGGAGGTGGATTACTATACCGATGCCTCCGAGAGCGTGGATCTGGAGGTTCTGGAGGTCTATGATGCCGACGAAAGCCGGCCGCTGCGGCGCGCCCATGGCTGGGCCCAAATCACAGCCGAGGCAACCTCCTTCCGGAAGGTTAAGCGCTACACGCACGAAACCCTCGGTTATGGCCCGATTGACTTGCCGCCGCACGTATTCGAGACCTCCGCATACTGGATCTGGATCGCGCCGGACGAGGTGGAGCGGCTCGAGCGTGCGGGTGTTTTGCTGCCTCCCCAGGACTATGGGCCGAGCTGGGCGAGGGCACGGGAGGCGGCGAGGGCCCGTGATGGCTACCGCTGCCGCCAATGCGGCGCACCCGAGCGGGCTGGCAAGGCACACCACGTCCATCATATCCAGCCGTTCCGGACCTTCGGTTACGTGCCAGGTGAGAATCGCAAGGATCGGGAAGCCAATCAATTAGAGAATCTGGTAACGCTCTGCCCGACCTGTCATATGCGGGCTGAGGCGGCGCGGGCCAAGCGCAGCGCCTTGGGTGGGCTGGCGTATGCCCTCAATAACATCGCGCCGCTGTTCCTGATGTGCGACCCCAGGGACCTGGGCCACCTGACGGCCGTGCGCGATCGGGAGACCAAGAGCCCGACCATCACCCTTTTCGACCGCGTGCCGGAGGGATTGGGGCTTGCGGAACGGCTTTACTGTCTGCACGATGAGTTGATCCAGGGTGCGCTTGAGCTCGTCCTGACCTGTCGCTGCGAGGATGGCTGCCCTGCCTGTGTTGGACCCGTGGGGCCGGGCGGGGGCGAGGTGAAGGCCCTCACCGTTCAATTGCTGCGGGCGCTCATCACTCCATCCGGGCAAGATCAGGCTTCTGGCGGCAGGCAGGATTAGGCCGGGGCTTCTGTTGAGCCACCGGCCTCTGGTAGAGTGGGCGGAGTGGGCCAATGGGAGGCGTAGTTTCGATGCCTCGGAAGACGCTTACCAGATAAAGCAGCAGGAAGGCAGCCGGTATTAGCGGGTAGGCGGAGCTGCTCACAATCGGCAGACCGGCGAATTGTCCGGCTGGCGAGAGGAGGGCAAGTAACGCGGATAGAAAGAAGACCGCCTTGGTGGGGGGACTGAGGCGCAAGGATCACTCCACGATGAGAGCCCGGACGGCGTAGATGCCTGGGGGCTCTCTCATGGGTGGATAGGGCGCCTATGAGAAAAACACGGGAAGTTCAATCCGGGATGCGCCGCATCTCGTGTGGCCGCGCCGGTGCCAGCAGGCGGCGATAGGATGCGACCGGGGCGCACACAACGTGCGCCCCGGTCCTGCCCTAGATGGATATAGGAGAAGAAGCGAGTAGAACTCTAGCCGTCCACGGCGAGGCAGGTGAGCGTCTCCAGAACACCGGGGATGGGTTGAATGCGGTTGGCCATGATCTTGCCCAGGCTGCGCACATCCTCGGCTTCGACCAGGGCGATAGCGTCGTAGGGGCCGAAGGTCATGTGTGCCTCTTGCACGCCCTCCACCCGGCGAAGATGCTCGACCACCTTCTCGATCTCGCCCGTTCGGATTTCGATCAAAATATAGGCCTTCATGGCAATTATCCCTCTCTGAGTTCCTAAGATTCGTTTTGGCGGAGAAAAACGGACCAATAGACCGCGGCGACGAAGACAGAGCCGCCGATGATGTTGCCCAGGGTTACCGGGAGCAGGTTCCCGGCCAGGAAGCGGCCCCAAGTAAGCATCGTAAGGTCAAGGCCTGCCGCTGCCGTGAAGGCCGTGTCGAATTGCTTAATCAGCAGGCCGATGGGAATGAAGTACATATTTGCCACGCTGTGTTCAAATCCGGCGGCCACGAAGGCCGTGATGGGGAAGAGAATGGCGGCGATCTTGTCGATCGTGCTGCGGGCGCTGAAGGTGAGCCACACCGCGAGGCAGACCAGGATATTGCACAGCACGCCCAGCATCAGTGCCTGGAACCAATCCAGCGAAACCTTGCCATTAGCGATGGCCAGGGCTGTGTTGCCGATTGCGCCGCCGCCGAAAGTGTATTGCCGGCTCAGGAAGAGCAGCACGGCGGTGCCCACCGCGCCGACGAAGTTGCCCGCATAGACGATCGCCCAATTCCGGACCAGGCCGGCCGTAGTGACCTTGCGGCTGGCCCAGGCCATGACGATGAGATTGTTGCCGGTGAAAAGCTCGGCGCCACCTACGATGACCAGGATCAGGCCCAGGCAGAACACAAGCCCGATCAGCAGTTTGGTGAGGCCGAAGGGCAGCGCCGCGGTCGTTCCGGCTGCGACGGTGGTGGCGAAGATCGCGCCCAGGGCGATGAAGGCGCCGGCGAGGACCGCCAGCACGAAGGTACGCAGGGCGGGAGCCTCGGCCTTGCTGACCCCGATGTACTCCGCCCGCCTCGCCATTTCGGGTGGAAGCAAGGCGTCGATACGAAGTTCTTGATTCATAGAGGAAACTCCCTATGGCAAATAACAACAAATTGTCAGACAAACCAACGATACCCTCCAACGCATTTTCCTGCAAGGGACGAAGGTCATTTGTGAAATCTGTGACTAATCATATCGACTTGCCCCCTCCCTTCGGTATCCTGCCTCGCGCGGCAGCACTCAGGGCGACCGGGCCAGGAGCTCAGGCATTCGCGGTAGAATGGGCCTGAAAGGAGGCCTGCTTGAACTCTCGCCAGGAACCATCCAACCGGATGCAAAAACCAACTGAAACTGGCCGACCAATGCGGCGGCCAGAATGGATAAAGGTGCGAGTGCCCTCCGGGGAGACGGTGGAATGGCTCCGCACCATGATGCGCAGCAAAGCTTTGCACACCGTGTGTGAGGAGGCCCGCTGCCCCAACATGGGCGAGTGCTGGGGCTCGGGGACGGCCACCTTCCTCATGATGGGCGAGATTTGCACCCGCTCCTGCGGCTTCTGCGATATCGCCACCGGCCGCCCGGCGCCGCTGGACTGGCTCGAACCTGAGCGCGTCGCTCGCGCCGTGCAGGGCATGAACCTGCGCCACGCAGTCATCACCAGCGTGAACCGGGATGAGCGCCCGGATGGCGGCGCGCCGATTTTCGCCATGGTCATTCGCCGCATTCGCGAACTGCAGCCGGGCTGCTCGATCGAGGTACTCATCCCAGATTTCAAAGGATCCAAGCAGGCGCTGAAAATCGTGATGGACGCCCGGCCGGAGATCCTGAATCACAATGTGGAGACTGTGCCGCGGCTCTTTAAGAAGGTCCAGCCCCAAGACCGCTATGAATGGGCCCGGGCCACGCTCACCCATGCCAAGATGCTCGATCCGGAAGTGCTCACCAAATCGGGCATCATGGTCGGGCTGGGCGAGACATTCGAGGAAGTGCAGGCGGTCATGCGCGACTTGCGGTCCTGGGGTGTGGATATCCTCACCATCGGGCAGTACTTGCAACCCACCCGCAAGCACCTGCCAATCGATCGCTATTATCGCCCCGAGGAATTCGAAGCCTTGAAGGCCTACGGCCTCGAACTCGGTTTCCGCTGGGTGGAGAGCGGGCCGCTGGTGCGTTCCTCCTACCACGCCGAGCAGCAGGTGCGCGCCTTAAGCGTCGTGCACCGCCAGTTCTACGGCAAGGCGGAGACAGCGCAAGCCTGACGAAGCGCGGACATCGGGCACCCCGGCACTACAGTCCGGGGCGCTTCGCATGATACTGCCTGTCACCAGGGCTCTCAACGCGTATAATCTTGGCGTTCGTCTATGGAACCTGCGCTCACGGGCTTGCACGCCAGGCGTGATGGAGATGGAGGAGGCACTCCCCCTATGTTGTTCACCGTCACCGTCATCGCTCACAATATCTTCCGCTGGTTGGTGGTGCTGGCTACCGTGTGGGCCCTTTTGCGAGCTTACCGCGGATGGCTCGGGAAGCGCGCCTGGGAGGAGGCCGATGCCCAGGCGGGCTTCATACTCTCCCTGAGCCTGGATTTCCAGGCCCTTCTTGGCGTGATCCTGGCCTTCGCGAGCCCGCTTGTGCGCCTGGGGTTTGCGAATCTGGCGGGAGGCATGCATATCCCCCAGATTCGTTTCTTCTTGGCCGAGCACATGCCGCTAATGATGATCGGCCTGATCGTGGCGCACATCACCGGCGCCCGGACCAAGAAGGTCGGCGAGGACCATGTGAAACATCGCTGGGCTGCCCTGGGCTACAGTCTGGCGCTGCTGATGACCCTGGTGGCCATTCCCTGGTGGCGCCCTCTGCTCAGGGGCATCATCTAAAGCTTCCCTATGCTTGACCGCGAGGGCACTATGGCTTCGGATCAGGACTACCGCTTCTTCCACTCCATCGAGGTGCGCTACCGCGATGTGGACCCACAGCGCCATGTCAATAGCGCGACCTATTTCACTTACATGGAACAAGCCAGGGCGAAGTACCTCCAGGCGTTGGGGCTATGGTCGGGGGAGGATTTCGACGCGATCGGGATCATATTGGCCGAGCAGTCCTGCACCTATATGAAGGCCTTTCGCTATGGCCAAGTGGTCGAAGTCGGGGTGCGAGTTAGCCGGCTGGGACGCAAGAGCTTCGATGTGAGCTACTCTCTGAGAGAGCAGGCCAGCGGCGAAGAGTACGCCCGCGGCAATACAGTGCTGGTGGCTTATGATTACCGGCGGGGGCAATCCATGCCGATCCCGGAGGCCTGGCGGCAAATCCTGGCCAGGCATGAAGGGCACGTCCCTGGTGACCCCGCGAGCCGCAAGGAGGCCGACCACGATGAAGTTTGATGCTATCCTGCCACCTCTCCCCCTTGCGCGGGTGTCTACGTTGGCCGAGGCGGCTGAAGCCATGGGTTTCGATGCGCTCTGGAGTAGCGAGACCCAGCATGACCCTTTCCTCTCACTGACGCTGGCGGCGGAGCACACCTCCCGTTTGCAGCTTGGCACGGCCGTGGCCATTGCCTTCGGGCGCAGTCCAGCCACGGTGGCCTATACAGCCTGGGATCTGGCGCAGCTTTCGGGAGGCCGATTTATCCTGGGCCTGGGGACACAGGTGCGGGCCCACATCGAACGCCGCTTCGGCATGACTTGGCCGCAATCACCGGTCGGGAAGCTGCGGGAGTTCGTGACCGCCGTGCGGGCCTTCTGGAGAACCTGGCAAGAAGGTGAGCCGCTGAACGTCCGTGGCGAGTACTATCGACTCTCTATCATGAGCCCCTTTTTCAACCCTGGGCCGATCGATCATCCCCAGATCCCCATCTATCTCGCGGGCGTCAACCCCGGGCTTTGCCGCTTGGCCGGCGAGATCGCGGATGGTCTTCACGGTCACCCGTTTCACTCCGGGCGCTATCTGCGAGAGGTGGTCCGGCCCAGTATCGAGGAGGGTGCCCGCCGGGCCAGCCGCGATCCGGGGGAGGTCTGCCTGGCGGTGTCGGTCTTTCTGGTCACCAGCAAGGAAGAGGCCGTGTTTGCCCGGGAACAGATCGCGTTCTACGCCTCAACTCCCTCCTACCGGCGCGTAATGGCGCTGCATGGTTGGGAGGAGGCCGCTGAGACGCTCTCGGCGCTGGCGCGCCAGGGACGCTGGGACGAAATGGCTTCTAAGGTCACGGACGAGATGCTCGAAACCTTTGCGGTGGTGGCGCCTGAAGCAGAACTCCCGCAAGCCATCGAAGACCGCTACGCCGGGCTGGCGGATCGCATTGCGCCCTATATCCCCTTTCACCCGGGGGAGCGTGACGATTTCTGGTGCCGGCTGGTGGGCGCGCTGAGGGTCCCATGATCGTAGTTGATGCCCATGAAGACCTGGCCTGGAACGCCCTCACCTTTGGGCGGGACATCGTGCTTTCCGTTGAAGAGATTCGCCGGAAGGAGGCGGAGACCTCGGTACCGGAATGGAACGGCCATACGCTGATCGGATGGCCCGAATGGATTCGAGGCCGCGTGGGGATAGTGTTCACCAGTCTATTTGCAGCCCCCTCGCGATGGCAAGAGGGCCCTTGGGATACGCAGTGCTATGCGGATCAAGCCGAAGCCGTTCGGCTCTACCGCGCCAACCTGGAAGTCTATAGGCGCTGGCTTGAGTCCCACCCCGACAAGTTTGCATTGATCACCAGCAGGGAGACGCTTGAATCGGTGGTGGATGAATGGGATTCGGGGAAGACGGAAGAGCCACGTGTTGGATGGGTCTTGCTCATGGAAGGCGCGGATGCATTGCTCGAACCGGCGCAGATCGAGACGTGGTATCGGGAGGGTGTGCGCGTTTTGGGGCTGGCCTGGGCCGCCACCGCCTATGCCGGCGGAACGGGAGAGCCCGGCCCCCTGACTGATCTCGGGCGAGAATTGCTGCGAGAGATGGAAGCGCTGGGAATGATCCTGGATCTGAGCCATCTCACCGAGCAGGGCGCCTTGGAGGCCATCGACCGTTACCAGGGCGAGGTTATCGCCTCGCATACCAGCCCGCTGGCATGCGTGCCGAACGCCGCCAACCCCGAGCGGCACATCACCGATCTAACCCTCGATAGGCTCGCCGAGCGGGACGGCGTGATGGGCTTGGCGCTGTGGAACCCCTTCTTGAAAGATGGATGGACCCCCGATCAAGGACGCGAGGCTGTGGAGTTTGCAGAAGTGGCGCGGGCCATCGATTATGTATGCCAGCGGCTAGGAAACGCGAACCATATTGGCCTTGGTAGTGACTTCGATGGTGGCTTCGGCCTGAATGAGGTGCCGGCGGGACTTGACAGCGTGGCTGACCTGCGGAAAATTGGCGAGGCTCTGGAGCCCATGGGATACTCTCAAGAAGACATCGAGAAAATTCTAGGTGGAAACTGGCTGCGCGTGCTGCGCAGAGCGCTGCCCTAAACGGAGACTGCATGACCCCACTTCTGCCTCATCAAGTGCGACGCGCCCGGCGCTGGATGACCGTGGTGCTCCTGGGCCTGTTGATCTTCATAATCGGTGTCGAGCCCGATTTGATCGGGATGGATCGAAGCCCGGTGATCGGGTTTGTGCAGATTGGCACCTGGTTGGCGGGGCTGGCGCTCCTGCTGGTGGCAGCCTATGCCACCGTGCGCGTCATCCGCAACGGCAAGCCCACCTCTTTGCGAGCGGATATTGGAGTGCGGCTGATCGCCACCGGATACGTGGTCGCCGCGGCGGCCTCGCTGGCGGATTTCATCGGGTTGGGAGCGCAAAGGCTCCCGGATATCACCTTCGGCCCGGTGCAGGTGATCGGCCTGGCCGTGGGGGTGATGCTAAGCTTGCTGGGACTGATCCTGTATTGGCCGCGGCGCAGCCCTGCCGAATCTGCGCCAGAGAAGCCCCCGGCAGAGGAGTCGCCTTCCCGGAGTGGGCAACCAGCGCATGAAGACTGATCTTTAGGGACTTGGAGAAGAAGAATGGGCCGCCACGCGCGGCCCGTTTGTTTCCTATCCCGACTTCTCACTCGAGTGGCCGGGGAAGACCTTTCCACCGGGCTTGATGCGCGTGTAGGCGTAATTGACTACCACCGTCACTTGCCCATAACCCACGACGATCAGGTTGAGCGGATCCAGGTCCTCCTGTAGGGCCACGTCTCCAGCGGCGAATACGCTCGGCAGCTTGGTCTCCATCCGGCTGTTGATGCGCACATAGCGGCGCCCGATGGCCTCCAGGCCCCATTCACGAATGGAGCCGAGGTCGGCTCTGAGCCCTAGGGCCAGGATGACCGCGTCGACCTCCAAAGTGTCCTCTTCATCGGTGCGGTTGTCGAAGATCACAGCGCGCTGTACGTGTCCTTCTCCCTGGAGCTCGCGGATCTCATGGAAGATGCGGAGGTCCACGGCCGAGGCGTTAAGTGCGTTGACGGAGGAATTATGCGCCCGGAATCCCTCCCGGCGGTGGATGAGCGTCACCCGCGAGGCGCTGGGCTCGAGCGCCAAGGCCCAATCGACGGCGCTATCGCCGCCCCCCCCCACAATCAGCACCCGCATATCAGCGTAGGCGTCGACATCCTGCAGGAGGTACTCAACGCCCTTGCCCTCAAACCAATCCACGCTCTCGTTGGGCAACCTGCGGGGCTCAAAGGCTCCAATCCCGGCTGCAATCACGACTGTCCGGCTGTAGTGCAGGCCGCGGTCGGTTTCGATTACCCAACAGATCTCGCCCACCTCGCCGCCAGGACGCGGCTCGGAGCGCAGGTTCTCGGCGCGCTCACCGAGCGCCAGGACAGGGCCCCACTGCATGGTTTGTTCGACCAAGTTGGCCACCAGGTCCTTGGCGCGAATCGCCGGGAAGCCGGGGGTGTCATAGATCATCTTCTCGGGGTAGAGAGTCGTCAACTGGCCGCCGGGTTGGGGCAGAACGTCGATAACCTTCGAACGCAGCTCGCGCAAGCCCGCGTAGAAGGCACCGAAAAGGCCGGTTGGACCGGCCCCGATGAAGGTGATATCGAAGATCTCGAGTTCAGTCTTGCTCATCGCGAACGGGTGCTCCTTTTGTATAGGGGACACAAAGAGCGACTTTGGCGGGCGGGATTATAAGCGTTGGAAGCGAAGAGTGCCAATGACGGGCCGAGAAGTCCGAATTCTGGGTGGGCACAGACCATAGGCGGGGTATTTGTACCCAGCGGGGATGTGTTATGTGAAAGGGCTGAAGAGGGAGGCCACCGCCAGCACACCCAGCAAGACGGCTGCGAGCAGGTATTGGATGCGGCTCTTGTGCCACGGCCGCGCATCCGAGAGGCGCGGTGATCCTAATTCATCCCAGTGCACCTGATAGCGCGGTCCCAGTAAGTAGCTCAGACACGCACCGCTCAACAGGCCACCCAGGTGCCCCCAATTGTCGATGCCGGGCATCAGGCCGAGTGCTAGATTCAACAAGGCCACGAAGAGGATCTGGCGCAATTGAATCTGGCCCAGGCGTCCGAAGAGGACCCGGTGGAGGTAGAGAAAGGCTCCCAAGGATCCCAACAGGCCGAATATGGCGCCGGAGGCGCCAGCGGAGGCGTATGGGCTGAAGGCCAGGCTGAAGATGGTGCCGGCCAGGCCGCTCAGGAAGTAGGTGGCTATGAAGCGGGGCGTGCCAAAGAAACGCTCGACCGCGGGGCCGATGGCGAAGAGAGAGTACATGTTAACAAACAGATGCGGCAGGCCGATATGCAAGAACATAGGGGTCAGGAACCGCCACCATTGCCCCTGCAACATGGGTGCCCTGGCCTTGGCCCCGAATTGTAGCAACCAGTCCACATCGAGAAACTGCTGCGAGAGCCACTGGCCTAGGAAGACCAGGCAGGTGAAAAGGATCAGTCCGAAGGTGCCTGGGAATCGGTCGCGGAAGGAGGGCCGATGGGGGGCGGGCTGGAAGTCGGAGGGCGGTGCACCGGCGTTCATGCTGGTGCCGCTCACAATTGAACTTGGCGGGGGGCTACCCGATGATGCTCGGCCTGGATGATGGCCATGATAGTGTCTACAGTATGGTCGAGCTCACCTTCGGCATTCACGACGTAATAGTCGAAGAGATCGACCCGCCGCAGTTCCTTACGGGCTGTGGCGATGCGCAACTTGAGGTCCTCGGGGGCTTCCGTCTGGCGGCGCTCAAGCCGGCGGATGAGCTCCTCCTCAGTACGAGTCGAGAGGAAGATCAGCAGGGCATCGGGGCAGATCTTGCGGATGGTCTCGGCGCCCTGGACGTCGAGCCGCATCAGCACATCCTGACCGCTGGCGAGGGCCTGGCGTACCTGTGCCTTCGGGATGCCCTTGTAGTCATCATACACGATGGCATATTCCAGCAACTCATCTTGCTCGATCATCTCAGCAAACTGCTCGCGGCTGACGAAGATGTAGTCCACGCCGTCGACTTCGCCCTCGCGATGCGGCCGGGTCGTCGCTGTAACGACGAAGTGAAAGGGCAGTCCGCGTTCCTTCATGCGCTTGACCACCGTATCCTTGCCTACGCCCGAGGGCCCCGAAATGACAATCAGAAGGGGTTGTTGCTGGCGCTTCAGCAGGTCTTCATGCATGGGTTGAAGCCTCCGCATGCGGTCAGTATAATCGCTTTTACGGGAGGTTGAAATGCCGACGTACGACTACCGTTGCGAGGATTGTGGACGACGTGCCTCCATCTACCTCACCTACGAAGAGTATGGCAAGAAGTCTGTGCATTGCCCCCACTGTGGCAGCGGCGAGATGCGCCGCCTGATCCATCGCGTGCGCTTCGCCCGCTCGGAGGAATCGCGCCTCGAATCCCTGGCCGATCCCGACGCCTGGGGCGATATCGACGAGTCGGATCCGCGCAGCATGGCACGCATGATGCGCAAGATGGGGGAGGAATTGGGCGAGGATATGCCCCCGGAGTTCGATGAAGTGGTCGGCCGGCTGGAAGCGGGGGAATCGCCGGAAGAGATCGAACAATCCATGCCGGAGCTCGGCATGGATGAGGAGCTCTAGCCTGGGGCGACAGGTTTCAGGAATCCTGGGGGGATGATCAGAACGCTAGAAGCCCCGCCTGGGTGAGTCTGGCCTCCACGGCGGCGCGCAGATCTGCCTGCACTTGATCGAAGGGCCGGCCGGCATCCACCACCTGCCAGCGGGTGGGATCGGCTGCGGCCAGCGCCAGGTACCCTTCCCGTACACGCCGGTGAAACTCGAGATCGAATGCGTCCAGGCGGTTCCATTGTCCGCCCTGCCTGCGTCGCTGGAGGCCCTGCTCCACGGGAAGATCCAGCAGCAGCGTCAGATCGGGTACCAGGCCGCCAGTTGCAAAGGATGTGATCGCTCGCAGGGTCTCCAACTCGAGCCCCTGGCCATAACCCTGGTAGGCAAGGGATGAATCGAAGAAGCGGTCGGAGATGACGATCTTGCCCGCATTCAGGCTGGGGTGGATGACCTGCGCGACGAGTTGCGCGCGTGAGGCGCTGAAGAGCAAGAACTCGGTGCGGGCGTCCATTTGGGTATTTTCCAGATGGGTGAGGACAGCACGAATCTGGTCGCCGATGGGTGTGCCGCCAGGCTCACGTGTGAGTTCAACCGGCAACCCGAGCGCGCGCAAGTGGTCCGCCAACTCGGCGGCCTGGCTGGATTTTCCCCCGCCTTCGGGGCCTTCGAGAGTGATGAAGAGGCTCAATTGCGGTAGATCCTCACCCGGCGGCGAGGTTCCTTTCCATAGGAATGGGAGACCAGGTTGGCCTGGCGGGCCATCTGGTGCTGCAGACGACGGATGTAGGAGGAGGCTGGCGCAAGGTCGATCGAGCGGGCGCCGTTGAGCACTTGCTGGATGGCGCGCTGGGCCTCGTCCATGGCCTGGGCCAGATCCGGGTCTTCGGGCCGGGCTGCCTGGAGGTTGAAAAGCTCGGACAGGAAGCCTTCCATTTGCTTCACGGTGTTCGAGCGCAAGACGTACATCGGCATGCGCCGGTTTTCGGCCTCCCGCAATGCGCGCGGCTGTTTGCGATAGTAGGATCGCAGCGTCACCAGAACCTCAGCGTCGCCGATCGAGTCGACCAGCACTGCCGGGACCCCAAGGCGCTTGGCTGCCTGACGCAGGCGATTCTTGGCCACGCCATAGGGGTGGATACGGATGGGGGCCAATGGCGTCGCTGGGAGGTGCGGCGGTGTGGGCGAGTAGGGTAGCTCCTCGGTTGCATCCATGGTTGCGGTGGGTAGTGCGGCTTGACGCCGGTAGCCGAAGTCGCCCCGTTGGCCAAAGGCGGCCGGGGCGGGCGCGGATTCGACGTGGATATTGCCTTCGGCGTCGCGATAGCGCAGCTCGGGTGGCAGAGGGCGGCCGCGCAGCAGCGCGTCGACGGAGGCGGCCACATCGCGGTGCACCGCCAGGCGCTCCCGATCCTGGATTTCGATCAGCACATCGAAAGTGGGCGCCGCCCGGCGCTCGAGCACGGTCTTCTGGGTTCCCCTACGGCGGGCTTCTTCGTCGGATAGTGTGACGGATTCGATCCCCCCGATCAGGTCAGAGAGCGTGGGGTTGAGCAGCAGATTCTCGAGGGTGTTGCCATGGGCGGTGCCGATCAACTGGACACCTCGCTCGGCGATGGTCCGGGCCGCGACGGCCTCCAGTTCTCGGCCGATCTCGTCGATCACGATCACCTCGGGGTTGTGGTTTTCGACGGCCTCGATCATCACTTCGTGCTGGAAGGTCGGCTCTCGCACCTGCATGCGGCGGGCGCGCCCGATGGCGGGATGGGGCACGTCGCCGTCCCCGGCGATCTCGTTCGAGGTATCAACGATCACGACCCGCTTGGTCTCGGCCAAGATGCGCGCTGCCTCGCGCAGCATGGTGGTCTTGCCCACGCCGGGACGGCCCAGGAGCAGAACGCTGCTTCCGCTGGTGATGAAGTCCTCGATGATATCGATGGTGCCGAACACCGCCCGGCCAACCCTGCAGGTCAGCCCGACGATATCGCCATGGCGGTTGCGGATGGCGGCGATGCGGTGCAATGTGCGCGGGATGCCGGCGCGGTTGTCGGCGTCGAACTCCCCGATGCGGGTGACCACGTAATCGATGTCGTCGGCGGTGACTTCATCCTCGCTGAGGTTGACCTCTTGGTCGACGTAGCGAGCGGTTGGCACCCGGCCCAGGTCGAGGATCACCTCCAGCAGGTCCTCTGGGCGGTTGATGGCTCGCAGGGCGCGAGTGATCTTGGGCGGCAAGACCCCCAGCAAGTCATCCAGATTATCGGTGATGCGTCTATGAGTCATGAGCTTCGTCTATAGCCAACGCCAGAATGTTTGACGCTATTATAGGTGATTGGGGCGCTGGCTTCCGGCTGGGTCCCCTCCATTCCTGGAAGCGGCCGCAGGGCAGGCCGACGGACGCGGGCGGTCAGGCGCTTAACCATCACGGCCTGATCAAGATAGAGCTGGAATCCCAGCGCCTCCAGCGCCGCAGCGAGTCCGCCTTGATACGAGCGCACGCAGAGGTACAAGGGCCGTGAGGGGCTGGGTGAGAGTCCGGCGAGTGCGCCGGCGATCAGCTCCTCCCGCGATTCGACCGCCGGGTGGATATAGGGCAGGATCCAGGTGCCAGCCGGACCGCGGTGGACATCCAGGAAGGCCATCAACTCGCCCTCGGCCCAGTAGACCAAGCCTTGCCTATCCCTGCCGGGCGGCGGTTCCACCTGCTGCACCAGTGCCGGAACCAGGTTGCGGAAAAGCCCCTGAATGGCGAGGCGGTCCTGCACGGAGGGGTGTCGCCATCCCGGTGCATCCGGGGCCTGCGGGCGCGCACCGGGGCTGTCCAGGCGCCAAAGGCTTTGGCGAGCGTAGATGGCGAAGCTGGCGGCCCGCAAACTTTCGAAGGCAGGTGACTGCTCATCCACCTCAGCGATGAGGGACTGGGCGCCATGCTCACCGGCGAATCTCGCCAGGGCTTCCAGCATCTCGAGCCCCAGCGGCAGCTCGAGCGCCTCGGGCGGCCCGAAGAAGGCCAGGCGCGCCAGGGGGTGATTCTCGAGCAGGAGAAGCTGGGCGACGGCAGAATTGCTGGCCGGCCGGCCGCCGCGGGCAACCAGTGTGCTGATGCTATGCTGGGGGTTGAAGGGATCCAACAGGGCGTTCTGGAGCGCGTTGGCGCCGCGAGTAAAGGCCAATTGGGAATCGAGACAGAGCCCGCGATGCCGGACACGGGCCAGGAGCCCCAGGTCACGCCAGTCGACGGGTCGAATCACGCTCATCTAGCGATCCACAAAGCCCAAGAAGTATCGGTGGAAGCGCGGATCGGACGTGAGTTCCGGGTGGAAGGCAGTGGCGAGCAGGTGTCCTTGGCGGGCGGCCACGATACGCTCATCGTCGGGCAATCGTGCAATCACTTCCACCCCAGGGCCGACCTGCTCGATCCATGGTGCCCGGATGAATACGCCCGGGAAAGGGCGGTCGGGCTCCTCGAGGGCGGGCACGGGTAAGGCGGCCTCGAAGCTGTTCACCTGACGTCCGAAGGCGTTTCGCTCCACGGTGATATCCATCAGGCCCAGCAAGGGCTGCGCCCGGTGGGCGTCGCTCGAGAGGAAGATGGCCCCGGCGCAGGTGCCCCACATGGGGCGCGTGCGGCCGAACTCGCGCAGGGGTTCAATCAGGTCGAATTCACTCGCCAGCTTGCCGATGGTGGTCGATTCGCCGCCGGGGATGATCAAGGCATCCAGGCACTGAAGATCGGCAGGGAGTCGAACCTCGCGCGCCGCGGCGCCAAGGCTGCGGAGCATGGCCGCGTGCTCGGCAAACCCACCTTGAAGCGCCAGCACGCCAACAGTTAAACCAGAGCCTGATTGCGCTTGCCGCTCCAACTTTCCACCTCGATGGCATATACCGCGGTTTGATCAAGTTCGGATTGGGTAATGGGGCGATAATCCGTGCCCGGCTGAAGATCAGGGAAGTATTTCTGAATCAGCCCCTCGAGCGCCCGCCGGCTTTCCTCGGGATCGGTTACGAGGCGGGCGCTGCCAAACGCGATGACGCTCTCGTATTCTGCGCTGAACTCGATTGCTTCGTCGGCTGGCAGCAATCGACCCATGCTTGCCACGCCGTAACAAACGCGCGGATTGGATTCTAGATTGCTGGGTGTACGGCCCTGGCGGGCACCGTGCAGGTAGATGCGGCGGGAGACGGCGTCGTACCAGAAGAGACTGGGTCGCAGGAAAGGTTGCCCCTCGTGGCTGGTGGCCAGGAAGCCGTAGGGGGCCTTCTCGAGGATGCGTTCGATCTCCGCCTTATCGTCGATGGCAAGATCGCGCCGACGCATCTGGGTGCGTTCATCCTGCAGGGACATGAGTTACGGCTCGGGGCCTACCAGCCGCGGACGGCCAGGCGCTCGGCCTCGGGCAATTCGCTTACGCCGATGCCCACCATCGGCTCGCCCAGCCCCTTGCTGATCTCGGCCAGGATCTGGGGGTCGTTGTAGTGCGTGACCGCCTCGACGATAGCCTTGGCGCGGCGGGGCGGGTCGCCGGATTTGAAGATGCCTGATCCGACGAAGACCCCGTCCATACCCAATTGCATCATCATGGCCGCGTCGGCTGGCGTGGCGATGCCGCCGGCGGCGAAGTTGACCACCGGTAAGCGGCCGAGCTCGCGGGTCTCTTTCACCAGTTCGAAGGGTGCGCCGATGGATTTGGCGTAGCTCATCAATTCGTCTTCGGGCATGCCTTGCAGGCGACGGATCTCGCCCAGTACCGCTCGGGCGTGTCGCACGGCTTCCACCACATCGCCCGTGCCGGCCTCGCCCTTGGTGCGGATCATGGCGGCGCCTTCGCCGATCCGGCGCAGGGCTTCGCCCAGGTTGCGGCAGCCGCAGACGAAGGGCACCTTGAAGGCGTGCTTGTTGATGTGGTGCTCCTCGTCGGCCGGGGTGAGCACTTCCGACTCGTCGATGTAATCCACCCCTAGCGCTTCCAAGATTTGGGCCTCGACAAAATGGCCGATGCGGCACTTGGCCATGACCGGGATGGACACTGCGTCCATGATCTCCTGGATCAGAGCGGGATCGCTCATGCGGGCCACGCCGCCTTGGGTACGGATATCGGCGGGAACGCGCTCTAGGGCCATCACGGCCACGGCGCCGGCCTCCTCGGCGATGCGGGCATGTTCGGCGTTGACGACGTCCATGATGACGCCGCCCTTGAGCATTTGTGCCAGACCCTTCTTGACTGTGAAGGTGCCGACTTCTTTGGACATACTAGCCTCCCCAAGCGGGAAAGAATCGTCTTGCATTCTGATTCTACCACGAGCGCCAGGGCCGGTTGGGCTTGGGCAGCATAGAGCCAGGGAGCAGGAGAAGGGCTTGACAGGTCAGGGCTTCGATGCTACAATTAGTACAATCATACAAAGATACAATGAGACAATAGGTACAAAATTACATGTTTGCCGACTTGGATTTTCGCAGCCACGTGCCCATATATGTGCAGTTGGTCGACCGGGTGAAACACCTGGTGGCGACAGGCGTGCTCAAGCCAGGCGACCAACTCCCCACCGTGCGGCAGCTGGCGGCGGAGTTGCGGGTGAACTTCAACACCGTGGCGCGGGCATATCGCATCTTGGACGAGGCGGGTGTGATTTCCACCCAGCAGGGGCGGGGGACGTTCGTCCTGGAGCCCCTGCCCCTGGAGCGGGCTGCGCGTCTGCGTGAGGCGGCGCTCGAAGGGTTGGCGCGAAGCTTCCTGGCCGACGCGGCGCGCATGGGCTTCGTTGCGGACGAAGTTCAAGCCAAGACCGAGGCTTTGCTCGATCGCTGGCGGGAGGAGGGTCGCCCGCCGGGGGAAGAGAACTAGACCGGCCGACAGGCTGGAATCTCAAGATGGGGAGGATCCCATGAGTGCAACACGCAAGCAGCGCGAACTCTTAGAGAAAGATGGGCTGCCGGAAAGGGGGACAATCCGGGTCGCGGGCATCGCCCTGATGCTCTGGCTGGTGCTGATGCTGGTCTCAATCGCCGCAGGCTGGCGCATGTATACCCAGGGCATGCGTCCGGGTTGGATTGCGGCGGTTGTGACCGGCCTGAACCTGCTGGGTCTCTATCTCCTGTTCGCCCTCAAGGTCGCCGACCAGTGGGAGAAGGCGGTGGTTCTGCGTTTCGGCCGCTTCATCGGCCTGCGGGGTCCAGGCGTTTTCTGGATGATCCCCATCGTGGACCGCATTCCTGTATGGATCGACCATCGCGTCATGGTGACGCCCTTCCGGGCCGAGAAGACGCTGACCAAGGATACCGTGCCGGTGGATGTCGACGCGGTGCTCTTCTGGCTGGTTTGGGACGCGGAGAAGGCGGCGCTGGAGGTGGAGGATTATCGCGTGGCCATTGCTTGGGCGGCCCAGACTGCCCTGCGGGAGGTGATCGGGCAGATGGATCTGGCGGACATCCTGGTGGGACGGGCCCGCATGGATCAGGATCTGCAGAAGATCATCGACGAGCGAACCACGCCCTGGGGCGTGACGGTGCAGTCGGTCGAAATCCGTGACATCGTCATCCCGCAGGAGCTGGAGGATGCCATGAGTCGGCAAGCCCAGGCCGAGCGCGAGCGCCAGGCGCGGGTCATCCTGGGCGAGTCTGAGAAGCAGATCGCCCAGTCCTTTGCCGACGCCTCGGAGGCCTACAAAGAGAACCCGACGGCCCTGCACCTGCGGGCGATGAACATGCTCTTTGAGGGGCTAAAGGATAAGGGCGCGCTGGTGATCGTCCCGTCAAGCGCCGTGGACACGATGAATCTGGGGGGTCTTACGGGCATGACCTCGCTGGCTGCGGTTGCTGGCACACCTCCGGCGCCGGAAGGGGAGTAGGCGATGTCGGTGCTGGAATATCGGGTCGAGGTGCTGGGGGGTAGCCTGCGCAGCCCTAAGCCGGAAGAGCTGGAGGCGCTGCTCAACCGCGCCGCCGAGGACGGCTGGCGCCTGGAGCAGGTGCTGGGGCTTCATAACAGCCAGCGACTCTTCGTCGTGCTCCGGCGGGGGAGAGGCGAAACCGAGCAAGCGAGCGTCCGTCGTCGGCCGAGCTGGGCCGAGGGTTGGGGAATGCGATAGAATCGAGCCGCGGTTTCACGTGAAACATGCGCGCCGCAAGCGATGAGCGCGCCTGGCTGGGGCCGAGTGTCAGGCGCGCTCTGGCCGTAAGGAGACGGATCGAGTGTTAGCCTTCTTTCACTTTCTCAATGCCCTGCTCATGATCCTTCTGCCCCTTGGGTTGGCGATCTACCTCACGCGCCGATTCGGGTTGGATTGGGGTCTGTTTGGCGTCGGGGCGGTTTCGTTCATCAGTTCCCAAGTGCTGCATCTGCCCTTCAACGCCTGGGTCTTGAACCCCTTCCTGGCTTCCCTGGGGTTTGGGGAGGGCAGTGCCCTAGCGCTGGGCGCAGCGCTGCTGGGGCTTTCGGCAGGCGCCTTCGAGGGCCTGACGCGTTACCTGGCTCTGGCGTTCTGGGCTCGCAAGGCGCGCGACTGGAGGCAAGGACTGCTCTTCGGCGCCGGACATGGGGGTGCGGAGGCTATCCTCATCGGCTTGCTGGCGCTCTATGGATTCCTGCAGGCGATCGCCTTGAGCAGGGGCGATCTGGCGCAACTCGTCCCGCCGGAGCAATTGGCCCTGGCGCAGGAGCAACTGAAGGCCTACTGGAACATGCCCCCCGGCATGGCGCTCATGGGTGCGCTCGAACGGGTCGGCGCCATGACCCTGCATCTGAGCGCCGCCCTCATGGTCCTGCTGGCGATTCGCGAGCGCAGGCCCGTCTGGCTGGCGGCGGCAATTGGCTGGCATGCTTTGTTGGATGCGCTGGCGGTCTATGCCTCTCGCCGCTGGGGCGTCTTGCCGGCCGAGGGCATCGTCATGCTGATGGCGTTGGCGAGCCTGGGGATCATCCTGGCTCTGCGCCGGCGTCTGGCACCGCTGGTTCCGGAGAGTGGTCCGAACCCCTTGCCTGGGCCGCCTGAGATCGAAATGGAGGCGGAGGTGCCGGAGCCGGCGGATCTGGAGGATAGCCGCTTCCTGGCGGAATAATCCGATGCGGAGGGTAAAACGTGATTGAGACAAAAGGACTGAGCCGTAGATTCGGGGAGGTCGTGGCGGTCGAGTCGCTTGATCTTTCGGTGGGTGAAGGGGAGATTTTCGGCTTCCTGGGTCCTAACGGGGCCGGCAAGACCACCACCATCCGCATGTTGGGCGGCCTGATCCGGCCGAGCGGGGGCTGGGCCAGGGTGGCTGGCCATGAATTGGGGCGTGAGGATGAGGCCATCCGGCGTGAGGTCGGCATCCTCACCGAGTCTCCCGGCCTTTATGATCGCCTAAGCGCCGAGCGCAACCTTGCCTTCTTCGCCGAACTGTACGAAGTGGAGGATGTGGACAGCCAGGTGGAGCGCTACCTGCGCATGCTGGGCCTGTGGGAGCGGCGATCCGAGCCGGCGGCCACGCTTTCCAAAGGCATGCGCCAGAAGCTAGCGATCGCCCGCGCGCTCCTGCATCAGCCCAAAGTGCTATTCCTGGACGAGCCCACGAGCGGCTTGGACCCGGAAATGGCGCGCCTCGTCCGTTCCTTCATCGCCGAGCTCAAGCAGGAAGGCCGCACGATCTTCCTCTGCACCCACAACCTGGACGAGGCCGATAGGTTGTGTGACCGCATCGCGGTCTTCAACAACCGCATGCTGGCGCTCGATACGCCGGCCGGGCTGCGGAAGCGCCTGTATGGCCGTAGGGTAGTGTTTCATCTGCGTACCATGCAGCCGGCCTTCATCCAGGCCATCGAGCGCCACCCGGGGGTTCAAGGGGTGGAGGCAGTCGATAACAAGCTGGTGATCTCGCTTGAAGACCCTGAGCGGGAGAACCCGGCGCTGATCCGGGCACTGGTGGCGGCCGGGGCCGACATCCAGTTCGTGGGCGAACTCCGGCGGACGCTGGAGGATGTGTACCTGCGCCTGCTCAGGCCGCAGCAAGCGGATGCCTGAGGGACAACTCGCTTTGAATGTGAGGTATGTCATGCGAAAGATACGCACCATCGTCGCGAAAGAGTGGCGAGAGGTCTTTAAGCATCGCTTCGTGCTCTTCACGGTGGTCTTCATGCCACTGATGTTGACGGCCATCCCGCTAGTGATCTTATTCACCATGCAGGGCTCAGGCGACCTGGCAGGATTGGCTCAGACAGACATGCCACCCCGCTTTGCCCGCCTCTGCGAGGGCTTGAGCAGCGAGGCTTGCGCCCAGTACTTCCTGGTGAGCCAGTTCATGCTGTTATTCATGCTCCTGCCGCTGGCGATTCCAGTGACGATCGCATCCTATAGCATCGTGGGCGAGAAGACTACGCGCACGCTGGAGCCCCTGCTGGCGACGCCTATACGGACCTGGGAGTTGCTAGTCGGGAAATCGGCCGCAGCGGCGCTGCCGGCAATTGGCGCCACCTGGCTGGCATTCGGGGTATTTGTGGCGGGGGCGTCGATCGGCGCGCCGGGGATCCTGGTCCGTCTGCTCGACGCTCTGTGGCTCGTGGCTATCTTTGTCGTGGGGCCCTTGCTTGCCGTGGCTGCTGTATGCGTGGCTGTGATGGTCTCCTCGAGAGTCAACGAGCCGCGCGCCGCGGAGCAAATCACGATGCTGATGGTTATCCCGTTGCTGGGCTTGTTCTTCGGCCAGATCTCCGGCCTCATTCTCGTCGATCGAACCCTGGTGCTTTGGATGGCGCTGGGTGTGGGGCTGCTGGATGTGGTGCTGATGGCGCTGGCCATCCAACTCTTCCAGCGCGAGACGATTCTGACGAGGTGGAAATGACTGGGAAGAAATACGCCCTAGGCGCGAGGCTGGCGGCCTTGCTGTTGCTGGCATCCTTGATGCTGGCTCTGACGCCGCAGGCAGCGGCACAGGAGGAGGGCGGGCTCGAGCTGCGGCTGAAGCGCCGCTTTGGCTACGGGGGCGTGGGCGAGATCCAGGGTGCCTTCACCCTGCGGGTGGAGGCGCCCGTGCCATTGCGGCGTGTGACTTATTACCTGGACGGGCAGGTGATGGGGACGGCCGCCGAGGTCCCGTTTGAATTCCGTTTCAGCACGGGCGAGTACGAAACCGGTCTCCATGAGATATGGGCCGAAGGGGTCACGCAGGATGGGCTTACGCTGCGCTCGCAAACCATCCGAGTCAACTTCTTGAGCGCGGAGGAGGCCTGGCGGGCTGGGGCCCGAGTGATGGGGATCTTGCTGGCGGCTGTAGGCGGCCTGAGTGTGGCGGCATGGCTGATCACGCGGGCTCTCGCGAGGGATCGAGGCGATTTCGTGCTCGGCCGCTACGGATTGTCGGGCGGGGCAGTATGCCCGCGCTGCGGCCTGCCCTTCGCCCGGCCGTTCTGGGCGCTGAACATGTTGGTCGGCAAGCTCTCGCGATGTCCGCATTGTGGAAAGTGGTCGATCGTCCCGCGCTCCAGCCAGCAGGCGCTGCAGGAGGCTGAGGCTCGCTATCGTGCCCTGCAAGCGGCGGGTGAAGAGGCGCCAGCCCCGGGGGAAACGGATTGGCGCCGGCTCCTGGAGGAATCCCGCTTCGAGCAGGAGCCCCCTGAGAAGGCGTGACCCGGAGGGGCGCACGGGGTACAATGAGAGGGGTCAAACGCCGCCGGCCACAGTGGTGGCCGGCTTTCCATGGTGAAGCGGGATGAGTGAAGCACAGCCACCGATTTGCGACTACGAGGGCTCCAGCTATCAGGAGAGTTTCTGGGAGCAGGGCGGGCGCGAATATGAGGATCGCACCGAGGCCATCGCTCTCAAGCGGCTTCTGCCTCGCGATGGGACAAGACTGCTCGAAGTGGGGGCCGGCGCCGGTCGCAATACTCCTCGCTATCACGGCTTTGAGCAAATCGTTCTGCTGGATTACTCTCGAACGCAACTCGAGAAAGCGCAGGCGCGGCTGGGGCTGGACGAGCGCTACGTCTATGTAGCTGGAGATGCCTATCGGCTGCCCTTCGCCCCCTCTTCGTTCGACGCGGCAACCATGATCCGCACCCTGCACCATTTGGTGGATCCCCAGCGAGCGCTCCGCCAGGTGCGGGAGACTCTCACTCCAGGCGGGGACTTCATCCTCGAATTCGCCAGCAAGCGTCATCTTAAAGCGATCCTGCGCTGGGTGTTGCGGCGCCAGTCTTGGAACCCCTTTGCAGGGGAGACGGTTGAGATCGTCGA
>Ga0190334_1000404_pt1 | contig 22583 bp, 16 predicted proteins | sample 48720478_MG_FD_161270 | JGI IMG/M metagenome (GOLD analysis project Ga0190334, IMG submission 161270) | Hydrothermal vent sediment bacterial communities from Southern Trench, Guaymas Basin, Mexico - 4872-04-7-8_MG | ecosystem: Environmental > Aquatic > Marine > Hydrothermal vents > Sediment ...
ACCGCCTTCAATCAGGGCGTTCCGAGAGGCGCTCTTCGCCCATCCGCTGACAGCCTTGGCCACCGCCGCCCCTGCGATGCGCAGCATGCCGGCCCTCGACCTCAGCCACAGCCTCGATCGCGTTCTGCTTGGCGTTACTGGCGCTCTGCTTCTGACGGCTCTGATCGGATCCTTAATCTAGTATTCCATCCAACCCGGCATAGCATCTGAGTCGCGGCCAGCCCACCTCCCCCGGCAAGCAGGGGTACTATGAAGGCACCCGCTGACCCCAAGCTTCGAAGGATGCTCGCTGTTCCCGGGAACCCCCAGGCCAGATAGTTATATCCCACCAGGGCAAATATCACCGGAATGAAGACCCAGCGCCAGCGCAGCATCCCCTGGCAATTCGTCCAGACCGAGACCGCAAAACCTGAACCGCCTGCGGCCGCGACCGCCAACAGCGCTATGAGGAGATCTCCGATACCGACGTCCTGCCTTGTGCTCGGCTGCGACGCCTGGGGCCCTTCGCCATCTGATGGCGTGGCGGTCGCCTCGATAAAGGGTGTGCTCGTGGGCGGGGGAGTGTCCGTCGGGGCCAGTGTCGGTGAGATTATGGTCGCCTGCGCAAAGACGTCCTGCTGCACATTGAGCTGCAGCGTTTGAGAATTGCGAGCCTTACCGCTCTGCGCGGTTATGGACAACAAGCCGGTCCTGTCCAGCGGCACCATGGCGCGCGCGATTCCGCCAGACGTATCTGAGACGATAGTGTAGGTAGGGATGCCCTCAATTTGTAAGGTTACATTGAACTCAACAGGCGTTTTATCCGGCACCGGATGGCCGTTTGCATCCAGAATTATGCCCGTTTCTACCTGGGCCACATCGCCTATCGTGAAACCAGGCGGCGTCTCCTCCCCCTCGGCGCCATCAGGCAGCTTTAAGAATAGCTCGATGACTTGATTTGGGTCTGGAGAGAGTACATCGATCAGGTCATACCCAATGCCAGGAACGCTCACGGGCGAGGAGCCCTCAGGCGTCATCTCCCCAAACAATAGCTTTGCGGCCGCCTCTATAAAGGGTGGATCCGCGTCAAAAAGCGCGTAGAAGACGTCCAGCTTGCTTATATCGGTCGCGTCCAGGATATAGGGGACATCATGCGCAAATACGACCAGTTTCTTCGATCGCGCAAGATCCGGCCGCTGGTCCAGAAGAAACTTCAGCGCGTTCGCCCCGTAGGCCTCCTCGCGAGTGTCCAGGATCGAGAACACTAACCAATCCGCCGCCCGTAGCGCATCATCGATCTCTTCTACGGAGGCAAGCGGCACTTCGGGGGGGCTTCTGGGCGCATCGCCCAAGTAGTTGGCGAGGTCCGCCGTGCTGTACGATCTCAGGTTCCAGCCTCCCACCTCTCCTGCCGCTCCAGGTCCATATAGCCGCAGGATCGCGCTTTCAAGCGCGTTCTTCGCCATGATCGGCTTTGCCCTGCATTCGGAGCATTGGCGTTCATAGCGCATGTCGGTAAAGAATACGATACGCTCGCCAAGGCTGGGTTTGCCCCCCACCCTATCCTCGATCTCCTCAAAAGTTGGGCTGATCAATGTGGCGCCGCGGGCGGCCACTTCAGCGCCGAGTTCATTTCTGGAGCCTACGGTCTCGATCCCGTTGAGTGCATCCTGCACAGACCGATAGCTGAATTCGCCTCCATATAGGCGCAGCTTCAATTGCAAGATACGCAGGACGGATTCATCCACCCGGGCTGCGAAGGATGCGTCCTCCTCATATTTGGAGGTGAAGAATTGAAGCGTGGCCAAGATTGTTGCGTACTCGTCTTCTTCGCGCGGGTCGCGAAAGTCTTCCATCCAGAGAAGGTCATTGCCCGCGAGGAAAGCATCCCTGGCGACGAGATGCCCAGGGAAGAGCTGCTCTCGTGGATCTCGAAACCGGCGGATGGCCTTTGCTCCCAGCGAATCACTCATGGCGATCCCGCCGCCCTCGCGCCATTGCTTCAAGGGCTCCAGCGACATAAGCTGATTAAATGCCTGCGGGTCGAGACTGACCGGACGCGTTGTGGCCCGAATATTCCCGGTAAAGCCTTGATACCGAATATGCGCAGTAAGGACGCCGTCCAAAGCAGAGGGTGCCTCGCCAGGTGGTGATTGTGTTACCGCAAAGAAAGGAGCGAGCTCGATCTGCTTTAGCTGTTCAAGCGATTTCCGGACGGTTGCGACCTCTTCCTGTGCCGGTCGGTCGCTGCTACCCAGTCCGGGGAAGTGCGTCCCGATGACTGCCATCCGCCCGCCGGATCCTTGATGCACGCCAGAGATGAAGGCTTCTCCCATCACTCCAACCCAGAAGGGATCTCCACCGAAGCTTCGCACGCCTAGATCCCCGGGGCGTGTTATTTGGGGGTCCTCGAGCACATCCAGCGACGGGCCGATGAGCAAATTGATGCCGAGCGCTTCGAGCTCTGCGCCCAAGGCCTGTCCCGCCATCTCTGCGAATTGGGCGTTCCATGTTGCCCCCAGCGACATCTGAGCGGGGATCGGAGATACGCCTTCGAGTATCTCTCCTTGCAGCGCGTGGCCTCCCTCATGTTCCATCGCTATGAACAGCGGGATGTACTCTCCTTCCCCTTGAGATGCACTGCCACCTTCAAGCTCTTGTGCACTGAGGGCGGAGGCCTCGTAACGTATGCGCTGCAGGTCCGCTGTTAAGCCTCTTAGCGCCTCGATCGTCCCTGGGGCTTCAACTAGATTATCCTTATCTCGCTGGAGAATGACTCCCGATATGCCCCAGTCGGCAACAAGCTTATATATTGCGTCATCTTGGCCCAGGGAGCTTCCATCGAATGTGACCATGAACAACTGCGCCACGCGTTCCCTGGGCGACATTCTCTCCAGGATCTCCTCCGCGCTTTCCTGATTTGGCGCGCACCATCCGCCGGCTTGAGCCCGCAGCGGAATCCCCAGGGAGATGACAACGAGAAGGAGAGCCAACCTACGCATGCGATGAAGTATACTTTTGCGGCGACGCGGCCACAAGGTGCCTAGCCTTCGCTCGCTATTGCATCTGCCAGCCTTTTCTCGCGTCGAAGGATTTCCCGCAAGGCCTCGCGCCGCTTCGGCCCGCTCATCAATTCGAGCCTCCGGATGCCTAGAGGGTCAATGACTTCGCGCAGAAGCCGAACTTCCTCCGCGGTAGGAGGTGCAGTCGTTTCCAGCCTTTCGGCAACCCCGATCTCAAAGCCGGTTTTTCGACAGATGAGCTCAACCGAGACTCCGGGATGAACGCTCACCAGCCGCATCCGGCCTATCTCAAAATCAAAGACTCCAAGATCCGAGATTAGATATCTGGGACCCCGTCCCCAGCGGCGATCCGGGTGATGCCCCAGGCCCGAGAGGAAATCGAGCCGTTCCACGAAGGTTACTCTCGAATGCCGGGGGACGTATAGGTATATGTGGTCCATCACGGGTGTGACATCCGGAATTCCGCCCGTACCGGGCAATCGCATCCGGGGACTTGCGTGCTCCTTTCCGAAGGCGATGTTATTGAAATTTCCATGGGCATCCACCTGTCCCGGCCGGAAGAATTCTTTGGGACGGATGCGAGGCAGCAAGTCCGCCGCCACTTGCACGAATCCAAAGGATGCCATGGCCTTCTCGAGCCATAGCCACTCGATGCGCGCCAATCCAAGCGGCGCGCCTTCCCTGCAGACCGTCTGGCCAATGGCGGAGGCGAACATACAATTCGGTGCATGCGTATGCCATGCAAGCAAGTACCCGGCGGCAACAAGAGGCGTTGCCAGGCCCTGCGCGAGCACCTCACCATCTTCTACTTGGCGGGCGATCCATGCACAGATCAACTCATCCAGCGTCCACTCTTCCATCCTGATATTTCCCTCGCTCGATCACTTCTCGTGCCACATCCGGCCGGTCCGTGATCAGGCCATCCACGTTCCATAAGAGCAACTGCTCCATCACCTCCGAGGCGTTGACCGTCCATACATGCACGCGCTTGCCACGGCGATGGCTCGCCGAAACGGTTGCCGGCATCACTAGCTCAACTTGTGGATGGAGGGCTCCATGGGGCACGAGACAGCGCATTAGCCAACGCGCCATGCCAGGTGTTGCCCGGCCAACAAGCAAACCAAGTTGATGATTCGGTACGCGGCCTCGCAAGCGCCAAAGCGCGATTGGATTGAAAGAAGAAAACAGCACACGCCCCATTGCTCCCGCTTCTTCAACGATGCGCAAACTGCGCTCGGGCAAGATGTCTCGCGGCGATGCGTAATTTGTCAGTTCGATGTTGAGCAACATGTCGGGGCCCAGGGTTTCGAGAACTTCCGCGAGCGTAGGCACCTTCTCGCCCGCAAAGCTATCCTCGAAGAAGCTCCCCGCATCCAGCTTCCGGATTTCATTAAGTGTGCGCCTCGCCACCTCTCCCGACCCATCCGTGGTTCGGTCAAGGGTTGCATCATGCATGACAATGGGCACTCCATCGGCGGTCAGCTTGACATCAAATTCGATGCCATCCGCTCCCATTGCCTCGGCCAACCTGAAGGCCGCCATCGTATTCTCGGGGGCATAGGCAGATGCCCCGCGGTGAGCAATCATCAGCAGGGCATCCGTCTTCCAGGATCGTTGAGACATGGATTTAGATTTCGACGAAGTAGGCCTCGGCAGCCCTGTTGATCAGCTCCTTGGTCATGCGTGGCTCGACGCTGAGGTAGCGCGAGATGTCCAAGATCTGATCGCAAATATCCCGCGGATGGGAGGCCCTGAGCTTGCGGCTGCGCTTGATGTACCATTCCTGTAACAGATAGGCCAGCCCATTATCGGAGTACTCCACCCCCTTCTGTTCAGCCACCCGTTTAAAGATCTCCCGGTAGGCCTCGTAGGATGGATCCTCGACCTCGATCTTGTGGCGCAGGCGCCGCAGGAAAGCTTCGTCCACCAGATCCTTCGGCGGAAGGTTAGTCGAGAATACCACCAGCACATCAAAGGGCACTTCGACCTTGCGCCCAGTGTGCAGGGTGAGGTAGTCGATGCGGTTCTCCAGCGGGACGATCCACCGATTGAGCAAGTCGCGCGGCCGAACCTGCTGGCGTCCGAAGTCGTCAATCAAGAACACCCCTCCATTGGCTTTCACCTGGAACGGGGCCTCATAGAACTTATTGACGTCATCAAAGACCAGGTCCAATCCCGCCATGGTCAGCTCACCGCCAACCACAACAAAGGGCCGCCGGATGCGTACCCACCGCGGATCGCGTTTGGCGCCGGTCTTGAGCGAACCGGTGCCTTCCTGGTTCGTCTCCTCTTCGGGGGACAATGCATGATTTACGGAGTCGTAGAGCTTAACAACCTGCCCGTCGATGTCTATGGCATAGGGGATGTACATATCCTCTTCGAGCAGGATGCTCCCGATGGCCCTTGCAATGGATGTCTTCCCGTTTCCGGGTGGACCGTAGAGAAAGATCGAGGTGCCTGAGTTAACCGCCGGACCAATCTGATTAAAAGTCTTCTCCGAGAGCACCAAGTCGGTGAGCGCCTGGCGCATCATGCCCTCATGCACCGTCGGCCGGCCACGGCTCTGCCGGCGAATGGCATCGTTATAGACAGCGATCGGAACTGGCGCGGGGCCAGCATACTGGCTGCGCTCCAAGGCCTCCCTGGCCCGGGCAATGCCCGCGCCGGTGATCGCATACTGGTAGGAGCCTTCTCCGAAGCCTACCTGGGTCTTTACCTCTACGAACTTCTCTCGCTTCAAGGCTTCCAGAATCTGATCCACCAGGCCAGCAAAAGGCAATGACATGGCTTCGGCCACCTTGAAGCCGGTCATGTAGCCGCTGAAATACAAAATCTTCAGCGCCAGATCTTGCAGCCAGAGCTGCGAAAGCCCTGTATCAGCGATCCTGCTGATGGGAGGCGGAACGAAGCGCAGGTTGGCAGTGGATGGGCGGTCATCGATACCGATCGATCGAACCGGACTGCGTGGCAGGGACATACCTGTCCTCCATATGAATCCGCATGAAATGGCCCTCAGGAAGGGATACCCTCCGGGGCCAACCGATTATATACACCGCGCGATGCCGAGGCAAATAGGTAGTTGTGCCCACGCCCCCTACACGGTACAATGCCGCCCATGAAACTTTCCGTCATCATGCCCGTCTACAATGAAGCCGCAACGATATCGGAGATCCTCGAGCGCGTTCAGGCAGTCGGGCTGGCCGATGAAATCATCATCGTTGATGATGGTTCAACCGATGGTACCCGCGAGGTGCTCGAGGGACTTGCGGCCGCCGACCCTCGAATCCGGCTCATCTTGCATGACCACAATCAGGGCAAAGGCGCCGCCGTCCGCACTGGTATCCAAGAGGCCGGCGGCGATCTGCTGATCATCCAGGACGCCGACCTTGAATACGACCCGCGAGATTACCCCGTCCTCCTGCGTCCGATCGAAGAGGGCAAAGCCGACGTGGTCTATGGCTCCCGCTTTCTTGGGGCCCCGCACCGAGTGACGATGTTCTGGCATATGGTTGCCAACAAGATGCTTACCTTCATGACCAACCTGCTCTATAATTCCATTCTTACCGATATGGAGACGGGCTATAAGGTTTTCCGGCGCGAGATCATCCAATCCATTCCGCTGCGTTCGAGCCGCTTCAATTTCGAGCCAGAAGTAACGGCAAAGCTCCTGAAGCGCAAGATGCGCATCTTTGAAGTGCCAATTTCGTTCAATCCTCGCGAATACTCCGAAGGCAAGAAAATCGGCCTCAAGGATGCCTTTGAGGCCGTTTGGACGCTGATCAAGTATCGCTTTGTTGATTAGGCTTCCAAACTCGCGGCGGGCCGTAGATCCTGCACGTTCAACTGCAGCGTCTCGTATCCTAGGTAATGATTACGCTCGAGGTGATAGACCACATCAATCCGGCCTGGCAATCCCCCGGTGCGATCGCCCATGCGGAAAGCAATCGCATCGAAGGGCCGGCCTCCCTGCTTCAGCATCAGCTTGAGATGCTTTCCCCCGGCTCCCACCGTTCGCTTCGACATCACTTCGACCTCGGGCGTGCATAACGCGGGCATGGGATTGCCCATCCCGAATGGGGCCAGATTATCTTGGAATTCCAAGAGGCCCCCAACGAGATCTTCGAAAGATACGACTGCATCGATTTGCAGTTCAGGATCCAGCTTGCTTGGATCGGCGCGCTCTTCGAACAGGAGCTCAAGTTTTTCCTCCAGCATCGGCAAGTTCTCGTTGGGGATCTCCATGCCCGCCGCGGCAGCATGCCCACCGAACCGGAGCAAGAGATGGCCGCATTCTTCGAGTGCCTCCGTGATGTGGAAGCCCTCGATGCTCCGCGCCGATGCCCGCGTGGATCGCTCCCCCATGCGCCCAACGATTGCCGGCCGGTGAAAGCGCTCAGCCAGCCTCGCGGCCGCCAGCCCAACGACGCCTTCGTGGAATTCCGGATCAGCAGAGAGCAGCACGTTCGGGGGTTCCCGATCTTGCCACTTTGACTCCGCACGCTCTACAACCAATTGCGTCAGCGCCTGCCGCTTGCGATTAGCGGCATCAAGCGCTTCCGCCAGTGGCTGTGCAGAGGCCATATCATGCGCCAGCAGCAACTCGAGCGCCCGATAGGCGCTTTCGATTCTTCCAGCGGCGTTGATTCGCGGCCCCAATCCAAAACCGATGGCGGCTGCGTCCACATGGCCTGGCTTGTGACCCGAGGTTTCCATCAACGCGAGCAGCCCTGGCCTTCGGGTAGCATTGATCGCACGCAGTCCTTGTCGGACGAGATATCGGTTCTCCCCCTCGAGCGCTGCAAGGTCCGCCACAGTCCCCAGGGCGACCAAGTCAAGCCCACCGTCCGCGGGAGCTTGCCCCAAATGATCCATCAAGGCCATAAGCAGCTTGTACGCCAGGCCCACGCCGGCCAATGATTTGAAAGGGTATGCATCTCCCGGCTGAAGCGGATTGACGATCGCATAGGCCGGAGGCAGGCTAGCCCCTGGATGGTGGTGATCTGTGATGATCACATCCAAACCTAGCCGGTTCGCTAGCTCGACCTCGTCGAGGGCGCGCATCCCGCAATCCACACTTACGATCAACTGCGCCCCTTGCCCTGCAAGAAGCTTCATGGCCTCCCTATTGAGGCCATATCCCTCATCGATCCGATTCGGAAAGTACACCTTGACGGAGGCCCCAAGCTTCTCTAGGCCCTCCACAAGCAATGCGCTGGCCGTCACACCGTCGGCGTCGTAATCGCCATAGATCACAATCCGTTCGCGGCTTTGAATACCCTCTGCAAGCCGTCGCACGGCCCGATCCATGCCATTCAGTAGCATAGGATCGCTCACCTCGGGTTCACTTCCTGCAAGGAAGCGCTCCGCCTGCGTTGCGCTTGTTATGCCCCTGCGGAAAAGGATCTGCCGGTGGATCGGTGGGTAGTCCGCCAGGGCAGCCTCAACCCAATCCGGTGGCTTCTCCGGTAGGATCCAGCGCTTTTCGCGCATGCATGGCTCCTTCCACGCTTGCAGCGATCTGCAAATCTCATCCATTCTACTCCAGACCGCAATCCCCCCGCTTTCCTGCGCATTCCACGTATGTTAGGATGGGAGCATGCGCGTGGTTTTCATGGGCTCGCCAGCCTTTGCCATTCCCAGCCTCAATGCGATCGCGGAGGAGTACGACCTTGTGGCCGCCGTGACCCAGCCGGACCGTCCCGCCGGGCGTGGCCGCAGGCCTCGTGCATCGGCTGTCAAGGAGCGTTGCCAAACGCTGGGAATCCCTGTCTTGCAGCCGCCGCGCCTACGAGATCCGGAGGCCATCCAATCGATACATGAATTCAGCCCGGACCTGATTGTCGTTGCGGCCTATGGCCAGATACTGCCCGAGGCAATCCTTTCACTTCCCCCACATGGCTGCATCAACGTCCATGCATCCCTATTGCCCCGCTGGCGGGGGGCGTCTCCAATCCAGGCCGCGATCTTGGCAGGCGATGCCCAGACGGGAGTCACGATCATGCTCATGGACCCCGGGATGGACACAGGCCCGATCCTGGCACAAGCTTCAATGGCCATAGGGCCGGCGGAAACCGGCGGTGAACTGGAAGGGCGCTTGGCCCATTTAGGCGCTAAACTCCTCCTCGAGGTTCTCCCGGAGTACCTCGAGGGCCGCTGCCGGCCCATCCCGCAAGATAACACCAAGGCCACCTATGCCCCTGTGCTCCACAAATCCGATGGCGCTCTGGACTTCAACAAGCCAGCCGATCAGCTCGCCCGTCAGGTGCGTGCCTTCGAACCATGGCCGGGTTCCTACCTGGAATGGGCCGGCAAACGCCTTATCGTCCGCAAAGCGCGAATCCTGGCGCACAGTTCGGCTGCACCAGGCGAGGTATTCCTTGAGCAGGGTCGCCCGGCGATCGGCGCCAATCCAGGCGGCCTGCAGATCGAGATTGTTCAACCCGCAGGCAAACGTCCCATGCCGGCCGAGGATTTCGTCCGAGGCGCAAAGGGCTTTGTTGGCAGCCGCATAGAGGCACCGAAGGCTTAGCATGGAGTTGCAAATCATTCGCACCCGCCACCCGCCCGAGGTGTATATTCAGCAGCTTGAAGATCTCTTGCAGACTTCGGGTTTTCTATCGCAACCGGGGGATCTAAGAAAGCGGATTGGGGAGATGCCACATGGGGATCGGCTACTGCTCGCGGTGGAAGGGGATAAGCTGGTTGGCTATGCGCATCTTCGTGTGGCGCATGAGTTGCTCTTTGATGAAAGCGCCGAGCTCATCACCATCATCGTGCACCCCGAGCATAGGCGCAAAGGGATCGGCCGCCGCCTCGTATCCGCGGCCGAATCCTGGGCGCGTCAGTCAGGGCGTGGCCGGCTGGTGATGCGCATCAACGTCACCGAGACTCCCGCGCACGCCTTCTATGTCGCGCTCGGGTATGAGCAATCCAAGACCCTGCTAGAATTCGTACGGCCGCTTGATGAGCCGGATGCCAAGAGCTGACCCCCGAAGCCATGCCACGTCTCTCGACAGAACTCCTCGTTATCGGCGGAGGCGCCACCGGACTGGGCATCGCATGGGATGCCTGCCTGCGCGGCTTTAAAGTTGTTCTCATCGAGCAGAGCGACCTGGGCCAGGGCACCTCTGGCCGCTACCACGGGCTTCTACATTCCGGTGCCCGCTATGCCATCACAGGCCCATCTTTGGCACACGAATGCGCGCAGGAGAATGCTATCCTGCGCCGCATCGCCTCCCCAGCGATTGAGGATACAGGTGGATACTTCCTGGCCACACCCGCCGATCCCCTGCATTATCCGGACCGCTGGCTGGAGGCCTGCAAGCAGGCGGGCTTGCAGGCCGAGGAGGTCGGGGTCGCGGAGCTTTTGCGGCGCGAGCCACGCCTGAGTCCACGTATCTCGCGTGCCTTCCGGGTACATGATGCCTCTTTGGATTCTTTTGACTTGCTGCACATGCTGAGCGGATCCATCCTTGAAGCGGGTGGGCAGGTGCTCTTACACCACCGGCTGGTTGGATTTATCCGGCACGGCGGGGCCCTCGTAGCGGCCGAAATCGAAGACCTCAGGTCGGCCAGCGTACTTCGCATCGCTTTCGATCTCGCTATCAACGCCGGAGGTCCATGGGCAGGTCAGATCGCTAATCTCGCTGGGATTCACCTGCCTCTCGCGCTGGGCAAAGGCACGATGGTGGCGATGGCTTCCCGCCCGGTCCATTCTGTTCTCAACCGTTGCCGGCCCCCATCCGATGGGGATATCATCGTGCCGATCGGCTCGGTCGCGGTGCTTGGAACGACAGACATCCCGGTCTCCCATCCACGCGACATGCAAATCCAAGATCAAGAGGTCGATGCGCTGCTATCCGAGGCTGAGATGCTCTTGCCAGGATCCACCCATGCCCGGATCCTTCGAGCCTGGGCGGGGATCCGCCCGCTACTTGCGCCTTCTGCGGATGAGGATGCGCCAGAAACCAGAAACATCGGTCGCGCTCATGCCATCATCGATCATGAAGCTCAGAACGGACCCAGCGGGATCATTTCGGTCATAGGCGGAAAGCTCACGACCTTCCGACTGATGGCCCAAGAGTGCCTTGACGTTGTGTGCATGCGCTTGGGTCGATCTGTGGAATGCAGCACAGCGACTACACCTCTGGAGCAAGCCGATCGTCGATTCTTCGCGCTTCCCATGCGGCACCGACAGCTGGCGCACCGCGAGCGAGGCGATATCGCCAGCGATCTCATCTGCGAGTGCGAGTTCGTTCCGCGCGAGGATATTCGCAGAACGCTGGCTGCGGATTCGCCGCAAACATTGGACGATCTCCGCCGCGATCTGCGCATTGGAATGGGACCCTGCCAGGCGGGCTTCTGCGCCTTTCGGACGGCGGAGATCATGGCACAAGTGCTCCCACAACCCTCCCAGGATCTAGCGGCCTTTCTTCACGAGCGGTGGAAAGGCCTCCGGCCTGTTGCCTGGGGTGACACACTGGAGCAGATGGAACTTACCCGCCGACTGTATGCCGAATTGCTCGGCTTCTCGCAGCCTCCAGGCAGGTTCTCATGACGGATCTGATTATCATCGGCGCTGGGCTGGCGGGCCTTTTCGCGGCCAACATGGCGGCTGACCTCGGAGCGTCTGTGTGCCTCGTCGCCCGAGGGCGTGGCGGCCTGAGCCTGTCCCACGGGTGCATCGCCGTGCTCAATCGCGCCCAACCACTTCGCGCCCTCGACCGCCTGCCAGCGTCTCACCCCTACCAGCTCGCAGGCAAGGAGGCCTTGAAGCAGTCGGTCAAGGCCTTCGCTAGCTGGATGCGGGCTGGCGACCTTCATTATCGCGGCCGCCTAGGCCAATCACTACCAATTCTTCAGGCATCTGGCCGGTCCGCATGGGTCAACCTGGCCCCGCCTTCACTCGGACAGATCCATGGCAGATCGGTCGGGGTTGGTGCGATCGAAGGCTTTCGCGACTTCGCGCCCCAAATGCTTGCACAGGCCCTACGTGCAAAAGAAGACTACCGCGTACGCGTGCTACCGCTGCCTCTCCCCCGCTCATCCCGCGAGCTCTATGCGATTGATTTGGCGGCTCGTTTTGACGACCCGCTGTGGCGAAATGAGACCTTGCGGCTTTGGAAGCCTTTGGCTCGAGGGCTCGACACATTGATCCTGCCTGCGATCCTCGGCCTGAGCATGCATTCTGACCTGTTCAATCTTATCCAGGAGCACTTTGGCTGCGCCGTGTTGGAAATTCCTACGCTTCCACCGTCCTTGCCAGGATTGCGGCTCGAGCGGGCTCTCCGTCAACGCGCCAAGCAGCATGGCGTCCGCATCATTGAGGGCGCGCCTGCCATCGGCCGCGTGGAGGGCCCCTCCGGCCAGGCCCGGGTAATAGGCATTCAGCTTCAATCCGCCGGAGGTCCTCGCATGCTCTCTTCCGGGGCGCTCTTGCTTGCGACCGGAGGCGTAATTCATGGAGGACTTGTGGCCTTGCATCCGAACCGAATGCGCGAGACCGTCTTCGGCTATCCCATCGAGGTGCAACCCGAGCGCTCCGCGTGGACAGAGCTCTCGCCTTTCTCGCCGCAAGCCTATGCGATGGCCGGGCTGCGCGTCAACACGCGCATGCAGCCGTTGGATCCTGCTGGCGAACCGCTCTTCGCCAATTTGTATGCCGCCGGCGGCGTGATCTCGGGCAGCGACCGGGTCTATGAGGGTTCCCGCCAGGGTATCGATCTGGCCACGGCCTACCGGGCCGTTCAATCCATCATGGAGGATAGCTACCATTAACCCAGAAACTCACACTCCCCTCGTTCTTCAGAATGCGCGTATCTACTCTCTGGCACCCGAAACATCGCTCTTTGGGTCCCTTCTTATACGCGACGGCCTCGTCGCGGGGGTATCGGCCGCCGATCCGCCGCAGTCATGGCTTGAGTACGCCCCCGATCGCATCGACCTTGAGGGCCGAACGGTCTTGCCAGGTCTATGGGATGCTCACATTCATCTTGAGAAGTATGCCCAGAGCCTGCACCAGCTGGATCTGGAACTGCCTTCTTTGCAGGACTGCCTGGCGCGAGTGCGCGCAGCGGCAGCACACGCATCTCCCGGCGAGTGGATCCTGGGGCATGGCTGGAATCAGAACAAGTGGGATCGCTATGGAACGGCAGCCGATCTGGATCGGGTTGCCCCCGATAATCCAGTCTATCTCACGGCCAAATCACTCCATGCCGCCTGGGTGAATAGCCGCGCCCTGGAAGCAGCGGGCATTGTTGCAGAGTCCCCCGATCCCCCGGATGGATATCTCGGCCGCCGGGAGGATGGCGCGCCCAACGGCCTGCTCTTCGAAGGCGCCATGAGGCTCGTATCATCCAGAATCGAACCGCCTTCGCCTCAAACACTCGCAGCTTGGCTCCGCACAGCCCTGAATGAGCTTGTGGCCGCCGGCATCACCGGTGTTCATGACTTCGACGGCCCTCGCTGCTTCCAGGCGTTGCAGATACTTCGCGAACAAGGCGATTTGCCACTCCGGGTCTTGAAGCATTTGCCACACGACGAAATGAAGAAGGCCCTCGCCTTGGGATTGCGGACTGGATTCGGGGACGACTTCCTCCGCCTTGGCAATATCAAACTTTTCGCCGATGGCGCCCTGGGTCCCCGCACAGCCTCCATGCTGGAGCCCTATTCCACCGATCCGGATAATTATGGCAGCCTGCTCCTCGGTAGAGATGAAATTCTGCGCATCGGCATCGAAGCGGCGGAGCAGGGCATCGCGCTGGCCGTGCACGCAATCGGCGACCGCGCCAACCGCGAGGTCCTGGATGCATTTGAGGCACTCCGCACCTGGGAGGTGGAAAAGACGACGCGGCCCCTTCCCCATCGGATGGAGCACCTTCAGATTCTTCACCCAGATGACATCCAAAGGGTTGCCGAACTTCGCCTTGTGGCTTCCATGCAGCCCATCCACGCCATCTCGGATATGACCATGGCCGAAGAGCATTGGGGGCCACGCACACGCTGGGCCTACGCCTGGCAATCGATCCGCCGAACCGGCGCGAGCATCGTATTTGGCTCCGATGCTCCGGTCGAACCCCCGAACCCCTTCCTTGGACTCTACGCGGCTATCTCGCGCCGCCGTCTCGACGGAACACCCCCAGAGGGTTGGGTTCCTGAGGAGCGGCTCGATCTATCGGAGGCCCTGGCGTGCTATACATGGCGACCTGCGGATGCCGCGCATATGGATCGGCCAGCAGGCAGGATCTCTCCCGGCTCGTATGCCGATTTGATTGTGCTTGACACGGATCCATTTGAAATGGATCCGCGGGAACTTGCCGGCCTAAGCCCCGTGGGTGTCATGACAAACGGCGAGTGGCGTGTGCGCGCTTTCTAGCGGCCTGCCCTGGGACCAAGGCGCCGCGCGTCGCCCTCCCGCACCGTGATGCCAATTTGATCAAGATGCTCCATGAGTGCCAGCGCATATTTTCGGGTTGTCGAGAACTGGTCTCGGACCTGCCCGACTGTGAGGCTTCCTTGCTCCCCTATTCTTGCTTTGATCGCTTCCACCATTTCCTCATACACATCTCGCGCAAAGAGCACATCCTCTCCAACCGCGATCAGCTCTCCCGTATCAATTAAATAAGCCAGCACTTCCTCGCCCACCCTCGCTTCACTCTCCTTGCGTGAGGGCGGCGAGTAGGCCTGGGCGCGAAAATCGGCCAGCAGGCTGTGCGCCCGCGCTTCCTCATCTTTGGACAGCGCTCTGGTGTGCTCCTTCAAGGCCGCATTCCTTCCCTGCCGCAAGAGCACCCCCTCGGCTTCGAGGCTGGCAATCGCGGCCTCAGCAACACGGCCAGGCAGGCGGGCGCGGCTGCGCAGCTCTTCCAACGGAATGCCGGGCCGCAATGGAAATCGGGCATGGAAATCCTTCATGATCCCGATCAGCGTCTCTTGAATACTCTTCCATGTTGCCACATCTGCAAGGTAGACGCCCGATGTTCCGATCTCAACGATCCTTCCAGTTTCGAGAAGTGAGGTGATCGCCTGCTCGGCCTCCTCGACCGGGATGCCCGCCTCCCCCACGGCATCTTCTCGAGGCATCGGCCCCTTTTGGCCAATAATGGCCGCGAGGGTTTCCTCCGGCCGGTCTGCCAGAAGTGCATCAAGCCGCTGGATAACCTTCACGTCCCTACGGCGATGTCGCCTGATGGGATGCGGGTCGGCGACGACCCCGCCACCAATCGTTGCGGGCGGAGATGGCCTTCGAAGAACGAAGTGGTCGCCCCGACACGCCACAAGTGGCTCTTTCAGCATGACCTGAATCCAGCCCTCCTCGCCTGGCCGGAGGCGCTCGACGCCCAGCAGGCGGACACGGCCGATCCGCTGCGCAGCTCCTAGAAAGATCTTAACTTCCCGGTTATGCTCTAGCCCTTGATCAGCGTCGCTCAGCAAGCGCAGCCGCAAATCTAGCATGCTTGTTGCTCTATAGGTACCTGGCGCCACGAGCACATCGCCTCGCCTAATATCCGCAGCTCTTACGCCGCTTAGGTTTATCGCCACTCTGCTGCCCGGGACAGCGATGCGAACATCCTTCCGGTGAGTCTGTAACCCCCGAATGCGCGCTTTGCGCCGGGCAGGCAAGATTTCGACCTCGTCCCCGACGCTAAACTCCCCGTCCGTGAGGGTGCCGGTCACAACAGTTCCAAACCCTGAGATGGTGAACGAGCGGTCAACTGGCAGCCGAGGCCTTCCATAGGACTGCCTTTTTTCGGCACGGCCCAAAACGCGTTCGAGCTCGAGGATCAATTCCCGCAGCCCTTCACCTGTCTTGGCCGAGACTGGCACGAGCGGCGCCTCTGCCAATGTAGTCGCCGAGATCGCGGCTCGCACATCCTCAGTCACCAGCTCGAGCCACTCCCTGTTCACAAGGTCCATCTTGGCCAAGGCAATAACACCCTGACGGATTCCCAGCAAATCCAGAATCGCAAGGTGCTCGCGGGTTTGCGGCATGACACCCTCGTCAGCCGCCACTACAAGGAGCACCGCGTCGATCCCGCCCACGCCGGCAAGCATATTCTCGATGAAATCTCGGTGCCCCGGCACATCGACAATGCCCACAGGTTCCCCGCCTGGCAGGGTCATCCATGCAAAGCCCAGATCGATGGTCATCTGCCGTTCTTGTTCCTCGCGCAGGCGATCGGGGTTCATGCCCGTCAAGGCCTGGACGAGCGTGGATTTTCCATGATCTACGTGCCCCGCAGTACCCAAGACATGCATGGAGATCCCTCGGGCTTCTCAGCCCTCCTGTTCCTGCTCGAGAACCCATTCACGCAGGAGCGCCAGCATTTCATTCGTTCTTCGCTCTTCCCGCTCGGCTTGGACTGCCAGCGCCTGCTCAACACGCGCCATGCGCGCGGCCAAATCTCCGAGGGCATCATCGATCTTATCGTGCCGGCGCTCATGCTCCCGCCATTGCTCCTCATGACTGAGTTGGAAGGTATTCCAGCGCTTGACCTCGTCGGCCTGGAAGGCGGACCACTCCTGTCGGATCCGCTCCTCTGCCAGCCGTTGCACTTCGCTCACCTCTGTAATGCGCCGTTCCAGTCGCTCCATAAGAGCTTCCATCTCGCCCTGGACTTTTTTGACCGCCAAATAGGTTTCCTCATAGGCTCCCAAGCGCTCCTCGGTGGTCTTTGCAGTCTCCTCGATCCTGGCGAAGCGCTTCCCCCATTCCGTCCAGGTCTTCTCAAACTCAGAGGCCCACATCTTTTGATCCTCTAGCCAGGTCTCGAGAAAACGGCCGCGTTCCTCTTCGCTCGCGCGCACCTCCGCGAGGCTAGTGCCAAGCCGTCGAATCTCATCGTCTGCTTGGTCCAACCTGGCGCCCAGTGTCTCGGACTTCTTTCGCATCGCTTGCAGAAGGGCAAGGGCCTCATCCGCCTTCTTCTCTGCCCTTCCGCGTGCCTCCTTAAGCGCGGCCATAGAACGTTTGTGAGCTTCGACCTCAGAGGCTAAGGCTTCGAGTGCGTTGCACACATCGCTCAGTTCGTGCTGCAGCCGCATCTCTTCCTTCTGCCGTGCCTGGATTGCCTGCTCAAGCGTGTCCAATCTGGGCAGCTGGCATTCGATGGTATCGATCGCCTTGCGCAGCACTTGCTGATCTTTCTTCCGCATGTTCTCGATTCGATCTTCTTTTGCGCTCCGCCTTTTCTCAGCCTGCTCCAGCTGCCGAGAGACTTCTTTGCGATGCTTGGCCAGCGAATCGTCCACCTGCTGAATCCGCGCAGCCAACGTCCCGAGCCGGGTCACTTCATCCGAGAGCTCCTGGACCTGCCGCGTATGCATCTCAAACTTCTCGATGATGGCTAACAGGCGCTCCTCCAGCCGTGCCCGGGCCTCTGCCTCGTCCCGCCGTTGCTTATCCAGCCATTCGATCCGCTTTTCAAGCTTCTCGCTCTCGCTCATTTCGCTCTCGCTCCGCCTGGCCACGGAATCCCGCAGCCTACTAGGGCACCAGATTGCTCAGCCCATTGGCCATTTCCACAACCCATGGATATACGAGTTGCGGGAAGATCCCCAGCAGCAGCAACAGGAAGATGCCTCCTCCCAGGAAGAGTTGCTCGAGCCGTGTTAACCGCGTCGGCGAAGCTCGTTCTGCGGGGACCGCGAAAAGGCGCCGCGCCCACGATATGACCGTGCCCGTAAGCAATGTCATCGCAGTCAGGATGGTCCAGCTCGTCCACGGCATGGCGCCATGCAACCCTGACATTAGAGACCATCGGCCAGGAAATCCCGCCGACAGGGGAAACCCCGCTAGGCTTAGTAGTCCTGCAAGAAAGGCCGCTGCCTGCAGAGGCATCGTCTTCCCACTGCCTTGCATGCTGCCCCATGGCTGACTTATTCCCAGTGATCCAAGCCCCAGCCCGAGAAGCCCAAGCGCCACCACTCGGGCTGCCAACATGCCCAATGCCAATCGGTAGCCAGCCGGCTCCCCTGTCCCGACGGCAAGCAGGATCACGCCTGCATCCGATACCAGAGCAAAGGCTCCAACCTGTCGCATATCCTCCGCGGCCATGGCCATTAAGGCGCCCGCGATGGCTGCGGCGGCGCCCGTCCACAATAGCGCCTGATATGCCAAAGTCGCCATCCGCAGCCATGGGAACCCATCCAGAAAACGCAACGCGAAAAACAGGCCTGCGCTCTGCAAGATGAAGATCACAAAGGCCATTGAGTGCGGGTTTGCCCGTTGCGCCGCTGCCGAGATCCAGAGGTGGAATGGAGGCACCGCCATCAAGATGGCGAAGCTAAGAATGAGCAGCATTGTGGCCACATTGGCCAATTCTGGCGTCGACGCCGTAACCCCGACCCGGTCAAGCAACCAACCGGTGGCAAGCATCCCCATCATGGCGAATGTATAGAGCGACAATAGCCGCAACGCACCGGCGCTTGATGGATAGCCGCGAGAAACCAGCATCATGCCCGACCCGAGCGCGGCCAGCTCGATGAAGAGCGCTGCGTATACAAAGGGGGTTACCATTAACGAAGCCGCCACAATACCGGTGAGCATTACGGCCAGAGCGGGCGCGGCTCGTGTCGTCCCAGCCAAGAAGGATGGTGCGGTCAGGAACGCCGTCGCGAGATAGAGGAAGGCGATCATCGGTCGGGCGCCTTCATCAAGCACAAAGCCTCGCCCCAGCAGCGACCATCTCGCTGGGAGCTTCACCGCCAAGCCGATCACCGAAAACGGTGCGTCTATGGGCGAAAAGAGTGCCCAAGCAGCAAGCGCCAACGATCCTGCTGCAGCCAATGCGGCCGCCCGCGGCGGTTTACTCCAATTCCAGGCTGACAGGGCTGCAACCGCAAGCGTTGCAAGGAATAAGAACGCCGGGGCGCTCATTTATGATTCCGTTTCTCCGCCAAGTCTCTGTTCCTCCATCGCTTCGAGGTAGACCAAGGCGAGCGCGATTCCCAGATGTACCGTCGCCATGAGGGCGGCGATCGCAAGGGATGGTTCGAGCATGCTGTAGGCGAGATCGAAACCTATGAGCATGGTCAGCAACCCTAGGCCATGCCTGAACGTCTCCTGAAACAGCCCCAGCCCCAGCAGGCCAAATACGAGCAGATACATGGAGGTCTGTCGTATGGCCAGCGGAATTTCTGCGAAGAACGCTGCCTGGGTCTGACCCATTCCAAGTCCGGCGCCGCCCACGAGCAGGCACGCGACGAGCCGAAAAGCGCGGCCCTGGGGGATACCCCCGCGTTCCTTGCCTGGCTCTGTGTCCTGGGCGCCTCCGACGTGCGCAAGGATTAGGATTCCGCATACCAGTATCCCAACCAGCACTTTCGCGATGCCTGCCGCGAACGCAAGATGGCTAAGCGCGAGCGCACTCGTCAGCCCATACAATCCGCTAAGAGTGATGATCAGGGCCCCGCGCCGCTCGAACAGCACCATCGCTCCCGAGAGAACAACCGCCGCGGCCGGTGCAATCTTCCCCAGCAATTCCCATAGATCCATGCCTGCTTATCCTAGCGTCATCAAGACCATCAATACAATGACATACATCCAAAGCATCGCGCTCTCGCCCTCGAAGAGCTGAGCGATAGGACGTACCAGACGCGAGGCTCCTCTGACAACATATACCAACACCTGCTGCAAGAAGCCCACGTCGAATGTGTCAATCCATCCACGTGCTCGTTCCACAGTCTCGGCCCGCAATCGCCGCAGTCCTACGAAGATCAGTCCTGCGGCCAGAAGCTCAACGCCAAAGGCCACGCTTCCCCATAGAGAAATCCCTGCATTCATCCAAAATCCTAATCCCAGGAGGGTAATCAAGGGGAAAACCAATCCAAGGTTATAAGTCACCCTAACCAGCGCTTCGGCTGTCGGCCAGCCAGCACTCGGTTGATATAGCAAATGCAAGCATCCCAGGGCGAGCATCGTCATGCAGAGCAAAGCCACCACCTGCAGCAGCATGGATGTCCCCTGCAGCAGAGATTCGCCCAATCCCCCCGCCAAAATGGCAGCCGGGGTCATCGGAGGACCTGCCGTTAAGATCCCCATTAAGATGGGGAGAGCCCGGTGAGCTGGTGAAACGAGCTCGAAAAGCGAGAGCGCTCCTCCCACAAGAAGAATGACGAGCCCTGCTGCCACAACGGACCGGCCTGCATCGCCGCTCGAACCGGTCGAGAGCAATGCCAAGCCTGCCAGCGCCAGGATCCAGTACGGCCTGGCCTCGATGGCTTCCCTCTGCAAGAGCCAGCGCACGCTGCCTAGAAGGGCGGCAAGGATCCCCACACCTCGCACCCAGGGCACCACCCCGGACGGAAGCCCGGCCTCGAGGATTCGCGCCAGCAGGACCAGTGCGACCGCCGGAGGGTATAGCCGGAGCAGCGTTCCCAGGCCTCTGCGCAGTTTTTCAACCGGCGCCATCTCGAGGTGCAAAGGCACGAGTCCGAGACGGATCAACACGCTGAGCATCAAGAGGCCGGCCGCAAGTGGGTGCGACATTGCCTCGGCGATGGACGGATCCCGCACACCTTCCGGCACGATAGCAGCCGCAAGAAGCAATAGCACGCCGGCCACATCCGCAAGCGCCCGGGATAGCACATGCGCCCTTTCCTCCTGCCGGTGCGCCATGCTCATAAGAAACATCAACGTGAGCAAGTCTAACGACGCCCATGCGAGCGCCAGGGTCATCATATTCCCGGCCATCATGGCCAGCATGGCAAATCCTGTGTAGAGAAACCAAAAGGCTCGCACTCCGGCAGGCGCTTCTGCGGCACGCGCGGCCGCGGTAAAAACCATGCTCATTAGCAAGGTGGCGGCAGCGTAGACGAAGGCCCAGGCTGTGTTATCCATCACGAGCACAACAGAGGAGGGGAATAAGTCCTGGGGTTGCCAGACGGATAGCTCAAGGCGCATGGGCAAAGGAAAGCTCAACAACAGGACAACCAGCCACAGACCCGCTGTCATCGCCATGGAGAGGACCCATTGCGTGCGCGCCAAGCGCCGACGCATCAGTCCAATGAGCAATGCAGCAACGGCCATGCCGATGATAGGTAGTCCGGCCATACGCAGCGACAACCCTTCCTTCGAAACCGCGCATAGCATACCATGGACCTACATGCGCCGGACCACACCCCACCCCCAACTAATCCTGCGAAGGCAGATGGCATGCAGGTGGACCATGCTATACTAGCTGCGCCTCCGATTCATGCACTTCCGTAGCGAAGGATTCCCGCCGCATGGTCCGGCCCGCCTTGAACACCCATCCTTGTCTCCAATCCCTAGATGGAATACTCAGGGCTGGCGGGCCACAAGCAAAGCATCATGCTCGAGGAGATAATGCCCAATCCCACAAGCCCCACCGCTTTAGAAGTCGACGGCCAGAGCTTGACGCTTGAGGCTGTTGCCCAAGTGGCGCGCGCCGGCCGGCCCGTTGCCCTCGCCTCCACGGCGCGCAAATCCATGGTCGATTCCTACCAGCGCCTGCATGCCCGCATCAAGGACGGCGCCCGCATATACGGCGTCACAACTGGGTTTGGCGTGTTAGCGGATCGCGAGGTTCGCGGCGAGCTCGCCCTGCAGATTTCCAACAACCTGCTCCTGAGCCATGCCGCCGCGCTCGGGAAGCCACTCCCTCGAGACGTGGTCCGAGCCGCCATGCTGATCCGAGCCAATAGCCTGGCCAAGGGGCACTCGGGGGTACGGCCCGAAGTTCCCGAGACCTTGCTGGCGATGCTCAATCACGACCTGGTGCCCTGGATCCCCTCCCAGGGATCCCTGGGCTCCTCCGGCGATCTGGCCCAACTCGCCCATCTGGCGCTCTCCCTGACCGATGTAGGCCCGCGTGGAGAGGATCTAAGCGTGGCGAAGATTTGGTATCAAGGCCAGCTTATGCCGGCCGCAGAGGCCTTGCAGGCGGCAGGCATCGAGCGCTTGACCCTTGAACCCAAAGAGGGACTGGCGTTGATCAATGGCGCCACATTCACCGCCGCCATGCTTGCGTTAGCCTGCACCGAAGCCCGCGATGTGTTGCTCAGCAGCGAGGCCGCCGCGGCACTCTCCCTCGAGGCACTGCGGGCGGTCTCCGGCGCCTTCGATATGCGCATCCACGAAGCTCGGCCTCACGTCGGCCAAATAGCTGTCGCCGCGAGGATCCGCCAATGGCTTGCAGGGAGCCAATGGCTTGATTCCACCTCCCGCCTTCAGGATGCCTACAGCCTGCGATGCATTCCTCAAGTCTTGGGGCCAGCATGGGATGCACTCGACTTTGCAAGCCATGTTGCCCTCACAGAAATCAATGCCGCTACCGATAACCCCTTGATCTTCGGCGACGATGTTATCTCGGGTGGCAACTTCCATGGGGAGCCACTCGGCCAAGCGGCTGATTTTCTTAAGATCGCGCTCTCTGAGGTGGCAGCAATCGCCGAGCGGCGCGTCTACCGCTTGCTCTCGGGACACACAAATGACGGCCTGCCGCCTATGCTCGTCGCCGATCCACAATTGGCTGGCGTGCGCTCCGGCCTGATGCTGCTGCAATACACCGCTGCGTCGCTTGTGCTCGAGAATCAGACGCTGGCAGGCCCGGATAGCGCTCG
>Ga0190334_1000405_pt1 | contig 22543 bp, 19 predicted proteins | sample 48720478_MG_FD_161270 | JGI IMG/M metagenome (GOLD analysis project Ga0190334, IMG submission 161270) | Hydrothermal vent sediment bacterial communities from Southern Trench, Guaymas Basin, Mexico - 4872-04-7-8_MG | ecosystem: Environmental > Aquatic > Marine > Hydrothermal vents > Sediment ...
AGAAAATTTCACAATAGTAGCAGTGGGAAATGAAAGAGCTGAGAAGGAAATCAAAAAAATTGGAAAAATAATAAAAATACACCCAGAATAAATATAGGAGGTGAAAAATGCCATCTGCTTTGGTACTGGGAGGAGGGCAACAGGGAAGTTTTATAGCTTTAAAACTGGGGGAATGGGGTATAGACACAACTGTATGGGAAACTTCCCTTCAGAGATTGGAAGAACTCCAGCAATACCCTTTCATTAAAGCTGAAAGGAAGAATTTATTGACCGATGAAAGAATAAATGACGAAATAAAAAAATACGATGTTGTAGTGGAAGCCTTACCGGGAAAACTCGGTTTTACTGCTCTGAAAAAACTCGCCTCTCTTGGCAAAAAAGTGGTAAGCGTTTCATTTATGGAAGAGGACTATCTTCAATTACATGAGCTTGCCAGGGAAAACGATTCTACCATTATCCCTGATTGTGGTTTTACTCCTGGAATTTCTAACCTTCTTGTGGGGAATGGGCTTTCAAGGGCAGGAGTCGCTGAGAAAATTACAATATTAGTTGGAGGACTACCTTTAAATCCCACTCCTCCTTTTTATCATAATCTCACATGGTCGGTTGAGGACTTAATAGAAGAATACAGAAGGCCTGCAAGAGTGAAGAAAAATGGGATAATTAGAGAAGTTCGACCCTTTTCAGACATTAGAAGGGAAATCGGATTTCCTGTACAAGATCTCGTGTCTTTTCCGACAGATGGTCTGAGAAGCCTTTTGAAAACAACAAATGTTCCTGAAATGGAGGAACGAACCCTCAGATATTCAAAGCATGTGGAAAAAGTAAAGGTGCTTGATGAATTAGGCTTCTTTGGGGAAAATTCTATTGACCTAATGGGAATCTCCTATCCTACAAAGTTTCTCACAGCTAAAATAATAGAGCAAAACTTTCTCACCTCATCTGAGGAAGATATAATCCTCTCAAAAATTGAAATAAAAAGTCCAAAAATTATCTATACTTACGAAATCACAGGTGAATACGATTATGAAAGAGGGATTTCCGCAATGAGAAGAGCAACGGGAACACCCGCGGCAGTTTTTGCGAAATTCTTTCTCGAAAAAGACATTGTTCAGACCGGAGTAGTACCCTTAGAATACCTTGGAGACAGGGAAGACATCCTTTACAAAACAATCCAGGAGCTTAAAAAAGAGGGTATTATTGTAAAAGAGAAGAAAAAGACCCTTTAAAATCTTTTTATTATCTTTTTTCCATTTAGAAAAATAAGTGGATAATGCAATTTTATATATATGTTTTATACAGAAATAAATACCTGTTTAAAAACGAGAAAAATAGCGTAAATCAAGAACAGAAAAGGCACAATATGGTATAATGAATTCCAATGAAAGAGATAAAGGAGCTCCTTAAGCAAGAAATTTCCAAAAAATTATCAATCTCTCCTGAAGATGTGAGGTTTGATATTCCACCTTCCTTAAAGATGGGTGATATATCCCTTTTGTCCGCTTTTATCATAGGCAAAAGAGATAGATTTAACCCAAGAACCCTTGCCCTCAGTTTTGTGGAAAAACTGAAGGAGCTTCCCATGGTAGAACAAATTTCTACTCATGGGCCCTTCATCAATCTTAAATTGAAAAGGGAAGAATTTTTCCAGCATGCATATATGACCAAGGAAAAAATAAAGGTAATCCCAAGAGATGGGAAAAATCTTGTTGAACACACAAATATCAATCCTAATAAAGCCGCTCATGTTGGTCATCTGAGAAATGCCATACTTGGAGATTCCTTTTCAAGATTACTAAGAATTATAGGAGAAAAAATAGAGGTACATAATTATATTGACGATACTGGTGTTCAGGTTGCGGATGTTGTCTACGGACTTTTAAGGATGAAAAATCTTCCCCCTGAAAAATGGAATGTAATCCAGGAAAAATTTGATCATTACTGCTGGGACCTTTACGTAGAAGTAGAAAAAGAAATGGAAGAAAACCCGGAAGCAAGAAAAGAAAGATTGAAAATTCTGAAGTCACTGGAAGAAGGTGAAGGGGAATATGCGAAGGCAGGTAAGGCACTTGCAGAAAAGATCTCCTCTCTGCATCTTCAAACTATGGAGAAATTGGGAATTGAGTATGACCTTCTCACATGGGAATCTCACATTATATCTCTTGGTTTCTGGGAATTGACCTTTAAAAAACTCAAGGAAAGTAGCGCTATAAGATTTACCGAAGAAGGACCAAATGCAGGGTGCTGGGTGCTCGACGTTGAAGAAGGTGGACAGACAAGGGAGAAGGTTATAGTGCGCTCGAATGGAACGGCGACTTATGTGGCAAAGGATATAGCATATCAGATGTGGAAACTGGGCCTTTTGCCGAGGGACTTCAAATACAGTGTATTCAAGGAATATCCCTCTGGAAGAAAGTTGTATACAACCACAATAAATGAGGGTTTTGAAAACGACTTCGGAAAAGCAGATAGAGTTTACAATGTTATAGACATCCGTCAAAGCTATCTGCAAAAAATAGTGGTAGAAGCAATAAAACGTATGGGATACGAAGAAAAATCCAGAAATTCCATACATCTTGGGTACGAAATGGTTGCCCTTAGTAGGAAAACAGCAAGGGAGATGGGGTTTGAAGTAGAAGGCGAGGCAGTTTCTATTTCCGGGAGGAAAGGTATCGGTATAAAGGCAGACGATCTTATAGATGCAGTTTACAGAACTGCCAGAGAGGAAGTGAAAAAAAGAAATCCTGAGATGCCAGCTGAAAAAATAAATGAAATTGCAGAAAAAATAACAGTGGGAGCCATAAGGTATTACATGCTCAAGTTCACAAATTCATCTTTGGTCCTTTTTGACATAGAAGACGCTCTCAGCTTTGAAGGAGAAAGCGGACCTTACATTCAATACTCTCTTGTAAGGATGAAGGGAATCAGAAGAAAAATGCAGGAGAGAGGGCTCAAAATAGAAGGTGAACCCTACTGGAAAGATAACGATGACTACTGGGAGCTACTCCACAAGGCATCCCAATTCGATGATGTCCTTGAAAAGACAAGGGAAAAAATGGAACTTTCTTTTCTTGCCAAGTATCTCTTTTCCCTGGCACAGAGCTTCAATATTTTTTATCAAAAATATCCAATTATAAAAGAATTCGATGAAAATGAAAGAAGGCTTAGACTTGCCCTTATGGAAATTGTTGAGGCAAAATTAAAAATTGGAGCTGAGATATTGGGTATCGAAGTACCAGATAGAATGTAGGAGGTGACCATGATCAGGACTGAGAACCTCACCAAATTTTATGGGGAAATTAGAGCCGTATATCGGCTCAATATGGAAGTTCCAGAGGGAACTATACTCGGGTTTCTGGGACCCAATGGTGCTGGTAAAACAACCACTATGAGGATGCTAACAGGATATACCACACCATCCTTTGGAAAGGCTGAAATTGTAGGTATAGAAATTCAAAAGGAGCCAATTAAAGCAAAGAGGCTTATAGGGTATCTCCCTGAAGTTCCACCCCTATATCCAGAACTTAAGGTTCGTTCCTTTCTTGAGTTTGTAGGACAGGTAAAAGGTCTTAGGGGAAAGGAACTTAAAAACAGAATTGAGGAAGTGGTAGAAAAAACCGGACTGGAAAAAGTAGCAGACAGACTGATAAGAAATATCTCCAAGGGATACAGGCAGAGGGTAGGAATAGCCCAGGCCATCCTCGCAGACCCTAAGGTTTTAATCCTCGATGAACCCACAATTGGACTTGATCCAAAGGAAATAGTAGAAATCCGTCAGCTTATAAAATCTCTGGCAGGAAAAAGGACTGTTATTCTATCCACCCACATTCTCCAGGAAGTTACTTCCATATGCGACACTATAGCGATAATAAACGAAGGAAGGCTCATTGAATTCGGCAAAATAGAAGAAATTGAAAAGAAATACGGTTCCGCAAGTCTTGAGGAAATCTACATTTCTGCCATCTCTAAGGAGGTGAAAGCATGAGAAACGTGTGGGCAATAGTAAAAAAAGAATTGAAAATATACTTTTCTTCTCCTACAGCCTATATTATTTCAGCCCTTTTTGTTCTTATAACAGGGTTTATGTTTTATGTAATGGTTTCCAATTTCAGCATCCTTTCAGTGCAGGCGGGAAATAATCCCTATTTTTCTTCCAGATTGAATCTAAATCAATACGTTTACTCTCCTTTCTTCTCTAATGCAGCCATAATATTGCTTCTTTTACTTCCTGTTTTAACTATGAGGCTTTTCGCCGAAGAAAAAAGGCAGCACACTGACGAACTTCTCTTTACCCTCCCTCTTACTAACACTCAAATCATACTAGGTAAATATATAGCTTCTCTCGTAGTTCTGCTTGTTATGATTGTGGCAACTGTACCCTATGCATTTTATCCCTTTTTCCTTACTAAACCTGAATTGGCACCTGTGCTTACAGGTTATCTCGGGATTTTCCTTTTAGGTGCAGCTTTTATAGCCTTCGGACTCTTTGCATCATCTCTAACAGAAAATCAAATTGTAGCAGCTGTCTTCAGTTTCGGGATTCTCCTTCTTCTCTGGCTTATTTACTGGCTAACCTATGTTTCAAGTTTTCTTAAGGGATTCCTAAAATACATTTCCTTCTTCAGCCACTTCGACAATCTTGCCAGAGGGGTTGTGGATACAAGTGACCTGGTCTTTTACATTAGCTTTGCCTTTGTAGGACTTTTTCTCACATATGCAATCTTAGAAGTAAGAAGGTGGTGGAGGTGATGTCATGAAAAAGAGAATAAATCTTATAATCTGGACAGCTGCAATAATCTTGCTTCTAGCCATAAACCTCGGATTTTTGCTGGGAAACAATTTAATTTTCTATGCAGGGCTTTTAATAGCCGCAATAGGATTTATTACATATGCTGTGATAAAAATCGTGGACGCCATGGGCATAAATCTTTTTGCCACGGTCATACTGGGTCTTGCAATAGTGGGAGTGCTTAACTACGGCTTCGCAAAATTTCATAAAAGAATCGATCTGACAAAGGAAAAGGTATACAGCCTTTCTCCTCAGACTGTAAAGATTCTAAAGAACCTTAAAGATAAAGTTAATGTTATAGGTTTCGCCGAAGAGCGCTCGGATGCAAGGAATAAGATGGAAAATCTCCTTGAGCAGTACAGAGACATAAATTCGTCAAAATTTTCTTATAAAATAATAGACCCATACAAATCCCCGGAGGTAATAGCAAAATATGGAAATATTCATCTGAACACGGTACTTGTAGAAGTAGGCAAAAGGAAAACAAAAGTTGAAGACCTCACAGAAGAAAACCTGACCAATGCGATTATTAAACTTACAAAGGAAGCCGGGCAGAAAATATTCTTCATAAAAGGACATGGTGAAGGCTCCATCGAGGACTTCGGGAAAAATGGCCTTTCAAAGGTAGCCGAAGACCTGAGGAATCTTGGATATGAGGTAAGAGAAATAAGCCTTGTGGAAGGCGATGTCCCGGAGACAGCAAAAATAATAGTTATTCCTGGGCCAAAAACTGACTATACAGACATTGAAATAACAAGAATCGATAAGTTTTTGAGAAGTGGGGGAAGCGTCATCTTTATGATTGACCCACTTCAGAAACCCCTTGAAAAAATTCCCAGCTACCTTAAAAAATTCGGGGTGGAGTTGAAAAACACTGTTGTTGTTGACATGTTCGGACAGATACTTGGAGCAAACGTCCTTGTTCCTGTAGCCACAAGCTACAAATACCATGAAATAACCAAAGACTTTAAACTCATGACTTTTTACCCTCTTGCTCAGGGAGTTTTTCTTGCAAATCCATTGCCAAAGGGTGTTACTGGCACGGAAATAGTGGAATCCAGTCCTAAAAGCTGGGCTAAAACAAAGCTTGGGGGCAAGGCAGATTTTGATCCAGCGACAGATATAAGAGGGCCCATCTCTCTGGCTGTTGCACTGGAAGTTGAAGGGAAACAGAAGGGAAGAATTGTCGTCTTCGGGGATTCGGACTTTATAAAAAATGCCTATTTTGATCAACAAGGAAACGGAAATCTTTTTGAAAACGCAGTCAACTGGTGTGCCAAGGAAGAAAACCTTATAGCCATAAAACCTAGGACCTTTAAACCAACAACCCTTGTTCTTACAGCAAATCAGCAAAGACTCCTGGGATTTATATCCCTTATCCTTATCCCTGAGATATTCCTGATTCTTGGAATATTAGTATGGGTAAGAAGGAGGTGGCTATGAGGTCAAGAACTCCTATAATACTTTTTATCATTTTGATAATTCTTACAGGAGGGATTTATTTCCTTTCTAAATACCAGGAAAAAAAGAAGGAGGAAGAAAACAGATTTGTAAAGTTATCTGAAGCGGTCCAGAGAGTGGAAATAAAGAGGAGAGACGGTACAGACCTCATTTTCGAAAACCTCAATGGAAGATGGAGGATGAGAAAGCCAAAGGATGTGGCAGCTGACAATTATGTCCTTGAAAGAATTGCTGACGAGGTAAAAGACCTCAAATACGAAAAACTGGTGGATGAAAAACCCGCAGACCTCAGAAAATACGGACTCAAGGACCCCGAAATAACCCTTAAAATATGGGAAAGGGGAAGTACTACCCCACTTGAGATTCTTGTGGGAGATAAAAACCCTCTAAATTCTGACAGATATGCAAAGTTAAAAGAGGATTCTAAAGTAGTCATTTTATCCTCCATCTTTACCGATCTTCTCATAAAGGAACCAATGGAGTATAGGGAGAAGAAAATCGCAAAATTTGACGAGGATAAGGTTCAGAAAATAGAAGTTCTGGGAAAGGAAACTTCTTACACCCTTATAAAAAAAGGAGAGGATTGGTGGCTTTCAAAACCTGTAAAAGCGCTTGCTGATAACTACAAATGCGATGATCTTCTCTACACAATTACCGGGTCTGAAGCAAAGGAATTTGTTAGCGACTCTGCAACAGAGGAAAAGATAAAGGAATACGGACTTGAAAACCCTGACCTCACCGTCAGGATAACACTTAAAGGTAAAAAGAAACCTATTGAGCTAAAAATTTCCAAAAAAGACGACAGATATTATGTCCTGAGGGACAATTCAATATACAGAGTGGAGGATTCTCTTTACAAAACTCTTGCCAAGCAGGTAAAGGAACTGAGGGAGAAGAGGCTTGTCCGCTTCTATAGCTTTGATGTAAAGAGGTTTACATGGAATTACAAGGGAAAAATTTTCGAAGCTATAGAGGAAAAAGACCAATGGAAAGCTTTAAAACCCTTCTCCTCTGCACTTAAAAAGGACAATGTTGAGGGATTCCTCAGGACGATTGAGGATCTTGAAGCAGAAGACTTCATAGATAACCCGGCAGGGTTTAAACCTGAAGCTACCATAAAATTTACACTTGAAAAAGGGAAAACTGTGACCGTCCACCTTGGTGAAATGAACGGGAAAACAGTGGGAAGGGAGAAGGGGCTCGGTTACCTGCTTGTGCTAAACAAAAAACTTTCCGATATCTTCCCTGATAGTCCTGAAAGCTGGAAAGAGGAGAAAAAAGAGGAGGAAAAGAAATAGGATATACGCCTTTAGCCGAAAGGTTAAGACCAAAAAAGTGGGAGGAGTTTGTGGGTCAGACCCACGTCCTCCCACTTTTAAAAAACCTTCCTCCAACCTCCCTGATTTTCTGGGGTCCTCCTGGATGCGGAAAAACCACCGCGGCTCAAATACTTGCAAGACAATGGGAGATGGAACCCCTGTATTTTTCAGCAGTAATAAACTCCATAACAGAAGTCAAAAAGGCTATGGAGGGAGGAGAACTCCTTGGTCCCAAATTGCTTTTTGTAGATGAAATCCACAGATATAACAAAGCCCAGCAGGCAGCTTTCCTCCCATATCTTGAGTCTGGAAAAGTAATTCTTATAGGAACAACCACCGAAAATCCTTCTTTTGAGGTTATCCCTCCCCTTCTTTCAAGACTGAAGGTGATAAGATTCAAAGAACTTGGCAGGGAAGAACTGGAAAAAATCCTGGAAAGAGGGATAAGGGAACTTGGAGTAAATTTAACCGTCCAGGCAAGGAGAAAAATTATTGAGCTTTCCGGAGGGGATGGTAGAAGAGTCCTGAACACCCTCGAAATAGCAGCAAGAATTTCTAACGGGGAAATACAAGAAACCCATATTATAAAAGCCTCAGGGGAAAGAACCTTCCTCTATGACAAAGCCGGGGATTACCATTACGACATGCTCTCTGCCTATCACAAATCATTGAGAAATTCAGACCCGGATGCTGCACTCTACTGGCTGGCAAGAATGCTCATTGCAGGTGCGGATATGGGCCCAGTTCTGAGGAGGCTGATAATGGCCTCGGTAGAGGATGTAAGCTTTGCAGACCCCAGAGCCTTCCAAATAGCCACAAATGCAATGATAGCCTATGAATTTCTCGGCTCACCTGAGGGTGACCTTGTTGTTGCTTATGCCACAATTTATGTAGCCCTTGCCCCCAAAAGCAATACCGCTTATAGAGCCTGGTCGCTTGCTAAAAAAGAGGCTACAGAGACTGCGCACAAACCTGTTCCTCTTCATTTGAGAAACCCTGTAACTAAACTTATGAAGGAAGAAGGTTATGGGGAAGGCTACATGTATGCCCATGACTTCGAGGAAGGCACAACCCCCATGGAGTGTCTTCCGGAAGGAGTAAGAAAAAGATTTTTCTTCCCTATTGAAAGGGGAGAGGAAAAGGAAATTGCGCGTCGCCTCCGCTGGTTCCTGAAAATAAAGGAAAAGATGAGGGGGATGGGAGGAGAAAAACTCTGATTTTCATACGATTTTCTTTACTATTTCCATTAGAATTGCGCTTACCACGGTCATGGAAAAATTATCATCCTCTATTGGGGCTAACTCAATTAAAGTTGCAGCTATAGCTCCTATTATTCCAATATAAAGGTGAACCAGCCCAAGTTTATAATATACTGAAACAATAGCAAAGCACGAAATGAAACATGCAACAGTTCCTGCCCATGTCTTTCCCAAAGGGCCTCTGCCGCCTATGGTTATTCCGATGCTCCAGGCAAAAAGGTCACCGAAAATTGTAAACATAATTGCAAGAGAAGCAATATGGGATGGGAAAAAAGCCATTGTTATGAGAGCAGAGAAGAGAAAAGTAACCATGGAAGAAATTCTATGAGATTCTTCTCTTTTATAGCTTAAGGGAAAATTTCTTGCTCCTGATGTAAACCTTAAAATTTCAAGTATAACAAAAACAGCAAAAACTGTAGCCAGCAGGATAAGGGTGTACTTTCTGTAAAAAAGCACTCCAACAGGGAAAACCGCTGCTGCTGGTCTAAGCCATTTTCTCCTTAAAAGAAGTCTTTCCTCAGGCGTTGAGCCTTTTAGCTTTTCTTTTAACAAAAAAATGTTTTTCTGCACCACAATCCACAAACAAGCTATTGAAAGGGACACAGTTGCTGCGTTTATTCCATAAAAAAGAACAGCTGAAATACATATTAAAGGAAGCAGTATAAAATAGGAAAAGTTTACCGATTTCATCTTTAGATGTTTTCTCAGTGAAAAGCCCAAAGCGATAATAGCAATAACAGGTAAAAGGATATAAATAAAGCGCCAGCTTTTAGATAGTAATTCTACGATGGAATAGGCAATGATACCTACGCAGGCCCCCATTCCCATTCCACCCTTGAAGCGGAGGTAAAAAGGAGCAACATGCCCTAAAACCGCAGCAAAACCTGCTGCAAACTTTGAAGCTGGTGGAAGATGGAAAAGAGTTGCAACGGAAATAGCAATGATAGGCTTAAAAATGTCGTATATAGCAACAAATATTGCTATTTTATACCCCATGATATGAGCAGCATTGGCAATTCCCGGATTTCCATCCCCCCTTTTCCTTATGTCAAAGCCCTTTAATCTTCCTATAAAATACGCGGGAAGGAAACTCCCTAAAATATAACCTATTATTAAGGAAATAAATAAACCTTCGTTAAAAGGCATTAAGATTTTCACCTGAAATTTACTATTATAATAATTATCGCTTCTTCAAAATGAAAAATTAAATTTAACTTCGTTCGTTTAAGACATCTTCATGTTCTCCATATGAGAAAAACATTGGAAATTATAATATCCTGTTTTTCCAGTCTTACAGGATAAGGTTCAATTCCAGAGACAATCGTTTTGTATTTGTTCTGTATCTCCTCTATTTTCTTTTGAATCTCATTCTGAAGAATTAGTATTTTTTCCTTTATATCCTCTATTCTCTGTTTTTTCTCAGCAATCCGTCTCTTTGTTTCCGCACTCATTCTACGCTTTCTTGCAGAGCGTGAAAGAGCAGTCGTTGGTTTCCCCCCAAGGGCAAGCCTTAAAAGTGTCTCTCCAACAGAAAGGGCTTCCTCTGCCACTCTACCTTTATATGTAGTTTCCAGAGTTTCAAGCCTGGCCTTCTCCCGCTCCAAAGAATCTTCCAGTTTTTCCAGCCTTCTCTGGTACCTTTCTCTTAAAGACTCAGTTTCTCTCCGCGCTCTTCCTTCCACCACCTTTCTACACCTGAGAATAAAATCTTCCCTGCTCTCTCCTGGGTGGGAAAGAAGTTTCAAGTTCCTGTTGTAGAAAAGGTCCAGCTTCATCTCCGAGAGTAATACCTCTTTAAATCTTTGTTTCATTTTGTTTATATCCCTCAACCCAAATTTTGATGGAAGTGGTTTAAATCTGGCACCTTCAGGATGAACGGTTTGAAGTTCGCTTTTAAATTCTTCCAGAGCGTTATCCCCTATTTTGAGTGCACTTCTGATCCGCTTGCGATGGTAAAATCCCAGTTTTGGTTCATCGAAAATTACTTCTGTTTCAAAAAGAAGCCATGGTTCGTATACGGGAACTTCCTCATCAGAACTTTCGTAAAACACTTTCATACCGGGTAACGGAGATGAAGGATATGGAAGCAGGCTGGCATCTTCTTCAACGGAAAACTCCTTCTTTTTCAGAGATTCTGAAGTTAGGGTGAGGGATAAGTCTTTATTTTGATTTAGCATTTTTATCTGTTTTCTTGTAAGTGGTCCTGCGAGATAACTCATAGCCCATCTTGTTTTAAATACCTTTGGAGTTCCTTCTCTCGCATCATGCATAATAAATACCCTGGAACTCAGGCCTGTTATCAATCTGCGAATTTTTTCTTTATCCAGGGGTATTCCCTGAGCGCCAACAGCACCTTCTAAGCCTTCAATCACCCTTTCTCTGTCTCCTTCTGCCTGAAGTCTTCCTATAAACCATGTCCCCATATTGGTAAGTCCTTTGTAGTCCACATCCTTTGGGTTCTGAGTGACAAGTACCACACCAAGACCGAAAGCCCTTGCCTGTTTTAAAAGAAGTAGCAGAGGATTTTTTGAAGGTGGATTTAAAGGATATGCAGGAAGATAGCCGTATATTTCATCCATATATAAAAGATACTTGAGCTGTGAAGAACCTGGTTGTGTTCGGATAAAGGCAAGAACTTCATTGAAAAGCAGGCTTACAAAAAACATCCTTTCACTATCAGAAAGATGAGCTATGTAAAAAATACTCACAGGAATCTTTCCCTGCTCAGTTTTTTTATAAAGTTTTGAACCATCGAGGGGAAAACCTTCCCACCAAAGCCTGAAATTTGGAGATGCTACAAGATTATTTACAGCCAGAGCAAATTCCATCCTTTCCTTTTTGCTCATTATTGAATCCACATCAAAAACTCCGAGCTTCTTTATCGGAGGATGCTGTATGGAAAGGATTAGATCTTCGAGAGCTATGGTCTTACCCTGTCTCCAAAAATACTCAATGATGCTGGATAGCAAAATGTGAGGAGAGCTCTTTATCGGATCTGTATCCATTCCAAGAAGAGAAAGAAGTGCTGAAACTGAGTTTTTTATTTTCTCGATGGCAAGCTCCGGGTCAGAACTAAAATCTGAAGGTGGATTTTCAAAACCGGTGATTATATTCACCAGCTCGCCGGCAGTAGAACCAGGAGTGAATATTCTGAGAAAAGATTTTTCCCTTAGTCGGCGAAGACGCTCCTCTCCTATTCCCCACTCTTCTAATCCCTTTCTCCATCTTTCTGCAACCTCTTCAGCGTATGCTTCCGGAGTTTTTCCCTTTACTTCGGCCTCTTCCCGGGAAATCCAGGGAAGAAATTTATCAGAGGTAAGTTCACCAAAAATAAGAGCAAGGTTCGCAACATCTCCCTTTGGGTCTACTGCCACAATAGGAATTCCCTCATCTATAGCTTCCTCAAGAAGGTCAATGCACAGACCAGTTTTTCCACTTCCTGTCATCCCAAAAACCATTGCATGGGTTGTAAGATGGGAGGTTTTTTAGAGAACCGGCTCTTTAAGCTTCCCATTTTCTAAAAATTTCCCGAGGTAAAATTTTCCTTCCATTATTCCTCCTCTCTTTATTTTTCCTTTCTTTATACTAACAGCATCCTCAAAGAAAAAAATTGGTGAAAATTTACGATTTTTAAGCAATTTTATTAACATTAATGTTAATTTTTCAGGTTAATACATCAAAATTATTACACTTCCCTGAAACAAGACAACTGCCTGAACGTATAATTCAAAAAAACACAGCAGAAGGTGAAAAATGAAGGTTTTCCAGACTGATCTTCAGCAGGTAAAAAATACCCTTCGTGGTGGAGTCCTGTTAGTGTTATCCGGCCTATATCTTTCCGAAATAAGTGGAGTGTTTTTCCTGTTCGCCACACAAAAATTCCATTTTTCTTCCCGGAAAATAACTGGAACCACCTATGCTGTAAGCCTTTTTATCATATGCTCCCTCAGATATCTCTCTCTTTATTACTATCAAAAATGGATAAAAGAAAAAGGGGTTTATAGAATAAATTTCTCAATTAACATAATCTCTATCTTCTTTTTTCTTGCGACTTTTCTTTTCGCGGCCCTCTGGAATGGCAAAGTCATTTTTCCTCCTTTATTTGTTAAAGAATACATCCATTTCTTTAAAAAGTTTGGCATCTTCTGGGGTGGAATCTCTTCTTTTCTTCAGACAGTTTATTATATTCTTGAAGGATTTCTTATTGTCTACATCCTTGATAGCTTTCAAACCGCCGGGGAAACACTTATTCTTTCACGGCTTCCCTGGGGTGTATTTGCCCTGGTTCTGTTTTGGGGTTCTATTCACTTTTTAAAAGGAACCTCAACAGGGATTTATGGGTTAATTCTCGCCTCTCTTCTCGGACTATTTTATTTAGCAGACAAAAGAAATGGGTTAACAGTATTAATATCATGGCTTATCAGTTTAACGGTTTAGTTCTCAAATATCTTTTCTTCCTATTAATCGTGCAAGGTCTTTCCAGGCAAATTTTATAAAGGTTGGTCTGCCGTGAGGACATAGTTCAGGTTCGTCTATTTTAAAAAGATTCTCAACTATGTTCTGCATTTTTTCCAGAGAAAGAGGTTCGCCTCTTTTCACCGAAGCTTTACATGCAATTGTAGCAAGAACCTTATCTTTGCCCCTGAGCGCGTCTACAAAGGCAGACTCAGCTTCTGATGCAGGAAGCAAGGAAGGAATCCCTTTTATTATTAAACTTGAGCCGGATACAACCTCAAAATTAAACCCTGCTCTTTTTAACTCCCCCTCCTTCTGATTCAGAAGTGCAAGATCATCTTCTCGAAGGTCAAGAACAAGGGGAATCAATAGGATGTTGCTTCTTCCCCCTTCATTTCGCAATCTTTCAAAGATAATTCTTTCCTGTGCGTTGTGCTGGTCCACAAGATACAGTCCATCTTCTTTTTCCACCACAATAAAAAGATTTCTGACCTGTCCAAGAATTTTTATCTTTTCATCTCCTTCAGAAAGAGAGGCAGGGAAAATGTCTGTCTTCTGAACGCCTCTTTCCCAGGGATACGGCGAGGAAGCATCTTCTACTCTGTCTTCTCTTCTTAAAAACCTCGGGATAGGACCCGGCTCTCCGGTGAATTCTTTCCCCTTGACTCTAACCGCTTTTGAAAAAAGGCTAAATATCGCGCCTGTCTTTTTAAACTTTACTTCTCTTTTAGAAGGATGTACATTTACGTCAAAAGATTCAGGAGGGGCATGAAGAAAAACCACTGCGTCCGGAAGTTTTGGTTTTTCTAAGATTCCAGAATAGGCATTATTAATGGCAGCAGAAAGCTCCTTGTTTTTTATAGGCCTTCCGTTAAGGAAGAAAATCTGTGTTGGCCTCACTCTTCCTGTTCCTCTTTTTGAGGAAAAACCCTTTAAATAGAACTCTTCCACTGAAGCCTCTATTTCCATTAATGAATCCAAAAATTCTTTACCCATTACCTGAAGGATTCGCTCCCTCAGGTTGGAAGCCGGGGGAAAATTAGCAATTTCCCTTCCATCTCTTATAAGTGTAAAGTGTATACCCGGACGGCTAAGTGCAGCATGTTGAAAAACTTTTGAAATCTCCCTGAAAAGAGAGGACACAGAAGGCAAAAATTTCCTCCTTGCTGGAAGATTGAAAAATATATCCCTTACTTCAACAGTGGTTCCCCCTGGATGAGGGGCCTTCATTACAGGGCCTATTTCTCCCTCATTGCAGGATATTGAATGGCCTTCGCTATCCGCAGTTTTAGATATAATTTTCATTCTGCTTATTGCACAGATGCTTGCCAGGGCTTCACCTCTAAATCCAAGGGTAGAAATTCTCTCTAAGTCCTGCTCGCTTTTTAGTTTGCTCGTGGAAAACCGCTGAACTGCAAGGGGAAGGTCATCAGGAGCAATCCCCTCTCCATTGTCTCTCACAAGAATCTTCTTCAGCCCTCCTCCCTCTATTTCAATCAATATTAGCGTGGCACCTGCATCTATTGAGTTCTCAATTAACTCCTTAACAACAGAAGCAGGAGATTCTATAACTTCACCTGCCGCTATCTTGAGTCGAAGATTCTGCGGAAGTTGAAGTATTCTACCCACGGAGTAATTATACTATTTTTTTCAGTTCTTAATTTTTTATAGACCATAAGATTCAACTTTAATTCTGAATACAACGCTCACAGATTGTATCTGAAATCCTCCGCTCTCCATGGCCTATGGGAAAGACCATAGGTCTTCCTGAGAGAAAGGAGCTTTTCTACTTCGCTCCTGTCAAAAATCTTAATTCTTCCTATAAATAAAGCCTTCCATAAAACTTCTGCAGTATGCTCCAGGGTTTCCATCAAAGCAAGGCCAAGATCAAGATTTTCAGCAGTTGTAACTGCCCCATGATTTTCCAGAAGAAGATTATCGTATTTTTTTATAAATTCCCCGGCTCTCTCTGCGAGAGCATCGGTAGAAGGCAACTCAAAAGGAACAATAGGCACAGGACCAAGAAAGGTTACTGCCTCTGCAAGAACAGGGTATTCAAGAGAAATCCCTGAAACAGCAAGAGCAACTGCAAATGGTGGGTGGGTATGAACAATGGCATTGATATCATTCCTGATCCTGTATATAGCAAGATGAAGTCGGTATTCAGAAGATGGTTTTCCTTTTATGATTTTCCCATCCAATCCAACCACCGCTATATCTTCGGGTCTTACCCTGTCTTTTCTGAGGCCACCTGGGGTTATAAAAAAGCGTTCGCCATCCCTTATGGAAACATTTCCCTCGGAAAGCGTTATAAATCCCCTCCTGTAAAGATGTATTATTGCTTCAGCAACTTCTTTTTCAGGCATCAATCAAGACCATGCTTTTTTCTTACTTCTGCCACAACCTTAGGTATATCCATAAGGCTCTCCGCAATATATGCTCCTGCTTTTTTTAGCTTCTCTACCTTTGAAGCATAGCTTCCCCTTCCTCCTTCCACTATTGCTCCTGCGTGGGAGAAACGAGTCCCCTCCTTTGCTGCTTTTCCTCCGATGAAAGCAACTACCGGCTTTGTTATTTCTCCTTTTTCAATCATTTCAGCAACCCGTTCTTCCTGGGTAGTCCCAATCTCTCCAAACATAACCATCATTTTAGTTTCGGGATCCTGCTGGAAGAGCTTCATTATGTCAGGATGGGGAAGCCCAACCACAGCATCTCCTCCAACATGAACTATAGTTGAAAGGCCAAATCCCGCTCTGGAAATATAATAAGAAATGGCAGAGGTTATTCCTCCTGAGCGTGAGCTTACCCCAATATCACCCTTGTTAAACCACTGCTTTGCGGTTTCAGGGCGTCCACCTATCATACCAAGAACTGCCCTGCCCGGCGAAAGAACTCCAAGCGTATTGGGACCTATAAATTTTGCTCCCCTTCTTTCTGCATGGGCAGCAATTTCAAGAACGTCATGGATTGGAACCCTGTCAGGAACAAGAAGAAGAAGTTTTATTCCGGCATCTATCGCCTCAAGTGCAGCAGATTTTACAAGGGGAGCGGGAACAAAAATCGCAGAGGCATTTATTTCTCCTACTTTTTCCAAGGCCTCATAAACAGAATCAAAAACAGGAACGCCCTCAACCTCCTGCCCTCCTTTCCCCGGAGTAACACCAGCAACCACGTTAGTTCCGTAACCCTTCATCAATTTTGTTCTGGCTCTTCCTTCCCTTCCTGTTATACCCTGAACCAGAACCCTTGTTTTTTCATTTATCAAAATAGCCATTATTCCCCCTCCTTTAAAATTTTCTCTCTGTATTCTTTAAGACCTGGAATTGGAAGCTCTATATGTATGGCTTTTTTCCCCTCAAGAAAACATGCAAGCTCGCAAGCAAGACACTCAGTACATTTACCCTTTCCAGCATCCTCTTCGGCTATTGCGAGAACGGGTCTTCCGTTTTCAAACTTGAGCACCCCATAAGAACAGGCATCAACACACACCTTTCTTTCACATTTTGCACAGGCAGAATGGTCTATGAAAACTTTTCCCGTTAAAGTATTAAAGGAATACACTCCTTTTGGTGGCTTGTATTCCTCTATTGGTTTAACCCTGTGAACTTTTCTACCCCCTTCCTTTATAAGCTCTGCAAGCCTATCTGCGCAGAATTCCGGTGAATCGTCTCTGCCATAACCCTCTATTTTTGCTGGAATAAATTTTGAAAATGTCTCCAGAATTTCTATTGCTTTCTCCTCATAATTCCCACCCAGGCGGAGAACCGCGGGAATTTCAATCTGGTCCTCCATAAAGGCTTTTACAAGCCCTCTTGCAGAGTTAAACTGCTCCTGAGATGCAACTCCTGAACCTGAGGCAAAATAACCTACAATTCCCGGCTGTGAAAGGATGATCTTTGCTGCTCTGTAGACTTTAGAAGCAGGAGGATTTCCGCTGGTATCCGTAAAATTGGCTATTTTAAATCCCCGTTTAAGTACGGCATCCATTGACATCATCGAGCCACCCCCTCCTGCTCCGTGAAATCCGATGTAATTCTCTGCTGGGTCTGGCTTTTCGGTCATCTGAAAGAAGTAAAACGTTCCACGATAATCTTTCTCTTCCACCTTATATGCTATCTTCTCGAGTTCGGTAGGAGGACGGTCAAACTCTCTTGCTATTTCTATTCCCAGATCAGAATGACGATAGACGGCATAATCATCTATAGTAATATGACAATCTAATGCCACCACCTCGCCATCCACGGTTATAACAAGAGGATTGATTTCTGCTGAACGGGCATCGTATTCTCTAAAAGCTTTATACAATTTAGATAGGGTCGATGAAAGCTTGACAAGAATTTTGCCCTTAAATCCCATTTTTGTGAGAAGCTTTCTTGCCCTGTATTCCGGGAATCCTTCCAGAACGTCAATATGCTGAGTAAGTATGGCTTCTGGATGCTCTCTGGCAATTTCTTCTATTCCGGTGCCTCCTATTGAGGAAAAAACCAGCATGGGCTTTTTGTGATAATCATCTATTATAATCCCTGCAAAAAGCTCTCGGTCTATATCCGCCTTCTTTTCAACTAAAAGCTTTTCAACGATGAAATTTTTTACCTTTATGCCGAGAAGAGCGGAGGCTATTTGTTCTGCTTCTTCGGGAGAGTTTGCAAATTTAACTCCTCCTATTTCCGCCCTTCCCTTTGACCAGACCTGAATTTTAAGAACCACAGGAGGACCAAGCCTTTCTGTGATTTCTTTTGCCTGTTTGGGGGTATTCGCCACATCTCCCTCAGGGATTTTTATCCCTGAAAGTTTTAAAATTTTTTTTCCCTGGTATTCATAAAGCCTTGCCATTTTAACCTCCGGCTCACAAAATTTATTAACTGTTCAATTAAATTTTAACTTTTTTTTCTCTATTTCCCTCAGGAGAATTTCTACAACCTGCTCCAGTGGAACTCCTGTTGTGTCCACAATGATTGCATCTTCAGCGGGTTTTAAAGGTGAATTCTCCCTGGTGGAATCCTGTTCATCTCTTTCAGATATTTCTCTTTTTATCTCTTCAAGAGGTCTCGGATCATTGAACTGTGCTTTCCTTCTCTTTGCCCTCTCTTCTACAGAAGCTGTCAGGAAAAATTTAACATCTGCATCAGGGAATACCACAGTCCCGATATCCCTTCCTTCCATTACCACAGGACTGTAATTAGCCATTTCTCTTTGTTTAGGAACCAGGGCTCTCCTTACCCCGGGAATTGCTGATAGGGTTGAAGAAAGCATGGACATTTCAGAAGTATAAAGAAGGTTTGTTACATCCTCATTCCCCAGAAAAATTCTTTCTCCTCGGAATCTAATTGCAATCTCCTGTGCTATTTTGACAGGGTCCCCGTTTTTTCTCTTATATACCAGAGCAACCGCTCTGTACATTGCTCCTGTATTAATGTAAGTGATACCCAGTCTTTCAGCAAGCAACTTCGCTACTGTAGTCTTGCCTGCTCCAGCAGGTCCGTCAATGGCTATCACGGGAAATCTCTTCAAGGACATCCTCCAGGGCTTTTATAAAATCTTTATTCTGCTCCATAGAACCAACGGTAACCCTGAATCCTTCAGGTGCTCCAAAGGCTCTTGTATGTCTGACAATGACTCCTTTTTTAAAAAGACGCCTTACTATTTCGCGAGCATCTGTTGGGGGAATTACAAAAATGAAATTCGCCTGAGACCTCACGAATTTTAGGCCAAGCCTGTCTAATTCTCTATAAAGATATTCCTTCCCTTTGAGGTTTTCCCTAAAACTCATCTCAACAAATTCACTATCACCCAGAGCTGCTATGGCTGCCTTCTGAGCAAGAAAGGTTACAGGAAAAGGTGGAACCACTTTCCATACCGCCTCTTTTATCTTTGCGTCGGCAAAAATCGCATAGCCAATCCTCATCCCAGCGAGTCCGTAAGCTTTAGAAAAAGTTCTAAGGAGTACGAAGTTCGGATAATCCTTAAGATAATCCTCGCCCCTTGGATGCTCCGGGTCATCTATATACTCCCTGTATGCCTCGTCGTAGAGAACCAGCACATGGTCTGGAACTCGCTTCATAAAGTTATCAAACTCTCTTCTTTTTATTAAAGTTCCAGTTGGATTATTAGGATTGGCAATAAAAATAATTTTGGTTTTTTCAGAAAGCTTATCTAAGATAGATGCAAGGTCGTATCCGTAATCTTTCATAGGAACGGTTACAAATTTTCCCCTCGTCTCCTGCATGGCTATTCTGTATATAAGAAAGGTTTTCTCTGCGGTGATTCCCTCCTCACCATCATCAATAAGGGCGAATGTTATCCATTTAATAATTACTGCAGATCCAGGACCGACAAGGATATTCTCCTCAGGTATCCCATATAAACTGGAAAGCTTCTTCGTAAGATAATAGGAACCAGTATCAGGATATAGATAAACATTTTCTGCCTCTTTTCTTATAACTTCAACAGCTTTGGGAGATACTCCAAAGGGATTTTCATTGGAAGCAAGCTTTATTATTTTTTCTATCCCCAGCTCCCTCTTTGCTTCCTCGAGGGGCTTGCCGGGAACGTAAACCTCGTACTTTTCAAGCTTCTCAGGAATTTTTACCATAATTGCCCTCCATATATTTTTTATAATCCTTCACAAAAGGAATGGTTATTACTGAGAGAAAAAGGAATTTAACCTCTGAATCCCCAAAATTATACTCGAACAAACCGGCTATGAAAAATCCAAGAATCACCGCTATTGCTCCTATAGCCTCTGGAGTCAATTTGTCTCCTTCCTTTATTTTCAGAAGTTCTAACAGGGCAAATGATATAAATGCAAGGAAGATAATAAGTGAAATTATCCCTCTCTCCACTGCAATTTGAAGAATATTGTTGTGTAAATGAGGTAATTCTTCAGGAGGAACTTTTTCTTTGTTATAGGCTGGGTAAACTTCTGATACCATATTTTGTCCAACGCCAAATAGGGGGTGTTCCCTGAACATTCTCATCCCTATTTTCCACATATTTATTCTTTCTACATTTGTGGGATTTGTTAGGGAAAAAATAGAGACAGCTCTTTGCCTTATCTTACCCGGGGCAAGGATAAGGATAATCAAAATGATAGGAATGAGCAAAAGTGGAGCCCATTTTCTTTTAAAATAAAGAATAAGCCCTATGCCAAAAACCGTTCCTACCCATGCACTTCTCGTTAATGTAAGAACAAGAGCAAAAAAAATAACTCCCATGGAAAAAAGATAAGTCAGGGAGAATTTTTCAAAAAGAATGAGGGCGGCAATAAAAAGAAAAGCAATCATCATAATTCCACCCTCAGTCATATAGTGCCCCACAAAACCCGTCAATCGCTGGTGAGGGACCACCATCTCTCTTAAAATCCCCAGGAAAGCTGCCAGGGACACGCCAAGAACCAGTCCATTTTTAAGCCATTTTTTCTCGCAGAGAAGGATTATAGGAGGAAGAAACAAAATGAAGAGCTCCTTGGTATCAGGAAGGCTTATATAAGGATTAAGGGAAAGAGATGCCGAAATTAGGGAAGAAAAGGCGTAAAGTAAAAGCAATGTAAAGAATTGGGGATATTCAATTTTTAAGCCCTTCAATATTCTGAAAATGAGGACAACAATCCCAACAGCGAGGACAACATCCGCAAGGGTTATTGAAAACACAGGGGAAGAGGTAATAAGAAAACTAAAAACAGCTCTCATTCAGACAATCATGCTCCCGATAATTATCAAAAGAGCCAAAGGAACAAAATATTTTATGAGAAATACCCAGATATCCTCTCCAGGGAACTTTTTGTCCTTATAATGACGAATTTCCTTTGCGGCATTCTTCGCTCCCCATACATAACCCACAAAAATAGAAAGAAGTAACCCTCCAAGAGGTAAAGAAAGATTTGCCCATATGAAATCCATCAGTGAAAGAAAATCTTTTCCGAATGCAAAATTGCTGAAAGTGCTCACAGAAGAAGCAAGAGCAGATGGGATTCCAATAATAAAAGCAATGGCGCCTACAAGAAAAGCGGCTTTTTTCCTGGCCATTTTTCTTTCGTCAACAAGATAGGAAGTTGCTACTTCCACAAGGCTTATCGTTGAAGTGAGTGCAGCTATAGCCAGAAGAATAAAAAACAAAGTCCCAATAAAGACCCCCAGAGGGAGTTTTGAGAAGATAAAAGGAAGAGTTTTGAAAATAAGGGAAGGTCCTTCGGCAGGGGAAAGGTTGAAAGAGAAGACAGCAGGAAATATTACTATCCCAGCGAGGAATGCCACAAGTGTATCAAAGATTACTACCTCTATGCCAGCTGAAAATAGGTTCTCTTCCTTTTTAAGATAACTTCCATATGTAATCATGGCTCCCATACCAAGACTGAGGGAGAAAAATGCCTGCCCAATCGCTGAAAGAATTATTTTAAAGCTCAACTTAGAAAAATCCGGTTTAAGATAGAAACTAATGCCCCGCGATGCGCCTGGAAGAGTCAGGGAATAAATAGAAAGGAAAAGAAGGATCAGAAAAAGTAGGGGCATTAAAACATTCGTCCACCTTTCTATACCTGAGGAAATTCCCTGAGATACCACCCAGCTTGTAATAAATAAAAAAATGAATAACAAGAAAATCGTTAGGGAAGGAGAAGAGGTAAAAGCAGAAAACAGCTCATTTACCTGAGCTTGAGTTATCCCCTGCTTAAATTTTCCGAGACCGGAAATCACCATGTAATATAGAGTCCACCCTGCTATAACTGCATAATAGGAAAGAATCCCAATCCCTGTTATAACCCCAAGGTATCCAACGCCTTTCCAGAGACTACCCGGCTTTATTGCCTCAAAAGCTCCAACAGGATTTCTATGAGTATGCCTCCCCAGAGAAAGCTCTGCATACATTACAGAAAGCCCGAGGAAAATTACCGACAATATATAAAGTAAAAGAAAAAGTGCTCCCCCGTTTTTGCCTGTAACATAGGGGAATCTCCATATATTTCCCAGGCCTACAGCAGAGCCAGCTGCTGCAAGAACAAAACCCAAGGACGATTTCCATTTACCTCTTTCTGCCATGGAGTAATTATAATTTATCAGCCCTGAGGGGTGTCAACTTTATCTTTATCCTTCTTTCGGCCGGCAAGATAGCTAACGAAAATTCCTATAGAATAAAGAAGAATAAATGGCCCTGCAACAATTGACTGAGTTATAGCATCAGGAGTGGGAGTAATAATGCCAGCTATAACAAAAGAAATCAGAACAGCATATTTGAAATTTTTTATCATGAACCTGGGGCTGAGTATA
>Ga0190334_1000407_pt1 | contig 22436 bp, 22 predicted proteins | sample 48720478_MG_FD_161270 | JGI IMG/M metagenome (GOLD analysis project Ga0190334, IMG submission 161270) | Hydrothermal vent sediment bacterial communities from Southern Trench, Guaymas Basin, Mexico - 4872-04-7-8_MG | ecosystem: Environmental > Aquatic > Marine > Hydrothermal vents > Sediment ...
TTTTCACATTTACCAATTTTGCAGTGTCGAGATTTGGTATCATGATTATTGGCTTAGTAAACCTGTAAATCTTGGTATCGTTTCTAATTACGTCAGCATAGCTATCTGTTTCTATCCTTGCTGCAAAACCTTCAACATCTGTGTTTCCTATGTTTTCTATAGAAATTATAAGTTTATCAGAAAATGTACAAGCCCTGTGAATTTTTAAAGCTGTTTCAGCACAAGCTAAAGCCGCCTTACTTTCAAATTCTGTTTTTGCCATATATTTCTGAAAGTACCCTGTAGCCCAGCCAAAGATAAAAGTGCCGACCAAGATAACGAATCCTATAATTAAAATTGTAGAGATCAATGGTGAGAGTGCTCTTGACATCAAAAATTTTAAAAATTGCCTATTTATATTATTTTCTATGCACAATCATGAAAGTAAAGATATTTACATTCGGATGTACAGCAAACCAAGATAATAGTTCTATATTAGCTAGTATTCTAAAAAAGCATGGATATGAATTAACAAATTCCAATGAAGATGCTGAGATATTTATTGTCAATAGCTGTATTGTCAAAGGGGCAACACAGTCAAAAGTAATAAATTTAATAAGAAAACTTAAGCAGATTAACAAAGAAATTATCCTAACAGGATGTATGCCGCTAGCCAATTACAAACTTGCAAAATCTTTTAATGTAAAGTTACTTTGCCATAATTCGCTTGATAAAATTTGTGAGCTTTTGCAAGACAAAAAACAAGAAATAATTACAAGAAAAAATTCTTCAAAGCTTGGCTATGAAAAAGAAGCCAATATTATTCAAATAGCAGAAGGCTGCCTTGGAGATTGTAGCTATTGTGCTACTAAACTTGCTAAAGGCCAGCTTTATTCCTTTCCAGAAGACAAAATCCTGCAAGAGGTAAAAAAGCTAGCAAAAATTCATAACACAATTAGGATAACAGCCACAGATTGCGGATGTTATGGGCTTGACATAGGAACAAATTTACCAAGCTTAATAAAAAAAATAATTTCTCTTCCAGAAAATTTCAAGATAAGAATTGGAATGATAAATCCAAAATATGCTAAAATATTTCTTAATGAATTGATAGAAATTTACAAGCATGAAAAGGTGATTAAGTTTTTACATATTCCTGTACAATCTGGTTCAGACAAGGTGCTCAAATTAATGAAAAGACAATACAAAGTAAGAGATTTTATAGAAATTGTTAAGAAATTTAGAAAAGAAATTCCAGAGATTTGTATCAGCACAGATATAATAGTTGGTTTCCCAAATGAAAGTGATAAGGATTTCGACCAAACAATCGAACTCGTGAAAAAAACAAAACCAGATATTTTAAACATCTCTAAATTTAGCCCAATGCCAGGAACAGAGGCAGCAAAACTTAAAAAGCTACCAAGCCAAATTGTCAAAGAAAGGAGTAAAAGGCTTTATGAATTGTTTGTTGAGCTGAAAAATGGAAAAGCCTAAAAAATTCTTTGAAAGGCCAAAGGTAAAAGATGTGCTAAAGAAAGGAATACATTCATGGAAAGTAAATTCCTTAGAAGACTTAATTGACATTTACGAATTTATTGATGAAGGTATTTCTTTGTCAAAGGAACATGCTATTTTAATAGAAAACGAATACATTGAAAATCTAACTAAGGAAGAAAAACTAAAAAAACTTTACAAGCATGGACCTGAATTAAGATTAAGTCTTCCAAGAAGTCAAAAAGAATTCTACAAAAATCCAAAAGAAGCAATTTATTACATAGAGGAAGCAACTGAAAAGTTTAGAAAAAAACCATTTCGTATAGTCTTTTCATATTCGTGGTTGCCTATCTATGGAAAAGATAAAGTAAAGAGGAAGGTTTCTTTAGTGGCCTTAGTTAAGGGATCAAAAATTTATATTTATGCCAAGAATATTGTCAAAGAAAAATTTAGGGAGTATTCTGCTGTGCGTTCTATTACGGAAGGTAAAAGCATGATTGTTAAAGTGCCGTCTAGAACTCAAAAGCGTTCAAATTATGAGATTAAATATGACCACGTGCCTTTTGAGAATACAAAAGAACATAAGTGTTTGGCATTTTCTATTTCAACAGAAGGCCATGGTTGTGGGGACAAGCTTTTCAAGAATATAGCATTTAAATACCTCGCCCAACAAGAACATTCTAAATTTGTAATGTTTTGCCCACATGAAATTGCTGGCTATTTTTTAATTTGTGATTATCACTACAATGTATACAGAAATGCAGTGCCATATTACAACACACCATTTTTGGTACCAACAGACTATACTTTAAAATTTTCAAGATTTTTAGAAGAAAACATACTAATAACAAGAAATACAAAATCAGGGCCAAGAAAATTTTTGCTAAGGGAAGTAGAGATGGAGATTTTTTATTGGTTGGCTCTTCACAAACACGGGCTGGAAAAAACTTTTAAAAGAAAAAATAAGTTAAAAGACGCAGTAAGGCTATTTTATGACAGATTATAATTTTATTTAGGAATTTTTAAGCTTTATTACAAAACTAAACAATAAAAAAGGAGCTATTTCTTCAATTTCTGCACAACCTTACTTGCATCTGGAAGTCGCTGCCATGTGTTGTCAACCATTTTTTCTAACGCGTTTGCAAAGTAAGGTGTATGTACCCAGATACCAACATCGTAAGTAGGATGTACTTCTTCATCGTTCAAAGCCATAAACAAGAGCTCCCTGCCGTCAACTACACAAAATCTTGCTGCTGGCTTAGGCATGTGCCTAACTTCTGCAACTTTTGCAATATCCTTTAGAATATGTGAATTGTCTTTCTCTATTGGCGCTGCTATCCTTATTTTTACGCCTTTTTTCTTTAGTTTTTCAAGAACTCCGCGGAGGGCTTCTATCTTTCTAAGTAAACCCTTTGATGTTGTTATTAAGGTAATAGATTTCTGCGCTCCTTTAATCATTGTTTCTAGGTGTGAATAAATATTGTGTCTTCCACGTAAAGCACCAGAAAGATCTGTAGGCTCGATAAATTCAACACCTTGTTTGTAAAGCAGTTCCAATTCTTTAAGAACATCTGTTTCTGTTAGCTCTTTTAGTTTTAGTATGTTCTCTTCAGCTTGCTTTCTTATGTTCTTTTTTACTCTTTCCAAGACTTCTTTAGGATCAACAGCAACATATCTTATTGGCTTGCCAAGCTTCATTACTACAAAACCTTTCTTTTCAAGACTTTCTAGAATATCATAAGCTCTTGATCTTGGCACGTCTCCAATATCGCTTAGCTCACCAGCTGTTGAGATCCCTCTTGACAACAATGCAATCCAAATCTTTGCTTCATATAAATTCAATCCGAAGAATCTTCTTATCTTATTTAAAAATTCTTCATTGACTATCATCCCAACAACCCTCCTTTTTTGAAATTTGTATTAATCTAGTAGTAAATTTTAACTATATTTAAATATTATTATTCTGTAATGATTATTTTTTATTTTTGTTTTTCGTACAATCTTTTTACTCTTTCTAGAGTGTCAACATCTTTTATGCTTTTATCATACCGCACTCTTAACACTCTTGGGAATCTCAAAGCAAATCCAGATTCATATGTCGGTGATTTTTGAATTTCTTCGTAAGCTATCTCAAATACCAAAGCAGGTTTAATTTTAACATTTTTTCCTTTTGTTTCTATTATGTAAGGTTTAAGTTGCTCTGTGAGTTCTTTAAATGTTAGTTTACCTTCTTTTTCTTTAATCCCTGTACCAACTTTTCCTATTGCAAGGAATTTGTTACCATGCTTGCAAGCAAGTGTAAAGCTAGACAACCAATTAGATCTTTTTCCTTCACCCCACTGAGCGCCAATGATAACTAAATCCAAAGTTTCCATAATTGGCTTAAGTTTTAACCATCCACCAACCCTCCTACCAGGAACATAAGCAGAATTTATATTTTTAATCATCACACCCTCGAAACCTTCCTTTAAGACTTCCTTGTAAAATTTTTCTGCCTTTTTAACATCATCTGTAATTAGCTTTCTTGTCAAAACAATTTTTCTGGGCACTTCTTTTATGATCTTCTCAAGCAGAGCTCTTCTCTCCTTTAGCGGTTTTTTGATTAATGATTTGCCATTATAATAAATCAAATCAAAAACATTTATCTCAACAGGTAATTCCTTAGCCATTTGTATAATTCCATATTTTCTTTTTATTCTTTGAGAAATATTTTGGAATGGCATATATTTCTTTGTTTTTGGATCATAGCCAACAAGTTCTGTATCTATAATATAACTTTTAGCCTTGACATTCTTTTTTAATATATGCAACAACTCTGGAAACTGCTTTGTGACGTTTTCCATCCTTCTGGTAAAAAGTTTGGCATCTTTTCCATCATAGTGAATTTGTGCTCTAAAACCATCAAGCTTAACTTCAAATTGTGCTGGTTTGCCAAGTGCTTTAAAGGCTTCTTCTATACTCTCAACCCTAATAGCCAACATTACTTGTAATGGTCTTCCGGGGGCTAAAGAGAGCTCCTCTAATGTAGAAGTCCCTTTTTTAGCAAGTTGTGCAACCTCTCCAAAATCGAGCAAAAGATCATAGGCCCTTTCTATTACTTTTGGGTCTATACTATAAGCAAGGGCTATAGCATCTCTTACAATACCTTCTGCAACACCTATACGCATCTCTTCAAGTATTGTCCTTACAATGTACCTCGCTTCCAAAGGTGTTGCACTTGTAAGCAATTCAGCCACAAGAGAAATTTTTCTATCAATAGTCCCGGGACCTTCAAGTCCTGCAAGCTTTCTTATATTCTCGAAAACTTTTTGTGTTGTTAATTCTTTAGCAGCCAGGGTTCTTTGTTTTTTTTCTTCTATTAATCCTTCGGCAACAATTCCGAGATCACCAATGTCCTTCCATTTCTTCTCTACAACACTAGCGTTAACACCAGCTGCTCTTGCTATTGCTCTCAGCATCAATTTAGAACTAAATCCTATTTCTCGTTGATCCCATTTTGGGAATACTGTTCCCTGAATAAGGCAAAGTATATGGTTTAGCTCTTTTTCTTTTATCTGTTTTAAGAATTCCGCAATGTATCTTGTTTTTTCGAGTTTTTTTGTTGTAGCTTCAAGCTTTTGGTAAAGTTCAACTAAAGATTTATAAAGCATATTGAATAGTTATTTTTATATATTATAAACCTTTTTATTTCAAATGAACGCTAAAGAGTCTAAACAAATTCCTGATGTTGACAGTTGCATTAAAGAGAGACGTTCTATAAGAAGTTATTTATCAAAAAAGATTTCTGATGAGCAGATTAAAGAAATAATCGACGCTGCACGTTATGCGCCTGCAGCTGGAAATTTACAAAATTTGTACTTCATAATTGTAAAAAGTAAAAAGAAAAGACAAGAAATTGCAAAAGCATGTTTAGATCAGCTTTGGATGTTAGAAGCCCCCATATTTATTGTTGTCTGTTCAAAGCCAACAAGAATAAAGATGTTTTATGGTGAGCGTGGCGATATTTACAGCTTGCAAGGTTGTGGGGCTGCTATACAAAACATGCTATTGAAAGCACATTCTTTAGGATTAGCAACATGTTGGGTTGGAGCTTTTGATCCTGTGAAGATGAAAAGTATCTTGCTTTTACCAGAAGATATCACACCAGAAGCTATAGTAACATTAGGCTACGGAAATGAAACACCAAAAATGCCACCTAAACCAAAATTGGAAAGAATAATATTCTTTGAGGAATGGGGGAATAAATGACTAGCCCAGATAACTTAGTTGTTTTTGTTTTGCTATTTCCGCGCTTTTTTTGCTCTTTTCTATGATTTTCTTTATTCTACCCTCAAATTCTTCAGCCTTCTTTACTAGCGGCATATAATCAACTTTTAGGCCAAGGTATTTGTCAATAACCTCAATGGCCTTTGCTGCTGCTCTGCTGTCGGGTAAATCTGTGTGTGTTTCAACGAAGATACAATTTATGTTTACAGTTCTCGCTAAAGAAAGCATTGAAGCAGTTACTCCCATAATAACACCCTCATTTAGTTTTGGTACACCTTTTTGTTTAAATTTTCGGTTTTCTTTAGTTGAAAAATAAAATGCAAGAGGGTCTTCTGAGATTTGTGGGCTTGCAACACCTTCTATAACTACTATCTCCCTTGCCTTTAGATCTTTTGCAAGTTTTAAAATTGTAGAAGCAATATCCCATTCAAGACCAGCAACATTTAATAAAGCATTAATAATTATTATATTTTCTTTTTTAGCATAAAAAATCTCCAGGGGCTTGATTATTTCTTTATTATGAACAGCAACCATAGCAGGCAATTCCTTTCCATAGATTTCACCAATTGGTTTAGCATTAAGGTGATCTATCAAGAAGCCTGTGGCTATTGTTCCAACTAAACCAAAACTTGGAAAACCTTGAATAATAATTGGGTTTTTTGGTTTAACCTTTAGGGTGTATTCCATTAAATTATAAAGAACTGCATCCCTTTATAATATTTTCTATTTCCGAGAAATTTAAAAAGCTTAAAAATTTTTGTTCGACATGAAAAGAGAAGAGTGGTTAAAATTTGTTGAAAAAATAAAAGAAGAAGTAGAAAAAGAAAGACAAATAGTTTCAGAAAAAGAAGCTGTTCCAAAACTGAAAGAAGCCCTTGAAATTGCATTAAGAGAAACATTACCAAGAGAAAAATTTGGGATTCTTTTTTCTTCAGGTGTTGATTCTGGATTGATTGCTTGGTATTCAAAAATTAATAATTATGAATTTTGCTGTTATACTATGGGCACAGAAAATTCAAAAGATCTTTTATTTGCAAAGAAAATTGCCAAAAAATATAAGCTACCATTAAAAACAAGCACCGTCAATGAAGAAAAATTATTGAAATGCTTAAAAAGTTTAAAAAGAATTTTAAAAAATCTTGACACTGTAAAAGCAGGTGTTGGAGCTGCTACTTTTTTAACCCTTGAAATGGTCAAAAAAGACAATTTAAAATTTGCTATATCTGGTTTAGGATCAGAGGAAATATTTGCTGGTTATAAAAGGCACGAGATAGCTAACAATGTACAAGAAACATGCTGGCAGGGTTTGCAAGCTATGTATGAAAGAGACTTGCAGAGAGATTTTCCAATTGCAAAGTATTTCAAAATTAAACTTCTCACTCCATTTTTGCATAAAAAAGTAATAAAGACAGCAATGCAAATAAGCGCAGAGTTAAAAATTAAAGGTGATATTAAAAAATATATTCTAAGAAAGACATCACTTAGATTTTCCTTGCCAGAAGAAATAGCTTTTAGAAAAAAAATCGCTGCCCAATATGGAAGTGGTATCGATAAACTTCTTGAAAAACTTGCAAAGAAAGAAAAACTCTCAAAAGCAGAATTTCTAAAAAATATCTAAAAAGAAAAGCCAGCACCCACCTTAAGGCAGGCACCGGCTATCTCAAAGGGGGGGTTAGTCAGGCTTACTTAGAAACCATGTCGATGCCAAGCTCCTGTGACATTTCTTGAGCTTGTGATTCTCTTTGCTGAAGAGCACCTCTTCCAAGTACGTACGGAGATTTAACGCCAGTAATAATTGTCATGACCCTAAGCTTACCTTCCATGCCTTCTTCTATTCTTGCTCCCCAGATTACATTTGCATCAAGGTCAAGAGATGCTGTAACTATTTCACCAACCCTTGTGACTTCTTCCAGCGTTAGATCCTCTCCTCCAGATATGTGGATTAAAGCACCAGTAGCGCCTTCATATGTAACATCCAACAATGGATTTGATAACGCACGTTTTGTTGCTTCTTCAACTCTGTTTTCAGAAGCAGATTCTCCTACACCAATAACTGAAACTTCACCATTTGCCATTATTGCCTTAACATCTGCGTAGTCGAGATTTACTAAACTTGGCACAGCAATTGTTTCTACTATGCCTTTAATCATTGTGCTAACCAACTCGTTAGCCACAGCAAATGCTTGCTGGATTGGAAGCTGGCCAGCAATTCTTACCAATTTATTATTATCAATAACAATAACAGTATCACATTCCTGTGTGAGTTGCTGCAAACCAAATTCAGCTTTTTCTATTCTTGCTCTTTCTATATCAAAAGGCATTGTTACTGTGCCTATAACAATAGCGCCAAGTTCTTTAGCTATTTTAGCTATCATAGGGGCACCACCAGTACCAGTGCCACCACCCATTCCTGCACACACAAACACCATATCAGCATCTTGCAATGCTTGCTTGATTTCTTGTAAGCTTTCTCTAGCAGCTTCTTTTCCCTTTTCCATAAAACCACCACAACCAAGTCCACGTGTTAAGGTTCTGCCAATAAGGATCTTTTTGTCTCCAGAACACATATCAAGATGTTGCTTATCTGTATTAACAACAACAATCTCTGCTCCTTTAACACCTTTCCTATGCAACCATGTTACCATATTTCCACCAGCGCCACCAACACCGATAACTTTTATGTTTGCTTGTCCTACTTTTAGTCCTTCTGTGTCGAATTTGTTTTCTTCAGCAGCTTTCAATGCGTTTTGCATTATAAATTCCATCTTTTTTTGACCCCCTTTATTGTTTTTTGATATATATTTCCTGGAATAACAAACTTTATATACCAAGTTTGTATTCCATTTTACAGAACAAGTTTATACAACTAATTAAGAATAAGCCCATACCTTTAAGCCCAAGCTCAATAAGCCCAAATGAAATTTAAATATTTCTTGGTTTTTAATTACCCTTAGGCAGTATATAAATTTTATTTTTGTTTAAAATATATTTTCTAAAATATAAAAAAGTTTTAAAAATTCTAAATTTTCTTAAAAACAATGCAAGTTAATAGTTACGTAGAAGTAATTTGCAAAGATAACCAAAAGTTGAAAGGCATTTTAATGCCAACAAAATCAAAAGATTATGTTTTTTTAAAACTTGATAATGGCTATAACATTGGGGTAGAAAAGAAAAAAATAAAGGAAATAAAAAAAATTAAAGAAGTAAAAATAAAAAAACCAAAACTTGAAAAACCAAAAAAGAATCCAAGATTAAAAAATATTCTAATTCTACACACAGGCGGCACTATTGCTTCAAGGGTAAGCTATACAACGGGTGGTGTGATTGCAACATTTACACCTGAAGACTTACTTGATATGTTTCCAGAGTTAAAAGAGCTTGCAAACATTGATTCAAAATTACTTTTCAATATTTTCTCGGAAAATATGAATTTTAAACACTACCAAATTGTTGGAAAAGAAATTTTTAAGCAAGCTAAGAAGTATGATGGTATTATTGTTACACACGGCACAGATACTATTTGCTTTACTGCAACAGCTCTTTCTTTTATGCTAGAAAATTTACCAATTCCGGTTTTGCTTGTTGGTGCTCAGCGTTCTTCTGACAGACCAAGTTCTGATGCAGGAATGAATTTAATATGTGCGGCTAAATTCATAGCTAATACAGATTTTAAAGGCGTGGCAATCTGCATGCATGAAACAAGTTCTGATGAAGCATGTTTGATAATGCCCCCTTGCAAGACAAAGAAGTTGCATACAACAAGAAGGGATGCGTTTAAAGTTGTTAATGCCTTACCTTATGCAAGAGTCTTTTACAAGAAAAACAAAATTGAAAAGCTTTGTGATTGGCCTACCCATCAAGGAAAATTTAAATTGTTTGATAAATTTGAAAACAAAGTAGCAATTTTAAAATGCTACCCAAACATGAATGCAGAGATTATAAAGAATTTTAAAGGTTACAAAGGGCTTGTACTTGAAGGAACTGGCTTAGGGCATATGCCAATAGAATCTGGAAATGAAAAGAATTTCAAAGCACTAAAGGAACTAATAAGTTCTGGTTGTGTTGTAGTGATGACATCGCAATGTATATTTGGAAGAACACATATGCATGTTTATAGCACAGGTATTAAACTAAAGGAAGCAGGTGTAATTTCTGGTGAAGACATGCTTACAGAAACCGCATACATTAAGCTGGCATGGCTTCTTGGCAATTATAATTTAGCAGAAACAAAAAATTTAATCAGAAAAAACCTCAGGGGAGAAATTTCTGAAAGAATACTCTATGATGAAGAATTTCTAAGCTTAGAATGAACATTTTTGAGTTGTTAAGCAAAATTAAATGGGATCCAAATGAAAAACCAGGAGAATACATTATTTATTATTATGATAGGATTGAAAATAAAAACAAGGAAATAAGATTTACAGAAATAAAAGAATTTAATTCCGCTTATTTTTACATTGTTAAAAATGGAAAAGATATTGCCATACCATTGCACAGAGTCCGTGAAGTAAGGCGCGATGGAAAATTAATTTGGAAACGTTAATCAGGATGCTACTTTCTCTATTTCAATCCCATATTTCCCTGGTAATCTTGGAATTGCCTTTCTGTAAGCATCTTGTACAATTTTAACACCTTGCTCCTCTACCTTTGCTAAAGCAACTATTGTTCCCTTTTTAACTCTTGCTGCCCTCCCTACAGGCTTTCCAAAAGAGTGGGCCATTCCTGTTTGCATCCTATCTGCACCAGCGCCTGTAAGCATTTTATTTTCTCTTAGTATGTGATGCGGAAAAACATTAATCTTAAAGAAGTAATTTGGACCAAGATACCTTTGCAATGTTCTATTAATTACCATCCTAATTGATTCCAAGGAATTGTCTCTTATATTGTGGTCAATTTTTGATACAAGCTTAACAATAACTGGAAATTTTCTTTTTTTGTCTCCAAACTCATATTTTGTTGTTTTTAAGGCAGGTACAGTTGCTATAAATGACTCTCTTTTAAACCTGCTTACTCTCGTGTAAGGTCTTGTTAGATTTCTATAACATTTACCTTTTCTCAGTGCCATTTTAACTTATTTCAGCATGCGTAGCAATTGCTTGCCCAGGCAAACCTCTTTCAAAGATTGCCCTTACAGCACCTTTATTACCATGAGGAGCAACAATCTTTCCTTTTATTGTTTTTCCAGATTGCGAAACCCAGATAACTTCTTTGTTCACGAGTTCCTTTGCTTTTTCTCTGCTATCTATACCATCAACTTTTAAAATTATATGGTTGCATTTCTGCGTATGTCTGCCGCGTCTGTAATTCATTATGAGCGCTTTCATGTAAAAATTGCTAAAAATTTGTATTTATAAATTTTTAGATTATGAACTCTATGTCTTTGCCGTAAAGATCGCGTAAGCTCTCTAAGGTTTTTTCTTTAATTGTTATGCTAACAGGCATCTTGATCTTGCTTAATATATTCTCAAAGTCCTCAAGCGAGCAAGATTCTACTTTTGATAAACTGCCATCTGATTTTATTTTTGCCTTAACAATCTTTTTTTCAGGAGCCTTGACATCTTCAACAATATATATGTTGTCTTGATAGATTATAGCTTCTCCAAGGTGCTCGCCATATTTGAATTTTATTTTTGCCTTTTCAAGTTCAAAGAATTTTTTCGTTTCCAAATACTCAAGCATGGATTTAAAAAATATTCTAGCATCGCGTCTTATCTTCTCTATCTCTTCACTTGAATATTTTTTCTTGATAAATTCTTTTTTCAAATTAATAATATCTTTCAGCACCATAACAAATGCAGGTGGAAATTTCTCTTTTTCTGCAAGCTTCTTGAATTGGTTTACCAAATTTTGCTCTGTGGCTTTGATACCATTAGCTTCAAGAATATCTTTTGCCAATTTTACACAAGCTTTGTAGGTTTCATTAACGTTTTGTTGATCTTTTTTCTTTTGTATTTGTGAGAAAACCTTTTTGATACTTTTTAAGTATTCTTCTGCTTCTTCAAGTAGCTGGTCTATATCTTTTCCAGAAACTTCTTTAATCTTTCTGTGTTCTATGTCTTTGTAATATTTAAAAATTTTTTCAAGTGTTTTTACATGCTTTTCTTCCAGGATTTTTTCTTTCTTAACAAAAATTTCTCCAAGAAGTTTTATTGTTTCTCTTGGCGTAGGTGGAGCCAAGCCATAAAGCATTAAGGCGGCCTGAGCAGGATTTATTAATCCCCAATAAAGATCCTCGCCAATTACACTTAGTAACTTGTATTTTGTTCTTTCCATCAATCTTTCACCAACTTCCATTTGCATTTCTATTGATTCTAAAGATGGCTTGATCCTGCCCATCTTTAGCAACAATTTCCATGGCATAAATATGCCCCTGTCAAACAACGGCACGCCATCACGCAAGAATGTAAAGATTACAGGATTTGCATCTTTTATACTTTCCCAGAAGTCTGTTAAAATATAAGTTTGAATATGAAAGCTTTTCTTAACACCTGTAATTTCAGCTGCTTGCATACCCATCATTCTAATGATTGCGCCTAGCCTGTCCTTTAGCTCAGTTCTTGGCATTCTCTTAACATCAGTATCATCAACAACAATATAAACATCTATATCTCCAGACTTCTCGCCCCTAAACAAAGAACCAGCGCCAACGTAACAAACAATATATTTTTCAAACTTCTTTAAAACCATTGTTTTGTGAACTTCTGCTATTTTCAATGCGGAAAGAACATCAAGCGGATCGTACAAGGGAGCAGACATTGCTATTGTTTGTAAGACATCATATTTTCCTTCAAAACACGATTCTCTTATGTCATACAATGTAACAACTTTTGGCGCTATTCTTGGATTGACCTCTTTTGCTGCGTCATTAATAAGTTTTGTTATTTTCTGCATGAAAGAAACAGGGTCTTTCAAGTTATCGGAATTAACTAAAACAAGAACATTTATTTTTTGTTTCTCTGCTTCTACTTCTTCTTTTGATAGCTCTTTTCCTTCTTCGGCTGCTTCTTGTTTGAGACGATCTATATTTGTTGGTGGCAGCAAGGCAACACCAATAACCCTTTTTTCTTTATCTTTTTTAATTAAGCTTTCCTTGAACTTTTCAATATCTTTTTTAAGTTGCTCAAGTTTTTCTTTAACCTCCTTAGGAATTTCTGGAAGTTTTGGTATTTCAGGCATTTCTGGCATTTCTGGCGTATCTGGCATTTTACCAGAAAACAAAAAACGCAAAACTTTTTAAATCTTTGGTTTTATTTTACTTTTGGGTCCGTGGTCTAGTGGTTATTTGCTAAGCAAAAGCTAGCAAAACACAAATGACGTCGCCCTTACGAGGCGAAGGTCGCCGGTTCGATTCCGGCCGGACCCATTATCCTTTTAAAAGCCTGTCTAGTATTTTATAAACCTCTTGAGGCTTTGCTTTTCCTTTTGTTAGCTTCATAACATAACCTGCAATAAAATGCAAAGCTTTTTCATTACCAGCTTTATAATCCTCAACAGCTTTTGGATTTGCTTCTATTGCTTCTTTGCATAGTTTTTCTATTTCTTGACTAGAGGAAATCATTTTCAGGCCATGTTTTTCAACATACTCTTTTGGAGAAAAAGGCTTCTCGATTAGCATTTCAAGCAACCTTTTCGCTGTTGGTTCTGTGATTTGTTTGCTCTCAACAAGTTTCAAGAGTTCAATTAAATGGGCTTCGTCAATTTCAAGCTTATGCAAATCAATTTCATTGTAGTGGAGAACCCTTACAAGTTCTATCCTTAGCCATCTTGCAGCAAGTATGGGATTGATTTCTTTTGCAACCTTTTCAAAGAGATCAGCTAACAACAATTCAGAAGCTAAAGCTTCTGCGTCATCGCGTTTAATTTTATACTGCTTAATGAATCTCTCTACTTTTTCATGTGCAAGTTCTGGAATTTGCTCTTTTACCTTAGCCAGCAAATCTTTGCTTAGCCCTATAGGCACAAGGTCTGTGTCAACAATATAACCATATTCTTCCTCAAGTTCTTTGCTCCTTTGGAAGAATGTAACACCTTTGTCAGCATCCCAGCCACGCGTTTCACGAGTAACTTCTTGGCCTTCTTTCAAAAGATGTTTTTGTCTTTCTATTTCATAAGCTAAAGCATTTTCTATTTCTTTAAACCCGGAAATGTTTTTGATTTCCACTCTTGCATGTCCTTCTAAGCTAATGTTGGCATCTGTTTTAACAACGCATTTATTCTCGTCATAAACGCCTAAATAATTAAGCACAGTTACAAGCTTTTTTAAGAAATCTCTTGCTTCTGAAGCGGAATTCAAATCTGGCTGGGTAACTATCTCCACTAAAGGAATTCCGCTTCTGTTGTAGTCGATTAAAACAATACTACCTTTATGAATCAAAGAAGCTGGATCTTCCTCAAGATGAATGCGCTTTATTCTTATTTTCTTGCCATTAACCTCAAGATAACCATCGAAACCAAGGGGAATTTCATATTGGGTAATTTGGTAATTTTTGCTCATGTCTGGATAGAAATAAGTTTTTCTTGAGAAGATTGCTTGCTTAGCTATTTTGCATTTCAACGCTAAAGCCAGTCTTAAACCATAATCTAAAGCAAGTTTATTAAGCACAGGCTTGCTACCAGGCATTCCTAAGCAAACTGGACAACATGCAGAATTTGGTTTTTTTGCTTGCGTTGTGCAAGAGCAAAAAAGCTTAGTATCGGTGTTAAGCTGAACATGAATTTCTAATCCGATTATTGGTTTCATGAAAATAAAAGTATACCGAGGTTTATAAAAATTACCAAAATATTTTTAAGTTAGAATTTTCTAAGAAATTGTATGCCAAAACAGAAAAAGAATTTAGGGTTAGCGATTGCGGGATTGATATTGAATATCTTAGTTTTACCAGGACTAGGAACATTAATTGCAGGCAAGAAATCAACAGGAATAGCGCAGATAGTTATTTGGGTATGCGGGTTTTTATTAACATTAACACTAATAGGTGCCATTCTCGGCATACCAATGATGATTGGTGCATGGATTTGGGGTATAGTAAGTGGTGTAAATCTCGTTAAGGAAGCAGGATGAAAGAAATTTTAAAGTACATTAAGGAATCTGCAATAGATTGTTATAAAAACTTGAAAGATATAAGTATAGCATTTTTATTTTTTTATTTTCCAAATTTGATAGCGCTTTCGATTTTCTTTTTTAGAGACAAGAGTATAAGTGTTATATTAAGCTACGGCATTATTGTAACATTAGTAGCAATTGCAATTAGTTTAATAGGCTACGGATTTATTGGCGAATGGGCAAGGAGTATATTAAAAAATAAAGAGTTTTCTAGTTTTAAAGTTGTTTTCACTTTTTTAATTACAGGTTTTTTTATGTCTATTGTGTCATTCGTTTATTTTTTAATAGGATACCTACCCATAATAACGCTTGCTGGATTCAGCTTAATGTTGAAGAAAAATCTCTTTGTTGTTTATTCGATCATTCCAAGTATGATCTGGATAGCTTTTTTCACATATTTTTCCATAGGTGGAATACTTAATTTTTTAAAAGAAAAAAAGATCAAGAAAGGTTTTGCTGTTAAAAAGATTTCAAAAAGAATTTTTAGGTTGGAGTTCCTGATAGCATTTTTAATTTCGGTTATTATTTATTTAATTCCCACACTCTTAGGACTTGCCATAAAGCCCCAAGAACCTGCACAAGTTATTGTAGGAAAAGCGATGATTACTTATATTTACACTTTTTGCTTAGCATTCTCAGCAGGGCTCTTAGCAAGAACATTTAAAAAATGAGAAAATTTTGGATATTGATCATAGCAATCCTAATATTCTGGGGTTGTGCACAGCTTGAATATTCCAAAAACAATTATGAAAAATATGAAAACATGGCAAGAGAATTTGTTAAGGGCTCGCCAACATTTTCTTTTGATGGAATAGAACAAACATTAAAATTGAAAAATTTTACAAAACTTGATTGCAAGGATTGTTGGGAATTTTGGTATGAATTTGAATGTAGACAAGCTGGCTATGGCAATAGATCTGGTCAATTACTTGCACAGGTTATAACAAAGCATGTAGCAAAAATTGTTATTAAAGGTGGCAAGATAGTAGAAGCTGTGCTTGACAATACATGGGATGAACTTAATCAGAGATTTATAGAATGAGAATAATATGTATTGGCAAGTTAAAGGAAGAATTTAAAATTCTTGAAAAAGAATACTTAAAGAAAATTAAACCTTTTACAAAAATAGAGATTATAGAAATTAAAGAAGCCAAAGGAAACTCTGCAAAAGAAATACTTAAAAAAGAAGAAAAAGAAATTGTTCCAAAAATAAAAGGAAACATTATCGTGCTTGCAGAAGAAGGCAAGCTTTTAAGCTCAGAAGAATTTGCAAGAATTGTTGAAAAAAGCCCTGAGATAACATTTGTTATAGGAAGCTCTTATGGTATTAGTGAAGCGATTAAAAAGAAAGCAAGTGTTTTGTTAAGCTTATCAAAAATGACATTCTCACATCAGCTAGCAAGAATAATTCTCTTGGAACAAATTTATAGGGCTTATTGTACTATTAAAAATTTGCCATACCAACGTTAAACTTATTCTTTAAGCAAACCTTTGTCTCTTGCAAAGTTTTCAAAACTTCTGTCATAAGTTTTTTCTGCTTCTTCGCTGAAACAGCAAGCAGGCAATTCGTTTCTGGCTAGGTGATAAGCAATACATTCACAACAAATTCCTTTCTTGTCACAATGCTCATATGTACAAGGACACTTTTTAATGTTAGCTTCTTTTTTGCATTTCATATTCGAAATCTTTAAAGAGGAATTTAAAAATTTTTCTAAAAAAATACAAGGATCAGCAAAACAACAAGAACCATGCCATTAATTTTTTCAATCCAGTCTCTTGGCAAGAATCTTTTCTTTTTGTAATAGTAAGCTCCTATTATCAAACATTGTAAAGCCAAAACAACAGCAAAGGAAATGTAATAAATAACAACCAAACTAAAAAAGAAAACAAGCATTCCAAAATTGAAAATGTAAAAAGCATAATCCCAAAGTTTTTTGAATTCTTCTAAGAATTTCAAAACAAGATAAGCAATTAAATTATAAACAAAAACTATGAAAAACAAAGCAAAGAGTTTTTGCGAGTCAAGATATATTAAAGCTATATCTAGAATTGTTGTTGCAAATAAAACCTTTTTGTTATGCAAGAAAGATTTTTCAAGATTTTCTGTAAGTTCTATAAATTTTCCACTTAGCCAAGGAACATATTTTATGCTAATAAGCAACAAATACAAAATTGTAAGGAAAATTATATCAAGCTTCCCTGGAGATGTTATAAAAACAAGAATGTCTATAAAAAACATCATCCACAGACATCTTTCCAGCAAATTTGATTCTCTCCACAAGGACTTGGCAAGCTTAACATGAACTTTCTCCTTTTTGTGTTTTGTGTAAGCAAACCATATATTAACAATAAGCAAGCATATTGCTAAAGCAGGAATCCAATTTTGTTTAATAATTTCTATGAAGCTAACAGCAAAGCCCTTGATTATTAAAATAAAAACATACAAATAATGCCCATAAATAAAAACTGGATTGTATGTATATTTGGGAAAAACAAGAATTTCTGATTTCAAAGTTAACTCTGGAAAATGTTTTGGGTTGAGGTTGAAGTTTATTAAACCAAAGATGCTTAACAGCTCTGCAACTAGAAAAATATATTGAAAATTTTTTGCTATTGCTTTAATTAAAAATTCCGCATTAACGTTGTAGTAATGCATTCTAAGCAGCCTTTCTTAATTTTTCTGCAACTTCTTCCTTTATTTTAATACCAGTAGTTCTTGCATTTTTTAAGCTAACATTTTTTAATCTTGCTCCTAGAAAATTAGATCCTTTAAGCTGAGCACCTTCCATACTTACATTTTTCAAAATAGCATTTTGAAAGTTTGCATAAGTAGCGTCACACTCCTCCAAATTTACATTTTCGAAACGAGAATCTTCTAAATCTGATTGGGAAAGGACAGCACCATAAAGATTGGAATTTAAAAATTCCGCTTTCTTGAGATTTGCCTTAAAAAAATAAGCAAAAGTCATATTTTTTATATTGGTAAATCTCACCATTTCACAATTCGCTCTAGCGAAACTTGCCATTGTTAAGTTTCCTCCGCTAAAACTTGCATTTAAAAAATTTGCATCATCAAAGTTGGTTTTTTGTAAATTGCAAGCAATGAATTTTGCATTACAAAAAACAGATCCTGAAAGTTTGGCTTCCTCAAAAGAACATCCTCTCAACATAACTCCTGGTAGATAAAGTTTGGCCTTTATTCCATCAAAAACACAATTTTCAAAGTTGAGAAGAATCTTTTTATTTTTTAAGCACCTCCTTAAAAGAGAGGAATCTCTTAAAGAAAAATTTATGATCCTTATGTTAGAAAACTTTGTATTTCCATTTGAAAACAGTTCTAGAAATTCCTTTCCAGTAAGATTTTTCATTTGGTTTTTAAATTTTAATTTTATAAAAATTTTTTTATTCTAGAGAAGCATGTTTCTTTTTAAGTGTTTTTTCGCCGATCCCGAGTTGTTGCATTAATAAAATAACAATGGAATCCAAATAGAGAAATGCTGCCTGCTCAAATAGGCTACCAAGTGGCTCAATAGATTTTTTATGATCAAGTTTTGTTTTTGCTTTTATTTCTATTACAAGATTGCTTTGTTTTGCTGCTTCTGAATTTTTGTTTGCTGTTATTAAGCATATTTTTGCTTTGGCTTTCTTGGCTTCTTTTATAATATCCAAGGTGAGCCTTGTTTTCCCTGTGCCGGAAATTGCTACCAATAAATTATTTTTGCTAATAGCGGGTGTTGTTGGTAAGCCAACCACATAACTTTTAAGACCAAGCTGCATTAAACGCATTGCAAATGCCTCGGCAATTAAACCACTCCTTCCTTGGCCTGTAAGAAATACAACATTTGCTTTTGTTAACATCTCAACAAATTTTTTTGTTTTTGTTTCACTTACTTTAGAAAGCACACCTTGCAATTCTTGCTCAACTTTTTTAAGCAGCTTTTTTACTTTTGTATAGTGGATTTTCATTTTAAAAAGATTTATAAAATTTTAATTCTTAAATTTTCTATGCAGAAAAAGTTGGTTTTTATCTTAATAAACATTTCTATAATTGTTAGTTTGTTTTTTATTTCTGCCCAATGCCAGCTTAAGATTAAAAAACCCCAGCCAAAATGTTGTGTTGTTATAGACCTATATTCAAATGAAACACTAGGCTGTGTAAACGGATTGCTTTTGCATGGAAGTGAAGAAGAGTGTTATAATAAATTCTATAAAGAAGGAAATACATTTTGGATTTCTAAAAGTTGTGAAGAGCTTGAAACATGTAAAAATCCTGTGTACTCTTGTTTTGGTTATTCTGAGGAGTATAATGCTATTTACAAATTAAAAAGAGACGAATTTGCCTGCACCCCAGATAATAAAATATATCAATGTGTCGGAAACCAGGTGTCTTTATATAAATCATGTGAAGATTTGATATGCGACCCTTTGGTAAAAGACTGTATGTATAACACCGCTTTGGTATTATATTTCCACTTCGATAAATTGAAGGAGTGGGGCGAAAATGACACTTTTGTAAAAGATTTTTCTGGACATCAAAACCATGGCAAAGTCATTAATGCAAGTTGGATTGAAAAAGGAAAGGTGAATGGAGCTTATCTATTTGATGAAAAATCCACGATTGAAGTTGAAAATTCAACTTCTTTGGATTTAAAAAATTTTCTGACTGTAGAAGCTTGGATTTACCCAAATAAAATAGAAAATAATACCATTCAGAAAGTAGTTGCAAAAGAGGCATATTCACTAGAGCTTTTTGAAGATAAAATTCGTTTTTGGATAACCGACGGTTATAAATTTGCAGAAATATTAAGCCGAACTCCGATAAAAGAAAAAAATTGGACTCATATTGGAGTTGTATTCAATGGAAGCATATTAAAAATATTTATAAATGGAAAGTTAAACGCAAAATCAGATTCCCAAGTTAAATTTCTAAAAGAAGACCATCAAAATCTTAAAATTGGGGATCACTTTGAGGGGATGATTGATGAAGTTAAAATTTACAATTATCCTCTATCAGAAAATAATATATTCTGGGACTATTGCTTTTATAATGAAGCCTGCTTTGTGTGCAAAGATACAGATGGAGGGATCGAAGAGTCTGTTAAAGGGAAAGTCTACTACTTTGGAAAAGAAAAATGCCCTACGGGATGCTCGGCTGAAGATTACTGCATAGATTTGAAAACAACAATAAACGGACTTCCTAAATTCGTTAAAGAGTGTAAAGGTATAAACTGTGGACTTCGTGAGTATTTTTGCGATCCTGTTTATATGTTCGGAGTTAAAGATATCAAAACGCCTTACGGTTGTAAAGATGGGAGAAGTGTTGCAGGCCTATCTGTATCAACAAAAGAGTTGGTTTATGATGCTGGAGAAAACATAAGTTTAACAGATCCTCCCTTTAGCGGGGATATTGTGTTTTCTCTTGATCATAAAGAGTGGGTTGACGATTATAGATACACAAAAAATATCTCTACCTTGATACAACAACGAGAACGGGAATTTACTGGATTTACTTTACAAAATCAGAATCTTGTTTTTTCTAACCAAACCGCCTTTGAAGGTTATATAATTCAATTGGAAGGGAAACCTTTACTTAAAAAGAAAATAGAACTAGAAAAACAAAATTTGCCAGAGAGTCAAAAAGTAGAAATTTTAAAAGAATATAGAACGCTTCTTTTAAAACAGCATGCTAAAGTAAAAGATGAAATTTTTTACCAACTCAACCCAAAACCACCAAGAAAAACATATCTTCTAATTATACTAAGCATAGTTCTTCTTGCCGTTATTTTAATAACATCGATTATATATGTTATATCAAAGAAAAAAGGAAAAGAAATCACCCCTATTTCATATTATGGATTATTGAGCATCATTATGGTCTTATTGGTAACAGCTTCTGCTAGTTTAAAGATCACAGGGTCTGTTACAACTGAAAAAGAAAACAAACTTGAAGTAATGGGGGAATATTATCTACTTTTCAATGGAATGGCGTTGAATATAACTCCCTCTCAAGTTGAAAAGATAGAAAGGCTTTCTTCTGTCAAAAAGGTGTACCCTAATTATAAAGTACAAGCATACTTGAAAGATTCTGTTCCGATGATAAATGCTTCATTAGTATGGAATATGATAGACAAGAATGGAAAAAATATTACGGGAGAAAATATAACGATTGCTATACTTGATACTGGAATAGACTACACACATCCGGATTTGGGGAATTGTACAAGAGAACAATTTTTATTAGGAAGGTGTGAGAAAGTAATTGGAGGTGTAAATGTCGTTTATACTGTAGATATGAATAACGATGGAGATTTAGATGATTGTTTCGTAGAAGACGAAAATGGTACTTGGTGTGAAGAACAATTCAAAGTAGATAAAAATAGAAATGAAGAAATGGATTGTTACAGAGAAGATCCAAACGGAACCATATGTGAATTAGAAAAAGACATAATGGACGATAATGGACATGGAACACATTGTGCCTCGATAGCCGCAGGAAATGGAAAGGTTAAAGGCGTGGCACCTCAAGCTAAATTACTCGGGTATAAGGTGCTATCTAGCAGAGGGATAGGATCTGATAGTTGGATATTAAGAGGAATCGAAATGGCTATAGATCCTAATGGAGACGGCGACACTAGCGATGGTGCAGATATCATAAGTATGAGTTTAGGAGGCGTAGGTTCTCCAGACAATCCAGTAAGCCAAGCGGTAAATACTGCAGTTAAAAATGGAATAACAGTTGTAGTAGCAGCTGGTAATTTTGGTGGGTGGGAAACTATTGGACATCCAGGTAACGCAAAAGAGGCTATTACAGTTGGAGCTATAGATAAAAATTATACATTGGCCTTTTTTAGCTCAAAAGGACCTGTAATTTATGATTCTAATTTATTAATCAAACCAGAAATTGCTGCTCCCGGAGTGGATATCTGTGCAGCCAAAGCTGCAAGTTCTATAGGGAGTAGTTGTATAGACGATTGGCATGTTTCTCACTCTGGAACGAGTATGGCAACACCCCACGTAGCAGGAGTTGTGGCTTTGATTAAACAAGCTCATCCAGAATGGGATCCAAAAACAATAGAATCTGTTCTGATAGAGACTTCCACACCAATTAACAACACAGTCTATGAAATTGGAGGGGGATTGGTAGATGTTTATAGAGCGATCGATACGAAAATCGTAATAGACCCAAATCCTCTTTCTTTTGGAGTATTAAACTTTTCCGTGATAAATACAAGTTCGAATTTTTCTATCAAAAATTTGGGAAAAGACAACTATGGTATTGAACTTGTTTTTGAAAATTTTTCTGAGATTTATACTGGCAAGAAATTTGAATCAAATATCAGCGCATCCCTTGATAAATTTTGTTTAAAACCTTTTGAAAATAAAAGTGTCTCTTTATTTATTGATATAAGGAACTTAGATCCTGGAACATATTCAGGAAAGGTATACTTTAAAATATATCCGCATTGTAATTTTACTAAATCTCCAGAAAAACTTGTTATGCCAATAGGGTTTGCTAAGTCCAAAATTGTAAAAATTTCAATAAAATGGCCAATGGTTTTTGATAATGATGAAGAAAGGTATTTATTCGTAGGTT
>Ga0190334_1000410_pt1 | contig 22291 bp, 17 predicted proteins | sample 48720478_MG_FD_161270 | JGI IMG/M metagenome (GOLD analysis project Ga0190334, IMG submission 161270) | Hydrothermal vent sediment bacterial communities from Southern Trench, Guaymas Basin, Mexico - 4872-04-7-8_MG | ecosystem: Environmental > Aquatic > Marine > Hydrothermal vents > Sediment ...
GGGTAATATGGTTGCACCATATCCGGCCGTATTATCAGAATGACATTTTTGAATTTCTCTCAGCACTGGGTGTAGCTGTTTGCTTTGAAGAGGCCAATTACCTGTACTGGCCTCCTTTAGACCCTTCCAGGCCCGTTGAATCCCTTGCAGAAAAAGTGCTTTCAAATGTCTGGAGGGGTCCGTTGGAGAGGAGACTCGGAGCTATTCGCTCCATGGTTAAAGACTACGGAGCAGATGGGGTGATTCACTTTTCTCATTGGGGTTGCAGGCAGAGTTGTGGAGGTGCCAGCATAATCGGCGATGTGTTGAAAGATGAGGGCGTTCCTTATATGATTCTTTATGGAGACGGAGCGGATCCGGATAACTATTTTCCGGGGCAGATGAGAACGCGATTACAGGCCTTTGCGGAAATGCTACGATAGATGGCTGGAAAGAAGCTATATGCGGGAATTGACATAGGTTCACTGTCAGCAGAGGCTGTGCTGCTGTCGGATAACGGACTGGAGGCCTATTCTATCAGCAAGACAGGGGCCAATCCTGTGCAGGCGGCAAGGATGTGCCTGGCTGAGGCCCTCGACAAGCTCGGCGCCAGAATGGAAGATCTGGCAGGTATTGTGGCCACGGGATATGGAAGATTGAGGGTCCCATTTGCAGATAAGGAGGTAACGGAGATCACCTGTCACGCAAAGGGGGCTCATTTTCTTTTTCCGCAGACCAGGACCGTTGTTGACATAGGAGGGCAGGACAGCAAGGTTATCACCCTGGACCAAGAAGGCAATGTCACGGATTTTGTCATGAATGACCGCTGTGCTGCGGGCACGGGAAGGTTCCTCGAGGTTATGGCCGGTGCCTTGGAAGCCGACCTGGAAAATCTCGGGCGGCTTTCGCTTCAAGCACGAAAAGGGGTATCCATAAGCAGCATGTGCACGGTTTTTGCTGAATCCGAGGTGATTTCCCTCATTGCCGATGGGCATGGGAGGGAGGCTATTATCAGGGGTGTCCACGAGTCCATTTCCAAGCGTATATTCAGAATGACTAAGCGTCTGAGGGTGCGTGAGGAGATTGCCTTTACGGGGGGTGTGGCCAAAAACCAGGGGATGGTCAAGGCACTGGAAGGATTGTTTCGAACCCGGCTAAACATCCCCCAGGAGCCCCAAATAGTGGGAGCCTTAGGCGCTGCCCTTGTGGCAAGGGATGGCTAACAAATTGTGCATTATTTCTCGCACAGTGGAGCCGGAATGAGGGCTTCGCTCCAGCATGCTGATCACAACTGTTTCAATAGTTGGTTGGCTGCTGTCAAAAGGGGATCCCATACAGGACTGAATGGTGGAGCATAGGCCAGATCGCACTGGCTGAATTCTTCTACTGTCATTCGGGCATGGAGAGCCACGGCAGCGGCATTAATGCGGTGGGCGACACCTTCTTCTCCCACCATCTGGACTCCCAGGAGCCTTCCCGATTTTCTATCGCCCACCATGTTCACCAGTATGCTTTTTGCACCCGGATGGGCATGTGCCCTGCTTCTGCTTTTTATGACTATTTCGGCAGGCTCGAAGCCAGCTTCCTCTGCTTGCCTTAAATTAAGTCCAGTCCTTGCCACCTGAAGCTTAAAAACCTTGAACACTGCAGTTCCCGCTATTCCTTCCAGTTCCACATTTGTCCCCAACACGTTGTCTGCCACGGCCCAACCAGCCCTGTTCGCCCTAAGGGCAAGGGGTACCCATGTGCGCTCGCCTGTCACAATGTGAAAAGCATCAGCGCAATCGCCTGCTGCGTAAATATCGGGATCGGAGGTCCTCAACTGTCGATCAACTGCAATGGCCCTTGATGGGCCCAGTTCTAGGCCGGCTTGTTCTGTCAATTCACTATTGGGTTTTACTCCCACGGCCGTCAAAACCATCTGAGCTTCGAGATCTATGCCTTTGCACGTGACCTTGAGGACTCCATTGCCTTGGTGGATGGCCTTGATCTCGTGGCCCGGGTATAACTCAACCCCGTGTGATTCCACTTCACTCCTTACCCTGGCTGCAAGTTCAGGGTGCATCCATGGCAGAAATACCGGTCGAGGCTTTACCATGGCTACATCTACATTTCTTTCCCTAAGTGCCTCGCACATTTCAAGGGCAATGTAACCCATGCCTATTATGACTACCTTGGTAACATTGTTTTCTTTGATAAAGGCCTTGATGCGACGGCCGTCCTCGAGCAGCTTCAAATACATCACACCGGGAAGGTCCGCCCCATCGATAGGTGGCTTGATGGGGGATGCTCCAGTTGCAATGAGAAGCTTATCATAACCCACTTTGAAAGCTTTGCCCTCGGCAGTGGTTCCGCTGACAGTTCTGCTTTCACGGTTTATTCTTTCCACCCTATGACCGGTGCGAAGGTCGATGTTTTGTTTCTCTCTGAATACACGTGCCGGCCTCACCACCAAGTCATCCATGGGTCGAGTAGGGTCAGCAAGGTTATAAGGCATGCCACATGCGCTGTAAGAGACGTCTTGTGTCTGCTCGAAGACTATAACCTCAAGCTCAGGTGCCCTCCTCTTGGCCCTGCTGGCAGCGCTCATCCCGGCTGCATCGCCACCAATTATGACAAATTTCATCTTGACTCCCTCCGCGTTTTGTTTAAATGTCCTTATACACTTAATGACACTTATTAACAACTGCCTATAGTCAGAGATTCAACGCCTCATAGCCCACCAGGGCGTGATTATAACTAGTTCGCACCCATAAAGTCTATACCCCTCTCCCCCTCGAGGGGGAGAGGCAGGCCTCGAGGGAGTGGGAATTTATGGATGTACACTGGATTGGGGTTCTAAGTATGAGAAAAACTAAAGACAAAATTGGCGGGAGGTAATTATGGGTAATAATGATCTGGGATTTGATTCAAGGGTAGTGCTAGTGACAGGAGGCAGCAGGGGATTAGGCAAAGAGATTGCAATTTCATTTGCCAGGCGCGGCGCACAAGTCGTCATATGTGGGCGCAAACCGGAAAATTTAGAGGTAGCGGCTGGTGATTTTTCAAAGGAAGGGCTTCAGGTTGTTCCCATTAGTGCGCACGTTGCAAAGCCGGATCAGGTCTCTTCTATGTTCAGTGAGATTGAGGGACAGTTCGGGCGTTTGGACGTATTGATAAACAATGTAGGTATGAACATACTTACGGCTTCTGTAGCGGATGCGGATGTAGGGCTTTGGGATAAGATTATTGAAGTTAACCTCAAAGGAACTTTTTTGGTGTCAAAAAGTGCGGTGCAATTGATGCGAAGCAGCGGCGGGGGGAAGATCATAAACATAAGCTCTATTGCAGCAAGAAGGGCGGCACCTGGAATGGGAATCTATTGCATTGCCAAGGCAGGTGTTGAAATGCTTACCAAGGTGATGGCTGCAGAGCTGGCAAAAGAAAACATCAATGTCAATGCTGTGGCGCCTTCAATGCTTAAGACCCAGTTTAGTCAGCCTTTTTGGGGTAATGAGGACTTATTGAAAGAAATTACCAAGACCATACCAAAGGGTAGAATCGCTGAGGTTTCGGATGTGGTTGGAGCTGTGCTGTTTCTTGCTTCGGGCTTGGCGGATTTTGTAACAGGAGAAGTCATCACTGTGGATGGCGGGGCCATGGCTATATAGGAAGAGAGGCTAAAGGCACAATGAAAAAAGGAATGCTAGCCACTGGCAAAGGTTAACTTGTTTCCATCCATAAATGGCCTTTTTTGTCCGCGCTTCGCTTGGACTCCCCGCCCTTTGGGCGGGTCCCCGGTGTCGCAATCTCTGCGTCAATCTGCGGGATTCCTTGTGCGGCGTACTAGATGTACGCCTCCGCGTAATCCCTTGATTTCCTTGATCTTGCACAAAAATTCTCATTTATGGATTGGAAACTCCTTAGTGCCCAAAATTAATTCGTGGATGGGCACTAACTTGAAAATTATCGATACTTATACTAGAGTCAGCTACAAAGGATGGTAACATGGCGTAGAACTATGGGCTGGAGCCACAAAGGAGGAGGGAAATGAGATGCCCCAAGTGTGGTTATATCAGTTTTGATCATAATCTGACCTGCCCTAAATGTAACAAGGATATATCTGGCGACCAAAAAAGGCTGAACTTAACATCTTTTATGCCATCACCTCCGCCATTGCTGGGGGCATTGATAGGAAAAGGCGGTGACAGGCGTTTTGGTTTAGGTGGTGGCGGTATGGCAGACACACTCAGGTTAGACCACCTGCCTGAGGTTTCCATAACAGAACCTGAGGAGATTGACGCAAAGGCTCTGACAGAAGATGAGGAAGAGGAATTCGAGATAGAGCTGGACCTGGATACCGCGGAGATGGTAACACAGGAATTGGACGAGGGGCACGACACAATGAGCAAGGAATCTGGTGAGTTTGATCTGGAATTTGAGTTGCAAAAAGATGATGAAGATAAGGAGTAGGTAGAAATTTGGGGCGCGATATGAAAATCAGGATCCTCTCTGCTGTCGATGTAGAAACTGCACTTCCGATGTCCGAAGCAATTGAAGTAATGGCCTCTGCGTTTGCGCAGTTTTCAACAGGCAAGGCATTGTCACCGTTGAGATCAAGATTGCAAACAGAACGTGGCGTAACCCTTCTTATGCCCGCATATCTTCAAGAAACTAAAGATCTCGCCGTCAAGATTGTCTCCGTGTACGAACGTAACGAAGATTTGGGGCTTCCAGTAGTGTCTGGGGCTGTCTTCGTCATTGATTCAGAAACGGGCATTCCCCTCGCACTAATGGAAGGTGGAAGCCTGACAGCCCTGAGGACTGGAGCCGCAGGTGGTCTAGCAGCCAGACTGTTGTCCAGAGACAATGCAAGCACCGTGGTGCTGTTTGGTGCAGGGGTTCAAGGAAGGTCACAGTTGCTCGCTGTCATGACGGCGCGACCCATAAAACGGGTAATCATTATTGATTCCATAAAAGAGAAAGCTGAAAACCTTGCCCAGGAAGTCAGCAGTTGGGCCGAAGGCGTTGAAGCAAGGACGGATATCCCTGTGAGTGAGGCCGTGCGGGGGGCAGACATCGTTGTTGCGGCTACTACCAGTAAGACTCCGCTTTTCGATGGGAATGATTTGAGGCCCGGGGCGCATGTAACTGGTGTGGGCTCCTTTACTCCGGATATGCAAGAGATAGACTCTAAAGCAGTAAGACGCGCCAAGGTATTTGTGGATTCAAGGGAGGCCTGCCTTGCCGAAGCGGGCGATATTATCAAAGCGAATCCTCACATTGAGGCAGAAATCGGGGAAGTGGTTGCCGGGGCACATGTTGGTAGATCCAACGATGAGGAAATAACCTTTTTCAAGTCTGTTGGCCTAGCAGCCCAGGATGTTGCAGCAGCGGGTGCGGTACTGTCTAGGGCCGAGGAAAAGGGTTTAGGAACCGTTATTGAGCTGAACTGATTACTCTCTTACAACTTCTTTAACCAAGAAGCTTCCCCCATCAATATCCTCCACCCAGACACCGCTACCCCTTTCAGCCCCAAGGGGATAATTTCTGGTGGGCAACTATAATTCTAGAAATGCGCTTGACAGAGCAAATGAAAATGGTTAGACCATTACAATTTCAAAGACTTGCGAACTAAATGCTTGCACCGGGTTGTGACACATGTTTAAGCCTGCAAAACGAAACAGGGTGTTCCAAGATATTGTTGAGCAGATCCAGGAGCACATTCTCAGTGGAGAATTAAAAGAAGGTGATTTTCTGCCCTCTGAGCGGGATCTTCAGGAACTCTTCCAGGTGAGTAGGGGAACGATTCGAGAGGCTTTAAGGGTCCTGGAGCAGAAGGGTCTGGTTGAGATCAAGTTGGGTGTGGGGGGCGGTGCAATGATAAGAACTGCCTCTGTGGACAAGGTGACTGAAAGCCTGGCACTCTTGATACGTCATCAGAAGATCTCCCTTGATCACCTTTCCGAATTTCGAGAAGGATTTGAAGGAGACATTGCAGCCCTTGCCGCTGAAAGGGCAAAGCGCAAAGACCTAGAGGGTCTTGAGAAGATTTTGGAAACCGCGCGCACTTACGCTGAGGCTGGCCAAGAGCGTGCTTCCGAGTTCCTGGAAACAGATAAGGATTTTCATTTGGCCCTTGCTCGTATTACGCGTAACCCCATTTATGAGGCAGTAGAGCGCATAGTTCAAGAAAACATCTTTTCCTACTATGAAACATTGCTTTATATGGGAGATAGAAGGCTCAAGGAAAATTATGAAGATCTGAGAAAGATTGTTGCAGCCATAAAAGAAAAAAACATAGAAAAGGCCCGGGCGCTAGCCAGGAACCATGTGGCCCGATTCACCAAGTATATGAGGAAAAAGGAAAGGCAAGAATGAAAGAAAAGAGAATCACACAACATCCAATATTGGATGTCCCAGAAAGGAAGGAAGTGGAGTTTCTGTGGAACGGCAGGGCACTCCGTGGTTACGAAGGGGAGATGATTTCCTCCGCCTTAGTGGCCAATGATATCCATATCTTCGGTCATCATCCTAAGGACGGAAGTCCTCAGGGGCTGTTTTGTGCCAATGGCCAATGCTCTCAATGTCTAGTGATAGCGGACGGGGTTCCGGTGAAGGCGTGTATGACGCCCCTTCAGTCCGGGATGCTTATTGAAAGCGTCGAGGGGCTACCGGAACTTCCCGCCGACGATGAACCGGTTAGCCCCAAGAAATCGCCCATCACAGACGTAGATGTCCTGATAATCGGCGCCGGGCCAGCAGGGCTATCAGCCGCAATAGAATTGGGGCGACTAGGGATCGACACTCTAATTATTGACGATAAGGACCGAGTGGGAGGGAAGCTTGTCCTTCAGACACACAAATTTTTTGGCTCGGTCGAAGATTCCCATGCAGGAACCCGGGGCTTTGAGATTGCGTCAATTTTAGAACAGGAGATTTCTGAACTCTCCAGCGTCCGGATTTGGCTTAATACCACGGCGGTGGGAGTTTTTTCCGATGGAATAATCGGAGCCGTTACAAATAAGACCTACCGAATGATAAGACACAAGAAGCTGCTGGTGGCAACAGGGGCCAGGGAAAGGATGCTCACGTTCCCTGGCAATACCTTGCCTGGTGTTTTCGGGGCAGGGGCATTCCAGACCCTTGTAAATCGCGATCTCGTAAAGTCATCCAATAGGGTATTTATAATCGGCGGTGGAAACGTGGGACTCATCGCAGGCTACCATGCCATCCAGGCTGGAATAGAGGTGGTAGGGCTTGCCGAGGCACTACCCCAGGTGGGAGGATACAAGGTTCATGCTGATAAATTGAGACGTCTGGGGGTCCCCATTTTTACGAGCCATACGGTGGTTGAAGCCCACGGCAAGGACCACGTTGAATCGGTAACCATTGCTGCCTTGGATGAGAAATGGCAGATAGTACCTGGATCATATAAGACCTTTGAAATAGATACGCTCCTTATCGCTGTTGGTCTAACAGAGGTTAATGAATTTTACGTCAAGGCCAAGCAATGGGGGATGGACGCCTATGTGGCAGGGGATGCAGGGGAAATCGCCGAGGCATCGGCTGCCATGTTTGCTGGTAAAATTGAGGGGCTGAAGATAGCAAGGGCACTGGGCAAGACCGCCGAGCCCATACCGCAGGAGTGGGAGGAAAAGGCAGAGATTCTGAAATCCAAGCCAGGGAAAGTTTCCATCAAGACTCCACCAGCAAGCCGATCTGGCGTAAAACCCGTTTTCCACTGCTATCAAGAAATTGCTTGTAATCCATGCACATCGGTCTGCCCTGAAAATGCCATCAGGACCGAGGGCGACGTTATAACTGGCCTTCCGTATATAATAGATGAGGAGATGTGCAAGGGATGCATGTCATGTGTGGCGGTGTGTCCGGGTCTTGCCATTACCCTTGTGGATTACAGGAAGGATACCCAGCTTCCCACTGTAACCTTGCCATACGAGATCTGGAAGGAGACCGTTGAGGTGGGCCAAGAGGTGGAGGTAACCGATGATGATGGAAATCCCCTTGGAACTTATCCCGTGAAGAAGGTGCTTTCATTGAAAAAGAAATTCCCGCGGACCTTGCTGGTTCAGGTTCAGATGGAGCCAGAGAAGGCGGTAAAGGCAATAGGCATCAGGGTCCAACACGCGGAGGTAAGGCCTACCCAGACCTATGAGGAAGCCCTTCCAATGGATGAAGCCATTGTGTGCCGCTGTGAAAGGGTGACTGCAGGGGAGATTCGCAGCGCTATCAGAAACGGGGTGAGGGATATCAATCAGCTCAAGGCCATAACCAGGGCAACAATGGGAGCGTGCGGGTCCAAGACGTGCAGACCCATGATCCTGAGGCTCTTCAAGGAAGAGGGGATAGACTTGGATCAGGTGGTGGACAGGGTGGATCGCCCCCTGTTTGTGGAAGTGCCCATAGGAACCTTTGCTGGTGTTTTTGGAGAAGAAGAAGATGAGCAGCTATGATGTGATAATTATAGGGGCCGGATCCATAGGGGTACCAACGGCGATGGCCCTTGCGGAAAAAGGTGTAAGGACCCTTGTGGTGGATCAAAATGCCTCACCGGGACAGGGGGAAAACAAGCATGCTATAGGGGGTATCAGGGCTACGCATTCCTCTCCTGGGAAGATACTGGTGGCCTTAAGGTCCTTGGAGATATTCTCCACCTGGGAAGAGAAAACCGGAGAAGACATAGAATGGCTGGAGGGGGGCTATTTGTTTCCTGTCTATAGGAAGGAAGAAGAGGATATCCTTAAAGGGATTCTCCCAATTCAGAAAAAATATGGCCTGAATATAGACTACGTGGGGCCCGAAAAGATCAAAGAGGTTTTACCCGGAATCAATGAAGAGGGCCTTCTTGGCGGCACCTTCTCGCCTGAAGATGGATCAGCCTCTCCACTTCTTGCCATAAATGCATTTTATCGCAAGGCTGTTTCAGATGGCGCAGAGTTTCGTTTTGGGCTCCGGGTCGATACTATTTCTTCCGATAATGGGAAAGTAAACGGCGTGGTGGCGGGGGGACAGTTATATAAGGCACCGGTAGTGGTAGACACAGCAGGCCCGTCTTCGGCCATGGTGTGCAAGAGCATTGGAGTGGATATCCCTGTTTATTCTGATTCCCATGAGGCAGCCATCACCGAGCCGGTAAAGGGCTTCTTTGCCTGTATGGTAGTGGACTTGAGGCCGGGGCCAGGATCCAAGAATTTCTATTTCTATCAAAACAAGCGGGGCCAGGTGGTGTTTTGTATAACGCCTGATCCTCCCATCATAGGTACGGACAAGAGAGAAACGTCCGTATTCCTGCCCCAGGTAAGCGCAAGGATGGTATCACTGTTACCCCGCTTGAAAAATCTGAGAGTGCGCCGCATGTGGCGGGGGCTTTATCCCATGACTCCAGATGGCTCTCCCATTGTGGGTTGGAACCGCGATGTTGAAGGGCTGTTGCATGCCACGGGGATGTGTGGACAGGGCTTCATGCTTGGGCCAGGAATTGGAGAGCTATTGGCAAGGATGATTACCGGTGAGAGCACTGAGAATGACTCAATCATCTTGAAGGAGTTTTCCCCTTATAGGGAGTTTGCAGGTCAGGAGGCACTTAAATAACCCTGGCTTATGGTTGAGATAGGAGGACAAGAAATGCCCGAGTTAGATGCAAAAGAAATTAAGACCTTTGAATATGTCAGGCCCGAGATAGATAAGGGATATGCTAATCAGACCCTTCGGGTGGATCTCTCAAAACCAGAGATTTCCGTAGAGCCTGTCTCAGATAAAATGAAGGAGGTCTTTATAGGCGGCAAGGGTTTTGGCCTGTGGCTTCTGTGGAATTGCGCGAATGAGAAAACCAGGTGGAATGATCCCGAAAACGCCGTTTGCATTGCCTCGGGTCCCTTGGGAGGCACCCCTACTTTCCCGGGTTCTGGCAAGAGTATCGTGACGGCCATATCACCCACCACTGGAATCCCCATTGATTCCAATGTAGGTGGATATTTTGGGCCGTATCTCAAATTCTCGGGATTTGATGCCTTGGCGGTGGTGGGGAAGGGCAGTGGTGATACGGTGATATTGATCGATGGGATTGACCAGAAGGTTCAGATATTTGATATGCCAGGCCTGCCGGAAGATTCATATGGGCTTTCGGCGGCCCTTACGGATTTCTTTGCACATGGCAAAGAGCAGGGTATTTCAGTGGTTTCCACTGGTCCAGGAGCAAAACATACCCTAATTGGGTGCCTGAATTTCACCTGGTATGACCCAAAGCGCAAGAGGGTGAGGTATAAACAGGCAGGACGCGGCGGTATAGGTACGGTATTCGCAGACAAGGGAATAAGGGCCATTGTTGCCCGCTGGGACGGTGTAACCCTGGACAGTAACCGCCCTGCAGATAAAGAGACACTTAAGGCGGTATCCAAGGCATACTCAAAGGAAATACGGGACCTTGACCCTAAGCAGAACGAAATGTCAAGGGTAGGGACCACCCATCTAGTTCCCATCATGAATGACTTTGACCTGCTGCCCACCCATAATTTCCGCTACGGGAGCCATCCTGGGGCAAATAATATAGGTCGGGAGGTTTATCAACATATATTCGATCCAGGGTTTGACGGATGTTGGAAAGGGTGCACCGTTGCCTGTTCCCACGGGGTAAGAGACTTTGTCCCTGTAACCGGCCCTTACAAAGGGCAAAAGGTGTTTGTGGATGGCCCTGAGTATGAAACCATTGCGGGCTGCGGGTCCAACATTGGCGTGTTTGATCCTTTTACTATTCTGGAAATGAACTTTTATTGTGACGCATACGGGCTTGACACCATTTCAGTGGGTACGTCCATAGCCTTTGTTATGGAATGCTTTGAGATGGGGCTTATCAATAAGACCCACACGGGCGGCCTGGATTTAGGCTTTGGTAATCGGCTCAGCGCCCTTGAGTTACTTCACCAGATGGCTAGAGGGGAGGGGTTCGGCGCCATCGTGGGACAAGGGGTCCGAAGAATGAAAGAAATGTTCGAGAAAGAATATGGTGCAGATCCAGAGATTATGAAAGATATTGGCATGGAATCAAAAGGGTTGGAATTTTCAGAGTACATGACAAAGGAATCCCTTGCCCAACAGGGGGGCTACGGTCTGGCCCTCAAGGGTCCTCAACATGACGAGGCCTGGCTGATTTTCCTGGATATGGTGCATAACTACATGCCGACTTTCGAACAGAAGGCAGAGGCCTTGCACTGGTTTCCCATGTTTCGCACGTGGTTTGGATTGTGCGGGCTCTGCAAGCTGCCGTGGAACGACATTGTACCTGAAGACAACAAGGATACACCCGAGCCTGCCAAGGTGATGAAACATGTCCAGTGGTATGCAGAATACTTTAGCGCTGTTACGGGCCGAAAGGTCTCTCCAGATGACCTTATTACAATGAGCGAGGCAGTCTATAATTTCCAGAGAATTTTCAACCTCAGGATGGGACAGGGCCGACGAGAACATGATACCATCCCATATCGTGCGATGGGTCCGGTGACAGTTGATGAATACGAATCGCGCGAGGAAAGGTATGACAGCCAGTTGAGGGAAAAATACGGTGTTGACCCCAGCGGCAAGAGCACTGAAGAAAAAATTGCCATACTCAGGAAGTACCGGGAACAGGAGTATGAAAGTCTAAAAGATGCAGTCTATGAAAGGCGGGGCTGGACAAAGGACGGCATTCCAACCGTGCAGACCGCCAAAAGGCTCGGTATAGATTTTCCAGAAGTCTTGGAAGTATTGAAAAAGCACGGCGTAGTTTCGTGATAAAAATAGGCGAAGAACAGGTCCCGTGGCACGAGGGGATGACGGTGTCCGGCCTCCTTGCTCAGAGGGAGGATGGTCATATGTACGCCGTAGTACGTCTCAATGGAAAGCTCATTTCCCGGCCAAAATTTGATACCACCCCTATCCCTGATAATTCCGAGGTGATACTGATTCCTATGGTTGCCGGAGGATAGGTCCCCCTTTAGGGCTGGATCTAATCCTGTCCTTAAGAAATCAAGTTACTATCTAATGGCGTGAAAGGCCCTTTCAATTGACAATGGGAAAGGGCCTTTCTATATTGTGCAGTGGCCTCAAACCAGGAAGCTCGGTAGTGAAAGGAGTCACGGAGAACATGAGACTGTCTAGGCATCTGGGAAGGACCTTAAGGGAGGTCTCTAAGGATACACAAATGATATCCCACAAACTTCTTGTCAAGGGGGGCTACGTCAGACAGTTATCTGCTGGTGTATTTGTTCATATGCCCTTCTTCCTTAAGGTCATAGATAAGATTGAGCAGATTGTGAGAAGGGAGCTGGCGACCGCGCAGTTTGAAGAGATCTCCATGCCTTCCCTCCAGCCCGAACATGTATACGCTGAGAGCAGCGAAGACACAAGCCTTGATGGGAAATGGGATGAAACATTTCACTTCAAGGATCTTAGAGGAAGCAGATTTTATCTTGGCCTTCCCTATGAAGACATGGTGGCCTCCCTTGTGGAAAGGGAGGTTTCCTCCTACAAACAGCTTCCAAAGAGGGTCTTTGATATTGGCAAAAGGTTCCGTGATCACAGACGTCCACGCTTCGGATTACTGGGGGCGAGGGAGTTTGTTTCGTGCGACGCCTTCAGTTTTGACGAGAACGAGGAAAAGGCAGCCTATTCTTATGGGGTCGCCATGGAGACCTGTAAGGTGATACTCAGTAAAGTTGGGGCGCAATATAGGTGCGTGGAATCTCATGAAGAGGGTCTTAACTACAGGATGTGCCACGAGTTTTTGATGATGGCTGAGGCCGGGGAAGAGGTTCTGCTTAGGTGTAATAACTGCCAGTATGCTGCATCGCAGGAAAAGGCTGAATCTCGGCTCGCAACCTACCAAGATCCCAATGAGGCCCCAAGGCCTATGGAGGAGGTCCGAGGTGAAGGGCTTATAGGGGTGGAACCCCTTGCAGAGTTCTTGGGACTGCCAGTGTGGAAGACCACTAAGACTCTTTTATTTCAGGCAGATGAAAGAGTCGTAGCGGTGATGGTAAGGGGGGATTGCGAGGTAAATGAGGCAAAGGTCAAAAGGTTTTTGGGATGCACTAACTTAAGCCTAGCATCTGCTAGGGTGGTTAAGGAGACCACTGGCGCTGAGGTGGGATATGCTGGCCCGATTGGGCTACCACAAGATGTGCTGGTGTTGGCGGATGAGTATACCAGGAACAGGATCAATTTTGAGTGTGGGGCAAACAAGACTGATCATCATATGATCAATGTAAACTTTGAGCGAGATTTTCCACTGCCCACATTTGGTGATTTCAAGCTGGCAAGGGCGGGCCATTTCTGCCCAAGATGCGACGAAGGAGTGCTGATGGAAGAGCGGGGTATTTCTGTGGGACGTCTGGTAATGTTTGAGGGCGGCCAAGGAAGTGGAAACACCACAAGATGGACGTACGTTGATCGGGATGGAAAGAGCCGGCAGTTTGTTATTGGATCTTATTCATTGGGGATTAGCCGAATAGCCGCAGCCCTGGTAGAACAGAACCATGATGATCTGGGGATTATATGGCCATCAGAGATCGCGCCATTCCATGCCTACCTGGTGGGCCTAAATCTAGAGGACGAGGAGGTAAGAAACAAGGCTGAAGCCCTGTATCAGGAACTGCAGAGGCGCGGTGTTGACGTCTTATATGACGATAGAGAGGTGCGGGCAGGTGAAAAGTTTGATGATGCAGATCTTCTCGGCATACCAGTACGCTTGACCATAAGCAAACGCACCATCAGGGAGGGGAAGATAGAATTTAAACTACGAAAGGGTGATGAAAAGGAGCTTACCACTTATGAAGACGTGCTAGGAAGGCTGAAGAGTCTATATGCGGATATAAACCGAGGCTAATAGGGTATCTCCATTGGCAAGAGATGGGCAATGGTGATACAATGGGATGGACATCCGTTGGGTTTGCAGAAATTGCGTGGCATGAGTTCTTGAAATAACAAATGAGAAAAGGGAATTTTTCATAGATGGGCGACGTTGAAGGGCTTATTTTCGATATCAAGAAGTATGCTATTCACGATGGCCCAGGGATCCGGACAACAGTCTTTCTGAAGGGATGCCCTTTGTCTTGCCCATGGTGCCACAATCCCGAAGGCATCTCCTCAAAACCACACCTTGTTTACCGAAAAGATCTATGTATTGGGTGTGGAGAATGCCTGAATGCGTGCCCAAATGGCGCTATCGTCAACAAGGGCAATGAGGGCTTTGTGACAATTCCGTCCCTTTGTAAGGGGTGTGGGACCTGTGCAGAGGTCTGCCCTGCCGAGGCAAGGGAGATTATAGGTAGGAAGGAGACTGTACAACAGGTACTGGAAGAGATCGAGAAGGATGTGCCCTTTTATGATACCTCTGGAGGAGGTGTGACATTTTCTGGCGGTGAGCCTTTGATGCAACCCGGATTTCTTGTCCCGCTGCTAGATGCCTGCGGGGAAAGGGGGATACATCGCGCTGTGGATACATCGGGCTATGCAGACCCTGCAACCCTTATGGCTGTGGCTGAAAGAACTGATCTCTTCCTGTTTGACATCAAATTGATGGATCCTGACAGACACAGGGCGCTTACAGGGGTCTCGAACGAGAGAATTCTTTCAAACCTTTTTAACCTGGCTGGGACAGGGGCCAAGCTGGCAGTACGTATACCACTTATTCCCGGTATTAATGATGACGAAGAGAACCTGGAACGTACTGCGACATTTCTCAAAGGGCTGCCAAATGGTATATCAAGTATTCACATATTGCCTTACCACGAAACAGGGCTAAGTAAGTATAAGAAACTTGGCAGGGATTACAGATTCCGGGCCATTGGGCCACCAAGTGATAACCATATTGCCACAGTAGTAAAACGGTTTTCTGATATGGGCCTTGAGGTCAAGATAGGGGGGTGAGCGTTTTGAACGAACGGATTGAGAAACTGAGAAGGGCAAGTTCGGAAGCAGAACCGACAATATCCATTGAAAGGGCACTACTGGTAACCGATTTCTACAAAAATAACCTGGGAAAATTTTCCACTCCGGTTTTGCGTGCCCTGAATTTTAAACACCTGTGCCAATACAAGACCATTTACATTGGAAGAGATGAACTGATTGTTGGAGAGAGAGGCCCTTTTCCAAAATCAGTGCCCACTTTTCCTGAGCTGACATGCCATAGCGCCGAAGACTTCAGGATTCTGAATGACAGGCCTATGACCAGGTATGCCATCTCAGAGGAAGACATCAAGACTTATGAGGAAAAGGTCATCCCATATTGGGAGGGTAGATCCATACGAGATCGGATATTTGATACCGTACCTGAGACATGGAAGTCCGCATATAGGGCAGGGTTGTTTACGGAGTTCATGGAGCAGAGGGCACCAGGCCACACCACTCTTGATGGGGCGATATATCAGAAGGGCATGCTCGACTTTAAGAGGGAAATTGCATTAAGCCTTGCCTCGCTAGACTATCTGAACGATCCCGAGGCCCACCACAAGGCAGAAGAGTTGAAGGCCATGGATATAGCCTGTGATGCTGCTATTATATTCGCTGAGAGGCATGCTGAATTGGCAGAAAAACTGGCCTCCATAGAGGAAGACCCCAAGAGGAAGGAAGAGTTGAAAAGAATTTCAGAGGTATGCAGGTGGGTCCCGGCACATGCACCCAGGGATTTTTGGGAGGCGTTACAGATGTACTGGTTTGTCCACCTCGGCACCATTACAGAGCTGAACGGTTGGGATGCCATGAACCCGGGGCATTTAGATCAACACGTATTTCCGTTCTACGAAAAGGGGTTAAGAGAGGGGACCTTGGACAGGGAAAAGACCAAGGAGTTGCTAAGTTGCTTTTGGATCAAGGTCAACAATCACCCGGCGCCTCCAAAGGTGGGTGTGACCTCGCAGGAAAGCGGGACCTACAATGATTTTACCAACATTAACCTTGGAGGGTTATATAGAGATGGATCTAACGCGGTAAACGAGATTTCCTACATTATATTAGAGGTGGTTGATGAACTGCATCTTCTCCAACCCCAATGCAATGTACAGATTAGCAAGATAACGCCCAATGAATTTCTGAAGGCCGCCTGCCGCGTAATTAGGAAGGGCTATGGCTATCCCTCTGTTTTTAATGCGGACACTGTGATAATGGAACAACTCCGGGCAGGAAAAACAGTGGAGGACGCACGGGAAGGGGGCTGCAGCGGATGCATTGAAACGGGTGCTTTCGGCAAAGAGGCCTACATCCTTACAGGATATCTTAATGTGCCAAAGATATTAGAGATCACGTTGAATAACGGCATTGATCCCCTCACAGGGGGAAAAGTGGGCATAAAGACTGGCGATCCACGGTCCTTCAGAACGTTCGATGAGCTTTATTCAGCATTTGAAAAACAGCTGAATTATATAGTGGACTTGAAGATTCGGGTAAACAATCAAATAGAGAGGATATATGCAGAGAATGTCCCTGCCCCTTTTCTTTCCGTTGTAATTGCCGATTGTATAGCCAAGGGCAAGGACTATTATGACGGTGGCCCCAGGTATAATACCAATTATATTCAGTGCTGTGGTATCGGCACGGTGACAGACAGCCTTTCTGCCATTAGGAAGCATGTCTTCGAGAGCAGGAAGGTGAGTATGGATGACCTTCTGAAGGCACTTTCGTCCAACTTTGAGGGCCAAGAGGCACTGAGACTTACACTGAATAACAAGACCCCTTTTTTTGGCAATGATGACCACCGTGCAGATGGTATAATGCAGAGGGTGTACGATTCATTGTTTGATGCCATAGACGGAAAACCCAATACCAAGAACGGTCGGTATCACCTGAATATGCTTTCCACAACATGCCATATCTATTTTGGCAAGAAACTAGGGGCCTCTGCCAATGGGAGGCGGGCAGGGCTACCCATCTCAGATGGTACCTCACCCTCCCAGGGTGCTGATCGCAATGGGCCCACAGCGGTTATTAAGTCACTGGGAAAAATGGATCAGGTGAGGTCAGGAGGGACCCTCCTTAACTTACGATTTCTCCCCAGCGTCTTGGAAAAGGATGAGGACCTGGATAAGCTGGTACAGCTCATTAGGACCTATTTTAATCTGAATGGACATCATGTTCAGTTTAATATCGTGGATACAAAGACGTTACGAGATGCCCAGGCGCACCCGGAAGAATACCGTGACCTTTTGGTGCGCGTGGCTGGTTATAGCGACTATTTCGTGGACTTGGATATCCATCACCAAGAGGAGATAATAAGCAGGACAGAGCATCAAGGGTTTTGATACAGGGAAACAGAACGGTATGAAACTAAAAGACAAGGTGGTAATAGTCACTGGTTCCAGTAGAGGAATTGGTGCGGCTATTGCGTTGGGCATGGCAAGTGAGGGGGCGCATGTCGTGGTTAATTATAACAGGGATGATGAAGGAGCCAGAAAGATTTGCCGTGATATTGAGGAGATGGGGCAGCAAGCCCTGCTGATGCAAGGTGACGTTTCGCGCGCAGGTAGCGTGGCCCGGCTTGTGGAGCAGACCTTGAAGCGTTTTGATAGGATAGACATCTTGGTCAATAACGCAGGCATATTTGTTTCCAGTCCCATGGAGGATGTTACGGAGGAGGACTGGGACCGGATTATGGCAGTCAATCTCAAATCAGTTTTCCTGTGCAGCCAGGCGGTTGCCAGGCACATGATAGCCAGTAAGTCCGGTGGTGCCATAATAAATATTGCCTCCATATCTGCGCATTTACCCGAGATCAACGGAGGGGCATATACTCCCAGCAAGGCTGCAGTGATCGGGTTGACTAGGCTCCAAGCCATCGAATGGGCCAAATATAATATTAGGGTTAATGCCATCAGTCCGGGCCCGGTGATGACCCCCTTACAACGAAAGGCATACCACAGCCAGGAACTGTTAGAGGCGCGTAATCGAGCGATACCAGTCAAAAGACACGGTAGGCCTGAAGAGATTGCGGCCGCAGCGGTATTCCTGGCCTCCGATGATGCCAGCTACATCACCGGGGAGGAGATTACTATAGACGGCGGTTCAAGGATTTCCATGTTTCAATTGGTTCACCAGCTTGCCAACAGGATGTAGCGTCTAGGTCTAGGGGAGGAGGAAAACCTCTTCGTTTTTCAAGTGAAGAAATGAAAAGAAGAAGGTATTAAATGCATTTGACCAATGGGGAAAAGGCCATCCTTAATGGCGAAAGGGGTGAAGCTGCCCGTCTGGCTCTATCCATATTGGTCGATCTGGGCGAGCTTTATGGGGCTGATACCCTTTTACCGGTGTCCCAGGTTCACATTGATGCCACACTATATATGGTTGACGCAGGCCTTGAGTTTGCCGAAAGGATGGCGAGTTTGGGTGCAAAGACCCGGGTACCTACCTCCCTCAACCCTAGCGCTATTGATCTAATTCGTTGGAAAGAGTTGAGGGTACCCCCTGAAGAGCTCATCAAACACCAACGCCTGGCAAATGCATATCTGGAAATGCAGGCCACCCCCACATGGACATGTGCCCCGTACCAACAAGGCATTATACCACGTTTTGGCGAACAAATCGCATGGGGCGAGTCAAACGCAATAGCATTTGCCAATTCTGTAATTGGGGCAAGGACCAATAGATATGCCGATCTTATGGATATCTGCGCCGCCATTATCGGCAAGGTGCCCAAATTCGGTCTTCATTTAAGACACAACAGAAGGGCGAGATTGTTGATCGAGCTGAGAGGTTTCACGGACTCTATGCTGGAAGATCATGCCCTGTATCCATTGCTGGGATATGTGGTAGGAGAAACCGCGTCTGATCAAATAGCTGCCGTATTGGGTATCCCGCCAACCGTGACATTTGATGATCTAAAGGGTTTCTTCGCGGGCGCGGCGTCTTCTGGGGCTGTAGCGTTGTGTCACCTAGTTGGGGTAACGCCTGAGGCCCAAGATCTGGACATGTGTTTTCAGGGAGTAAGGCCGGAGAGGACTCTGGAGATTACCCCTGGAATGGTTGCCAGGTGTGAGGAAGCGCTTTGTAGTGCAAGAGGGGAAAGTGTGGACTGGATAACGGTAGGCTGCCCTCATTATTCTCCTGCGGAATTTGCCAGACTGCTGGGACTCCTGCGGGGAAGGAAGGTTCATCAATCGGTCGCATTTTGGGCCTTTACAAGTAGAACGGTTTATGCCTGGATAAAGGCCAATGGCCTTCTGGATCTGTTAACCGATGCAGGAATAAGCGTGTTTACGGATGGTTGCCCTTTACAGTATCCTTGCAAATCATGGAATTTTTCAGCCGTCATGACCGATTCGGCCAAGTTTGCCAATTACTGCTATTCTCAGACAGCTCTGCCCGTAGCCTTTGGCAGCCTAGATGAATGCGTGGAAAGTGCTGTAAGCGGCAAGATTCAACGAAGAAAACCCCCATGGAAAAGAAACTAAAGGCCCATTGTGTCGTATCAGGGATTGGGAGGGGGCGGGTCATGGCCTCGGCTCACCCCATAAGTTTTTGGGGAGGGGTGGATCCTGGAACCGGCCGAATAATAGATCCCCATCATGACCTTTTTGGCCAGAGTGTTAGTGGCAAGATCCTGGCCTTCCCTTTTGGAAAGGGTTCCAGTACAGGCTCTTTGATCATGTTGGAGCTAGCCAGGATAAATAAGGCCCCGGCAGCAATTGTGAATGTCAGGACTGAACCGATTCTGGCAACTGGCCCGATAGTGAGCAAGCATTTCTATGGAAAGCAGATACCAATCGTCACCATTGATGAGGCATCATTTGACCTAATGGAAACCGGTAAGCTTGCCCTGGTGAATGCCACAGAGGGATATATCATCCTGGAGGATTGAATCCCAGGGCAGGCTATGTGTTTATGGGCTTGTGGATCCTGTCATCCATCATTGCGCCCTCGTGGGCCTGAAGGGCCGTCTTGGCATAGAGCCCCAGGATACCACGCTGGGCCTTTGATGGTGGCGGAGACCAGGTTGAGAGCCTCTTTGAGATTTCTTCTGATGAGATACCCAAATCCAGTCTCCTTGAAGGTATGTCTATTATTATTGAATCACCTTCTTGCACTACTGCTATTGGGCCACCGACGGCTGCCTCCGGGGCCACATGCCCTATGGAGCAGCCCTCTGTGAATCCGGAAAACCTGCCATCAGTAACCACAAAAACGTCATCTGCCTTGCCCATGCCGACGAGGGCATCGGTGGTCATCATCATCTCTCTCATCCCGGGCGCCCCAACAGGGCCTTCGTAACGTATTATAATGACATCTCCAGGCCTTATCTGATCTGAGACAACCGCCTGGTACGCCTCTTCATCGGAATGAAATACCCGCGCCCGCCCGTCATGGCGCATTCTTGAGGAGGGGATAGTAGTAGTGCGGCATATGGCGCCATTGGGGGCTAGACTTCCGGAGAGAACGGCCAGGCCCCCTGACTCGAAGACGGGGTCGGTAACAGGTGCAATAACATCGTGGTTTGAGGAACTCAGACCAGCAACAATTTCCCCCACCCTTTTCCCTGATACGGTTATGGCATCCAGGTGAAGCATGGTCGAAAGTTCACCCATTAAGGCAGGAACACCCCCTGCATTGTGAAAATCCACCACCGTTGCATTTCCAGTGGGAATAACCCTGGAGATCACGGGGACCTTTCTGGAAAGAGTATCGAAATCCTTCAGGCCCAGCTCAATATTCAATTCCCTTGCCATGCTTATCAGGTGCAGCACTGCATTGGTAGATCCTGCTATGGCAAGTTCGACCATGACTCCATTCAATAAGCCCTCTCGTGTCAGCATCTTTGAAGGCGAAAGCCCTTCTTTGACCATCTCGACTATCCTTCTACCGGATTGCTTGGCAACACGTAATCTCTCGGCATAGACTGCGGGTACGGTTGCGGAACCAGGAAGTGAAAGGCCTATTGCCTCTGTTATTATCTGCATGGTATTAGCGGTCCCCATTAAGGAGCAAGCGCCAGGTCCAGGGCAGACCGAGTCCTCAAATGCCGCCAGTCTTCTGAGGGCATCCCCCTTATTTTGAGAGGCAAAAACTTCCTGGCCCAATTGCGACATGACAACCTCTCTGCCTTCGAATATGCCAGGGAGTTGGGGGCCTCCTGAAACAAATATGGTAGGGAGCCCGGTCCTTAGGGCGCCTATAATGACGCCAGGAATAATGCTGTCGCACGAGGCGAGCAAAACCAATCCGTCAAAGAGATGCTCGTTAGCGACTATTTCCACACTAGAGGCAATCACATCTCTTATGACAAGTTCGTAGCGGAAGTGCGGAGTCCCTATGGGTATTTCTCCACATGTGGAGATAGTCCTGAATTCAACAGGCGTGCCCCCAGCCTGCCATATCCCCGCCTTAACATGTTCGACCAAGGTGTCAAGGTGTACATGTCCCAACGCCGCCTCACTCCATGTATTGACCACACCTATTAATGGCGATGATAGATCAATATTGTCATACCCGCACCCCTTGTAAATGGCGCGGCGGTGAGCAGTATTGGGACCAGAAAAATATTTGTTCCTTTTTGATCTATAGGTCATCATGCCCTCCACATTGTCCTGAAAGGACCCCAAAGGGGATAGGCCTTGCAGGTATCCTGGAAGTAAACATTTCTCTTTTCTGCATATTTCCAGTAAGCTTCATGATCAATTCATTAATTACCTGTCCACAAAAACGGCCCTGGCAGTGTCCCATGCCAAGACGAGTTCTCCTTTTTATATCATTGATGTCTCTAGCACCTGCTGTCACTGCAGATCGTATCTGCCCGAATGTGACTTCCTCACATCGCCAGACCACTGTGTCCTCGGTTATGAGATCAAGAAGGCCAGGCCGCGGTCTTGATAAGGCCTCCAGGGCGCGCGCGAATCGCCTATAGCGTTTCAATTTTCTCGAAGAAGCTGCAAAGGTGCTACCCAAATGATTCTTGTTATGAACACCGAGTTGGTAACAGGCCTCTGCCGCAGCGATCTTTCCTTCTTCAATGGCCGCTAGATAGCCTTTGATAGTAAGGCAATCACCAGCCACAAACACCCCTGGTCTTGTGGTTTCCATATTGCCGTTCAGTTTGGGTCTCCAGTAGCCAAGTTCTTCGTCAAAAACATGGGCACACCCACAAAGCCTGGTTAGATCCAGAGACGGGATAAGGCCAAGACCATAGCCAACGCAATCCGCATTTATCTGCCTCTCGGAGCCTTTCACAGGCTTATGGCATTTATCCAGTTTTACTATGGTGACACTCTCAACCCCATCAGTTCCATCTATTCTTGAAACGGCATGGGAGAAATAGGTAGGTATCCTGTTCACCTTAATGTTGATCAGGTATCTCAAT
>Ga0190334_1000411_pt1 | contig 22230 bp, 23 predicted proteins | sample 48720478_MG_FD_161270 | JGI IMG/M metagenome (GOLD analysis project Ga0190334, IMG submission 161270) | Hydrothermal vent sediment bacterial communities from Southern Trench, Guaymas Basin, Mexico - 4872-04-7-8_MG | ecosystem: Environmental > Aquatic > Marine > Hydrothermal vents > Sediment ...
GGGCAAGCGGCGGCGGCGGAAAAATCCCCCTCGCCGCGGGGGCGGCGGAATAGTGTCCCCCTTGTGCGCGCGAAAAAAATCCTGGGCTTTTGGTATATATGTGGTATAATATGTGCAATGCGTTGTGGCGCAGGTGGATGGCCCGGAAGGGCTGGCGCGGGGATGCCCCCTTGTGAGAGGGGGCATTCTCGTTGGTATGTGGTTGGTTGGGGTGGTGGGGTAATGCGTGGGTATGCCTAAAAACACGCCGTGTGGCCAACGAGGATTTGTTCTCGCAAGACTTTTGGCATTGAAGGTATGGTAGGTATGCCTTCTGTGTGGTGCATATTTGGCAAATGCACATAAGGTGGGCGTGCATAGGCACTTGTGGCGTGGTCGTCGCGGGTGTGGTTTGGCGTTGTGTTTTGGGATTTCCCGTGTGGCCAAGCAGGATGCGTTCTCAGCAATCTTGCCCCATATGGTGCAGTGGAAAATGCCAAAATGGCATTTAGAGTGTTGCGTGAGCGTTGCGTTTTGGCGGGGATGGGGGGCGGTACCGGTGTATACAGCCTGGAGGGTCTGTTACCGGGTACTTCCTGGTGTGCTCAGGGGTATTCCTGGCTAATAGGGAGGGAGGAGGCATTTAACAGGGAGAGGGCTCTTAACAGGGAGGAGGCGTGTTCTCTCTCTGTCTTTCTTTGTTATATGTCTTCTCTCTTATATGCTGGAGGAGAGAGGGGGGTGGCTTTTAAGGGCCACCCCCCTCTCCTCTCTTATATACATCATGATGGCATGTAGGTACTCCGGTGTTTAGGAGGAGGAGGGTATATATTAAGAGAGGAGGGGTATCTCTTCTCCGGTGTGTATATATAGGAGGGGTGCTCAGTGAGGAGGGTATGTTCTTCGACCGGGTGTGATTTGAGTGAGTGTTGACATGGAAGCAGCTGTGTGCTATTCTCATGATGGGGGGGGTGTAAGGAGGAGTCTGTATGAGTGGTCCGGAGAGAGAGTTTGCGTTGTTCTGTGCTCGGGTATCTGACAGGGATGGCCGTCTGGCTAAGTGGAGGGAGCTGGGGCTTGATGGGGGTGGCGAGAGGGGCTCCGAGCTCCAGCGCATTGGTGCCTTTTTGCGCCGCGATGACATAAGGGAGCTCCTTGAGAACGAGCTGGGGCGCGCCGACATAGAGGCGCGCGCGACCCTCATGGAGGAGCGCGAAGAGCGGGTGCAGTTGTATAAACTGCGCCTGGACCTGTGGAAAGACGTTCTGGTGGCCTCAAAGGAAGCGCTGGATCGTGCGCGGCAGCAAGTTCGGGAAGATGAGAATGGCGCTGCTGTGCAGTCATTTGCCAAGCTCGTGGACGTGCTGCGAAAACTCGTGCCGATGGATCTCGAGGAGGGTGACATCATTATGAATCAGCGCGAGCGGGAGGCCATCGCGCGGAGTATCGGCGTAGAGATTCCCGACGAGCTGTTGCCAAGGGCGTGATTTATGCGCCGAATCGATCCTACCACCATAGCCCGCGATGTTCGGGAATGCCCCATTGCGTGGTTTTCGGTGAAGAGGCGCCCGTTTCAACGGGCGTTTTTCTACGATGACGCCGTTGTTTCGGTGATTCTCGGCGGAAGGAGGGCCGGAAAGACTACCTGCGTGGTGGCGCGGGTCGTTGCGGCGGCCACCGGGATCGAGCCAATCGAGATGCCTGGCTGCAATGAGGGCATGCCAAAGCCCCCGTTGGCCATCAGGCACTTCTGCGTTGACATTGCGCGCACCTGGGAGCAGGTGATTTTGCCAAAATATCTTGCGCTCATCCCGCCGAGCATGCTGGATAAGCGCAAAGGGGCGCGAAAAGACGGCTATGAGCGACACAAGTACACGCTGTGGCTCAAAAACGGCACATATATCCAGCCGATGACTTACGGCATGACGCTCGAGAAATCCGAGTCCGCAGCAATTGATCTCATCCCATTCGACGAGATTCCGAGGCAGGAGCTTTTTCACAGCCAGCTCAACCGAATACTCACGTCTGGCGGGCGAATATTTATTGCCGGATGCCTCGACCAACGTGCTCCCACGTGGCCTATTGACTGGGTTCACGAGGACCTGCTGAGCGGCGAGAACCCCTATGTTTCCGTGCATGTTTTCAAGACGGAAGATAACCTCAAGGCGCTTGCCGATGAAGTGGGGGAAGAGCTCGGCGGGCGCATTATGAAGAATCTCGACGCAATGCGGCATTTTCTCTCGCAAGAGGAGCAGGATATTGTTCTCAATGGCACGCCATCATGGAAGTTTGGCCGTGTCTACAAGGAGTTCAAGCCCGAAAAGCATGCTGTAGACGGCTTTCAACCCTATCACTTTGCTGCGTTGGCGAAGAAGGGTTACGGTGAAATCTACGCCGGGTGGGATCACGGAATCAATCACCCAACGTGCATCGCCTACGGCTTTGTTACGCTGCACGATGTTCCCGACTTGCCTTTTAGGCGCGGAGATATTATAGTGTTTGACGAGTACTGGCGACGCGGTATCAAGGCGCCGCAGATGCTCGAGGGCATTCTCGAGCTGCACAAACTCTATATGCCGCGTCGGTACTTTTGCTGTAGGCGAATGTTTGTGAGCGGAGACATCGGGCCATCTGTCGCTCGATACTACCAAGAGCACGGCATCAGGCCGCTGATTTCGGTAAGCACGGGTAGGATGGACGCCATTGATCCCGGTGTGCAGCTCGTAACGACGATGTTGACAGAAGGCGATGAGTGGCCAAGATTGAGGGTGCTAAAGCGGTGTACGAACGTTATCAAGGCGTTCAAGGGATGGAGCTTCAAGCCTTCCGCATCGGAAACGAGCATGTCGGCAAAATACAGCGACAAGTACAAGGACGCCGCCGATGCAGTGCGCTACCTCGTAATGGGGTGTGCGCGGCTTTCGGAGGCACCGATGATCACGGCACCGCCGCTGGCGATGCACCCGCGCTTGCCAATTCCCCTTGTGAATATGCTTAGTGGGGTGGGCTACTGATGGATTTTACGCTAAATGACTACGAGAAGCTGAGCGGCGAACTCACCGTTGCCTTCAACGAATCAAAGGACGCCTACGCCGAGAAACATGACACCATCTGGCCGCGTTGCTATCGCTTCTACAAGGCAATCCACGATCCAGGCGTGCGAGAAGGATGGCGCGAGGCGGTAATGGCGATGGGCCCGCAAAACGCCGCGAAGAAGGCAGCTGCGATCTTCTACCCGCTTGCATTTACGGCAGTCGAGACCCTCATCCCGCGCTTCGTCGGTGCCGTTCTGTCGCGTGATCCCACTGTCGAGATCGCCGAATTCGATTATCCCGACGAGAAAACTATTACGCTGCTCAAGGCGCGAAAGGACAGAATCCAGGCCCACCTTTCCTACCGCATCAAGAATGACTTCCGCCTCCGCGCCGCATTGCCGCTGATCTGCCGCGATGCGTGCGTCTACGGCACCGCCATTCTGCACGTGGCGTGGGATTACCGCGTTGATCCGCGGCGAACGTATCAACCGGTGCGTGTGCAGGAAGGCGGCGTCTCTCAATGGAAACTCCAGAAAACGCCCGGCACGCACTATCGATCCGGCTTGAGGTTGAAGATCATCTCGCCATACGACTTCTTCCCGGACCCTCTTGCCGACGGCTTGAACGAGACGGCATATTTCCCCGCGCGGTACGTTATTTGGCGGCGAATTGTCCCCACGAAAACCCTGTGGGCATATATACAGGCGACCAAGGGGGAGGGGAAGGGTTGGAAAGTTAACAGCCTCAAAGAGCTTCGCGAGCTCGCGGACATAGGGGATAACCCACAACGCGATGCCGAAGTTGGATCAGAAGCCACAGGCCTCACGCCACCTGTGCAAAAGAAGGACGTTATCACGGTGATGGAGTGCTGGACGGCCCCGCCAGACCAAGCCCACATAATCGGCGTGGGCAGCTACGCACCGCGCGTGATTTTGGTGGAAAAGGAGGAGAAGCATCCGACAATCCGCGCCCCGCTTCCCTTTGCCTTGATCAAGCCTCTGCCAATTCCGCGCGAATTCTATGGTCAGTCCATCGTGGACACTATCGGACCGTTGAACGATATGGTCAACGCTCTGGTGAATCTGCGAGTCATTGGCCTCACAAAAAGCGTATCGGGCTTCACTGGCATCAATAAGGATTTGGTTCCCGCAGGCATTGATGGTGTCCTGCGGAATCCGCTGCGGGCGTACGAGTTCATTCCTGGCGGCACAGGAAAGCCCGTCGAATATACCGACATCCCCGATCACACAACCGGCATCCAGGCCCAGATAAACGACATCGTTGCCCACGCCCAAATGGCCGCCGGCACGCCAGAACCGGTTCTCGGCGCCGGTGGGCCGGAAACGGCACGCGGCTATGGATGGGCAATCGAGCAGTCGGCGCAGCGATTCTCGCTTGCAGCAGAGTCAATTGCCGAAGGGCTGCGCGATCTGCTGCAAATTGCTCTTGATGTGGACGTGCAGTATCTTGATGACGGACACTTTGTTACCATCGTCCAGGACGGCAAGGAGCATCGCGTGGCCGTTGAGCCAGACATGCTGGCCGAGAATTGGCGCGTGAACATCAACGTGGACCCGATCAAAACTAACCCCGCATTACAGCTGCAACAGTGGTTGAACATGCTAACTGTTCTGCTGCCGCTGCCCGACGTTCACAAACACAGTATTGCTCGCAGAACGTTGGAGCTGATGGGCGTGGATGATCCAGACAAGTATCTCACCGTTTCCGACGAGGACCCAGAGCACGAGAATGCTCTCTTCCTGGCGCGTGGTGAGTATCCGCCGCGGCATCCGGGCGACAACGACGCCCATCACATCGAGGTCCACAAGCGCATCATCGCTGAGGCAGTAGCGCGTGGCCCTGCTGCCGTGGCGGCTCATGCAAAACATATTCAAGATCATATGGCTGCCTTAGGACCCGGCGCTGGCGCCCCGGCATCTGGTGTTATGCCGATGGGCGCCGGCGCCGCAGCGCCACCGCCAGGTGGCGCGGCTGGTATGCCCGTTGGTCAGGAAGTCGGAGTGCCGGCGCCGGAACCGGCGGAGGAAGGAGCCTCGTATGGCTTGCCACCCGAGTGATTTGTGGCATGTCCCGTGCCCAATGCTCAGCGCGGATGAGAAGCTCGTCAATCAGGCAAAGGAAATTGCGCGGGAAGTCGAAAGGCTCGAGAGACATCCTGGATGGAAGGTGTTACGCAGTTTCGTAGAAGAGTCCAGGGCCTCTGCTACGCGCACGCTTATCACATCCTCTGATGGCGAAGAACGAGAAGGCGCACGGCGCAGGCTTGCTGCAGCGAGTTTTTTCGACGAGCTACTTGATCTTCTCAAAGTTTTACCCCAGGAACTTGAAATGAGGAAAGAACCCTCTATACTAAGGGGTAGACAGCTCGAAGATGATCCCGTCATTGTGGAGCGCGCGGCGCTGTTGGCTGAGGCGCTTCATATGCGCGGTTGGAAGGAGTTGATGGCGGTCGTGCGGGGCGTGCTTTTGGGATGGCGCGTCCTATTGCCGCACATGCCGGCAGAAACGGCACAGTGGGTAATCGATGTAACGGCTGCCATAAGGAGTGTCCTCGCGCGCGTGCGCGAGCTCATCAGTAGGTCGCTAGAAGAGGGAGTAGCATGATGGCCCCAGAGGACACCTTCGATGCTACGCAGTCGGACCCCGAAGCGGGGACAGCCGACGAGCAGCAGCAGGTGCCGGCCCCCGATGCCGACGAGGGGACAACCGGAAACGAGGGCGACAGCGCGAAGTTCTTCCAGCGGAAATATCAGGAGACCGCGGAGAAGGTGCGTGAGCTCGAGAAACAGGTCGCAGAGCTATCGACGCAAAACGCCACCTTCGAAAAACTCCTGGGCAGCATGGAGGAAATTGAGCGCGACATGCAGGCCGCAAGGCAGGGAGCAGAACAGCCGATGGAGCAAGCGCAGGGGCAAGCACAGCAGGCGCAATATGCCGTGGACTGGAAGTCCTGGGCGCACAATGCTGCAGACCAGGCGTGGAAAAGCGGCGATCTGCGTCTTCTGCAAGACTTGTTCAAGCGTTTCCCCGGTGAGTTGGCCGATTCTCCCTACGCCGCCCTGATGGCTCAGCGCGCCCAACAGCAATCCGCGGCTCAGCAGGGACAGCAACAGAATGCGCCCCAGCTCGACCCACTCAATGTTGTTATGCAACTGCGCAAAGTCGAGCAACGCGTCGGCGAGCTCGCAACCTTCTACGGGCAGGAGTTCCTGCAACAGGAGGTTACCCATAATGGCGAGCCAATGACGCGTGCTGAGGCGATCACGCGGGAAGCTGTCGCACGCGGGGAGCAGCCGAACGTCGTCGCATTGCAAATGTTCCCCAATGAGGCGCAAAAGGCTCTCATTGAAAATGCACGGCGGACGGCAACATCGGGTGTGGCAGGCCCAATTCCGCCAGGGGCGCCCTCGCCTGGTGGGCCGCCACAGGGTGGTCAAGATGCGTTAGACGCCTTCTTGAGCGATGACGCGCTTTCCACCAAACCGCCGGAGGGCGCCGAGGAATCGCGAGAGATTTTCCTCGGAGGCGGCGGCATGTGACGATGCAAAGGAGGTGATCAACCGTGGCCTTTGAAGATGCTGGCAACAACACTGTCCTGACTGGTTCAGCACAAAGTGCGGTTCCGGCGGGGCAGCTCTTCACGAATGTTGACATTTACACCGGCGCCGGCGATGGGCCGCAGATTGTTCCGCAGGTTCAGAAGCAAGTCTATGTGATGAACGGCGATCCTGCGGCTCTCACGGTTTTTTTGCAGAAGCTCGGGAAGTTCACGGCATTCGGGACGCAGTGGTCGTGGAAAGAGCACAGGCCGATCTGGGAGGCGACTCAAAACTCGAATGAGCTCCTTGACGAGGGCTCTGGCTATCCCGCCATGTTTGATGTCGCCAATGGCGCGATCATCCCGCTGCGTGCTGTGCTCTATTTCCCAACCGCGAACGCCTATTTCTCGGTCAATTCGAAGAGCGGGAATACGATCACTGGCGAGTGGCTTCAAGAGCCTTCTGATACCATCGCCGCCAACACAAGAGCCATCGTGATCAGCGTCAGTACCCCTGACGGTGGCCGTGGTTCAACCATGCCGGTGGCGCCGATCACCACCCGCACGAACTACTATGCCGACATCGATATCCGGCAGCAGTTTTCTGACAAGCTGCTGGCGACGCAGTACCTTGCTCCGCAGGGTTCCTACGTGAACCATATGCAGCGCCTTCTTTCTGTCGAGTTTCTCAAGCTCCAGGAAAAGACGATGCTTTTCGGGCTGTCTGCGTCGGACACTAGTGGCCCTGTCACCTACTGGTGCGATGGCATCATTCAGTTCGCGCGGGAAAGCAACGAAGTTGCGGTCGGTGGTGCGCTCACGCAGACGGCTTTCGAGAACAACATCGAGAGCTACCTGCTGAACAACAATGCCGGGCCGACGGACTGGGTTGCCTTTATGTCGGGCACCCTGCGCCGGGTCGTCTCCAACTGGTACAAGGATGATGTCCGGTACCTGCCGGGGGAGGGCAAGACCGCCGGCCTCCATGTGGACACCTTGGTTCATCCAGCGGGTGACCGGATTCGGCTCGTGACGCACAAGATGTTCAGCCTGCTTGGTCTCACTGACACGATCCTCATCCTCAATATGAGGCCCGAGGTTCTCAAGCTCGTGCTGAACAAGTGCTGCGCCGGGCCGAAGAAGCGGCTCTTCCGCAATCTCAACGGCAGCAATTCCGTCGAGGTTTCGATCCGTAACGTGTTCACGCTTGAGTGCCAGGCACCGCAGCTGAACACGCTGCTCTTCACGGGAATCAGTGTCTCGTGATAGCGCCGCGTCCGCGTTCGGGCAGGCTGGGGGGCGCTAGTCGCCCCCCAGCAACTAACCCCTTCTAGGAGGAAGAAAATGGGTCAAGTCTTTTATTGCAACCGCGCGCGTTTTAAGGTTGTCGCTGTTCCGCCAGTGCCGATGGTGGGAACGGGGCAATCCGCTCGCCCGCTGACTGATGTGCCGGAAGTCAGCGTGCTTTTTGAGCACGGTCGTGGTGTCGTGCCTGATGTTGAGGAGATCATCCCGCGCTTTGAGAGCGCATATTTGAGCGCTGGCGAGGAGCCGCATGTGGCACGCGAGAAAGCAGAGCGCGCTGCGAAGGCGGCCCACGACCGCCTGATGCGTCTTATTACTAGCCGCGACATGCGCTCCCTTGCTGGCGTCAAGCCCGAGAAGGAGATGCTCGATATGCGTGCCAAGGCCGCCGCGCAGACCGTTTACGAGGTCGCGAGGCAGCAAAACAAGTCGGTGGACGAACTTCTGCAGCGTCTACCGCACGCATCGGAGGCCGTGCAGAAAGAGGCCGAGCCGGTTAAGGAGAAGCCAGCAAAGCCCAAGAAGTGAGGCCATAGATGTCCTACCAAACCTTCGGGGACTTGAAAAATCTGGCGCGGTATCTGCTTGGCGAGGCGGGAAGCGATCCGCGCGCAATGACGTGGATTGGCACAGCGATCAACGCGGCCTACGCCGAATACTGCGGGTCGTATCCCTGGCACTGCCGGCAAAGTATAACCGAGACGACGTATCCCGCCGAGAACGAATGCATTTCAGTTGCCGATTATGGCATCGTGCAGGGTGTGTGTCGAGTGGGCGGGGGCTTTCTTGATTACATGCCCCCACTCATCCTTCTTTCCCGACGGGAGCGTCTTGGCGATGCGCGGGGCATTCCAAAGGCATGGAGTGTTTACTCTTCCGGTCTCTTTTTGTTTCCCAAGCCTCCGTCCGACATCCAGATCAAGATTCTGCATCTCGGCGACATTACGCCACTCGTCAATGAATCGGATGAGCCTGTTATACCGCTGTTGCAGCGCCCGTTGATAGTCTATAGGGCGCTGTCCATCATGCTCGCGGCGGAATCGCCGGAAGGGTCGGCAGCTGCGCGAATGTATCAAGATGCGTATGTGCGCGGTATGCGCGCGGCAAAGATGCAGGAACCCGGTGGCGCTCTTTACAAGACCTTCCAGGACATGGCGGAGTGGCCGACGAGTGGAACAGCGTATTGAGATTTCCGCGATTAACCTGGGCCCAATGGCTGATGTCGTCGATCATGCGCAACTTGCGCCAGCGGTTTCGCGCGTGCTGCGCAACTGTTGGTTCAGAGAGGGCTACGCCGACATGCGGCCAACTTGGGGAAGCGCCGAGATTGATCCTAGTGGCGGCGATGGGTGCCTCGGTAGCGGGTTTTATGTTGACAATGGCAGCGCGCAATACATCACGATTGTGTGGGATGAGGCCACCGGGAGGCCGGTGGGGTGGGATGAGGATGTGCCTTGCGACGATATAACGCCAGACTGCGTGATGCTCGTCATCCCGTGGCGAAAGGGGGCGTTTTTGATCCCATCGCATCGACCCGGCGTGGAAGCGGCATCTGGCAAGATTCTCTACCACGACTCTAACGGCAACGTTTTCCAGGTCAACGCAGATGCCCCGCAAGCGCCAGATGTTACGGAGCACACTGAGTCCGGCAGCGTGATGCCAGGCGTCTATTCCTATATCTTGCAATATGAAAATGAGACAACGGGTATTCTGTCGCCACCGTCGAAACCGACGACGTTTACGGTCGGCTTGAATGACGAAGATGCCGATGGTCCATCCGCCGGTCCGGTTGTAACGGTCAACGATGAGGGAACCCTTGGCAGGGGGGCGCGGCTCTACGCGGTATCGTTCTATAACTCAGCCAATGACCGTGAGACGCCGCTGGGCGCAGCGTCTACAGCAATCATCACCCAGGACAATAGCAAAGTAGTGTTGACTGGGATACCGAAGCCCAAAGATAGCTCCCATTGGCCGAAGAAACGGCTGTACGTATCGGACGCTGCCGGACCGTTTCTGCGACTCGCGACCCTCACATCAGACACCACGATCTACGTAGATGACGGCAGCGTTACGCCCACAGAAGAACATCAGGTGACTGGCACGAGCATTAAGATATTGCAGCCAGATGGAGGTGGTGAGGAGGGGCCGCCGGACGGCAGTTCATGGAAAGTGCGGGTTTATCGCTCATCTGGCGGCAGCGGCTTTCAACTCCTCGGGTATATGTCTGACGATGTGTTCATTGACACCTACGAGACGGCCGAGGAATCGCCCGGCGGCGGAGAGCTACTCACGGAGATTACCAATATTCCGCAGTGCAATCATGCGTGTGCATCTGCCGAGGGGCTAGTTGTGTGGGTGGGTGAAAAGGGAGCGTCCGGGTGGAATAAGGCATACATCGCGTCTACACCGGATCAGCCCATAGCCTACGATGAGGAGGTTGAACTCGATCCGCGGTTTGGACCCGTGACTGCGGTGGCGCGGTGCGACGAGGATTTTATTGTATTCACGTCGCGATCAATACAAGCGATATCGCCATCTTCGGGGCGCGCCTACATGCTTGCAACTGGATATGGTTGCCTTGGCCCGCGGGCGTGGTGTGAGATTCCCAACGGAATTGCTTTTGCATCCCGATACGGACCCGCCTTTATTCCAAAATGTAGCGGTGACGCGCGGTATGTTGGGCCGGACCCAGATCAGTTCGTGTTGCGCGATCTTTGGGAGGAGATGTTTGCGGATAGTGAGGACCGCCCATCCGAGATTGTGGAGGCTGCTGCATACAAGGTTCGATGTATGCACGTCCCCAACATTCCTGCTGTTGTCTGGTTTTTCCAGCGCGGTGCATGGCCAGCAGAGGCGTTTGCCGCGCAGTACACCTTTGATACCGCGATTATGTGGGAATACTCCCGCAAGGACGGGCGCCTCACTGTTCATGATCTAGTTGGCGTGCAGGATGCCCTTTTAACCCTGGCCGGCTCACCGGCGCCGCTGTGTTGGGTTTGGCCTAACGGGTGGAAACGCCTTTTTGCCGCAGATGTGGCGGAGGCGCCAGTCATGTTCTCGGGCCTGTCGGCTGATGGGAACGTGGTCTCTGGCTTCACAAGTTTGAATTACGTTAATGTTGGCGATGTTTTGTACGTTGCCAGCGGTACCGGGAGAATGGACGGAAGCGATGTGCAGCGTCTCGTGGATCATGTCATTGTCTCCAAAGACCCCACGAGCGGCACCGTTACCACCGCCAGGGATGCGGTGTTGGATGAAACATCAACGGTGTGGCTAAACGGCTACCCGTGGGTTGTTGATATCGGGCCAATTGTGCCGCCCGATGCAAAGATCGTGAAGCGATGGACGAGGATTTGTCTGGAGACCGCACAATGAGTTTGATCATTCTAAAGTCGCGCCATCACTCGATTGACAAGGGCGCCCCGTCTGAGAAGATTCTGCCGCGCACCCCAAGCCGGAAGGCTTGCATCAAGTGTGGCACGACATTCCGCGGGAATACCCTGCTTTGCCCCTCGTGCCATAAACGGGCCAAGAACACCTACGAGAAATACAAAGATCAAGCGGACGGCAACTGCCCGCCCGAAATCGTGACGGTTCGCACTTGACTTTTCCAACGTGTGGTATAATACTCTTGGAGTGAAGCCTATTTGTGGCGGAGCGAAGAAGTGCGGACTGTTGGACCGGATACTAATGGCGCCCTTTGGATCGGTTGCGCTAGGGCACGGTTCTCGCTCTTGCCCTGGCGATGGCCAGCGCTGTTTCTCGATCTCGCCATTCGGGCCTTCCGCCTTCTGCGCCAGCCCTGGCTTGGTCGTTATAGCCACCTCTTTCTCTGGCACAACACCACTATCTGGGAGGCTAGCACAATCTGGCGACGCGGCAACATTCGCGAGTACGACCGCCACGACCTGATCGTCGATGCGATGGAGGTGCGAAACCCCGCGGGCGGGCCGTTACCCGCTAGGCGCGTTCGCCGCCTGTGCTGCTTCGCGGACGCTCTCGTTGGACAACAGCTCGGGCCAGACGTGGTCACCGTGGGTCTGGGCGATCCGGCCCTAGGGGACCAATGGGGGCGGGCCAAACAGGCGCGGGATGAAGTGTCGCCCCTACAACCCTGGCAGGTTCGCAAGGCAACCGAAATGGCCGAGGCGATGGTCGGCAGACCATATGACTGGTATCAGATCATCCGCATCGCCGCCTTCGAATTGGGCATCATTCACGACGACAGGATGTCGCCCCGTGACGGCGACCGACCCATTTGCTCAGAGGGTGTCGCCATGTGCTACCTCGCCGCTGGCATTGATCTGCCAGGAGCGGCTGGGGTGCCGCTCTGGCGCTTTGCGCCTGACCACATGGACAAGCTCCGGCGACAGAGGCCGGATTTGGTGCGACTGGTTGGGAGGCTATCTTTTGGCGAGAAAGGGGAGGCATCGTGAACTCGCTGGGGAGCTTGGTGACGGTCGTCGTGGCAGGCGTGATAGCGATGGTCGGCGCCGGCGCACTGATTGCCCGCAAACTTAACGGCCATAATGGCGGCTGTCCGATACCGGAGCACGTGGCCATGCTGGCGAAGCACGACAAGGCAATTGAGATAATTCAGCAGGACCTGGCTGAGATCAAGGCAACGCTCGGTCATGTCAGAGACATGGTAATCGCAATGAGGGGAGAACACAAAACGCGGTAAAATCCGCAAAGAAAGGAGGAGCGATGCCCGGCAAGATTGGACATCGGCGCAAGATTCGTGGCCCACAGGCTCGCCCACGAGTGTGCTTGGTCTGTGGAGAGGAATTTCCCTCCGAGGGGCCGTGGAATCGCATCTGCCCGGATTGCGACAAGGGGCGTGACGGCGCGCCTCCAAGGGCAGTGCCAATGCGATGTCTGCTATAAATGAAAGGAGTGTGCAGTGGGACGCAAACGCCCCGGTGTGCGCGATGGAACTGGCCCTTATCAGGGCAGTTGGCAACGAAGGCAGAGCGGCAGCAAGGGCAAGCGCCAACTGCGTGGGCAAAAGTGCCCCAAACGTCGGAGGCGCGGCTAAGGTGTGTGTTCTGGTGAAGCTCACGCGGCGCGCGCAAGATGCCCTTGCAGCGACGGCTGCGGTACCGGCATGGCCGGTGCGGCGAGCGTTGCAAGAGGTCAGAGAAGCGTTGTCGGAAGTTGACGACGCGCACGTGCAGACGCATCTGACGGAGGCGCGGGACTGGCTTCGCGCCGCGCTCCGTCGGGCATCGAACAAGACGAAAGGAGAAATGCAATGAAGGTGCTGCGCAAAATCCGTAAAGGCTCGACCTATGGTTGGGTTGGGGCGCTTGTGATCATCGCCCTGTGCAAAGTGCTGGGCATCCCGGTGCCACCCGAGCTCTTGGCGGGAGTGGTTGGCGCTGCCGCAGGCTCGGCCTTCAACACCGACAAGGAGCCCGAGGAGTAGCCCGTGCCGATTCGCTTTCCTGGCCACGTCCAGACGCCGGCGGAGCGCCACGACTTCCTGCTCCGGCTCCAGGAGCACCTACGGCGGCATGGCGCTCGACAGTGCCGGCAGATTCGCTTGGCGCAGGGGCTGGGCGCTGCACAGCAGTGGCATCGCCGGTGGCTCAAGCCGCGTAACCTGGCTATCTGTCGGGCGCTCAATGCCGCCAGGCTCAAGGCTTTCAGGCCGCAATCCCACCCAGACGATACGGTGCCCTGGGCCGCACGGAAGCGCGTCATCAGACGCCTACCTGACGATGATTCCACGTTCGCCGTGGTCGGCCTCAGCCTGATAGAGCCCGACGAAAACGACCCAGAGGGCCTGGACCCCCTAGAGGACTTTACGACCTACGAAGTTATCGACCCGCAGAATAACCTTGACATCACAGCGAACCAGATCACCTTTACAGACATAGGGAAAGGGTGGGGTATCCGTGTCTGGCAGGACAAGGGCGATGGGCATTTTGGCTCATCCTTCGAGCATCTCCTGGAGTGCTTGTTTACTAGCAGCGAAACGCGCGCAACCATAAATGTCTGGGCCGTCTCCAACGTTGTTGATAGTTCTTACAACTGGTGGTTCGACTATAGCGAGGCGGTATCCGTAGCGTGGGCTGACGCGTACCCAAAACATCTCAACCTGAGAAACTTTGAGGAACAGCAATCCGATTCGTCGGCAGCCACTCAGCTAGACACACAATACTATCTAACTGTCTCACGGTCGGACGAAACGGTGGTGTGTGAGATTTATACCGATCCATCTCGCACCGCGGAGTATCTTTTTGACACTATCACTGTCAGCGTCCCGGCGGCCCGGACTTATCGGCACATATTCGCGGTGAACACCGAGGACTCAGGCACCGACAGATATTATCTCTCTGGCATGATGGCAAATCTGGACCTCCAGGAGGGCGGCGGCCCCCCTCCTCCAACGGGCGTCGCCCCGCAGTTCATGCACCTGGCCAGGATGAGGAGAGCGTGAAATGACCGAACTCCGCCAGAGCACGGCAGTGACGATAAAACTCGGGCCGTTCGTGGACAGCTCCGACGGCGATACGCTCGAAGAGGGTCTGGCCGGGTCCATGACCGTCAAGCTCTCGAAGAACGGCGGGGACATCGCCGCTCGCCACTCCACCGACGCTATCACCTACGACGAGAGCGGCTTCTACAACGTCCCGCTCGACGCCACGGACACGAACACCCTCGGTCGGCTGCGGATTCTGGTCGTCAACGCAGGCACCCACCTGCCCGTCTGGGCAGACTTCATGGTGGTCCGCCAGGCATACTGGGATTGGAAGTATGGCAGCGCGGACCTGGCGGTGGACGCGACGAAGATATCCGGCAGTGCGACAGCGGCGGATGCCGTCGAGGCCAACATCGGCAACCTCGACGCGGCGGTCTCAACGCGGGCGCCAGCGAGCACGGCTCTGAGCAAGAACACATGGACCGACGAGCGGGCTGGCAAGCTGGATTACCTCGACGCGAACGTCTCATCGAGGGCCAGCGCTGAGTACTACACCTCGACGCGCGCCGCCTACCTCGATCATCTCAATGTCGGGGGTCTCGTTGCCAGTCACGCGGATATTCAGGGCATCACCCAGGCATCACGCATCCGTATCGCCACTAGCCCGCAGTGGGAGCGGCCGGATGATGGGTCAACGACATACCGCATTTGGATTTATCACTACAACGAGCAGCATCAGCCGGAGGACCTGGATTCGAACCCCACTGTTACCGTGGAAAACGAACAGGGCACGGATCGCTCTGGCAACCTCGGCACGGTAACGAAGGAATCCGGCACCACGGGCGTCTATTATGTGGACTACACCGTGGCGGACGACCACGCGGTCGAGGGGCTGATCATCAAGGTTTCGGCAACGGAGAATGGGGAGACCGGTGTCTGGGCGATTGGGGCCTCCGTTGTGGACACCACTGCCGTGGACTTCACTAGCAGCGACAGGCAGAAGCTCGAGGCGATCAAGGCACAGACTGATAAGCTCGGGTTCTCCGACTCTAATGACGTGAAGGCCACACTCGATGGCGAGCAGGTGAACTTGGCTGCAGATCAGGAGGTCAACGTCACGAAGTGGGCCGGAACATCTGTCTCGGTGGGCGCCGCGTCTAATCTCCCTAGTGTAAGCGCCGATGCGATCAGCGATTCGGCTGCATCCGCGGATGCAGTCGAGGCCAACATCGCCAATCTTGACGACAAGGTTTCGGATATCACGGCGCAGACAAGCAAATTACAATTTACTGCCGAGGGTGATGTAAAGGCCACACTCGACGGGGAAGAAGTCACCACCGCCTCGCTCAGCACACAGGCGCAGAACCAAGTCAATCAGGCATGTGATCAGGCATTGAGCGACTACAATCCTGCTAAGCCCGAGGATGTGGAGATCACCGTGCCATGAGGATTTACCACCGGGCATGCAGGCGGTATTCGGGCGGGCAGTGGCAGTATCTCACGCCAGATTCTATCTCCGCCGAGACGTTTACGCTTAGCGATCAGTCCGTCGAATCGCTTGCGGTTTCCTATGATTCTAGTACAGATCGCTACTACGTCACTACAACGGATGGCCTTTATACTAACGGTGCGGTCTACGAAATCCGATGGACAGTTACGATTGATGCCGCGCCATATGTCATATCAGACTATTTCATGCACCAGGGCGCGCAGGTTGTTGAAAGCCCTCCAGAATCGCCACAGCTCTATGTCAAGGAGGTTCACGCCGGTGAGGCCATTATTGGCATAGTCCATCCGTCTGACCCGGACAATGACTACAGTCATACAAAGGTTTACGTCACGGGGCGCGACGGGTCTTTCGATACATACACCGCATGGCCGTCGCAGGACGTTGCGGCTCATGGCAACGCGGGCGTCGAGTGTTTTGCCGTTGGCGTTGCCTACGATTCGGAGGGCAATGCCAGTGAGCCTTCGGCGATAGTAACCTTTGTTCCTCTCGCAAGTGAAGATGACTCCGTTGGCGACACACCGCTCACGGTACGGTGGTATGCGGACGAGGAGGGCGAGCATCCCTACTCGCCAGCATACATTGATTCACGGAAACAGGGTGTGCAAACGGTGGGATCGCTGATCGCCCCGATTGCGCGTGGAAGGGGGTTGCGTGTGCGGATAGAAAACACGTATCCGCAGGCTGTGAAGCTGCGCCGTATCATGCTGATGTACGTGGCGCCAATTGCTGCCCCTCCCGAGGGCGTGCGAAGGAAGGCGGTGCCACGATGACAGTCCAGGAAGCGCTTAAACAGATTGGTGCGTCGTGGAATCCTCAAGGGTGGTGTCTTGGGAGAAGCATGCCGCCAGAGTTGCGGCGCGCCCTTATGGACCTTGGGGACTTCATTCAGAATGCGCTTCCCAACGCAATTCAGCTTGCGATTTCCAGCCAGATACCGCCACCGCAACGTGAGGATATTGTTGGCGATGGCGCGTTTGTCAAGATTCTTGACAACATCCACGATGATCAAAATGTACCAGGCAAGGCCCTCCCGCAATTCCCGCCGCCACGCGATGGGCGAAGGGTTATCGCGCACGCCAATCCTGCCCCATCATGGACTGGCGGAAGTACGAAAACGCACGAGCTGGGTAACTATTGGCGGCAGTATGTCACGGGCATCAAGGTGGATGATGCCGACCACGTGAAAGGAGTAATCCTTCGGGAGGTGGAAGTCATCCCTGCGGTTGCCACAAGCGACCAAAATAATGCAACTGACCCCCCGACTGTGTCGATACGGTTCTGTGTCGATTGGACTGGCCTCAACCCCGGCGATGAGTCTTTTCAGTGTGTTCTGCCGTACACTGGGGATATCTATCCAGATGTTCGCGAGGGCGATATTATTGGTGTGCTTGCCGATGGTTCCACCGATAGCAACGTTGACTATGTTGCTGTCACAGACTATGCCGCCTTTAAGCGCCGCGTTGTGCCGGCAATTGCGTGTGCGGACTATAACAGAAGTGCGACGCCGTTCCCAACGGTACAGATACGGCTTTGTGAGGATTGGGCGGGAAACAACCCAGGCGACGATGCGCATACTTGTTGCCTGCCGTATACACGCGGCAACTTTCCCAACGTGCGCGAAGGTGACGTGATTGGTGTAATCCCCAACGGCTCGACCGACAGCGGGATCGATTACGTGGCGGTCACCGGCTACCTGGACGATCCGATTGGCACGGTAAAGGCGTGGGTTGGTGATGAGGCGGATATCCCCGCCGGTTGGGAGATCTTTGCAGCAGGGCGCTACTTGAAGGGGTGGGAATCTGGCGGACCGGATCCTGGGGAGGAAGGCGGCTCTGCCACGCACATTCATGATCCGCATGACATCAGTCATAGCCATCCCCACAAGCACGGTTGGCCAGACGACGTAGATGTTGCAGAGCAGTGGCTTAGACACGAGCACCCGTTTGCCGACCACTCGCATGGGTTTCACCTGCCCTCTCATTCAGTCATTGATGTGATTTGGGGAACTGGAGAAGAGGATGAGCACTACAGGGTACCGAGGACACGCATATGGCCTGATGATCCCGATTACCCGTTGGGGGATGGTGGAATTGGCGGCGAGACAGATGCTGTAAATGGCCGCACAGATAGGCCGGATCTCTGGATTCACGGTGATGGGGAGTATGATGTATATACGAAGGAGGAGGCGTGTGAATTCAGCGGCCAGGTTGATCACGAGCCTGCCCCGAATGATCCGCTACACGTCGTTGTGTACTGGATCAAAAGGGTTAGCTGATGTGTTTCACGGGTGGCCTTCGTGCTGTATTACTGGGAACGCCTTGAGTTAATTACCATAACAGCGATGGCACAGCCAACGTCTCGCTTTGTTGTTGTGCCATCTAAACACAAGGCATATGTGCGCCTTTTGTGTGAGGTTGCGCAGGCGCGTGAAAACGGGCGCGTGTTGGTAGTGTGCAAGACTGAGCGTGGCATGAAAACTATGCGGCGCTGGTTAAGACAGCTCGACAAGCGCTTGTCGGAGGCTACCGGCATGCCACGAAGTCTTGGCCTTACGCGCGTTGTGGATTTTGCGTACGGAGATGCCGAGTCTTGGGTTGACAACCTAATCTTATCGGGCTATCCTAGTTGCGGATACCTCCTGTACGCGGGCGCGGGGAAGGCATTTGCAGAGTTTTTCTGTGCCGTGGAGCCGCTACTGGGAGCCAACGCCTTGATTATGCTGCCCAGTGTTAAGTCCGAGAAAATGCTGCGCTACGTTCTGCGGGCGTCCTCTGTGCTGGGCATGCAGGCAGTGACGGTTGGGCAAACCGTATTGATGAGCAGGAGATAGTCATGGCCATAGATGAGACGATGGCGGACTATTGGCGGAAGTGGCGGTCATATCGCCGCGATTATCAGCCGAAAGCGGCGGAGTCCGGTGGGGTGCTGCCGCCGCTTCCCAGCGTTTCGATTCAGCAGCCTGCCACGCCCGGGCCGCAGCCAGCCGTTCCAACTATTCAGTTCCCGCCGGCAGCGGCTAAGCCGCAGACGCAGGGTTCTACTTATAAGCACTGGAGTGCCCCTATTGCCGCGCCCACGATGGACCCGGTTGCGTCGGCGGCGGCCGAGGCGGCACAGCAGGCCGCGGCTGATGCCCAGGCCCAACCCACCGGTATTCAGAGCGTTTACGACGTGACGCCGCTCAACATGTATTGGCAGGATGTTGCGAATCAACGCACGATTGAGGCGAATCGCGAGCAGATGCGCGACTCGCTTCTTCAAATGCTGCTTGGTTCCCTTGCTCCCGGCGCGTGGCGCATGGCCGATGTTGGGCAAGACTATTGGAAGCAGCGGCGCGATCAAGAGGTCGGGCGTCTAAACAGGATCATTCAGGGAAAGAGGCAACGCATCGAGGAAATGTACCAGCGCGGGCAGATTTCTGCAGCATCGTATCGTCGTATGCTCGAGGATTTGGAGCTCCAGCGGGCTATGCAGGCAGAATCAATTCAGGAGCGCCTCGCTGCCGAGAGAGAGGCAATGGCAATGCAGTGGGGTGCCCATCGAACGCAGGCGCTACAAGGTGTCTATGCGGCTATTCCGCGTGATCGCTTGGCGATCCCATACCCGCGGGTATTTCCGCCAGAAAATGAGATGGCGAATGTCCGCTTTCTGCCCGGTTCTGGAAAGGGGGGCGGGAAATTGGACAAGGAAGGCCTGTACAAGATGATCACCGGCATGTTCCCTGGCGCGGGAAACATTGGCGACCTCTCTGACGATGACTGGGTTGCACTAATGAACGCAAACCTCTCGGCGACTGAGCGTGAATTCCTGCGGAATATTTACGATAAAACACATCACGGGCAGACCTTGGCCAAAAACCCAATGACCGGCCAGTGGGAGCCAATTCCGGTTGGGCATAGACAAGGAATAATGATGTAGGGAGAAAAGAACAATGCCTTTTCGCAGCAAGGCCCAGATGCGCAAATTCGCGGCAATGGAGCGGCGCGGAGAGTTGTCACGCGGGACGTTTCGGCGCTGGCTGGAGGAAACACCCAACGTGAAGAAATTACCGGAAAGGGCAGGCAGAATGGCAGATAAGAACGGCAATGACAAAAAGTTCATTGCTGGCGCAATCAAGCGCCAAGGATGGCTGCGTGCAGTTGCCAAGCGGCTTGGGATGACCACCTATGAGGCTGCCCAGCACATCGTCAATCAGTATCGCGCTGGCAAAGGCAGCTGGACGCAAAAAGACTTTCAGGCGGCCATGTTCTATCTAAGGGTTCTGCGGAAGGCGGCCAAGAAGAAGGGGGAGTAGCATGCCATTCAGCATCGGTCCTCCGGGGAGTTGGGTCTCCCGCGTCGAGCGTGTCATCGCAGAGGACCCCGAGTTCGCGCAAAGTCCGTTTGCCGCCGAGATACAAGCGCGCGCAATGCAGGCAAATGCAGCCGGCTGGGCGCCAGAAGAGAACGAGCTAAAGTATCTTGAGCAACTAGTTCGCGCCGCGAGGCAGACCGGCACGTGGCGTCAGTGGAGCGCTCCGACGACTGCTGCTGGCGGATACATGGTTGGCCAGCTGCCCGGCCCCAACATGACGGCAAGCAATATAGTGCCAATGGCTAGAGGGGGCATTATAACGGCCTCTCCGCCCCCTCCAAGGCCCCAGACGCCCCCAACTACGCCGACACAGACCACACCCATTCCTCAGGCTCCGACGCCAGCCAAACAGCCTACGGCGCCAGCACGAGAGGCATCAACGCCACCGACGCTGATTGCTGACAAACAAACGTCAACGGACGCCGAGACGTTTTTTGGCCTCAGGCAGTCAATGACGCCCAAAGAGGGGGAGACTGCATCTCAACGCGCCAAACGGTTTGAGGAAACGGCAAAGAAGATGCAGCGCGCCGCTGGCAGCTGGCTTGAGCGCGCTGCGCGGACGGTTGATGCCTACGATGAGATGGCGCGGGTATTTGAAGAGAATGCCCGGTTGGCGAGGCAATACAGCAGAAGGGTGCATCCGCTTACAGTTCAGGCATACACATCGGCGCAGCTTCTTGCGGCCCAGCGTGCGCGCGCTAATGCCGGAGAGCTGATGCTACGAATCTACAGCCACATGGATCCGCTTGTGCGCCAGGCTACGATAGATGCCACAACCGCTCGGGACGTTGCCAGAACGCAAGGACTCCTGCGCAAAATGGCCAATGCTAAGAGTAAGAAAGACTTGGAACAAACGATGCCTGACATTGTCGCCATTACTAATTCCAACTTACGGCAACACGCCAGGTCCGAATGGGATCGCAGATGGCAGATATTTGATGCGGAAGAAAAGATCAACACGGCTGCATCGGCTTATAAGCGCAACGTGCAGGCCATCAAGGCATCCAACAATGCCTATGAAGGGATGGTGCGCGGCGCGTTCACTGGCTTTCAGAAGACCCTCAAGAGTAAAGACCTTAACACGATTGTTACTGCTGCGGACGAGGCACGCGCAAAAATCACCTCAGCGTACGTCGCTTTTATCAATTCTGTGCTTAGCCGCCTAGAGGGCGCACCGCCGCGCGCCATTGATGCGGTTACACGCCAAGTCTCTGGCGCGCTTGATCTGGGAATGCGCCTCATGGACACGCACCTGCGTAGGATAGATAAGATTCTTGATGCCGAATTTGCCAGGCGCGGTGAAATGCGACAGCAGCGCATACTTGAGCACAACCTGAGGGCCACAAGCCGAGATTCGCGGGCGCTCAGCGGTAATGATCTGGATACTTTTATGACGGTGGTGAGAAAGCTGATATCTCCGCACTTTGGAATCCAGTTTAACAACTGGATTGATGCGGTGAGCTATGTCGCAAAGAACGCTGACAACGCCAAGCAGCGCCATGTTGTCGCTGCATTGATTGGCGCTGGCTTTCTTGCATCGCCGGCGCTTGGCAACTATTTGCGCGACACGGCGAACTACGGCTTTAAGGCTGGACAGGCGGCGTGGCAGATGGAGCTAAGGGATGGTGAGAAAAAGGAGAGCGCGGAAAATGAAAAGGAACAAGAAGAGATCGATGTAGATGAGATGGGGGCGGGAACATAGCGATGGATGATAATCTTCTCGAGTACCAGCGGAGAATGCAGCGTGCGGCGGCAACAGCGCCAATGACTGGCGCGCCACCGCCAATGGCGCCTAGTGCCTCAATGCTTCCACCTCCGCCAACATCAAAGCCCGCGTCGCCCAGCCAGGATATGGGTGGTATTCCAGTTCTATTCCCGACAATGACCGGGCCCGGTGGCGCGCCTTACTTGGCTAACCCAATGACGCTCTCGGAGAAGGAGCCCGCGCAGGAGCAGGCGGAAACGGAAGAGGAGGGCTGGTCAGAGGAGCTCAAGCCAGATGATTATCTTGGCACTGCTGTTGTGAAGGAACAGCTCGAGTTGTTTGACAGACTGGGCATG
>Ga0190334_1000413_pt1 | contig 22189 bp, 17 predicted proteins | sample 48720478_MG_FD_161270 | JGI IMG/M metagenome (GOLD analysis project Ga0190334, IMG submission 161270) | Hydrothermal vent sediment bacterial communities from Southern Trench, Guaymas Basin, Mexico - 4872-04-7-8_MG | ecosystem: Environmental > Aquatic > Marine > Hydrothermal vents > Sediment ...
TCACTAAACTCTAACATATCTATCTCTACCCTTCCTGCATATGCTTGTGAAACAGCACTTGTAGGAACACCGGCAGCAAGATAGGCTGCATCTATCAATCTATCTTGAAGTGCTTGTATAGAATCACCATATCCCATGTACTCCGGAATGATATCATCAAAGGTTAAATCTGCAACAGCTTTGAGTATTATCCTTGAATAAAAATAGCTTCCTCCTGCAGGACCTACTGCTACTTTCTTACCTTTTAGATCTTTCCAACCTTTTATACCTATACCTTTTCTATATATTATTTGGGTCATCTCAGGCCATAAAGCTGTTACATATCTGATGTTTTTTATAGCCTTACCTTCAAAATTTTGAGAACCGGTGTAAGCCCAATTAGATGGTGCGCTCCCTGCTATAGCCATCTGTACTTCTTTTAGTCTTAACATTTCTAAATTTTCTAAACTTCCCCCGGATGCCTGTGCAGACCACTTGTACCCACTGTCTCCTAAATAGTTATTAAAGGTATTTGCAATGATGGTGCCTGCTGGATAGAATGTGCCTCCTGTAGAACCTGTGGATATAGCAATATATTCCACCTTAGCTAAACTTGTACCAATAGCAAGAGTAAATACAATAATCATTGCCAGTAAAATAATGTTAGTTTTTTTCATTTTTATCCTCCCTTTTTAAATATTTTATATATGTAAAAGCATTACATATACTTTTATATATTACTAAAATTAAAAAAATAAATCAATGGCGTTAGTTAATAATGTTATTATTTTTTTATTTGCTAAAAGCCCACATTAGAAAGTATTTTCTTTTCTTCTTCAATTGCTTTTGTATCAAGCTCGTGTACTTGTTGGGAAATTTGGTTTACGAAATCTTCATCTTTTATCGACTGTAAATTTATTTTTACATTGTATAACGCACCGAGAACCGCAGTCCTGGCCATCATTGCAGCTACCGCTCCATCGCTAATGGTGTTCTTATTTCCTTTTTCTACAACCTTTGAAGTAAATTTCATTAATTTAATTGCACCTTTAGCTACTTCAAGAGGGACCAAGGCAGCATTTTTAAATTCTTCCTGGATAACCTGCTTTCTTTTGTCTATCTCTTCCGGTGTATTTTTGGGCAATTTGAAAGCATCCATAACTTTATTAAAGGCGTCAGCATCTTTATCAATATCCTTTAAAAATTTCTCCCGATATTCAGATGCCTCTTGAGTTATTTGCTTCATTTCCTCCTCTACTTCCTCGAAACCTTTTCTGCCTACAGTCAGATTTGCTACCATTTCCGTTAGAGCAGAGGCAAGACCTGCGCTTAAAGCAGCAACACTCCCTCCTCCGGGAACCGGGGCACGAGAAGCTAATTCTCCTAAAAAATCGCGGACGCTTTTATCTACCAACATATCTTTTCACCTTTCCTTTCTCTGTCAAAGACAATTCTCCCATTCTTAATTACTTTTTCCACACAACTTACTCCTAAATGATAGGGAATATATTTATAAGAAGGGAATTCTAAAATAGAAATATCCCCTTTTTTCCCTATATCAATACTTCCTACAATCTCTGCCCTGTTTAAAGCCGCAGCTCCGTTAATAGTTAAAGCAGACACTGCTTCTTCCACACTTATATTCATATAAATTGTCGCTAAAGCGAAAATTAAAGGAATCGATTCGGTAAAACAACTTCCCGGATTCATATCGGTGGCTAAAGCAACCGCACATTGTTTGTCTATCATATACTTTGCCTTAGGATAGGGTTCTTTTAAGCTAAATGCTGTTCCGGGTAGTAAGGCAGCAACCACACCAGCCCTCGCCATTTCTTTTATCCCTCTCTCGGATGCCTGTAGTAAGTGGTCAGCAGAGACAGCTCCCAATTCAGCAGCTAATTCTGCTCCTCCCAATTGTACTATTTCATCGGCATGTAGCTTCAATCCCAAACCCATCTCTTTTGCTTTCAATAATAATTTTTTAGACTGCTCTATGGAAAATACATTTTTTTCACAAAAAACGTCGCAAAATTCCGCTAACTTTTTCTCTACTACCACAGGAAGCACTTCTGTGATAATATAATCAACAAATTTGTCTTCTTCCCCCTCATATTCTTCGGGAATCGCATGAGCTCCTAAAAAAGTCTTGACTACATCTATAGGGTGGGCTCTATCTAATTCATTCATGACTTCTAATTGCTTTATCTCGGTTTCACAATCAAGACCGTATCCACTCTTACCTTCAACAGTAGTTACCCCTAAAGCGAGCATTGAATCTAATCTCTTCATTCCGGAATCATACAATTCTTTCTTGGAAGCGGCTCTAGTGGCTTTTACAGTGTTAATAATCCCTCCTCCTCTTTGCATTATGTCCATATAGCTTATTCCGCTTAATCTCCAACAAAATTCTTCCGCCCGATATCCTCCAAATACAAAGTGAGTATGAGAATCTACAAATCCCGGTAAAACTGATTTACCGGATGCATCGATTACTTGATAATCCTCTTCTTCAAAAGTTTCTAATATCCTATCGCTCTCGCCTAATGCCTTAATTATTCCCTCTTCGATAACTACCGCTCCATCGGGAATTATTTTTAAATCAGACATCTCTTTTCCTGCCTTAGCCTTAAAACCACTACAGGTTACTACTTCTGAAGCATTTTTAATTAATATATTTCCTTTTTTCATAATCTTATAACCTTATTCCATCATACTTGCTTCTAAAATCTGTTTTGTAGAAAATTTTTCTAAACCAAGATAATACGCGGCTGTATCAACCAGTGCCTCCATGGGGGCAAAACCGACTATTTCGCTCCCGATTATGTTTACCCCATATCTTTTCGCCTCAATTTTCACTAATTCAAAAGCTCGGTAAAGAGGGGTTTTAGTATAATCGGTCATATTAATCGAAACTTGGACGATCCCTCTCTCTTTCAATTCAACACCCATCGCTTTACAATATCTTAACCCTCCATTTATATGTCTGATGCTTCGGGCAATATTATTAGCAATCTCTAAGTTATCAGTACCCAGATTTATATTATAAGCTATCAAAGGAAGCCTTGCTCCTACAGTAGTAACTCCGGCAGTAGGATGAATCTCTGTAGGTCCGTAATCCGGTTTCCACTCCGGCTGTTTTATTTTTTCAGCCATCCCTTCGAATTCACCCTTTCGAATTATCGAAAGATTTTCCCTGTTAGGAAAAACAGCTGATTTTTCATATAAAAATATAGGTAATTTATACTTTTCGGAAGCTATTTTTGCTACCTCTTTGGAAAGAGAAACAGCCTCTTCGATAGTAAAATTCTTTATAGGTACAAAGGGGACAACATCAATAGCCCCCATTCGGGGGTGCTGTCCTTTATGTTTTCTCATATCTATAACTTTTATTGCCTCACCCATAGCTTCTATAACCGCACTTTTTACTGAATCAGGTTCTCCCATAACTGTTACTACAAGCCGATTATAATCTTCATCTCTTTCGTATCCTAATAATTTTACACTTTTTTTATTCTTAAGGGGTTTTACTATTTTTTCTATCTTAGTTAAATCTCTGCCTTCACTAAAATTAGGAATGCATTCGACTATCTGATTTTTATTTTTCATTTTATCTACCTGCCCTTCTTTGGTATATTTTCACAATTTACTTTGCTTCTTTTGAATCTTTTTGGGACATAGCTTTTTTTATTAAATCTTCATTAACCAAATAAGGAATAGTAATGTGATCGCCTACTTTAGTTTCTTTGTTGTGTTTTATGGCAATCTCCACAGCATGTTCATTCCGAGCCCAGGAGCGTCTGGCAACTCCCCCTAATACATCCCAGGATATGGATTTTTTAATTATCTCGTCTACTTTTTCACTTCCATCAAGAACCAAACCAAATCCACTATTTATAGCTTTTCCGATTCCGACTCCACCACCGTTATGTAAGGTAACCATAGTCATTCCTCTGGCTGTATTCCCAGCAAAGCATTGAGTGGCCATATCCGCCGTTACATTACTACCATCCCTTATATTTGCAGTTTCTCTAAATGGCGAATCCGCCCCTCCTGAGTCATGGTGATCTCTGCCCAACATTATAGGACCAACTTCTTTATTTCTAACCATCTCATTGAATTTAAGAGCAATTTTTATTCTTCCGGCTGCATCCTGATATAAAATCCTCGCCTGGGTTCCGACTACTAATTTATTTTTATCTGCATTTTTTATCCACATATAATTATCTCTATCTTGGAATCTTCGGTTGGGGTCTATGCATTCCATCGCTGCTTTATCAGTCTTTATTAAATCTTTGTGTTTACCGCTTAAACAAACCCACCTAAATGGTCCATAACCATAATCGAATAAAAGTGGACCCATTATGTCTTCTACATAAGAGGGAAAAATGAAACCATTATTAGGATTTTCTCCATTCTCACAAATTTCTTTTACTCCTGCATCATATACTGCCTTCATAAAACTATTTCCGTAATCAAAGAAATATGTGCCTCTATCGACAAGTATTTTAATTAATTCAAAATGATGGGTTAGGGATTGGTTAACTAATTTTGTAAATTTTGTTTTATCTGCTTTGAGAAGTTCTGTTCTTTCTTCAAAAGTCAGTCCTTGAGGACAATACCCTCCTTCATAAGGCACATGACAGGAAGTTTGATCTGATAGTAAATGTATTCTTAAATTTTTCTTTACCGCATATTCTAGTAAATCAACTATATTTCCATAGAACCCTATAGAAATACCTTCTTTTCTGTCCACATATTCTTCCGCAAGCTTAAAAGCCTCACCCGGGTCTTTCACTACTTTCTTAATCCAGCCCTGATCAAATCTGGTCTGAATTCGGGAATAATCAACTTCGGCAATTATTCCTACCCCATTGGCAATTTCGATCGCTTTACCTTGTGCTCCGCTCATTCCTCCCAATCCTGAACTTACAAATAAATATCCGCTAAGATCACTTTCGTTAGGTATGTCAAATTTAAATCTGCCGGCATTTAATAAGGTATTGTAAGTTCCATGTACTATTCCCTGGGGACCGATATACATCCATCCGCCGGCAGTCATCTGCCCATAGTTGGTTACGCCCAAAGATATAGCTTTGTGCCAGTCTTCCTGATTATCATATTCACCGACTAACAAGCCATTGGTTAAAATAGCTCGAGGAGCACTTGGTGAAGATTCAAACAATCCAAGGGGGTGTCCTGATTCCACAACCAGAGTTTGATTTTCAGTCAATGCTTCCAAATATTTTTTAATAAGTCGATATTGCATCCAATTTTGACAGACCTGGCCGGTTTCACCATAGGTAGTTAATTCATAGGGATATAAGGCAACATTAAAGTCCAGATTATTATCTATCATAACCTGCATAGCTTTTCCGGCAAGACAATTTCCACTATATTCGTTTACCGTCTTTCCGTAAATTTTCCCCTTCGGCCTAAAACGATACCCGTAAATTCTCCCTCTGTTTAAAAGTTCATCTAAGAATTCGGGAATTAATTTTTCATGCCATTTTTCCGGAATATAACGCAAGGCATTTTTTAAGGCTAACTTAATCTCTTCCTGATTTAAAACAAGTTCTCTTTTTGGTGCTCTTCTTATTCCTTCTACAAACTCAGGCATTTCTGGCAGTTCATCATTCAATTTAATAGTCATCGCTTTTGAAATATCCAAATTTGTTAGCATAATCATCACCTCTTTTGAAATAATTGTAATTATATTAATTAAAGATGAAATAAGAAAAGCCTATCCTCCCAGATAGGCTTTTCTTATTTCATCTTTTTGTTTAAGAATATTTGCACTATCTTCTAAAACAATATGTCCGGTTTCTAATACGTAACCTCTATCTGCAATTGCAAGAGCTTTCTTAGCATTCTGTTCTACCAAAAGTATAGTTATTCCCTCTTTATGCATCTTTTTAATAGAAGCAAATGCTGTATTTACCAAAATAGGCATAAGCCCCATACTTATCTCATCAATAAGGAGAAGTTTGGGGTTTAACATTATTGCCCGGCCAATAGCTAACATCTGTTGTTCTCCTCCGCTCATAGTTCGAGCTAATTGCTTCCCCCTTTCTCCGAGCCTGGGGAAAAGAGAGAAAACTCTTTCTAAATTTTGTTTTAAAACTTGCTTGCTTTTTATAGTGTATGCCCCAACCTTCAGGTTTTCGATTACGGTAAGATCGGGAAAAACTCTTCTTCCCTCAGGGATGTAACCGATGCCCATCTCTGCCCGAACCCATGGTGGCTTATTAGTCAAATCGGTATCTTCAAAATATATTTTCCCTTCTTTAACCTTAATTAAGCCCATAATAGCTTTCATTATGGTAGTTTTCCCTGCTCCATTTGCCCCAATTATAGTTACGAATTCCCCTTCCTTTATAGAGATAGATACATCACTGACTGCCCGAGATTCTTCGTAATATACATGAATTCCCTCTAACTTAAGCATCTTCTTCCTCTTCCTTCCCCAAGTATGCTTCAATCACTTTTTTATTCCCTTGAATTTCTTTTGGTTTTCCTTCTGCAATCTTTTCTCCATAATCCAAAACTATCATTCTATCGCATAAAGCCATGGCGGTAGGCATATTATGTTCTACCATCATTATGGTAAGTCCTTCTTTTTTCAATTTTTTAAACAATTGTATAAAGTCTTTTACAGCATCATGGCTTAAACCGGCACATGGTTCGTCTAACATGATAATTTTGGGGTTTATCCCTAAAGCTCTGGCAATTTCTAATCTTTTAATATATCCTAAACTTAAAGCCCCTGCTTTCTCTTTTTCATATTCTCCCAATTCAACCATTTCAAGAAGTTTCTTAGCTTTATCTACAGTATCACTCACCTGGCTATTTTTAAAAGACCCCCATACACTTTTATACTTATTAATTCCGATTGCCGATATTACATTATCTAAAACGGTCATATCGCCAAACGGTTTTACTATTTGAAAAGTTCTGGCAATACCCATCCGGGCAATCTGAAAAGAGGTTAACCCCTGGATCTCTTTATCCAGAAATATTATTTTACCGCCATCAGGATTATATACTCCACATATAGTATTGAAAAAAGTAGTTTTTCCTGCTCCATTTGGTCCGATTACTCCAAGGACTTCTCCTTGTTCTACCTCTACACTTACTCCGTTGACCGCTTTTACTCCTCCGAAAAACTTTTTCAAATTTTCCACTTTAAGAATTGCCATTTTACATACCACTTTCTATTTCTTTTTTAGAGTAGGTCTTTTTGAATAATTTGTTAACATTAGTCCATAAAAAACTTCTTTCCCCTAAAAGACCTTCGGGTTGAAATCTCATGGTAAATACCAATAAGGCACCATAGATTAACATTCTGTAATCCATTGCGAATCTAAATACCTCCGGGGCAAGACCGAGAACTATCGCCCCCATTATAGGACCCCTGATAGTACCCGAACCTCCCACCATGGCCATAGATAAAATAGTGATAGAAGTTACAAAAGCAAAATCCACTGATGAAATAAAAGTCATATAATGAGCATAAACACATCCGGCTATTCCCGCAATAGCTGTACCTAAGATAAAAGCTACCACTTTAAATTTTTTAATATCTATTCCTATTGATTCAGCTGCTCCCTCATTATTCCTTATCCCTCCCATAGCCAAACCAAACCAAGATTTTTCTAATTTCCGTAAAAAAAGAATAATCGAAATAATTAAAAAAATTACTAAAAATAAATAACCTAAATAAGTTATTTTCATTCCAAAAATATAAGCTGAGGGTACAGATAAACCTAAAGATGCACCAAAAAAGGGAACATATTGGAAAATAGCTACTACCACAAAATTAGTTCCTATAGTAGTAATGGCTAAAAAATCATCCCTAACTCTTAGGCTGGCAAGTCCTAAAAGCGCCCCAATAAAACCTGCTGTTAGGCCGGATAAAGGAAGAGACAACAGGAAAGGCACACCATATTTTCCGGTAAGTATAGCCGAAGTATAAGCGCCGATACCAAAAAAGGCAGCATGACCTAAAGTAGGTTGACCTATATAACCGGTAATAATATTTACACTTAATGCTAGTATGGTAAAGATACCAATATTGACAGCTACAACAACTTCATACATATTTATTTTAACCTAACTTCTTAAATATTTTTTCTTACAAATAAACCTTGTGGTTTAATTAATAACATAATAATTACAACGATAAAGGCTATAGAGTCTCTGGGAAGGAAAAACCCGATATATCCCCCCACTAAAGTTTCAATTAATCCAATTAGCATGGCTGCGACTACCGCTCCCACAGGATTTCCTAATCCCCCTAATACAATTATCGCTAACATTTTATAAGCCGGAACGTCGCCCATTGTCGGGAAAATATAATTATACATTATTCCTATCATAATCCCTGCTGCGGCTGCAAAGCTATATCCCAAAAAAAAGTTAAAAGCAACTACAACATTTACATTAATTCCCATAGCTTTAGCAGTTTCTAAATCCTGAGCTGTAGCCCTCCAGGCCAACCCAATTTTAGTTTTAGTTATTAAATACCATAATATAAAGAGAAGAATAGCGGTAGTTAAAAGAACTAATATCCACACAGGCATAATAGTAAGATTTTCTGTTCTAATTCCAGAAAAAGGTAACTTCAAATCTGTCGGGAAATCTCTAATAAGAGGTCCCGCCCATAGTCTTATAAAATCCCCTAATAAAATAAATAAACCTATACTGGTAACAAGAGATATTAACGGGGATTTGCCTAATAAAGGAAGATAAAAAAATTTCTGTACGAAAATACCCCAAACGCCCATAGCTATCATTCCTATTAGAAAAGAAAGTAGTAAATTCCCAGTTGCCACGTAGGAAAAAAGGCCAACATATGCACCTAAGGCATAGGCTCCGGCACAAGCAATATCTAAAATCCTAAGAATGCTATATATGAGTGTGACACCCATTGCGGTTAAGGAATAAACACTGCCAACCACTATGCCATTAATTATCTGTTGAAGTAACATAATATTTCTTTTTCCTTCCCTTTGTTATGGATATTCCGGTGAGGCAAAAATAAAAAAAGAAATCATTAATCCTATTACAAAAATTGGAATTATCCGTAAAGTCCTATTATCTTTCAATAATAAACCTTACGGATAATCCCTTAATTTTTCTTATTTAATAAATTTTACGGGCTTCAATTAATTACTAATTTCACAAATTTTTAATTCGTTTTTTTATAAGGTTGGTGGAGCAACAACTTCCGGATCAGTAATCTCTGAAAAATAATGGAATTCTCCATTTACGACTTTTTGAACCTGTACGGTTTTGGTTACTTCTCCTAATTTATTATAACCCTTGATAATCCCAGTCACTGCAGGAAAATCTTTAACTTTATAAAGTCCTTGTTGTATTTCCTGCGCTGAAGCGCCATAATTCTTCATAACATACCCAAGAACCGTGAAGGCATCAAATACTGATGCTCCAACCATATCGGGAGCATAACCATATTCCGCAGTAAATGCTTTTATAAAGTTTTGCACTTCCGCTCTTTCGCTATCTCTGTTAAGATTAGTAGTAATAACTAATCCATCAGCTTTTTCACCGGCTACTTTTAAGAACTGCATAGTAGAGTCCACACCTTCGGTGCCCAACTTTTGGCAGTTTAAACCTATTGCATCTGCCTGTAGAATAATTTGTGCTCCTTCTCCTGCATAAGCAACCATAAATAGTATATCGGGATTTTCTTGTTTTATTTTAGTAAGAGCAGGTGTAAATTCTCTTTCTCCTATAGAAAAGGAATCTACTGATAAAATTTTAACGCCTTTCTTTTCTGCGGTTTCAATAAATGACTTAGCTAACACAGTCCCAAAGTCATTATCTACATGGAGCACCGATACGGTTTTAGCACTCAAAAGCTTTATTGCAACCTCAGCTGCTGCTCTTCCTTGAACGGTTCCTACAAAAGATTGTCTGAAAACATAGTCTCCAGCTCTGGTTATATCGGGATGAACTCCGTATGCGGAAATCATAGGAATCTTTGCGTTTTGATAAGTCTCAGCGGATGCTCTGGTGGTATGGCTATAAGAGCCACTAACTACGGCAACTACTCCGTCTTTAGTAGTAAGCTTCTGGGCAATGCTTACTGCTTGAGGTGGGGAGAAAGCATCATCGTAATAAACTAACTCGACTGGAACTCCGTTTATTCCACCTCCTTCATTCAGCAGCTTTACCGCTAATTGCGCAGCCTGAAGACAACTTTCTCCATCAGCAGCAGCAGGACCAGTTATAGGAGCAAAAAAACCTAATTTAATAGGTTTTTCCGCACCAAACACTATTAAAAAACTTGATGCTAACAGAAAAACCATCACAAGTCCCATCAAACCAATCTTCTTAAAATTAAACATAAAATAACCTCCTTAAAATTTTAATATTTTAAAAAATTCTTAAGTAAAGTATTCATCGTAAACGCTTATAAATTACCCAATTTTAATCAGCTTTTTCGTTCCCTATCTCATTCATTCTACGAATTCAGATGTTTCAGAGGGTTTGCCATCAAACTTAATAGTAATTGTTTTCGAAATATTTAAATCTAATAATCTTTAGGTTATATTTATTCTCACTTGCTGTAAGATTTTTTTAGCATCTTATAACTAAGATACATTTATTACGTCAAAAAAACGTCCATTTTTATTCTGAAAAAATCTAATAACTTAATCGGATTAAGTTAATTCCTAATGGTGTTAACAATTAATTTAAAATACACTGCTGATACGTGTTAAATTTTATAGAATATTAATAACTATCATTAATGTTTAGATGAAAATGCTGGTTAAAATTACAACCGGCTTAGTTATAATAATATCATGTAAAATATTTTTATACTACTATTTTAGGTCATTCTTGAAAATTTCAACTACAATATTCTTTTCATAAGCTTCATTTAAGTTAGCCAACTTCCCTATAGCCTGCTCACAATACTCTTTAACATCAAAGATTAAATATTTTTCAAAAACTTTTCTTAATAATTTATTAAATTTCATTTCTTTTTTTATTTCAGCTTTAATCCTATAGACTAATCCCAGTTCATAGGGACTTTTAATTTTCTGGGAAAATTTATCTGCTAATTTCATCAAATTGTAAGCTTTTAAATATTTACCTTCTTTAATATATATCAAAGATAGATATCCATTTGATATAGATCGACCCCAAAATGAGTTAAATTTAGCATAGAGAAAAATCGCTTCCTCAAAATAATCTTTTGCCTTATTATCATTACCCAAATCAAAGTAAGCTTTTCCCATTTTAGTATAAATTAGAGCCAAACTTTTATTTAATTTTTTGTTTTTGCAAATTTCTACAGCTTTTTTATAATAAAATAAAGAGTCAGAAGGCTTCATGTTACACCTTTTTATATCTCCAAGATAACTATAAGCCCCAGCAATATTTAGCAAATATTTAATTTTACCATGGCTTAATTGTTGAAGTATTTCAATTGACCTATTTAAATATTTTTCAGCTTCTTCATAATCTGCAATCATAATTTTATTCAACCCTTTTAGCCTCAGGAAAAAGGCTGTTTCATCGCTGTAGTTATGTTTGTTTGATAATAACAAGCCTTTTTCTACATATTTTTTCATTAGTTCACAATTATGCACTTGAATACAATAATAAATTATTTGTCTGAATCCTTTTAAAATATATTTATAATCATTAATTATCTCGGCATCTCTTATCATACTATAAATATATTCTATGCCTTTATCATAAAAACCTTCTCTAATGTAATATCTTCCTGCTATATGGTAATAGTAAACTTTAAATTTGAGAATATCTTTAACTAAACCATATTTTTTCTCACCTATTTTAAGTAATTTATTAATTTTTTCAAAATATTTCGTAATTTCTCTTTTTTTAAAAAACACCTCTTGACCCATTTTTATCTTTATTTTATTTATTGTTGGAAACAATTCATGTGTAAAATCGAGATAAAATTCCATATATTTAATACTGTATTTTAAAGCAAGTACAATATTCCCTGCATTTTCAAAATGATAAATTAAAGAAGAATATATTTGAATGTCAATATTTTTTTTATTTTTTAGAGAATCTTTTATAATTAAACCTATTCTATTATGTAATACTTTTCGTTTTATTAACGGTTGTTTAAAATAAACAAATTCTCTTAACTTTTGATGTGTAAATTTAAAAATAACCCCTTGAGGAGAATCTATTTCTTTTATAAGAAATTTATTTTCTAAATTTTCTATCACGTTTATTATTTTAAGTTCTCGCTCTCCGGTTATTTTATTAAGTAATTTTAAATTAACTCCATCAAAGAAGAGCGAAATAATATTCAAAATACTTTTTTCTTTTTCTGATATTTTAAAAAATCTACTTTCAAGAATATCTTGTATTTTATGAGTAAAAATTGTCCCAATTTCTTTATTATCTTTTATCGCTTCTATAACTTCAACTATAAAAAGAGGGAGACCTTCGGTTTCGTGAAAGATTTTGGAACAAATTTTATCTGATAATTTGTAATTTGGTAAAGCATTTCTTATAAAGGACGTTGTATCATTTTCATTAAATCTTTCTATCGGTATTTTCAAAAGTTTATTGTATCTAAACATTAAAGATAAAAAATTATTAATTTTTTTTTCTTCTTCATTTCTGCAAGTAAATAAAAAAAATATATTATTTTTTTCATAATAAAGCAAAACATGCGCTAATAGGGATAGGCTTTTTAGATCCATCCAATGAATATCCTCAAAGATTAAAATAACTTTGTTTTGCATGGATACTTCCTTTAATATTTTAATAATCTCTTCTTCTATTTCTTGATGTTTAAAATAATATGAATTTTTTATTGGTTTGAAGTCAAAAGACAAATCTTTTTTATTATGAAAAAAAATTGGAAATAAATTTAATACAATAGAATTTTTTGGAAATTTTATCCTTTCTAAAATATTGCTTGGCATTATAGAGAATATATTGTTCCAGGATTTTAGAATATAATTCTCTTCTGTTTGATAACAATTTGCTTTGAATATATTTATTTTGTCTTTATCAATTAAATTAATGAATTCTTGTACTAACCTGGTCTTGCCTACTCCAGCTTCCCCAAAAATAATTATTGATCTAAAATTTTTATTATTAATAAAATTTTTATATTCTGAAAAAATAAAACTTGATTCCTTTTCTCTTCCATAAAAATATTTTTTATAGAGGGATGAATCCCGATTTCTATCAAGGTTTCTTAACTTTAAAAATTTATTTATTAATATTTTTGTATTGATATCCGGTTCAATATTTAATTCCTTTTTTAATAAACATGACAACTCGTTATAAACTTTTATCGCCTTAATATAATCACCTTTATTTAAATATGTTTTGATTAATAACCTATACGCGTTTTCATCAAATTCGTCGGCCTTTATAATTAACTTGGCGTAATATTCTACTTCGTTATATAATTTTTTTTTCGAATTTTTATTTAATTGAAAATACAATTTTTTAATGTATAATTCATGATAATATCGCCTTCTTTCTAACATCCATTCCTCAAACACTTCTGCTTGTTTTACAGAAAAACCCTTTAAAAATTCTCCGGCATAAGCGTTTACTTCCTCGGTATTATCATGAAGGAAAATGTCTAAATCCAATTTAATTTCAAGTTTTGGATTTAATGTTAAAAAAGTTCTTTTAGGTGAAATGAATATATCTTTTTTAAATAATTTAGAAATATTATATATTGCGTTTCTCAAATTTTTCTTAGCATATTTCTCATTATGTTTTCCCCATAACAAATCTGCTAATTCATCCCGAGTTGCTTTCTTATTAATAACCATATAATAAAATAGAGCTTCTAATTTTGTATAGGGAAAAAATATTCTTTTGTCTCTATCTCCCATTACTACAGGAATATCGAACACTCTAACTTTTATAGACATAAATTCACCTTTTTATTGATTTGAATTTATCACCTAAGTAACTAAAATTTGGTAAAATATACTTGAATTATCTATCTCCTCAATTTTCAAATTAAAAGGCAACTCAGAAGTTAGCGAAGTAAATTCAATTGGCCTGATGGTAGTAGCTTTAAATCCATCTTTGGTAACAATTATCCCATTGTGAGTTGCAGTTAAATCAATTTCTCCAATTAATCCTGCTTTAGATTGAAGAATAAACCATTTTAGGCGCTCTTCCCAAAATTTATCTGAATAAGTAGAGAATAATACTAATCCTCCTTTTTTGGTAACCCGAATAGCCTCTCTGATTAAATCTTTCTTGTCTACATTAAAGGCAGAAATTCCATTTTGGATACAGATTACCATATCAAAAAAATCACTTGGAAATTCAAGATCAATAGCATTCATCTGGAATAACTGGTAATTTAAATTTCCTTTTAGCAGTTTTTTCGCCAATTTTAAACTGGATTTTGATATATCAATGCCAATTACTTTCTTTGCTTTTTTGCAAAGTCTTTGAAGCACTCTTCCATAACCACATCCCAATTCTAAGATAATGTCTGATGGTTTAATTTTATCCAAAACATATTGAATTTCAGCATTTAAGTACTGCTTTACCCGAAGAGGAGCAATCTGGTAACATTGCCTTAATTGTTCTGCTGAAAGTTTATCCGAATAATAACTCTTATTTTTCAAACTGCAACTCCTTACTGCTGCTATACTTATCTTTTATTCATCCCCTATTTTTAGGAGAATCAATTCCGGCAGGAATTTAATATTTTTTTACATTAAATAACTGTCCCTTGTTGTGGACCGTAGTAAATCAGTCCCGTCTTTTCGTTTAAATTTAATTTATCTCTTTTAATGAGTTGATAACCTCAGCCCCCAGCTTTGCAAGCCTCTCATAACTTTGATGTCCATTGGCAATTAGCAGACAATCGCACCCCATATGTTTTGAAACATCATAATCATGGATAGTATCCCCGATTAGAAGTACTTCTTGCGGACTTAAATTTAATTCCTCTATCCATTTTTTCCCATTTTCAATTTTGCTCTCAGCATAGTGATTATCTAAGCCTATTATTCTACTAAAATATTTATCGATACCATAATATTTAATCTTTTCTGTAAGGACATCTTCTTTTGAAGCAGATAAAATTGATTGGGATATTCCTCTATCCCTTATCTTTTTTAACACTTCTTCTGCTTCGTCAAATAGCTTACACTCATTAAAACGCGCATAATATTCACCTATAAACTCAACGGTAAGCTCTTCAAAGGATTCCTTAGAAAAATCAAATCCCAGTTTTATGTAATATTTTGTTACCGGGAAATCAAAAATTTCTCTATATTTTTTTGCATCTATCTTGGGCAGGTTGCGTTTCTTTAACATCTTATTCATTATTTCCACTACCAACCATACATCATCTATCAATGTTCCGTTCCAATCCCAGGTAACATGCTTATACTTGCTTATTTTTTCTATCATGTATAACCTCGCTTAATGAATATTACGGACATTAGAGCTTTAATGTCCCATCCGGCATATATTTTAACCTTCTTGGCCTGTCCAAACATCCGGCAAATCCATCAAATCCCTCTGCTTTTATTTTCCATGTGAGAACTACATTATCCCCATGCATATCTTCAATAACCCTTGCAGCATAGGTTTGTGTCTCCGTACCAAGTAAAACTTCTTGGTTAGCCATCGGAGTGAATTTACCAAGAAGCGTTTTTGATTGATAATACAATGTTCCAGTCTGTGGCACAAGGGGAAATATCTCCTTTTTATGTTTCTCAGAATATGCAGCGGAACTTGTAGTAAATAACAAATACCATCTTCCATTTTTGAAGTGAAGGTCGGGTACCTCCATTTCGTAAAAATTACCGGCATCTGTTGCGGGGCTCATTACTTCCCAGACCAGTAAATCTCTTGATTTTGCTCTTGCGATACATCCTCTTCCATTATAATCCCCGTAATTAACTCTTGCACATATAAACGCATAATAGAATTTATCTTCCCTATTATAGATTATAAATGGATCCCTCCAATGCTCTAACCCTTCATCTGATATATCAGCTTTTTCATACCAGTTTGCGTCCGCCTCCATTACCGGATTATTCTTGTATTTTTCCCAAACATATAGATCCTCTGATATTGCAACCCCGATCCTCTGGATTTTTCCTGCCTCTACTTTAGACCGTGAGGTATAAAACATGTAATATTTTTCATTTTTTTCAATTATTGACCCGGTCCAAATTGAAGTATCATCCCAGCTTTCTTCCGTGCCTGCCTCAAGTACGGTTCCATCTTCCTTCCATATTTCAAGATCCTTTGAAACTGCATGACCTATAGAAGCGACTGAATGTCTGATATCCGGATTTTGTATGCTTCTTGGTGCCTGTAAATAATAGATGTGATAAAGGTCCTTTTTTTTCACTAACCAGAAATCCCACATATAACTATTCGCTGGCGAATAATACATTTTAAAACTCCGTTCATCTCAAATCTTAAGTTGATTTATCAACTTCTTATATTTTAGTTGTATGATATCTATTATACTAACAGATTATCCCGCATATTTTAAGACTTAAAATATAAATATTAAAAAATCTGGGCAATTTTTATCAATGGATATATTATTCATTAAATATTTCGTCAACTTAACCTTTAATGGGATAGTTAGATAAAAAGAAGAAGAATATTTTTTTTCTATCTTTTCTTCGCTTTCTTAACTCGATACTCAATACTATATACTCGATACTTTCTCTATTTCTCCTATGTAGTAGCGGTAAATACTACACATTGTCATCCTTTGATACCACTGGATGCCACCGAATGTATGAACCATTTTTGGAATAACAAGAAGATAATCAGTGAAGGAATAGTGACCATGGAGGCAAAAGCAAAAATGTCTCCCCATACTTTTGGATCCTGGCTGAAGAATTGTTGAATTGCTACCGGTAATGGTCGATATTCATAACCACGAGTTACCATAAGGGGCCAGAGAAAATCACCCCAGCGAAAAAGAAATTGTAAAATGGCAACTGTAGCAAAAACAGGTTTGGATAGAGGAACAATAATTTTCCAATAAACTTGAAAAGGATTGGCTCCATCTATTTTTGCTGCCTCGTCCAGACTTTTGGGCAAGCCAACAAAAAATTGATAAAAAAGGAAAATAGAAAAAGCATCAACAATAAAAGGGACGATTTGAACCTGATAACTATCTAACCAGCCAATTCGATTTACCATTAACAATAAAGGTATAACCACCACTTCAGTGGGAATAATTATCAGAGCAATAATAAAAGAGAGAATAAACCCCCTGCCTTTAAAACGTAGCCGGGCAAGTGCATAAGCAATCATGCTGTTCAATACAAGCCCGGTAAGCACTGTACTGCCTACAATAAAAACTGAATTAAACATAAAACGAGCAAAAGGCATTTGCCTAAATACGTCAAAGTAGTTTTTAAGTCCTAAGTCTCCATAGGGGATAAAGGCTGATATACTGCTCATATCTCTTATAATCTGGGTCTCATTGTTTTTAATAGAACTCACGAACATGAAAACTATGGGGAACAGGAAGAATAAAGCAACTACAATTAATAATGAATAGCTGAGAATCATAGAGAGTTTCTTACGGAATTTAAAGGAAAATCTTTGAGGATTTTTAACCGTAACATCAACACCTGTCACCTTATATCACCGCCCTTTCTTCCTTCAAATAAACCCTTTGTATTAATGAAACAGCCAGCACAATTAGAAAAAACAGCACTCCAATGGCTGAAGCATAACCTACGCGAAGCATTTTGAAGCCTTCCTCATATAAAAGCACAATGATAGTTTTAGTGGCTCCCTGAGGACCTCCCTTAGTCATGACCCAAACTTGGGTAAATAACTTGAACGCTAAAATAGTAGTAGAAATAATTACAAAAATTGTGGTGTTACGCAATTGCGGAATGGTAATCTGCCAGAACTGTTGCCAGGCATTAGCTCCATCAACCCGTCCTGCTTCGTATAATTCATCAGGAATGCCCTGCAGGCCGGCCAGATAAATTACCATTTGAAAACCCACTCCCTGCCAAACAGATAATATCATAATAGCCGGAAGGGCTAAGGCAGTGTCGTTTAGCCAATTATAGGGCCCTAATTTTCCAAAACTAATGAAACTTATCATCTGGTTAATCAAACCTTCTCCCGGATTGTACAAAAAATACCAGATAATAGACACCACTACCATAGTAGTAACTACCGGACTAAAATAAATAGTGCGAAACAGATTGATAAAGCGAAGTTTTTGATTAACTAAAACGGCTAACAAAAGGGCAAGAAATGTTTGTAAGGGGACTACAATAACTGCGAAAATAAAAGTATTAAGTAATGCTTGATGAAAGTTTGGGTTGCTAAATAGTCTTAAAAAATTTCGAAGAGCAATAAATTGGGTAGGTAAATTAGGATTGGGAATTAATCTTTGATCTGTAAAGGATACTACAAAGGCTATAATAAAGGGGGTTACCAGAAAAAGAAATAAAAAAAATAAGGGGAGAGCACAAAAACTCCAGGCCGCAAATGTTTCTCTTTTTCGTAATGAGCTTCCATTCTTTTTGTGTAGTTTTATATTTGAAATGGAGGATTCGCTTATCATTATTTATATAACCTTTTATCTGTTTTTTACTTTTTTTATTCAACTCTAATCTATTATCTTGATTTTCTCAAAATACTTGTAAGTTATATTTTAAGATATATTTATATCTGATTTAATATTATCACATTAAGACAACAAAAAGAGTAAATTAATTGACAGGTTTGTTTAACTTTCATATAAATAAATTAATGGGATTTCTAATGTAAATATAGAAGTCTAAAGGTTCTGTGTCTGCACTTTTCAAGTAATTAAAAAGTGCAGACACATTAAAGTACCTAATTTGTAATCGGATAACCCCGATTATCTTCAATGTCTTGATCAATTTTTTGAACAGCCTTATCTAACTCAGTCTTAACATCTGCACCGCTAACTATATTTTGTACAGCCTCTGCGAATGCAGTAGTTATAGTCGGATAAGCCGGGGTTTCGGGTCTTGGTACCGCAACTCCGCCATCCAGCTGTTCCACAAAAATACTGAGCGGACCGCCTGTTCCAAATAAATCTGACATAGCCAGGGCAGATTTACGTGCAGGAACGGCACCATTGGCATTGGTCATGCGCAAAATTTGTTCCGGTTCGATAAGATATTCCAGGAATTTCCAGGCAGCAACCGGGTTTTTGGATTGAGAGGTTATCCCCCAATTCCAAGAACCCATACCGGTAACAGCTTTATCACCAAATTTAGGCATGGGGAGAAGTACTAAATCATCACCCAATCCTTCATTATGAGGATTCCACATCCAATGGCCTACAAAAGATAGAGCAGCAATTTTTCTACCATAAAAATCGTCATCACCTGCAGGCTGAAGCTTGGCATATCCTTTGCTGAATAAGCTTTGGAACCAAGTCATTGCTTCCACCGCTTCAGGGCCATTAAGGACACCATCTGCTGATTGGAAATCACTACGGTCAATTAAATCAGCACCCCAACTCTGGATAATCGGTGAAAAACCGTAAGTATACCATTCACCCTGACCGTAATTCATCTTAAAATCAATAGCATATTCCACCTCATCCAAAGCTGTTAATTTTTTCAGAGCTTCATTGAATTCTTCTAAAGTCCAGGTATCCTTGATGCTAGTAGGAATACGTACTCCTGCTTTTTTCAAATAAGCTTTATTCCCCCAAATGGCTAAACCGGAATCAAAAGTTCCCAGAGAATATAGTTTCCCTCCATAAGTTCCCTGGGCAATAATCGTAGGCAAGAAGTCATCTCTTAAATAATCGGATACATAATAATCCAAAGGAATGAGATGGCCAGCCCAGGCATAATTGTAGAGAAAAGGACCATCAAAGTCCAATAAATCGGGAAGGTCACCGGCTAAAGCCGCTGCGCTTACCTGCTCATTGAAAGACCCCTCAGGAAGCCTAACAGCTTTTACTATCACTTCATTCTGCATAGCATTAAAATCTTCTACCTGGGCATCAAGAACTTCTCGTTCCTCTCCCTTACCAGAATGAAACCAGACTTCAATAGTTACGGGTTCAGCTAAGGCTGTTAGTGTAAAACTAGTCAAAAGTAATACAGTTAATAAAATCAAAGTAAACAATGATAATTTTTTCATTTTTAAATACCCTCCTTTTAATTAATTTATCTTATTTTGATTCTGATGATTTTCTATCTGCTATACTTATCACCTCCTTTAAATCTGAATAATGAGCTTTTCGAAAAATTCTTAAAGCCTTTATTCAGCATTTTCTCGACAAGATTTTCTTATGATTAATTCTGCATTTAGGATATGATTTTCTTTTTGCGAATAATTTATTATTTTATTTTGTATCTCCGCAATGAGTAATTCAGTGGCAAGTTTACCTATCTGATTTGTGGGTTGTCTGATAGCGGTAATTGACGGAGTAGCCAGTTTAAACCATTTAGAATCATCGAAGGATAAAATTCCCATATCTTTTGGTATTTCATATTGAAGTTCTCTAACCGCCCTGAGGACTTGATAACATATATTATCATTCCCACATAAAATAGAATCTATTTCTTTGTTTTGGTATAACCAGCTCTTAATAATTTCCTTATTATCGCCGCCATTATATTGAATAAATTTTACATTTATCTTTTTTGAGGAATTATGCAGTTGAGCTGCCATTTTATAGCCCGATAGTCGTTGTTCCATGGTATATACATTTGTCTGGTAGGAAACAAAGCCTACATTCATAAAACCATGAGCAAACATATGGTTCATCGCTTTTTTAGTAATCTCTGTATTATTGATACCAATAAAATCTGCGGGAAGCCCATATACTTTCCTATCAATTTGAATAGCCTTAATTTTATGGGGAATTACTGAATCATAAACGCGAGTAGAATTATTAACCGGAGCAAATATTAATCCTTCAACTCCATTTTGTATGAGTGTATTAATATGTAGTTGTTCTTTTAACGGATCATCCTCAGAATCACATAAAATTACACTATACCCTTCACTATGTGCGGTTAGTTCAATTGCTTTAACTACTTCAGCAAAAAAACTTTCCCTTATATCTGATATTATAACCCCAATTACCCTAATTGTTTTCCCTCTTAATCCACGGGCAAATATATTGGGAGCATAGTTGAGTTTTTCAATTGCTTCAAGAACCCTATCCTGTGTTTCTTTATCGACATGACGTGTTTTATTTATAACATGAGAAACAGTTGATATAGAAACCTGGGCACATTCCGCAACCTCTTTCATGGTTGATTTTTTTGAATTTTCGGGTAAAACCATTAAAAGCCCCTTTTCTATATAAATATTGCGCAAACGTTTTTATTGTATTTATTTTACCATTTTCAAAATTTGTTTGTCAAATAGAAATCGGGAAAATCGGGAAAATTAAAAAAAGTGTGGGTTGATGGGTTGCTAAAACCACGGCATACCCTGTTTTTAGAAATTAGTGCCGGTAAAATCTTGTAAAATAATCCTCTTAGAGAAGAATTAGGCTTGGGCTCTATTTATAAATCATATCAAATAATTTATCTGCTGTATCCTGATCTAAATCTTTGAGAATTTTATATTCATCCAGGGCAGCATTTTTATCCCCCTGAACCAGATAAATCATTCCCAGGCTATAGTGGGCAAAAGTGTAATCCGGCTGAATACGTATAACCTGTTTAAAGGCACCAATAGCTTTTTCATAATCCTTTAATTGGCTGTAGGCCCATCCCAGGCCGTAATGAGAATCTGCATCTTCCGGATTTTGTTTAACCGCCTCCTCAAAAGCATCAACGGCTTCCTGATATTTCTCCAGTTCTCCATAAGCCCAACCCAGGTTATAATAGATATAAGCGTAATCAGGATTGATGCGGATAACTTTCTGGTAAGCCTCTACGGTTTTCTCGTAATCCCCTTTTTTATTATAGAGCCACCCTAAATAGAAAAAAGCATCGGCATGTTGAGGATTCTTTTGGGTAGCCTTTTTAAAACTTTCGATAGCGGCGTCTTCATTATTTTCTGTTTTTCGGTACATTGTGCCTATGGTGTAATAAATTTCATCAGCAGAGTCGGGCAGGAGATTTGCAGCCTTTTCCAGATTTTCGACAGCCTCCGGATATTTTTCCATTTTTTGATAATTCATTCCTAAATGATAAAATGCTTTGCCGTAATCCGGTTTAAGCTGAAGAGCTTTTTTAAAATTATC
>Ga0190334_1000414_pt1 | contig 22182 bp, 17 predicted proteins | sample 48720478_MG_FD_161270 | JGI IMG/M metagenome (GOLD analysis project Ga0190334, IMG submission 161270) | Hydrothermal vent sediment bacterial communities from Southern Trench, Guaymas Basin, Mexico - 4872-04-7-8_MG | ecosystem: Environmental > Aquatic > Marine > Hydrothermal vents > Sediment ...
GTATTTTTAATTATTTTTTTTATAAGTTAACCTCCGATCAGCTACGGGCTTTAATAATGTTCCTTCCTTGAAAAGAGAGCCATATTTTTCTACAAATACTCTATCTATTTCTTCTAAAGGTAAATCAGCATGAACGCCTCTATCCTTTACATATTCCCCAAAAGGATTTCCTTCATTATCGTATTTTGGAAAAACAGCGTCATTTTCTCCATCAAATTCAATCATTGGTAAAAAACCTCCTTTAATGGCAGTTTTTGGGTCAAAAACAGGTGTGAGTTTTACCCATCGATTATTCAGGTATAATTCAGAATAACCATGATAATGCATTACATTCGTTCCCATAAAATCTATGATTTTTTGAGATAATTTATGATTTATTAGATCGACTAAATGAATTCGAGCTGGAATTCCTATGGCTCTTGCAAATGCTGATAATAATATCGCTTTTGAAACGCAAAAACCATACCCTCTCCTTAATGTCACGCTAGCTTTAAAGTTAGCTTTAATTTTTGGAATGTACGACATCATATTATATTTTATTTTATCTCTTACCCAGTAGAATAAAGCTATGGCTTTTTCTTTATTATCATCTAATCCTTTAACAATTTCAAAAGCCTTATTTCGTACACTTTTTCTATGAAAGTCAAGAAATTCAGTTGGTTTTAAATAAATTGATAAATCATCCATAATATCTTAAAAAAGTTGGCATTTTTTAAAATTAATTGTTTTAGTAGTTCTATAAGATTTATTCTCCACTAATAACATTTATTTAAATAAGATTTCAAGTGGGTAATAGTACATTGAAGATTGTTCCTTTCGTGTGATCCCCTTTTACTCTATCTTCTATATATATCTTTCCATTTAAAGTCTGAATTATTTTATACACTAATGAAAGCCCTAAACCCATCCCTATGGCACTTTTAGTGTCTCTAGAAACCCCTTTAAATATTAATTGTTTCTTTTCATCTGGGATTCCAATTCCATTGTCAATAAATTGAAATTTATAGTATATTTTACCATTAAGTTGTTCTTTAACTATTTTAATTGTTATTTCTATTTTTTCGCTTAGGTTATGCTTAATTGAATTCAAGATGATGTTTTCAAAAACATGTCTTAAGAGTTCATTTGCTTTTACAATTATAACTTGTTCTGAAGATTCTAAACTAATGTTAACATGCCTTTCTCTAAATGTTTTTAGGAAATATTCAACTGTATTTTTTAGAACCTCCATGGCATCCAATTTTCTTAATTTTGGGATTGTCTCTTCTATTTGAGATAATAATCTTATATTAGAAATTAATCTAGCACCTCTTTCAACTTGTTCTTTAATAAGATCTATTAATTCAAGCATATTTTCTATGTTTTTGCCCTTTTCAATGTATAGGTTCATTAAATCAACTGAAGAATTAATATTTTGTAAAATGTTATTGATATCATGTGAAACCAGGTCCCTATAGAAATTTGCAAGGTTATATGCTTTTTTATATCTAATTTCTGAAAAACGAATCTTTCTTTCTATTAAGGCTGAAATTCCTGAAACGATAAAAAATGTAGCAAATAAGAACCTAAATCCAAAAATAATCTCTAAAGCAACTTCAATTTTGAGAGATTCGAGGTAGTAATACACGATAGGAATAACATTTCCACCATTAGAGATAAATAAAGTGTAATAAGTTATTGATTTTTTACGAATGCACACTAAAGAGAATAAAATTATAAAAACAATGGTAAAAACAATGGAAATATTCACGAATAATAAAATTAAGGAATAAATATCTGTGTAAAATGATAAATAGTAGTTATTAGAAGTAGGAATTTTTTCTTTTTTCATGTATAATTTATAGAAATCAAAAATGATGATTATATTTATTAGAATAATTAGGATTAAATAACCATAATCTCTGATTAATCTTAAATCAACATAGAAATTCGCTAGAAAATCAATTAAATTACAAATTGTTAAGCTTAATACGACAAAGGTCCAAGGAATCATCTCAGAATTCTTAAAAGAGGCTACTATAAAAAGTATTAAAGCAATTACAAAAATTAAAAATAGTTCAAATTCGAGAACTATAGAATCAAGAAGTACCATTTTTAAATCTTTATTTTATTAAATATTTATACTACTATTTTCTGTCTGCGTTTTAAATAATTTAAAGTACATTTGATTATATTTTATTTTTTATTATAATCTTGATAACTATTTAATTTTTTTAATATTCATTAATGCCGATATTTGGAAGGATCGATATGCTCTATTTATCATAATATTTGAATTTCTATAGAAGAGAAATATGTCATTTTTTACGGTTTATCTTAATAATTAAAGGTTGTAAGTTATTAATTTCAATGGCTTCTTTAAAACGGATTATTATCTTTTTTGATTCGTTTTTAATAAAAGATTTATCAATTATATTTTTTTCGCCTAGTTTTAATTGTTTTATTTCTATTTCAGGATTATCATTCATGTTCCAAGTTTCTATTTCATATAATATTATTGTTCCATCAATAGGTATAATATTGACTCTAATTTCTTCATTATTCTTGAGTATCTGAAATTTTCCCCAACATTCACTTGTAATAATTAAACCTTGACATTCACTTTCATTAATGATAGGTAATAATTTCATTTTAGAATTAATTGCATCCCAAAAAAAACCGATTGAGGATTCATACAATCTCCAGGATGATAATGCTCGAATGTAATGATCCCCACATTCAATTTCATTCCAAGGATTTCGATAATTCCCATCATACCTCTTTCTTACAGCTCTTATAATTTTTAGTGCATTTTCAATTAAATTATTGGCAATCATTAAAGATGCCACTTCATATTCAATTCCCGTCCAAACCTCATCCGAATACAATAATGGAACTTTAGGTCTATTTCCTTTTGGCCAAGTGCAATTCAATAACCCACCATCCCATTCTGAAGCAAATACTCTTGGTTGTTGCTTGAAATTTTTCAAATTTTCTTTAAAATTATAGCGCATAATGCTCTCTAGTGTTTTTAAGACCTTATTTTTCGAAAAAATTTGCTCTAGATCCAGCATATCTGCCCAAAATTGCCCAAATAATTGATCCGATAAACAACCATCTCCATATTGGAACATTAATTTGCTTGTTTCATCATATTCTTGAAGCCAATATTCACCATTCCACAAAGTTTCATCATAAATTTTTTTACCCGTTTCAAACCTCTTAAGACAATCAGATAAGAGTGTATCATCATCCTTCAATATAGCCATTTTTTCACACGATTTAAGTGCTGCAAGATATAAGCCTCCAATAAAGCTATTTTTGCCAAAAAGAGAAATGTCATAAGTATTGAATTGTTCTCCTTCAATAACGCCTTTACCTTCTGGATCATATTCCCTAAAAATATAATTCATCAGCTTCACTAAACTTGAATATACTTTATTAAACCATCTCATATCATTTGTAAATAATAAATAACGATATGTTTTTAAAACGCAACCAAGCATTCCATCAATTGCCGGTGTTTTTTTAGTATCTATTCTAACATTATGTGCTTGAGGAAGATATGTAGGGACAATTAATCGATGTGGAATTCCCCATTTTTCATTAAATCGCAGGTATTCATTATTTAATAACGATTTTTCTAGTTGAGGAAATAATCGAACATGAGCCGCGGGATAATTCCATACATGTGAGCAATTCATTGGACAACATCCACCTACAGTTTCAATATTAGACGTGCTTGCACCACAACAACCTTCAAAACTATAAAATTCTCCTTTTTTTGTTAAAAAACAAGAAGGAGATCTCAAAATAGATAAGGTTGAAGATACTGTTTCAATTATATCCTTTGGAACTGTACTATTGAATAATATATCGTGGAATTCTTTTGTCTTTTCTTCCAAGATTTCTAAATTTTCAATAGTATATTGAAAAACATCTTTAGAACTCTTAAAAAATTTTGAGTAATAGTTTCCTAACCAGAATTTACTTTTATCATCAATACCTAACCTGTGATATAAATCTCTTCCCCAAGACCAATTAACATAACGATTCGGAAAATGCCAACTAAGAAAAAAATAAATTTCTTTTTGTTCAGAAGGCTTTAAAGTAAATTCGCTTACCAAAACTCCAATCCAAGTTTTGCCATGATGAGATGGTCTTGTTTTTTGGCTTTCAATAAAACCTGAATCCAATTTCTCTAGCGTGTTTGGTAAATCATCCTCAATTTCCAAATCTAAAATAATTTTACATTTATCTTCAATCGTACCAAAACAAATATCTCCTTTTAGGTCATTCTCTAACAATTCATTTTCAGTCCTCATCCAAATACTTGTAGAATTTTTAGTTTGGAAAACTTCATTGACGTTAGAGAGAAATTTAGGGTAAAATCCAAGATCGATATTGGAAATACCATTCCACCCAATAAAATTCAGTAAGCACCCTCCAAGTCTAACTATTATTTCTTCTTTCTCATGGAGATTTTTAATTTTAAACTTGAAAATGATTACTGGTATTGAAGAGTTTTTAAGATCATGAGGTATTAATGGATTCCATGCGTCCAATGTAATATCTAAAGGAATTTTATTATCAAAAAATTTGATTTTAGCGAGGGGATATTCACCAATAAATTCCAAATTTTCAAAACATTCAAATTTTTGATGGCGTAGAAATAGTGCTTCTGGAATCATATAATCGCTTACACTTTCAGCAGGAGTATAATTTTCTGGTAATTGATTATCTATCTCTAGTATCTTGAAATTCCAATTTCTTTCTTTAACTTTAGCAGTTTGTAATAAAAAAAAAGATGAAGGAACAAATGCATTGTGATTAACTTGATTAACGATTTCCCATTGCCTCAAGCTTCCATCTCCAGAAAGTGAGATAGTTCCGGTACCAATTCCTCCTAAAGGAAAGGCTACATTAATCAGATTACTTCTTTTGACTATTTTCATCTTAATAATAAGAAAGAGATGTAATTTAAAATATATATAATAATGAGAAAAATAAATTAAATTATATTTTTGAAGCTATATAATCTATTATATCTATTACTTTTATTTTCTCACGGATTTCTGGATCCATTTGTTCGTGTGCATCTTTTAAATTTCCAATGCAAAATGGACAGCTTGTTATTAAAACTTCAGCGCCACTTTCAATAGCTTCCATTATTCTTTGTTTTGAAATTTCAACGGCCAATTCTGGAAATTGGCTTTTAACGCCTCCACCAGCTCCGCAACACCAAGCATTATTCTTATTCCTCTTCATTTCAACTAATTTTGTTCCTGGAATTTTAGAGATAACTTCACGTGGAATCTCATATAAGTTCATGTGTCGTCCTAAATGACAAGGGTCATGATATGTTATTATAACATCTTTATTTACTTCTTGTTTGAATTGGATTTTATTATTATTAATGAGATCAATTAAAATTTCGGTTATGTGTTTTACTTTAAATGGTAATTCCTCTCCTAAGATTTCGGAATAATCCTTATTTAGAGTCCTATAACATCCCGCGCAAGCAGTAAATATCGTTTTTGCGCCAGAATTCTTGAATAATTCAACATTATGATTAATTAATTCTTGGATTGAATCATAATCACCTATTCTCATCCCTACAGAACCACAACACCATTCTTCTTTAGATAATATTATTTTCTCTCCGGCAGCATCTAGAATTTTGGCCATATTTCTCAACGTCTCTTGTTGTCGCAATGGCATTGTACATCCCGCAAAGAACATCAAGTCTCCTTCTTCAACGATATTAGGCAAATTTCTTGCCCATTCGAATTTTTTTTCAAAATTCTCTCCATAAGGATTTCTTTTAGCATCATCTTTCATGTATTGAATTAATTTTTTATGCTTATCTAATGGAGCATAACCTGCTTCCACTAAATCTCTTCTTAATGCATCCCAAACTTTAACATGATCAATCCACTGCCCCGTAGGTAAGACAATGTTTTCATTTTGTGTTTGATGGCATACTTCTGTACAATTACCACATTCAGTACACTGGTAAACATATTCTGCCAGTTCTTGGCTTAAGGAAAGCGTTCCCTCCAAGATACTCTTTAATACATTCATTCTCCCCCTGGGAAAATACAATTCAAAGCTTTCTTCACCTTTAGCTTCCTTAATAGGACAAGTTAAAAATCGATTAACTGCCGGTCTAATTGCATAGCCACAATCGCCGCAACCCTTTTGCAGGTTTAGGAAATCTAAATCCTTATGCAAGAGATTACGGCTTTCCATTCCCCCTTAAGATGTTTTAGATCACTCATTATCATCCCCCCAAAAATTAAATTTTCCTCTACTTAATATCATTTTTGGATCTAGAATTTTTTTAATTGATTTCATTAAATTATAGTATTCCTCTGGATATGCCCCAATATCTACCATTAATCTTGACATGTAATCTCCCATCATGTACCATTGAACACCGTGTTTAGTGACCCTTTCTAATAGAGATTTCCATAACTTATGATCAATTTCTTCAATTATTTCATGAATTTCTCCTTCCCAATATTTTCCAAAACTAGTAAATCCGCAAGTTAATTCCACATTATTACCATCAATTAACATTATTGGACCACTCCCAGAGATGGGTCGTATTTTAGTAATTTCAAGAATCTTTTGCATATCCTCATTATGTTCAACATCCCATTGATCTATATCTCTCAATATTTCTGGAAACTTGCCAATTGGACAGAAACATTCTGCTGTTAATGGTTCTAGTGCTGGATACATCCCCCATAAGTTATGATAATTTTGCCAATGCCCTTGTTCAGTATAATACCATTTAGCATAATTTCCATCAGAAATCTCTGGACCCAAAGCTTCAGATTTCTTGCTAAGGATAATCTCATCTAATTGTTTCACTTTTTCCTCTAATTCTTTTTCTGAATTAGCTTGAACTACATAAAAAAAGATCCCTCTTTTTCTTTTAAGGCGATCCCATAATGGAAAAAATCCTTGTTGAGAGCCCACATTAACTACTACATCTGGAATGAAAAAAGCATCATAAATATCTATGCCTTTTTTCCGGATTTCCGTGAAAATTGTAGCTGCAGCTTCAGCAGATTTCCTAGGCATTAAAAAGGTCTTATAGTCGGCAAACTCAGGTTTTGGAAAAACTTGTAAAGTTACTTTCGTTTTTACGCCATAAATACCGTTATCTCCGCAGAATAGACCTGTTAAATCTGGACCGTTTCCTAACCTATTAAAAGGGAATTTAGAGAACTTGTTTGATTGAGAACCCGTATTAATTATCTCCCCTGTTGGTAGGACTACTTCCAATGAGACAACTTGTTTAGTACAAGAACCATACTTAGCACATCCACCACCTCCAACAGAATGATGGGAAACTCCACCTCCCACAGAGGCAGTCATTCCCGATCCCGGTCCCATGCAACCAGTATATAGACCAAAATGACATAAAAATTCATTCAATTTACCCCAAGAAATTCCAGCTTCAACTGTAACTACAAGATTATCTTCATCTAATTCAATTATATTTTCCATCCGTTTCAAATCTAATACAATACCACCATTTTTAATAGGTTTACTTCCACCAAACTCGCAATCACCTCCACCACGTGGAACTACAGGAATATTTTCCTCATTAGCAATTTTTAAAATTTCAGCAACTTCCTCTGCATTTTTAGGGCGTATGACAATATCTGGAATTCCTTGCAATATAGGATCAACATTTCTGGAATAAGCATGCCTAATGTATGGACTATTAGATATATATTTTTTAGATACAATACTTTCCAATTTTTTGTAAACTTCAGTCATGATATTAACCTTAATTGAGTTAATTAAGATATATAAAATTAGCTTAATTACATATTTAAATTTAATAAACTTTTAAATAATATCTTTTTCTAATAAATACAATTAGAAAAATTAAGACAGAACGTTGATAAAGAACTTAAATATTAAAAGGACATCCATTCCATCGAATTATAATTAACATATTTGATAAAAAAATGACATTTAAAAGTAGGAATTTTCTTGAAAATACAAAAAATATATTTATCATTGTATCCGTCATTGTTCTTATAATCCCAATTTTATTAGGATTAAACATTACATACATTTTCATTAGTGTTAAAATTGATTATTTAGAAGTCATTTTTCTCATTTTGGGAACTTTCCTTTTATTAACTTTGGGCTTGGTTTTTTTATATTTCTCATTAAATGAAAAAGTCATGAAAGAATTCCAGAAACATCCACTTGTCAACGCTTTAATTACTAAAAAAAATATTCTTTTTAATCTATTTATCTTTTCAATGACTATGATAATGGAAGAATTGATTTTTAGATTATATCTTATTGCTTTTTTTCTAGATATCCTAAAATTACTTTTTGTCGTTGCGATTTTAATGGATGGAGTAATATTTTCATTATACCATCTTCATTTTTTAACTCGTTTTAAAAATGCTCGTATCATTTGGATATACTTAATTTTTTCTTTTTTTCTAGGAACTTTTAACTCCTATATATTAGTAAAATTCGGATTAATATCTTGTATTTTAATTCATTTTTCTATAGCTTTATTAATTTATATAATGATCTCTAAAAGATATGTAAGAAATTAGCCTATATTTTACTAAAATTAATAAAATTAATAATGATCATTAATTAAAATCTATTAAGAGTAACCTTGAAAAATAAATTAGAAGAATTTTTAAGAAGTTTAAAAAAATCTAAACAGGAAAATTTATTTCACCATGACTATTAATTTATATTTTCGAGAATTAAGGGTTTCTGACATCCCAACAATAAAAGAATTATGTAAGGATATTTGGGAAGGATACGATTATGTTCCTTTAGTCATTGATGATTGGTTGAAAGATGAAAATAGTTATAATTATGGTGCTTTTTTAGATGAGCAAACAAAAAATTTAATTGGTTTTGGTCGTGTTAAGATTCTTTCTAGTGATTTAGCTTGGTTAGAAGGTGGACGAGTGAGAATTAATTATCAAGGGAAAGGAGTTGGTAAATTGCTTATAGATCATGCTTTAAATTTCATAAAGAAAAAAGGAATAAAAGTAGCTCAATATGATACTTGGAGCAAGAATTACGCATCAATTGCATTAGCAAATAAATTTGGATTTCATCGAAAAACTTGGATGGTAATATTAGAAGCGGAAAAAAAAGAAATAATGAATGTTGGGCCAGGAAATTCTGATTTTAGAAAAATAAACGCTAAACAAGCGTTAATAAAGTATAAAAGTATTCCTAATGGACCTACAACAGAATTATGTATAGGATGGTCTTTTGTTCCATTAGATTTAAAATTCTTGAACAATAAAAATTGGACTTGGTTCGAAAATTTAGAGTCAATCATTTTGCGAATTAAAGATGTCCAATTTGATCAATATGAGTTTCCAAATAATTTAGAAGCTTGGTACATCGTGCATGGAGATCCTAAAAAGGCTAAGGATTTATTAAAAAATGTACTTCAAATTGACTTAAATAATAAAAATATTACTGATATTTTTATCTTTTGTCATGAGAAAATCACAGCTCAAGTTAAAGAATTAGGATTTAGATATCTTGAATCTGATGATTCTCCTTCTGGTGTGGTGCTTTTTGAAAAAATCATTGATTATGATTAAACATTCAATAGGAACATTTTTAATTTTAAGCATAGTTATTAAAATTTAAATTACAAATTCATTAGTATCTTTAAGTTTAATATTAATTTATTCCGAAATATTAACAATGAATAAGGTAGGAATTGCAACTTTACCCTTACATAGGTCAAAAGCACCTTATTGGTTATTGAAAAGAATGGTAAAATTAGGAAAGCCGATTTTTCAAATAATTTACGAAAATGAGGGTTCTGAAGGGATATTAAGAAAATTATCTGACACTTTTTGGTTTCAAGGAATGGCTTGTGTTTTAGGCTTTGATTGGCATTCCAGTGGATGTACAACCGTATTAGGAGGCGTGCTAAAACAAATCTTATCTCCCGAACAACATAGACTAATCATTGCTGGTGGTAAAGGTAAGAATGCATTATTAGTTAAGGAACATCTTCTAAAAAATGCAAAACATCTTGATTTTAGTGAAGATGATGTGAGTAATTTATGTAATATTAGCAGATTAGTCGCAAAAATTGACAATGCTGCTGTTCAAGATGGTTTCTCATTATATCATCACTTATTTATAGTATCAGAAAAGTCATGGGGCGTCATACAACAAGGATTAGATCCTAATATAAAAAAAGCGAGAAGATATCATTGGCTTTCAGAAAATCTTAATAATTATTTAAATGATCCTCATAAATTTATTTCATCAGAAGTTTATAAGCCACAAGTTCTAAACATGGCTTCAAAATCTAGCGAGGATTGCCGGAAAGTTTCATTAGATCTAATATCAGAAGGTTCAAGAAGGTTAAAACAGTATTTATTGAAATTGAATAATAAAAATCAGAAAACTTTAGATGATTTCTTAGGGATTGAAACCAAAAGCAAGATGAAACCCATTAAACACTTGAAGATGCCAATTCCTTTTAACCTTAAATGGGAAACCGTAGATTTAGCTAAACAACTAAGCGTTAATGATTATGTTGAGCTTCTAAAAATTAAAGGATTTGGTCCTGGAATGATTCGTGCATTAGCCTTAATTTCTGAACTATTGTGGGGAACACCTCCAAGTTGGAAAGATCCAGCAAAATATGCTTATGCGGTAGGTGGAAAAGATGGCATTCCATATCCCGTTAATTTAAAAAGGATGGAACGATGCGCAAGCTTTTTAGAACAAGCTATAAATGAATCAAAACTAAATAATTTCGAAAAAATTAATGCTCTAAGGAGATTAACAAAATTTAAACAATTAACTCATAATGAGAATTAGAATTTTGGCATTAATTCTTTACTTGTTTTTCATCTCCATTGTTTATTTGAGAAAATAATGTATAGTTTAATCTAATAATAAGTTCATTGCTTCCGTATTTTAAGATTAAATAAAGGAGAATTAAAATTAAGATTCTAATTATAGAATAAAATTATTATTTAAAAGGTTATAAAGAATTTAAAAATTAACAAAAAAAGAAGTAAATTTTTTTATAGAATTGGTTTTAATAATCTATTATTGGTGATAAGAAAAATCAATTGTTCAAATTCATTATATTTAAGTTTATTAATAAAAAAAATTCAAATGAAAAAGAATGCCTATTGGTGGATTAATTAGCAAGGAATTTGGACGAATTAAGTCAGATAGACGCACGCTAATAATGATTTTTCTCATTCCTATCATTTTAATAGTTATTTTTGGTTTGACAACCGGTGTAGGTCCCACAAAGTTCTTTACAGCTTCTATAATAACCCGTGATAATACACCTGTTTATGGAACATTTTCTAAAAATTCCTCTGAGTATGATGATATTTTTATAAATATCATGAAATACAATACAACAACTTGGACTCTATATAACTATTATAATGCCACTAATGATGGAGAATATGATGAATATTATGTAAAATGTTATAATCTTTTAAAGAGTGAAAATATAGATATCTTCATCGTGCTACCCCCTAATTTTTCAGAAACTATTGACAATAAGACAAATCCGGTTTTAATCTATTATATTGATGGATCAGACATGAGTGCTGTAACTGCAGTTGAAGTTGCCTTGCAAGAACCAATAGCTTACTTCCGAATGCAAACAAACATGTTAGAAAATTTTACCATCATGTCTCCTTATCTTGAGTTTGATGTCCCGTATTGGGAATCACAAATGTTAAATTATGCTTTAGCAATAATATTACCAATCATAATCATTGGTACTACAATGAATTTAACTTCTCTCAGCATTGTTAGCGAGAAACCGCTGCCAAGAATGTTAATAACGCCCACAACAAAAAGAGAGATTTTAATGAGTAAATTAATCGCTAATTCTGCCATTATGATATTACAAGCTACTGAAATTTTTGTAATGACATCCTTTTTTGGATTGTATAGTTTAGGCTCACTGGTTTGCTTTTATGTAGTTTTAATCATGATTGGGTTCTCAGGAATTTGCATGGGTTTATTTATTTCAGCTGTAAGCCCTACTGAACAGGGTGCAAATCAATTATACATGATGTTATTAATTGTCATCATTATATTTTCAGGAACTTTATTGCCTCCAGAATCATTAGGTCAAAATGCTCGGTTTATCGTGGACATTTTTCCACTACAACATGCTTCGATTCTGATTACAGATATTACGTTAAGAGGTTTATCATATAATGTTGAACATGTCATTTATCTAAACGCAATCTCTTTAGTATATCTTATTTTAGCGTATATTGCATATAAGTTCAAGAAGTTGGAGGTGTGAGATTATCAATAATAATAAAAATCAAAAATCAGGAAAAGTTTTAAATCGAATTAAAAGTTTTACGAGATCAAATCGTTCAATTTTCCGGATATTAAAGCAAGTTAAAAAGGAATTTCAACTTTTATGGACAGATAAATTTAATATATTTATCGCTCTTATCGTCCCACCTCTAGTTATTGCAATGTTAGGAATCACGGGGTATATAGCAAGTTCTACCACTACACCAATAAATTGTGTCTTGGTATCTTATGATTCTAATACGTATATAATGGAGAATAATTTTACTACATCAAGATTAGATAACTATACTTCAAAATATTTAAGCGCTGTAAATAAATCTGAATGTTTGAATTTAATTGAATTTTTTAACGCTAGTGAAAATCCATATAGCATGGAAACGGCCAGAAATTACTTAATCGAAAAAAAAATAAAGATCATAATCTCTTTACCAGTTGATTTTTCAGAACTACTTACTTATGGTTATCCCGGAATAATTGATTGCGTAGTAGATTCCTCGGATATGAAAGAAATTCAAAACAATCTGAATGCAGTTTATGATTCAATAAAAATCTTTGTTAATGATAACAATTTAACTCCTCAATTTAAACTTAAAGGATTTGAAGAATTTGCAATTCCTCCAGATTATAGCTTTAGATATAATTATAATGTTGTAATTACATTGTCTTTCATGGTTGTTGGAGTAGGAATGGTACTGACGATTTTAATAATTGTACAAGAATATCCGATTGCTAGATTACTTCTAACTCCAGTTAAAAGATCGGAGATTTTATTATCTAAATACGTGACTTACACTTGCATTCTAACGATTCAAAATATTTCTTTAATAATCGCAGCACTTAGTTTTGGATTATACATGGTAGGTTCTGTATTTGATTTATTTTTAGCCTTATTTATCTTGGGATTTTCTGGTTTAACAATCGGAATATTCATTAGTACATTTAGTAAAACTAAGACACAAGCGAATCAATTATTTTTTGCTGCATTTTTGGTGTTGATATTATTAAGTGGAATTTTTATTCCAATTGATGCGATGCCAATATACCTACAAGCCATAGCATATATTTTGCCCTTATCTCATGGAGATCCACTAATCAGGGGCATCATTACCAAAGGAAAGTCCGTATTTGGTTTCGATTTTTTCATGCTCCTTGGAGTTATAATCATATTAGTAATTATTTCATTCATAATATTTAACAAAAGAAAATATGAGGTTTAAAACAAAGTTAATATTAAAGAGGTAATGATAAAATAATGGAATCCGAAACCATGGATATGGTTAATGTAAAAAAACTGAATGTAATCTTTGGAAAAAAACACATCGTCCATGATGTTAGCTTCACTGTAAAGAAAGGAGAGATCATTGGATTATTCGGAATATCAGGTGCTGGTAAAACCACCATTATCCGTGTTTTAACTTGTCAAATTGACAAGAAAAACTGGAATGGTGAGGTGCTTGTAACAGGGTTAAGTCCAAGTAAAAAGAGTAATCATCCAAAAATACTAAGCAATATTGGTTATGTTCCTCAGTTAGAAGAGTTAAATTTATATTATGAGTTATCTCCAATGGTTAATGTAGAAGTCTTTACATCTACTTATGGCATGGATGTCAAAAAAGCTAAAGAAGTTGCTATTAAATTATTTAAGATTCTGGATATTCCTGAAGACACTTGGAATAAAAGAGTTAAGTACATGAGCGGCGGAGAAAAAAAGAGATTATCAATGGCATTAGGTTTGATTCATGAGCCAGATGTCTTATTCTTGGACGAGCCTACCACATTTTTCAGTTATTTTAACTGAAAAAGGTAACAGGTGTCGATGCGTCCAAGAGATACGACATTCTGAGTTACTTGAAAAAATTAAATCAAAGGTTAAATACAACTATGTTTATAATTACACACGATTTGGAAGCTGCATTAATCTGCGATAAAGCAGCCATATTAAGACAAGGAAGGATGTTAGAATTTGATGAACCTCAGAATTTAATTAGATCTTTACCAAGTAATGGTTTATTAATTAGATTTACTATTGATGATTTAACGCAAGAAAAAATAGAAAAAATTAAAGAATTTCCTCACATAAAAAAGACTCTTCGAGTAGGAAATGAGGTCATTGAAGTTTTCTTGGATGATATTAATAAATATTTACCAGAATTAGTTCAATATTTAATTGACAACAATCTAAAAATCATTTCTATGAGCAGAGATACTGCCTCATTTAGAAGATTTTTTCAAATTAGAATTCAAGAAGAGGAAGAAAAAGAAAATAATCTAATCAATAAAGAAATTACTATTTAAGGGTGAGAATTAATAATTAAGTTAAGTCATCAAAATAAACGGCGATTAAAGCGTTTAATTTTATTAATATTACTTGTTGGAACACCAATAATAACTTTAATCATCATAAATACGAGATTTGTCCAATATATTGATGATGAAACTGTAAAAGATGTAAAATTATATTCAAAGAATTTTCTTATCTCACATCAGAATGAAGATGGCTTATTTATTGAACCTGACATAGATTCTAATTATAGAGCAGTAGATTCTATAGATTTTTCTAATCCAGCAGCAAATCAACTTAATCCAAACCTTACGAGTAATATTTACTTGAAAAATTTCATGAAAAATTATCTAATTGAAAAACAAAACGATGATGGTTCTTATTCAGATATAGCCGGATTTGGAAGCATATTTTCTACTTTTGAAGTAATTGAAACTTTGGACCAAATCGATAAATCTTTTGTTGATTCATATCAAAATACTGAAAGACGAATAAAAATTGGTGATTATTTAAATAATTCATTAAACAGAGATAACTGGGGATTCAGGGCATATTCTTATGTAAATGATTCTGATATCATAACTACATCGAGTGCACTTCAACTAGCTCAAAGATTTTCGTTTAATTCATTTTTAAATAGCGTAAATATTAAAAGATTTATTAATTCAACATTTTTGCCAGCAGGGGTTGGAGCAGGATACTCTCTTACAAATAATACCTTACTAATCACAGCAGAATCTACATATTATGGAATATTGGCATTTTTAGCAACAAGCATGAATTATTCTTTAATTGAAAAAGGTTTAATCTATACTTTCATTTCATCTTTATACAATAGTGCTGATGGAGGATACAGAGAGCCAATAAATATTTATTCTGACATACAATCAACCTATTTTTCATTATCAATTCTAGATATTTTAGGATATCCATTTAATAATGCAACAAAAACTCTTCAATATGTATTAAATTGCCAAAATGCTGATGGAGGATTTGTATTATCACCTGGAATTACTAATACCTCAGATTTTAAGAGTGGATGGGCAGCCATAAAATCTCTAAGATTAATTAAGAACAAAATAGTCTTAAATCCTACTCAACAAAATTTAATTAATCAAGCAGAATCATCATATTACAACTGGTTAAATAAATATCAAGCATTAAATACTTTATTTGGGCAAATTACAGTAGAATCTAACTATTTTGGAATTTTGGGAACTTATATATACGATTCGGAAAATCTTGTTCCCATTCTAGAATGGAACAATGGAGATGTTGATAATATTTTGGCATTTATTTCTCAATCTTATAATTCCTACGATGGTGGTTTTGGATCCCAACCCAATCAAAATGCCTCGCTATTTGCCACTTATTGTGCTTTAAATATATATGAAATGTTATATCCTTTCAGAACTTCTTACATATCTTCCTTTTTTAGCTCTCATATGAGCTCAATTGTTAATTATCTGGCAAGTCTTCAAAATCCAGATGGCGGTTTTAAAGCTGGAAATGATGTGAACTATATTGCATCATTGTTTAGCTCTTATTATAGTATTTTAATAAATATTATTAATGAAAATGTATCAACAATCGAAAGTACATTTTGGGCTCTGGCTTCACTCAATCTACTAGATGCCATGTCCAGCATTGATATGGTTAATCTTACACATTGGGTAAAAGCCTCTCAGAATGCAGACGGAGGATTTTCTATAGTTATCGGATTTCATAGTGATGTAATATCAACATATTATGGCCTTCAAATCTTTAATCAGATATTTGAAATAGATCCAATGTCTAAAATGGCAGCAATAGAATTTCTAATGAAAGCTCAAAATTTTGATGGTAGTTTTAGCATAATCCCCATATTGGGCTCTTACATGGGCTTTTCTTCTAACTTCTTGGTTACATACATGGCATCTAAATCCTTATATAATTATAGATTCCAGCCAGAAAAAATAGAAGAATTGATTTCATGGTATGGTAATTGTTTTAGTCAAAGTACATTTGGGTTTGGAGATAATCCTGGATTCGGAGGTGATCTGCGAAATGTTCCTTATGCCATATTAATCATCGATGAGTTAAAAGTGGACCAAAGTTTTGATTCTAAACCATGGAACAGGCTACTCATTTACATTTTGATTGTTGAATCCGGTGGTATTACATTATTTATTTTGTATAAAATTTATCAAAAATATTCTTTATTACAAAAAATAAAATCAAAACTAGGTTGGGGATCAAAACTTTCTTTAGAATATTTGCAACAATTCCCTGCCATAAATTGTGAAAATCTAAATATTTATGCTGGTAGAAAATTAATAGTAGATTCAGTTTCTCTTAAATTAGAACATGGAAAAATATTAGGAATATTAGGAGAAAGTGGTGCAGGTAAATCTACATTTGTTAAGGGGCTATTAGGAATGAGGAAAATTTCAGGTTTTTGCCAAATTTATGGTTTTGATATGAATAAAAGAAATGCTAAAAAAATCAGACCAATATATGGTTATGTTCCACAAGACTTGAGTAAATTGTACCATAATTTCACCGTAATGGAAAACCTGTTGTATTTTGGAGGTCAATATGGGTTAATTGAAAAGGAGATCATTTCAAGAGGAAGGAGGATCTTAAGAAGCTTGGAGATCTCTGATAAAGAGAATGAGTTAGTAAAAAATTTGTCCGGTGGCCAAAAACGACGAGTAAGCATAGCAGTTGGCTTGATACATGAACCAATATTCTTAATTTTAGATGAACCAACATCGGGCTTGGATCCAATAATAAGGGAAAACCTTTGGTTGACTTTAACCAAGATAAATGAACAATATAACACGACTTTAATCGTTATAACTCATTATCCTGAAGAATCAAGGTTCTGCCATTATGTAGCAATATTTGGAAGAAAAAGAGGAATGATTGATTTTGGAAGACCTAAAGAATTGTTAGAACAATTACCAGGAAAAGGTCGCTCAATTGAAGTTACATTCAAGGAAGTTAAAGAAAATGTTATTAAGGACCTAGAAAGATTAGAACGCATCGATAAAGTTTTGGAGAATAAAGCTGGAACCGATTATTCAATATTCACGGATTTAAATTTGGAAGAATTAAAAGAGGTAATCGAGAATATATTTGGAGAAAATTCAATAGAATTAATGAAACAAATAGATGCTAAAATGGAACAATATTTCAGATATAAAGCAATGGAGGTGCCAAAGATTGAAGAGTTATGATAAATCTGAATTAGAAAAGCTGCGAGAAAAGATTTTAGAGGCTATAAGAGGGTCTCGACGCTTTTGGATGACTTATAGGGAAAATACTTTTGGAATCGCATCAATTTTAAACTTGATATATAAGAGATCTTTTATTGAAGTATTGTTTTTCACCAAAAAAGACATGGAAGAAAAAGGTTTGCCTCCAATCAAAATATATTCTCCATTAGAAAAAGAAATAGACTTTAAAGAATTGACAGAAAGTCCAGATTTCGATGATGATGGCCTTGTTAGCCCCAGAAAAACGTTAAACCGGCTGCGAAGATTAATCAGAAGAGAATTTCAAAAACATGTAGCTCGTTTAGAAAAAGAGGTTAAATTATTAGATGATTTATATGAGAATTACCAAATTGGAACCTTTCCATATTACCGTGAAGTCAGGATCACGTTTCCTGATTTTTTCGTAGAATTGAAAATAAATTTCGAAAAATACCCCCTCTTGCCAATTTTTGAATTTTCAATGACATTATCAAAAATCTTAAGTGAAAAAGAGTTTAGTGAAACTGAATTCATAAAAAATTGGAATGAAAAAAATCCCCCTCACGTCCATGAAGTAATTGATGAGATTACTAAGATAATTTGCGAAAAACTACAATTAAAACCTTTAGAAAAAGACTCTCAATTTTTAATCATTGATAATGTTTCCTTAAAAGATGGAGAAATAAAGAACATATCATTTAAGATTCATAGAGGAAAATCTATTGGCGTGATCTTGGAAGAGGAACAAATAGAAAAGAAAGATTTTAGAATAGAATTACTAAACTTGTTTGAAGCCATTGCTGGGAAAAATAAAAATTATACCGGAAACATAAAAATTTTTGGAAAAAGTATAGAAGATGTCCCAGAAAGCATATTAAAACGAATATTCATAATTCCAGAAGCTTATGAGTCAAATATTGTTAATCTAAAAGTGAAAAAAGCCATTAAATATAAATTAGATTTGAAAAAAATTCTTAAAGAGCGAACTGAAAATTTAGAAAAAATGATAAAAAGAGCAGATTTAGCACCTAGCATCGATACCATGATGAAAGGTGTATTCAAAATTAGCAGAACTCCATTTAGGAAGGTTAAAAAGTTAGTAGATATGGCGTTAGATTCGACTGGATTGAGCTTTAAAAAGAACTTGAAATTTTCTGAACTAACTCCCTTGGATTTCTTACAATTTTCAATAGCTCGTGCACTCTTACAAAACCCCATTATCATTGCATTTTTAATACCTTTTGGTATCTTAAATAAATTTGATTATGATAAATTCAATAGATACATCACTGATATAAAGAAAAGATTTCACATGATCTTGATATTTCATGGCCCAGAAGAAATAGTCTCAAAATGTGACCGAATCCTCACGATAACAAAAAGAGTATCCAAAATAGGTTCTATTGATGATTATATGGAAGAATTGCCTCAATATGGCGAGATTTTTACTTTAGAATTATCAAATCCGAAACCTGAATTAATTCAAAAATTTTTCGAACTCAAAGATGAAGCCTTAATTGTTGAACAAAGAAAAAATGAAAAATATAAACTCTTCATAAAAGAGGATCCAAATAAAATGATTTTAAAATTAATAAGAATTTTTGGTCCAAATTTATTTAGCTTTAAAAGATCAAAAGCTACTTTAAGTGAATATTTAGAATATGTTCAATATATCCAAAGTTAATAATTAGAGAGAGGTGTAAATTTTGTTTAAGAATTTGTATATAATTGGAAAAAATGGAATTTTATTGTATTCCAAAGATTTCGCAGAAGAAAAATTCGATGTAAACTTGCTAATTGGTTTCTTTACATCAGTTGCTAACTTTAGCAGTGAAGCGCTTGGGACCATAGTAAAAACAATAGATTTAGGAGAAAATAATAAATTAATCCTCGTACCCATACCAGATGAAGAAATACTTGGAGCTGTAATCGTGAATACTAATGACAATGATGGATTAGTAAACAGGATAATGAGAAACATATTACAAGAGTTTATCAATGAATATGCTCCAGATTACAAGCCTGAAAGAATTCATCCGGAAGAAATGGAGAAAATAATAAGTTCTAACCTAAGAGGGAAAGTAATACAATCTACAATCAAACGATTGTTATTATCTTGGTTGATCGTGGCACCATTATCTTACCTGCTTGTACTATTAAGCATTAATGCTACTACTTTCATTTATGTTGGTTTAGACCTTGATACGTTATTGACACCAGATCAATTATTTACCAGATTCATGCCTGCTTTAATCTTGTTATCAACGATCAACATCATAATATTATTCTTGCTCCCAAATTTGATCATAGGTTATCTCTTGCTGTACAGAAGAATCTCAATAATTAATTCGTTCATATTCTTAGTCGTGACAATTGCTTTATATCTTTATTCGTTTGAACCAAATTTTGCTTACATTATTATAGGCCAATTGCCATTAACGTTCTTTTTCTCGTTATTTTTCTTATTCATGGGCATGAGATATTCTTCTAAGAGATTTTTGAAAAGATAATTCATCTAATTTTCATTTTTTAATTTTTTAAAATGATTTATTAATGTAAGAGTAAAATAAGAATAGTTATTTTTATATTACAACATCTTCCATTAATATAATTAATGTTTCCATTAATCTTATCGATTTTTAAGCCAAAAGAAAGTTTTTAAATTTAAAATTTTGTACTATGATGTCAAAATTTTTCATATATTTGTACTAAAATTTTTAATTCAAAATTTCGATATATTATTTGTTTAAATCGAAAAAATTAGATGAGAAACTAGCCGTTAATTTAGAGAATATATTGATATTTTCTCCCCATCTACAGAAAAGTAGTAATGGATTTTAAAATAATCCTTGAAAAATAACGGGGGTAAATAGAGGCGCGGAGATCTCAAGAGTTTTCAGCCATTTTCACTTTAGTTTTACATCCATCTGAAATTTTACCATAAATAATAAAATTAAAAACTTTAAATGCATTGGAGGTGTTTAGACTTCACCAATATACTCATAGTAGAAGATGATACGGATCTACAAAAATTATTCAGAATGATCCTTAAAAATTACAATTACACTATAATCGGTATCGCTAACAATGGAAATGAAGCTCTCGAAAAGTTTAAACACCTGAAAAATAAAACTGACATCATTCTCATGGACCACAGAATGCCCGGAAAAAATGGTCTTGAAACCACGGCAGAAATCCTAAAAATAGACCCCAAGGCAAAAATCATTTTTATAAGTGCTGATACCTCTATTAAAGATGCAGCCTACTCTCTTGGTGCTCGTGGTTTTGTCGAAAAACCATTCAGCATCAATAAATTAATTAAAGAAATTAATAAAAATAATTAAATTAGATTTGTTCTCGAAATTTTAAACTAATCTTTCTAAAATGGATGAATGACTAATCTTTACTCAAACATTGAAAAGAGATATGATAAAAATCATACATGTCTATATTAAAGACAGTGAGCTTGTAATTTTTTAATTGAAGAATGTAGTACCCCTCTTAAACTAATTTTTTTAGGTTAATCATTAAAAAATTTATAGATTTAGAATACCATTTCTTTTTATCTAAAAAAACCAAACCGTAGTAATGCTCATTTGATAAAGCTGAAAGTACATCTCTATAGCAAAAAGAATTGTGAATCCTAATAAAAACCAACGATTATTTATTATTTTCCAAATTCCTGGAATTTCCCAAAGAATTCGATTTCCGCTCTTATATTTCCATTTTAAGATCTGATGTATTACAATCCCTCCAATAAATCCATATAAAGGAACAATGAAAAAATCATAACCATCCTTGGAAAATATTAAAGCTATTAATGTTATCGCAGTACTGATTAATACAGATGCCAAAAAATTAAATGAGGGGTTTATAAATCCTTTCATTAGGAAAATAAAACACGAAATAAAGAGAATTACAATCCCAAAATATTGATTCATATAAACTAAAGAAAGATTTGGCTCTTTTGAGATTGTTATGATTAAAAACATCATCTGATTTACAATAATAAATAATATCGAATTAGAACCCCACAAATAAAACCAAAAAGTACCATCTTTAAGAGGAACACGTTCATCTTTTTTACCACCAAGCCACCGAAGTTTTTCAACATCACGAAAAATTAAAAGCAAGAAACCAATTAAAAAACAAAAGTAAATAGAATATTCTTCTATCTTATTTCACCTAAATTTTTAACTTTTATGAGAATATAATACAAAATCATCAATAATAATGCCATTATGGCTGATTATTTTAACATTTAATGACTTTCCGTTAAATTCAAACTTGCAATAATGAAACATGATTGTACTTTTTATCAAAAAA
>Ga0190334_1000417_pt1 | contig 22145 bp, 16 predicted proteins | sample 48720478_MG_FD_161270 | JGI IMG/M metagenome (GOLD analysis project Ga0190334, IMG submission 161270) | Hydrothermal vent sediment bacterial communities from Southern Trench, Guaymas Basin, Mexico - 4872-04-7-8_MG | ecosystem: Environmental > Aquatic > Marine > Hydrothermal vents > Sediment ...
GACCTCATTGAAAGGAACTGAAACGGTTTCCAGCGCAGTACGTCCGGCGTTATTCTTTAAATTTTTATCAGCACCGTTGTCTAGTAAGATCCTAACGATCTCAGGGTGGCAAAAGAAGGCAGCGGTGTGAAGTGCAGTTGACCCATCGTTATTTTTGTAGTTTATATCAGCTCCGGCCTCGATCAACGCCTTGACCGCTTCTGTCTGTCCAAATGCTGCCGCAACAATTAGGGGACTGGATCCTCGTGACGGCTCTTTTACATTATGTCATCGGTCATGCAAAAATGACCCCTCTGGAAGGGGATTTAAATGAAAAACCAAAAGGCACTATACTTACTCCCGATTAAAGAATCGGGAGGAAAAGACATGGTTAAAGCTGAACTTTGGCGGTGAAGGAATGGCCTTAAAAATCTCGACCGAAGCGGAGACATTTTCCTTCGCCTTAACTTAGTAACTCATTCCCTTCACTTGGGGACAAAACCTATTATTTATTGCATTGCCCATTTAGTTAGTTTAAAAAATAGGGTAAATATGTATTGTGTCCCCAGATTTCTCCCCAGATTTCCCCCGCCCGTATTGTGTCCCCAGATTTCCCAGATTTCGTGAGTGAGGGCTTGAACTGATTGTCATTCTGCCTAAGATAAAGAATTAATTGAAGCTTTTGGAAATGTTAGTTACAACTTACCTATAGATTTTTATCAAGGAGGCATTAAAAATGGCAAAGAGGATAAGCTGGACGATAAAAATAAGCGTTGTTTTACTAGGCGCTTCAGCCTTAACCTATTTTGTTCATTACCTAATTTTCCGTGATGTCCACCATATTTTCATTTACATGATAGGCGACTTTGGTTTTCTCTTTCTGGATGTCTTACTGGTCGTTCTCTTAATTGAACGAATGCTCATCCAGCGTGAGAAAAAGATGATGATTAAAAAGTTAAACATGGTCATTGGGGCCTTTTTCAGCGAAGTTGGCTTGGAATTATTAACCTTGTTTTCTGAGTTTGTCGAAGATGCTCCTCATCTGGAAAAGGAATTAGTCATCAAGCCTTCCTGGACACGCAAAGATTTTCTCAAAGCTATCGAAAAAGCAAAGAGATTTTCTTTTCGAGTGAAATTCGAAAGAAAAGATCTTATCCTTTTGAGAGAGTTTTTGTTGAGTAAGAGGGAGTTTCTGCTTCGTTTGTTGGAAAATCCTAATCTTTTTGAACATGAAAGTTTCACTGATCTCCTCTGGGCTGTATTTCATTTAACCGAGGAACTTGATTTTCGAGAAGACAAATTAGCTCAAATCCCTGACTCTGACTATAAACATCTTGGAGGAGATTTGAAGAGAGTCTATTCATTATTAATCCAGCAGTGGCTGCTCTATACAGCTCATCTTCAAGAAAGCTATCCCTTTCTGTTTTCTCTGGCTCAAAGGGTTAATCCCTTAAACCCTCGTGCTTCAGTAATTGTCACGGAATAATTCCTTTACCTGAATGCCTGGTTTTTTCAGTTTAAGGCGAAAAAAAGAAAAAATTGGGAAAGGATAAAACAGGCCTTGATAGCTGACTGTGTTTTTTTATGATTAGTTTTAATGCCATAATATTTCCTTTTTAATTTTAAATATGATCTAACAAATTGAACTCATAAGGAGAAGGCCTCATGCGAAAGATTGAAATTAAAGGCAAAAAGATTCGTTTAAATGAGGAAGGATTTCTAGTTAATCCTGAGGAGTAGGATGAAGATGTTGCTTGCGAACTAGCTTATCATGAAGAAGGCATCGACGAACTAACCGAGGACCATTGGGCTGTTATCAAGTATATCCGCAATTATTATCTTGAAAAAAATCTAGCCCCGATGGTCCGCAAAGTTTGCCAAACAACCGGTTTTCCCCTGCGCTATATCTTTGAGCTTTTCCCTTCTGGACCTGCAAAGGGGGCTTGCAAAGTAGCTGGCTTACCTAAACCTGATGGCTGTGTCTAAAACAAGAGGCGAAAACCTTGCTTGAGTAAACCAATCTTTCTCGAGAAGTGGGTAAACTCTTCTAAGGTAAGTGCTTATCAAAATCATCAAAAAGGATAATTATTTTGACAAAAGATTTAACATTTTCTCAAGCGATCAAAAAGAATCGTTGTTTTCGTCGCTTCGGCCAATAGAAGTGAAAGCCTAAACAGGATGAAGGGTAAATGAATAACTGGTTAAATTATGCTCTTTGCGCCTCATTTATCTGGGCGGTGGCCGGCTTAAGTTATCTCCTCTTTAAAACTTTATCCTATCCCAAGCAAAGATTTTATTCTCTGGCAAAGGGAGAACCAAAGAAGGGGATTCTTTATGCCCTGGGCCCCGGGCTTTTACCCTGGACTAAAGAAGCTTCATTTTCTTATCTTTCTGTTTATCTCCTGGGAGCTAGTTATCATCTTTCTATTTTTACTGGTTTTCTTTTGTTAATTTTAACTCTTACGGGAATAAAGCCCGGAGCTTTTGGCCGAAATTTGATAGCCGGGCTCTTGGGGATTGGTGCTTTAAGTGGTCTAGGATTATTAATCCGGAGAATGGTTAAAACTGAGGTTCGGTGGCTGAGCTCCATCGATGATTTTACCGCCAATCTTCTGGTTGATGCTTTTATCGTTTCCGGATTGTTAAGTTTATTTTATCCTTCTTTTAATACCTCTTTTTTAGTCATCTCCATCCTCTTGTTTGTTTACATTCCCTTAGGAAAAATTCGTCATTGCTGGTTTTTTTTCATCACGCGAGTTTTCTTTGGTCGTTTTTTTGGTCATCGAGGTGTTTTCCCTCGTTCATATTATGAAATTTTGGAAAAACAAAAATTGATGTAATCGAATTAAACGAATCGGGGTGTAAAAAAGTGTCAAGCGCCAGGCAAACAATCGAAAATATAAGTTGGCCACAAGTTGAAAAGGCTTTGAACTACCTCAAAGAGAATCTTGATGAGGAATTGATGAGCAATTTTTCCACTTGTGTTCATTGTGGGTTATGTGCTCGCAGCTGTCATTATTATCTTTCTGAGCAGGAGCCAAGCTCTGTTCCTGGTTATAAATTAGCTTTAGTTAAAAAACTATATGAAGAGTTTTTTTTTAATTCTGAGCATCTCGAGCTAAAGAGACTCAAATCTGTTAAATTTGATGAATTAGTTGAAGTTCTCTTTGGAAGGTGTACTTTGTGTGGGCGTTGTTCTTTGCTCTGCCCGATGGGGCTAAATATTTCCAAAGCTATTCGCATCGGCCGGGGATTCCTGGCCTCGCTCGGGCTTGCCCCTGACGGGCTTTCTTCGACCGTCAGAACTGCCCATGAAAAGGGTAATAATATGGGGATTTCTGGGGAAGATTGGCTGGATACAGTCTCCTGGCTCCAAAGTGAACTTCAGGAGGAGCTTCAAGACAAAAAGGCCACCCTTCCGGTCGATGAAAAAGGGGCCGGGTGCTATATACTATAAATCCCCGAGAAGCAATGTTTTTTCCTTTATCCATCATTGCTGCCGGCAAAATATTTTACGCAGCTCAGGAAAGTTGGACTTTTTCTAGCGAAAATTTTGATGTTACTAATTACGGTCTCTATTCTGGAGAAAATGACTTAGCTGCGCTATTCTCCACCAGATTAATCAAGGCCAAAGAAAAACTTGGCTGTCAAGAAATAATCTTGGCGGAATGTGGACATGGCTACAATTCTAATCGCTGGGAAATTTTCAGTTGGACCCGGCAGGCCCAAGTCCATAAGGTAAGAAGTATAATCGAACTAATTACCGAATACTTAAGCACCAAGAGAATAAAACTTGACCCTTCTCGTAATCGGGAAAAAGTAACTCTTCATGATCCTTGCAATCTAGTCCGTTGGGGTGGACTCATCGAAGAACAGCGGTATATTCTTAGACAATCCACTTTTGATTTCGTGGAAATGAAACCCAATCGGATAAAAAACTATTGTTGTGGGGGAGGTGGAGGCCAGCTAGCTATGACCAGATTTGCTGAGAGACGACTGCGGGTAGGGGAGATTAAAGCAAACCAAATAAAAAAACTGGGGCTAAAGTGGTGGTGACCCCTTGCCATAACTGTATCGACCAATTGATGGAATTAAATAAACATTACCAACTGGGTATCACCATTAAAACGATTACTGAAATCGTAGCCCAAGCGTTAATTTTTTAATCTTTCAAACCACCTAATCGCTTAGATTGTAAAAGAATATATTCACCTGAATAATTCGAAAAAAAACGTTTGTCTTTCATAACTAATTGATATTTAATGGATTAGGATGATAATAAAAAGGCTCCCACCAAAATAAATGTCCTCATTATAGGCTAAAATTTTTAGCTGTTCTTTTGATAAATTTTTTTTGAAATTGAAAATTTATGAATAAATCAGCTTCAATAATAATCAAAAGTCTTAGCCCATAATTAACCCAATCTTTCAGGGTTATTACCTCTTTCTTTTTGTTAGCTCGTATTTTATATCAATTCATTATTAATGAAGATAGCTTTTGCTCGATTTTGTTTCCCGTTAGTCACTTGGAGGAAAGATTCAATTATTTTTTAACTTGAGTGCGAGCAATTTCTTTTATGGCTTTAATAGCTGTTCTTATCTCTTCTTCGGTGTTAAAAGGTCCAAGGCCGAAGCGAACTGCCCCATGGATTTGGGCAGTACCCAATTGTTCATGAGCAAGCGGTGCGCAATGGAGACCAGTTCTACAGGCAATATTATAGTCTACATCCAGGATGGTCCCGGTATTCATTGCATCAATGCCTTCGATGTTAAAGAGAAAGATCCCGATATGATTATTTAAATCGTCCTGGCAGTAAAGTGTTATCCCTTCTTCATCGATAAGCCCATCACGAAGCATTTTAACTAACCTCATCTCATGAGCATGAATGTTATCGAGGCTCTGTTCGAGAACCCATTCCACTCCAGCTTTGAGTCCAGCCACTCCCAAGGTGTTAATGGTCCCGTATTCCAACCGCCAGGGGTATTCCTCAAGATGAGTCCTGACGGCCGAGCGTACTCCTGTGCCACCGGCTCTTGTATGACGAATATGGATTCCTTCGCGAACGTAGAGACCACCGATACCAGTAGGTCCCATTAACGATTTATGACCAGTAAAGGCCACAATGTCGATATTTTGTTTTTCCATGTCGATGGGAATTTTTCCGGCTGATTGGGAGGCGTCAATGGCAAAAGGGATACCTGCCTCCCGACAGTAAGCTCCAATCTCAGCTATTGGTTGAATGGTGCCGATGACATTTGAAGCGTGATTGATGATGACTAATTTAGTGTTCTTCTTAAATCTTTTGGGAAATTCGTCAGGGTCTACAAATCCTTGGCTATCAAAGGGAATGTAATCAACTTCTACGCCCTTATCCCGGTAAAGATGATAGAGCGGCCTCAGAACCGAGTTGTGTTCCAAGGTGGTGGTAATAGCATGGTCACCTTCGTCCAGTATCCCGAAGATGATAAGATTAAGGGCGTCTGTAGAGTTATAAGTGAAACAGAGACGATTAGGGTCTTTTCCGCCGTTAAAGAACTTAGTAAGAAGTTTTCGGGTATCTTCGATCACTTCGCCTGCTTCCATACAAAGGTCAAAACCCGAGCGGCCGGGGTTAACTCCGAAATTTCGATAAAATGAATCCATAAATTGATACACTCTTTCAGGCTTGGGATATGATGTTGATCCATTATCGAGATAGATAATTTTATTCATTGATTGCCTCCTTTCACTAATGAGTAAAGTTCGCTAAACTAAATAAAAAGCATAGTCATAGACAAGTAAGACATTTATTTAACAAGAAAGACATTTTTATTTTTAAGAATAAAAACATTATCCTAAAACGTTGACAAAAATCAAATTAAAATTGACAGAGATTTTAATCATCCCTTAAAATGTATTCTCAAAAAGGAGGCAAAAAGAGGCATTTTGGTCCTGGGGTTTCTTCTTTTAGTAGGGGGGATTAGCTTTCTTAGGTTGCCAAGAAAAGGTCACTTCTTTTGACCTAATCATTAAAAACGCCAAAATAATCAACGGAACAGGCAGTCCCTGGTTTAAAGCGGATTTAGCTATTAAGAAAGATAAAATTGCCGCAATCGGAAGGCTTAGCAATTTTTAAGCGAAAAAAGTTATTGACGCTACTGGCTTAGTGGTGACTCCCGGATTTATCGATGTTCCTACCCACTGCGACCGCAATATCGCTCAAATTCCGACCGCTGATTATTATGTTCTTCAAGGAGTAACAACAGTCATCGGCGGTAATTGTGGGAGGCATCCTTTTCCCCTAGCCGAGCTTTTCGCCAAATTAGAAAAGGAAGGTATTTTGCTTAATTTTGGTTGCCTGGTTGGCCACAATACTATTCGACGGCAGATTATGGGCTATAAGATGGAAGTTCATACGGATGAAGAGCTGACTGAGATGAAAAAATTAATCGAGCAGGAAATGGAAGCTGGAGCTTTAGGTTTTTCAACCGGGCGGGCTTATCTACCTGGAATTTATTCGAAAACCGATGAAATCGTCATCTCCCGAATATGATAACTACCTTAAATCATCCAGGAAAATCAAGGGGGCTTCCTCCGTTCCATCATCAAGGAAGTCGTTGAGCGTTACCTCGACTGCGGTAACTCGCGCCGCGGCTGGGTAGAGATGATAAGAAAAGTCTATGAGGTTGATCTCTGGCACTGGTTATTACCATGAATCAATTATATAAACTGTCTGTTTCGGATTGGATGACCTGGGCGTGGGGGAGTCCTCAAAATCAATGAGAACTGAACCTCCTGGGCGGAGAAAATATTTTAACAATTTTCCTTCACGCTTTTGGCCGAGCTTCCTTGGGCAACAAGTCCGATATTAATTTTACCTAGAGGCATTTCGGCGAATTTGGAAAAAGTGATCCAGTTCTTTAGCTTGCCTTAAGCAAATTTATGTTCAGGTTGGCTCAGCTTTTCAAGCGGCGGCTTTTCCACAAGAAATAGATCACTGGGATGATGACCAGAGTCAACAACACCGAGGTGATTAGTCCGCCGACCATGGGCACGCTAAAGAATGGAATCCTCGATTTCCAGACGGCTGGACTTATCTCTGGCTGGATGCTTGGGCGGGAGGAGATGGATGCTTTATCGTAGCTGACCCTGAAGACCCACACACTGTTTATTTTTCCAGTCAGAACGGAGGAATACGGCGTAAAGACATGAGAACAGGACGATCAATTTCTATTCGACCTCGTTTGCCAGGAGGAAAAAACTCGGAACTTCGTTTCACTTTTGTCGCCCCTTACCTTATTTCTCCTCATAATCATTTAACTCTTTATCTAGGTGGAAACCATGTCTTTCGCAGTTTAAACCGAGGAGATAAATGGCAAGTAATCAGCCCCGATTTATCTCAATCTCGCTTTAAAGATAAAATCTCCACTGCCCTGGGGGCGCTGGCTGAATCGCCGTTAAAACCAGGGTTAATTTACGCTGGAACTGATCGAGGTGCCTTCTGGGTGACTAAAAATGGGGGAGTCACTTGGGAAGAGCATTCTACTGGCCTCCCCAATCGCTATATTCGAAGCATCTGGCCCTCTCGTTTTAAAGAGTCACGAGTGTATGTGGCGGTGACCGGGATTAATGACGATGATTTTAAGGCTTATCTTTATGTTTCTGAAGATGATGGTCAGACTTGGCGCTCAATCGTCAATAATCTTCCCGATGAGGTAGCCTATGTCATTCTTGAAGACCCCACCAATGAAAACATTCTTTATGTGTGGATGTATCGGGGGGTGTACATTTCGTTTGATCGGGGCAAAACCTGGTCATATCTGGGCCAAGGAATGCCCGATGCCTGCATCTCGGATTTAGTTATTCAGGAAAAGGAAATGGACCTGGTGGCAGCTACTCATGGCCGAGGAATTTTCAAGCTAAATTTAAAGCCAATTCAAAAGGCTTTTTCAAAGGTTAAAGATGAGTCCAATTTATCAAAGCTCCTTACCGAAAAATGGCTATTTGATCCGCCTTCAGGGAGATTACCCCAATTTGGTGATACTCATCGTGAACCTCTCTACAAGACATTAGAGAAGGTGCCTTTTACTTTTTGTTGGGACAAAGAGGAAAAAGTTGAGCTAGTGGTGGCTAATGAGAAAGGGGAGGAGTTATGGAAGACTGGAATTCAGGCACAGCCAGGGTTTAATCAACTGCGCTGGGATTTGGTGGTCAAAAAAGTAAAAAGTATGTTGCCCTATTATGTCCATTATGATCGCTTTCTTCCTCCGGGAGAGTACAAGTTAATCTTGAGGGGAGAAGGAGTTAGGCTCGAGCAAGAATGGTCAGTGGAAGTATCTAATTTTTATCCTCGTTATCCAAAAGAAGAATAAAAATAAGACTACTTATAATCTCAGTGTAGTTTAAATAAGCTAATTTAAATAAATTAGTTAATTTAAATTAGTAAACAAAGTTACAGAATCTTTGTTGTTGCGCAAGTTATTAATTACAAAGATTTATAAAGCGGAGAAGTCTGGGCAGAAGTTGAAGAGGAGTAATCCACAAGATCCAATCCAACCGGGGTGCGCTGAGGTGCAGCGGGTTTAATTTTGTTCTCGGTTAATTATTCCTGATAACACCGAATATCAGGTGATAGAGGATAGATGATTAGCTCATCTATATTTAATAATTAGCCTGATTTATTCATAATATTCATAAATTGTAAAAAAAAGAAAAATTGATTCGCAAACAGCCAAAAATCTTAGCCGTGATTTGTCCAATCTTTCATGTCTGTTTTCTTTTTCTTTTCGTTATATCATTACGTTATGAGGGGAAGCAGTTTTTATTAGGAATTATTCAGGTTTGTTATTGTTTTAATTATTAACTAATTGCCTGTTGAAATTGTGCGGGCTGGAAAATGTTTTTTCGGGATTGAAGACCAAGCGATAATCCCCGAGCAACCATAAAGAGAAAAAGAGCTAGCCAGAGGCCATGATTGCCTAAGTTATTAATCGATAAATAATAAGTGGGCAGGAAAACTGCTCCGGTGGCGACTAACATCCAATTTCTCATGGCTTTGGTGGCCGTAGCCCCGATATAAATCCCGTCCCAGAGATAAGCCACCGCTCCGGCCAGGGGCACAAGGATCATCCACCACAAATAGGATTGAGCTGTGCGGATAATTGCCTTCTGGTTGGTAAAAACATAAAGAAAATAATGGCCGGCAAGCCCATATATTAAGGCAAAAAAGGCTCCCCACCCCCATCCCCAGATAAAAAGCCAGGTAACCGATAGCCGCAGCTTGCGGGGTTGGCGGGCACCAAGGAACCGACCGACTAGGCTTTCAGCTGCAAAAGCAAATCCGTCCACTGCATAAGGCATAAGCGATATATACTGGAGAAGGATTTGATTGGCCGCCAGGATGAGAGAGCCCAGAGAAGCCGAGGCGGCGGTAAAAAAGGCAAAAGTAAAGACTAAACAGGTGGTGCGTAAAAAGATGTCGAAGTTAACGGCAAAAAATCTTTTTAGAGCTTGAAGATGGAGTAAGGTAGATAGATTAAGACCTTGGCTGTAGCTTTTATAACGTTTCGTAAACAACCAGTAGGCAAGGGCTAGTCCTAGATACTGAGCGCATACTGTGCCCAGAGCTACACCGTCAGATTTCATCTTTGCCGCATAGACAAACATGACGTTAAAAAAAATGTTGATCATATTAACCGCAATTGTTAGCCACATCGGATAACGAGCGTTTTGCACTCCTAAGATCCAGCCCTGGATGACGAACAAGGCTAGGGTAGCTGGAGCAGCGTAAATGCGGATCAAAAAATAGCTATGAGCCAGATGTTCAACGCTTTTCTCTCCGGGGATAAGTTCAAAACCGATGAAAGCAATAAGTTTTTGGAGCGCGATGAGAAGAATGCCCAATGAAAAAGCAAGTAGAAGGCCACGTCCCAGAATAGCCGAGCATTCTTGTTTATCCTGGCGTCCATAAGCCTGGGCGGTTAAACCAGTGGTCCCCATGCGCAAAAAGCCGAAGCCCCAATAGATAAAATTAAAAATAATACTTCCCAGGGCAACCGCACCGATGTATATCTTTGATTCCAGACGTCCCATTAAAGCCGTATCCACCATGCCCAATAGAGGAATGGAAATGTTGCTGATGATGTTGGGGATGGCTAGACGAAGAATTTCCCGGTTTAGCCAGGAGTGACGGGGCGAGTTTCCAATTGATAAGCTAATCATTCTAAAAATTTTAAAGTCAGAATATTTAGAATACCAGCTTTTTTTTTATTGTTTGGGGTCGCCCATTAGAAGGCGATTGTCAAGAGGATAGAGAAATAATTTTTTACTGGCTCTCAAATGTGAAATGTGAAGACTTGACCCCAATATGATAAAATGCTGGCTGTCATGACCTTCATTAATTTTAAATCTAAATTTATAACCTCCATAGCCCAAGATATCCATTAGGCCCATGAAGCAAAATAATAGAAATAATTACATACTTTTATAGCTTTTAGATGTATTTTATCTTGACAATAGTATTGACCTTCATTAATATAAACAGTTGTTCAATTGCTCAAATTAAAATTTGAGAGAGAATCAACTAAAAATGCAATGGGTTTTCCTAGACGAAATAAAAAAATAAGATGAACAGAAAAGAAGAAAAAGAGCATCTGTGTGAAGTCATCCAGCCTCACCAGGAAACATTAAAGCTGGTCAAGCAAGCCATGTCTTCGGAAAAAAATCTGCTTTCTTTAGCGGAAACTTTCAATGTTCTGGCTGATCCCACTCGGTTGAAAATAATCCAGGCCTTGTCCATCAAAGAATTGTGTGTCTGCGATTTGGCTTATCTCATTGGTGTCTCCATTTCAGCTATTTCCCACCAATTGCGGCTCCTCCGTCATCTTCGCCTGGTTAAATTCAGGAAAGAAGGGAGAATGGTCTACTATTCCTTGGCGGACGGACATATCGAAAATCTCCTTCAACAGGGGTTGGAGCATGTGGAAGAGTAATTGCTTTTTCTGGAAGAAAAATATTCTGACCGCTCTCATCATTTTAAATATAATTTTAACCATTCCTCTTGGTGGTCTTTCTCACTTGGTTATTTGTCTGGGCGAAGACGGACATGTGGCTCTGGAACCGATTCATGACGGCCGAGCCTGCCCCCTGGCCAAATCAAATTTTCTGAAAAGCCTGTCCCTGGGGAATGGTCAGGTAGTTCTTCAAGAAAACGCCCATCATTGTGCTGACTTTTATCTCAACGCCCCCACCGGAATCCACCAGGTACTGAAGACTGAGACTACTCTGAAAAATATTCTCCAGGATTTTTTTTCCCTAGAGGCGCTTTACTGGGCCTCAAACCTGGAACCAACCTGGCCGCCGAGAGCAAGCTATTTGCAGCGTCTCAAAATTCCTCTCCTTCATCAGGCCAATAGTAATTTAATACTGCTCATTTAAAATCCAACTTTCTTTAATCCCTTTCTCGGGATCAAGTCTGATTAAATCATGGTTTATGTTGAGGGCAAAATCATTGAAAAGGAGGCAAGATGGCCAAGAACTTTCAGAATTGGTGGCCGCCCAGAATAAATATCTGGCATCCACATAATTTTATCTTATGGCTACTTATCTTCATTTTTCTTTCAGCCTGTGCTTCCTCCTCCCGGCGACTTTTCCAACCTCTGACACCCCCCTTAGGTTTCGATTATCAAGCGGCTCAAGGAAAACTCACTCCAGCTGAAATAAAGGACCTAACTCTCCGCCGGGCACTCGCCCTGGCTCTGGTCAACAATCCTGAATTACAGGCTTTTTCTTATGTAATACGGGCTCAAGAAGCCAGGGCCTTACAAGCTGGTTTGATAGCTAATCCTGAAATCAGTGTGGAAATGGAGAATATTTATGGTCAGGGGGCCTTCCGCAACTTTGAAGCAGCTGAAACAACTATTCAACTCAGTCAATTGGTGGAATTGGGCCGAAAGCCAGCCAAGCGGAAAGAAGTCGCTCTAATTGAAGGCGACCTTAAAAACTGGGAATATGAAACCAAAAGAGTTGAGGTTCTTTCTCAAGTAACCAAAGCTTTTATCGAGGTTTTAAGCGCCCAGGAAAAACTAAAAATAACTCGTGAATTGCTTAACCTTACCCGACAATTCCGGGAATCGGTGGCCGCCAGGGTTGAGGCTGGGAAAGTTTCTCCGGTGGAGCTAACCCGGGCTGATATCTCGTTGGCTTTTGCCGAAGTTCAAATGTCTCAGGCAACCAAGCTCTTGTCTGCCGCCCGTCAGAAGTTAGCGGCCACCTGGGGAGCTTCAACCCCCAATTTCCATCAGGTGGTGGGTAATCTTTATTCGGTCAAAGAGCCGCCTCCTTTAAAGGGATTAGTCAATTATTTAGAACGACACCCAGAACTGGCTCGCTGGAAAACTGAGCGGGCTCTCCGCCAAGCGCGTTTAGCCCTGGCCAAGGCCGGTGTTATCCCTGATGTGGTTATCAGTGGGGGTGTCCGTTATTTTCGTGAGACTAATAATCGGGCTTATGTCTTTAACCTCTCTTTTCCCCTGCCTCTTTTCAACCGTCAGCAAGGAACTATTATGATCGCCCGCTATTACCTGGAAAAAACCCAGATTGAAGAAAAAGCTATCCGGCTTCAGTTCCAGACAAAGCTCACCGAAACTTACCGTCTTTTGGAAGCCTATCACCACCAGGTCATAACCTTGAGTCAATCCGTGCTTCCGGCCGCTCAAAAAGCTTTTGCCGCTATTAAAGAGGGCTACCAGCAGGGAAAATTCAGTTTTCTCGACGTTCTTGATGCTCAAAGGACACTGGTTGAAGCCCGAATTCAATACCTGGATTCCCTGGGCGCCTATCACCAGACTGTAACTGAAATAGAAAGGTTGATTAATGGTCCTTTAACCGCTTCTCAAGAAATAAAAAAGGAGAAAGCACCATGAGAAGAGACATTAAGTCATTTTTTTCTCCCCGAAATATAAAAAAAGGGCAAATTTTCCTCTGGGGACATCTTATTCTTTGGCTCAGCCTCTTTATTCTAGGGTTTGTCAGCTGTCAGTCTTCGACTTCATCATTACCAGCCACCTCTACCGTTGACGACCATGAACATCATGAAGAAGCAGCCGTAGAGCTTACCCCGCAGGAAATGAAAGAATTTGGGATTGAAACGGCTATGGCCGGTCCCGGTTCAATTCCTCTCGAAGTGTTTCTCCCAGGAGAAATTACTGTCAATCCTAACCGCCTTTCCCATATCGGACCTCTGGTCTCAGGAGTGGCCCGGGAGATTTATAAAATCCTGGGAGGCACCGTCCGCCGGGGTGAAGTCCTGGCTGTTCTGGATAGCCGGGAATTATCCGAGCTCAAATCAGCTTATCTGGTGGCCCGGGAAAGATTGGCCCTGGCTGAAATCACTTACGAGCGGGAAGAAAAACTCTGGAAGAAGAAAATCTCTTCTGAACAGGATTATCTACAAGCCAAGCAGGCTCTGGCGGAGGCCCGGATTGAACTTCAGGCCGCTGAGCAGAAGCTTCATGCGGTGGGGTTCCGCGAAGAGGACCTCAGTCAACTCTCTTTTCATGCCCAAACTCCTCTGGCCCGCTACGAAGTGGTCTCTCCACTGGACGGAGTGATCATCGCCAAACATATCACCCTGGGAGAAGCCGTGAGCGAGAACGAAGAAATATTCACTGTGGCCGACCTAAAAAATATCTGGGTCAACTTAACCGTTTACCAAAAAGACCTGGGAAAGATAAAACAAGGACAGGAAGTGATTGTTTATGATGATAAAACCGGTTTGGCCGATAAAGGTCGGATTGATTGGGTCAGTCCTACCCTGGAAGAACAAATCAGGACGGCCACAGCTCGCGTAGTCTTGGCCAATAAGGAAGGAAAGTGGCGGCCGGGAATGTTTGTCAAAGCCAAAGTCAAAATTGATGAAGTTCAGGCGGATATTGTTGTTCCCCGCTCAGCTGTCATCACCTTTGAAAATAAACCGGTTGTTTTTATTAAAGAGGGTCTTGATTTCCGTCCGGTACCCGTTGAATTAGGACAGGCTAATGAACATCTGGTGGCCATATCAGCCGGACTGAAAAAAGGGCAGGAGTACGTTGTCCGTAATGCCTTTACTTTAAAGGCAGAACTGAGCAAGGCCAAATTTGGTGAACATGTTCACTAATAAATTGATGGGTGAGGGTAGGTTATGCTTAATCGAGTTATAAACTTTTCTCTAAAAAATCGGCTTTTAATTTTCATTCTCGCCTCTTTAATTATCGTAGCCGGCTATTGGACCTATCTTCGTCTACCGATTGATGCCTTTCCTGATGTTTCTCCTTCCCTGGTTCAAGTCTTCACCCTCACCGAAGGTTTGGCCCCGGAAGAAGTGGAGAAGTATGTAACTTTTCCCATAGAGTCCAAGATGGCCGGCTTGCCCCGACTCAAACAAATCCGGTCTATTTCAAACTTTGGCCTCTCAGTGGTCAGCATCTATTTTGAAGATGGAACTGACATTTACTTCGCCCGACAGCTGGTAAATGAAAGACTTCAGGAGGCCCGGGAAGAAATCCCTGAAGGTTTCGGTGAACCTCAGCTGGGACCCATTGCCACCGGACAGGGCCAGATTCTTTATTATTATCTGAAAGACACCACCGGCAGGTACTCACTCACCGACCTAAGAACTATCCAGGATTGGATTATTAAGTTAAAACTCCAGACGGTTCCCGGGGTGACCGAAGTTCTGGGTATCGGGGGGTTCAAAAAACAATTTCAGGTGATTGTCGACCCCACTGCTCTCTTGAGATATGACGTGACTCTCCAGGAGGTTATCGCCCGCATCAAAGCCAATAACCTTAATGTCGGAGCGCAATTTCTGGAACGCCATGGAGAACAATTCATTGTCCGTTCGGTAGGTTTAGCCCAGGATATCCAGGACCTGGAATCAATTATCATCAAAAGCGACCGGGGACGGCCCGTCTATCTTCGGGACCTGGCTAAAGTGAAAATCGGGGGTGAAATTCGGCGTGGTTTGCAGACCAGAAACGGGGAGGAAGAAGTCGTGGCCGGAATGGTCATCAAGCTGATCGGCACTAATTCCTCTACGGTCATCGCCCGAGTAGAAGAGAAGCTGAAAGAAATTGAAAAATCTTTGCCCGAAGGCATTGTCATAGTTCCTTTCTATGAGCAAAAGACTCTGGTGGATGCTTCGGTTAAAACCGTGAGTCAGGCTTTGATTGTTGGCATTATCCTGGTTATCTTTGTCCTTTTCGTTTTTCTGGGTAAATTCCGACCCAGTCTGGTGGTGGCTGGAGCTATTCCTTTCTCAATAATGTTTGCTTTTATTGCCATGGGCTATTTCAAAATGTCGGCCAATCTTATGTCGTTGGGCGGACTGGCCATTGCCATCGGTATGCTGGTCGACGGCACCATCGTCATGGTGGAGAACGTCGACCGCCTGATTCAGGGAGCTTCCCCTGGCGATGAGAAAGAACAAATTATCTACCGGGCCTTTCAGGAAGTCAGCCGACCCATAGTTTTCGCTATTTCCATTATCATTATTGTCTTTCTTCCTCTGTTTACTCTCCAGGGAGTTGAGGGGAAAACTTTTCGACCCCTGGCTTATACCGTGGCCCTGGCCATGTTCGGCTCCTTGTTTTATGCCATCTTTTTGGCTCCCTCTTTCAGCTCAGTGTTTTTGAGATTCCCGCGGGAAGGCAATAACAATCAATCTCCCCGGCCGACACTCTCTAATCGTATAATCCATTTCCTTCATTCTTTCTACCAGCCTATTATCCGCTTTTTCATCCAGCGCCGCTATCTGGCCGCGATTATCTCCTTAGGACTTTTCCTCCTTGGTTTGGCTATTTACCCCCACCTCGGTTCAGAATTTACTCCCCGCCTGCGGGAAGGTGACATTATTGTTAATCTCACTTTTGCTCCGTCCACTTCACTCACCGAAACCAAACGCAACATTATGATTATTGAAAAGAGACTCCTGGAAATACCCGAAGTGGCGGAAGTGGTTAGCCGCATCGGTCGGGGAGAAGTTGGAGCCCATTCCGCTCCGGTTAATGTCAGTCATATGAATGTTATCCTCAAGCCAAAATCTCAATGGGTCAAGGCCAAAAACCAAGACGATATTGAAGCGGCAATTCGGGAAAAATTAGCCGGTTTACCCGGTGTCCTGACCAATGTCACCCAGCCCATCCAGCTTTCCGTCGACGAACTTATCGCCGGGGTCAAAGCTCAACTGGCGGGCAAACTTTTCGGCGATGACTTGGATATTCTCCGGGAAAAAGCTGAAGAAGTAGCTGATATTATCCGCCAAATTCAAGGTGCTGCTGATGTCCAGGTGGAACAAATCTCCGGGGCTCCTCAATTATTGATTCAACCCGATCGGGAAGCTTTAGCCCGCTACGGCATTAATCTGGCGTATGTGCAGGAGGTCATCAGAGCGGCCATCGGCGGCACCAAAGCCGGTCAGGTCTTTGAGGGCATCAGGCGTTTTGACATCTATGTTCGTTATCAGGAAGACGCCAGGAAAACTCCTGAAGCAATTAAAGAAATAATCATCGAAGCACCCAATGGCCAGAAAATTCCCCTGGCAGAATTAGCCCGGGTGAGGGAAGTAGTCGGGCCCCGGCAGATACGCCGTGAAGATTTCCAGAGATTCATCTCCATCCAGTGTAATGTAGTCGACCGGGATATCGGCAGCTTTGTTAAAGAATCTCAACAGAAGATTGATGCGCAAGTCAAACTGCCTCCCGGTTATTTTATAACCTGGGGTGGTCAGTTTGAATTGCAGCAGCAAGCCAACCGTCGTTTTGCCGTAGTAATTCCGGTGACCCTGGGAGTAATTTTCCTGCTCCTTTTCATGAGTTTCGGCTCTTTTCGCAATTCTTTCCTGATTCTGCTCAATATTCCTCTGGCCCTCGTGGGTGGAGTGGTGGCTCTCTGGATTACAGGTCAAAACCTCTCTGTGCCGGCCTCAGTCGGCTTTATCGCCCTTCTCGGTATTGCGCTGGAGAACGGGATGGTTCTGGTGACTTATCTTAACCAGCTGGTCCGGGATGGACTTTCTATTGATGAAGCCTCACTTAAAGCTGCCTTACTGCGGATGAGACCGGTTCTGATGACGGCCGTCACCACTGCTTTGGGCTTGATTCCCCTGGCTCTCTCCACCGGCACCGGTAGCGAAGTCCAACGACCCCTAGCGATTGTGGTTATTGGAGGCTTAATAACCTCCACCTGGTTAACCTTATTGGTTATACCTTCAATTTATAAATGGTTCAGTCTAAAGGTGGAATACGAAAATGGTCGACCCCTTGAGAAATAAAAATAGAAAAAATCAATCTTCAGGAGGTTTCATGAATTAATCTCAATTTAAAATCAAATTTCAGGAGGAAAAAATGAAAGAAATTAAGGCTTATATAAAACCCCATAAACTTCCCGCAGTCTCACAGGCTTTACATAAAATCAATGGCCTCTCTGGGATGAGTGTCACGAGGGTCTACGGCTTCGGTCGGAGCCGGGCCAAGGGAAATCGGGAAAAAGTATTTTTAGATACGGTTGAATATAATCCCCATATAAAAATAGAAATTGTTTGCGCTGAAGAATTGGTCGAGCCTGTGATTCAAGCCATTTTCACCAGTGCCCATACCGGAACCAGAGGCGATGGAAAAATCTATGTCTCCTCAGTCGAAGAAGCCATCAGAATCAGCACCGGGGAGAGAGGCGAAGCAGCTGTTTAATAACGATAATTGAAAAGTCAAGTTAAGCTGTTGAAAAATGGACTGGATCACCGTTAGAAAAAATTATTAAAAAATGAATTGATCACAATATATATTAATATAAAAGAGATGAATGGCCATAATGAGTACCTGAGATTTACTCAACTATCTCTAGACAGGCATTATGGTCAGGCACCATAAAAGAGGTGAGTGATGAACAAGAGAAATAAAAAAAACAAGAAAAACCCTATATTTGAAGGGTCTGAGCGCCAATCACTACTTCTGGAGAAAAAGGCTGAAAGTTTTAAACTAGACGGACTTGATTGCCCTGACTGCGCCTTAAAAATAGAAAAGGCTGTCCGTCAACTGCCGGGGGTGAGTCAAGCCCAGGTGGATTTTCTCCAGACGACACTGAAACTTGAAGTGGATGAGGCTCAATTTAACCCAGTTGCTCTAGAAAAAACAATCAAAAAATTAGGTTATTCTCTGGCGAAAGCTCCGGCTGCTTCATCCACTAGCTTGCGTCTTATTGTTGAGGGGCTGGATTGTGCCGAAGAAATAAATTTAATCAAAAAAGCCTTGGCTCACCAGCCTGGGATAAAAGAACTCAAATTTTTTCTCGTCACCCGGGAAGTTGAAGTCTATTTTGACCCGGAAAAAATTCAAGAAAAAGAGATTATCGCCCGGATCAATAAGCTGGGGCTCAAAGCCGAGCCGGTCCAGGAGAGGGAAGATGGGGGTCGGAAAAAAGCCGAAGATATCGGCAATCGCAACCGCCGCTTACTGGTGTTGACGGCCATTGCCGGGGCACTGACTCTTCTCGGAATATTTCTTTCCTGGTTGGGTATAAAAGAAGAGATCAGCCTGGCAATTTATCTCCTGGCTATTCTCACTGGAGGAACCCACATTGCCCGGAAGGGTTTAGCCGCGGCTCGTCATCTCAGCCTGGATATGAACTTTCTGATGACTATCGCCGTCATTGGCGCTGCTTTCATCGGAGAATGGGTCGAAGCCGCAGTGGTTGTCTTTCTTTTTTCTCTGGCCCAACTGCTGGAAAATTATTCTCTGGACAGGGCCAGGCGGGCCATCCGCTCTTTGATGGACTTGGCCCCTAAAAAAGCCCTGGTCCGGCGGAATGGTCAAGAAATCGAAGTTGACGTGGCCACCATCCAACTTGGCGAGCAGGTGATTGTCCGCCCCGGAGAGAAAATACCGCTGGACGGGGTGGTCCGCAACGGCCGGTCCGAAGTCAATCAAGCGCCCATCACGGGTGAATCCATGCCGGTACTTAAGCAGCCGGGGGATAAAGTTTTTGCCGGTTCAATTAATCAGAGGGGCTCTCTGGAAATTCAAGTTACTCATCTCTCCGGCGACACCACCTTAGACCGGATTATTCACCTTGTCGAAGAGGCGCAATCACAAAAAGCTCCATCTCAAAGCTTTGTCGAAAAATTCGCCCGCTGGTATACCCCTCTTGTGGTTCTGAGTGCTGTTTTAGTGGCGGTGATTCCGGTGGCTGTCCTGGGCTATTCTTTTGATGAGTGGCTTTATCGGGCTCTGGTTTTACTGGTCATTGCCTGCCCTTGTGCTCTGGTCATTTCCACTCCGGTAACCATTGTCGCCGGTCTCACCAAGTCAGCTAATCTAGGAATTCTGATAAAAGGGGGAGTTCACCTGGAAAACTCAGGTAAGTGGCAAACAATTGTCTTTGACAAAACAGGCACCCTGACCAAAGGCAAACCCGAAGTAATTGATATTGTTCCCCTGGAGAACATGAGCCAAGAAGAAATACTTCGTTTGGCCGCCACCGTGGAAAGTCGCTCGGAACATCATTTAGCCCGGGCTATTATAGAAAAAGCCGAGGAATGGCGATTAGCCGTGGAGGAACCAACTGATTTCCAATCTTTAACCGGCCGGGGAGCTCAAGCCCGAATAAATGGTCATCTCTATTTCATTGGTAATCATCGCCTTTTCGAAGAAAAAAAACTCTGTACGCCCGAATTAGATAAATTGATGGATAAACTGGAATCCGCCAATTACTCCCTGGTTATTATCGGAGACGAGACCAAAGCTCTGGGAGTGATTATTATTGCTGATGCCCTGCGGCCGGAAGCCTCTCGTTCTTTGCGGGAGTTAAGAGCCCTGGGGGTGAAAAAATTAATGATGCTCACCGGGGATAACCGGAAAACAGCCGAAGTCTTGGCCCGTCAGCTGGAAATGGATGATTTTGCGGCTGAGCTTCTGCCCGAGGATAAAATCGAAGCTATCCGCAGTCTTATCGCTCAAGGAGAGAAAGTGGCTATGGTCGGCGACGGAGTCAATGATGCTCCAGCCTTAGCTATGGCCACCACCGGCATCGCCATGGGGACAGCCGGGACGGATGCCGCTCTCGAAACAGCCGACATAGCTTTGATGAAGGACAACCTTCTCGGCTTACCCTTAGTGGTTCAACTGGGTAAGAAAACCTTAAAAATCATCAAACAAAACATAACCCTGGCTTTGCTCATCAAATTCATCTTTTTTGCTTTAACCATTCCCGGCCTGGCTACTTTATGGATGGCCGTCTTTGCTGACATGGGAGCTTCCTTTATCGTTATCTTCAACGGGCTTCGCCTTCTCCGTTTCAAAAGAAATTTTAATTAAAGAAATTTTCAAGACTTCACTAAGATTAATTTAAGTCTTAACCAAACCGCACCAAACCGCCTTGTATTCTATTCAGAGAAGATTAATTTTAATTGAACTTCAGGCGACCAAAGGATACTTGGAAAGATGAAGCTTATAGCCTCTTAGTCAGTGTCAGCTTCTTGCTTGAGCCAGCCGCCTAAACTGATGAAACTAACCTGGTTTTTGAACTGGGAAACGTCGCTGCTTTCCACAAATAAACTGACATAACGGATAATATCCATGGTTGAGTTCAGCTCATTTCGATTCAAATTGAGAAAAGCACCTCATTGCCTGAACAATGAGGGTCAAACCAGATTTAGGCCATATCCCCAGAGTTCACTGGAATAGGTCAGTTTGTCATTCTGCAGATTGCGCCAGCGGCCAGAGAGAGAACCGGTCAAACCCTGTTTTAAAACAGCTCTTAAATTTAAAGGCGTCACTTTTCAGCGGAGTTAATCTGGTAAAAGCAAAATCATTAGCTCCCCGGGCTCCCCGGTCATAGGCAGCGAAGAAAGAGAAGGACTTAGACAGCTGGTATTTTATTGAACTGTAATAGGAATTAAGGTGATAAGGAAAAGTTTCTTGAGTGGCCCCGCGGCCCATTTCCAGGGAATAATTGGTTCGAGCTAAGCCGGCTCTAATTTTCAGTTGGGGAGTTAGATAGTAACCTGCCTGGAGATAATAGCGCTTCTGAGCTAATTTCAAGAAAGGCTGATGTGATTCTTCGAGAGAAACAGTTTTCTGGTAATAAGAATGGAAAAACGAAATATTAAGAGAATCTTCATTATCCAGTCGGTAATGGTAATATTTAAAACCACTGATGAGATAAAGGCGGGGCAGGAGGTCTAACTGGAGGGCGGCTTCTCCTTTCGTCTAGCGGCGGTCAAAACGTCCGGTGTTCAAAAGAGTAGCTTGGCTGATAAAGTCGTAAAGCGGCCGGATGAATTGCCCGTTTATTTCTTCCTCAGCCTGAGAATCGCCTTCGGTCCGAGTGATCGAATATTTGGCTTTAAAAGGCGCCCAATTTAAGGGCTTGATAAAAAGGAATTGTTTCATTCCTTTGGTTTTAGCCTCAATTAAAATCCGGCGACTCTGGCCGGTCAGATATATGGATGGCTCTCCCCAGGGCAGTCCCTTTGTTTCCAGATTATCGGGTTCCGAACTGGTAGTCTGTTCCAGGTCAAAAGATTGAGACAATCCGGTGAGTTCATAGGCAAACCAGTTGCCGAAAGAAATATTTGCCGATAATTGAAAAAGGTCACTGGTTTGATTTAGTGGTTCGTTGAAAGAAAACTGATTAGAAGATAAAGAGTAATTAAACTATCTCCTTCAACTTTGGTTCTCTGCCAGAGGACGGTCAGCTTCAACCAGGAGAAGGGAGTAACCATTCCGATCAGGTCACATGTCTTCTTCCTGCGGCTGTTCCAGGTATGAAAACTGCCAAAAAGATTTTCCCTCCAAAAAGCGTTTTTAGATCATCGTCCTGATAAAAATATCTAAGAGTTAGGAGTTGTCCCTAAGTGGCGGGAATTCATAAATTCAGGGTCGGACTTCAGTAACTCCATTAGTACCATGAACCTGGGGCCAAAAATCGCCTTATAGGGGTTATTTTGGGGGGCAGAATGAGATTAAGTTGTTGATAAAACTATAGTTGCTGAGGTCCGACCCCAGGTGTGAAACAGCAGGTTTGAAAGAAGAGTTTTTCCTGTTTGGGCCAGTTTTTGGGTATGGCTTTTGCTCAGCTGACTTATCGAGAGAGTCTTCGAGAAATCGAGGTGTGTCTCAGGTCAAGGCAAAATGAACTGTTCCATATGGGGGTTC
>Ga0190334_1000419_pt1 | contig 22121 bp, 17 predicted proteins | sample 48720478_MG_FD_161270 | JGI IMG/M metagenome (GOLD analysis project Ga0190334, IMG submission 161270) | Hydrothermal vent sediment bacterial communities from Southern Trench, Guaymas Basin, Mexico - 4872-04-7-8_MG | ecosystem: Environmental > Aquatic > Marine > Hydrothermal vents > Sediment ...
AATCGAACGAGACGAACAACACCCGGGCGATAACCGTGTACGCCGCCTCCCCTCCGCCTCCGGTCGCCGATGCCGGCGGCCCCTACAGCGGGACGGCGGGTGTGCCGATGGCGTTCGACGGATCCGACTCGACCGGGGCGATCACGACCTACATCTGGTCGTTCGGCGACGGTTCAAGTGCACAAGGGATCTCGCCGACGCATACCTACGCGAACCCGGGTACCTACACCGTGACCCTGACCGTCTACGGGACAGGCGGGCAGTCGACCGATTCGACCCAGGCGGCCGTTTCAGCGGCCGAGCCGGCGCTATCCGCCCAGCTCTACCTTCCCAAGGCGAGCTACGAGGTCGACGAGGCGATCACGATCACCTACATCACAAACCGGACGGCGTACGTCTACCTGTGCGAGGCCAGCCCGGACGGTCGGGTCGTCCTCCTCTACCCGAACATGTTCGAGCAAAGTAACCCGGTATCGGCCGGGACGCACACGGTCCCCGGAGGCGGCTATACCCTCAGGGTGAGCGAGCCGACCGGGACGGAGTCGCTCTACCTGTTCGCAGCGACGAGCCCGCTTCCGAACTTCCCGACTTCGTTCGGTTACGGCTTCCCCGTCCTCAGCTACGATCCCGGGGCGTTCCGCAGCTGGGTGATCGCGACGATGCAGTCGCAGGTCCCGGCCGGTGATTGGGCGTTCGACACCCTGTCGTTCACCATCACCGCGCCGGCGCCGACGACCGGGGCCCTCCGCGTCACATCGTCGCCGTCAGGGGCGGCGGTCACGCTCGACGGCGCTCCGTTCGGGACGACCCCGGTCGAACACGGCGGGATCGCGCCCGGAACGCACACCGTCCACCTGACGAAAGCCGGGTATTCGGATGAGACGCGGCAGGTGACGATCACCGCCGGGATGACGACGAGCCTGAACGTCCCCCTGACGGCGATCCCGAGCAACCAACCGCCGCACGCGGAGTTCAGCTTCTCGCCCGCATCCCCGACCGTCGGTGACGCCGTCACCTTCGACGCCTCCGGTTCGAGCGACAGCGATGGGAGCATCATTTCCTACGCCTGGGACTTCGGCGACGGATCGACTGCCTCGGGAGCGACGACATCACACACGTTCGTGTCTTCAGGCACCTACGCAGTCCGGTTGACAGTCACTGATGACGACGGAGACAGTGCCAGCGCGGATACGAGCCTGTCGGTAACCAATCCAGGTGGACCGGCCCCGTCGTTCCCTCCGATCGACGTCGGGCCTGGAATCTACGTCTGGGGTACCGACGCCTGGCACATCACTGTAAAGGGGGATCCCGCCTGGACGACGCATCACGCCTTCGAAGTCGGATTCAGCTCGGACCAGCCGTTGACAAGCTGGACTCAATCTGTCGGCGGTGGGGCTTCGCCTGTCACTGGCCTTCCCTCCAAATCACAACGCTACTCCGGGAACCTGACCGGCGCAGTTACAAACGGCACGGTCGACATTGCGTTCTCCGCCCCGAACTCGGAGACGCTGAGCATGAGGTTGAAGTTCGATTTCGACGGGGACGGAAGGCTAGACCAGGATGCGGATTTCGTCTTCCTGGTTGTGGATAACAGGGCTGTACATCCTCCCCTTGTCCCGCTGTTAATAGGACTGCCGCGGGATTCCTCCTCACCGCCACTGACGCCGAGCATGAACTACCGTCTCGGTAAGCTCGATGTGCGCGCGGACCCACCGATCGTACGGTGGCTCTTCAACGTTCGTGACTACCTGTAAGGTCGAGCATGATGGGTGCCCTGGCCCATTCCGCATTGTCTGTCGGGAGGGCCAGGGTCACACAGTGATCCTGACACCGTGGCGTGTGCACCGCATCGAGCAAGGCGCGCGGTGGTCAGCCGACTCATCCCGGTTGATTGAACCGTACAGTTCGTGCAAGAATGGCTCATGAAGCCGTCTGGCGAAGTACCTGCAGGAGAAAGAGGAGATGGGATGTCGTGACTTGTAGAACGGCTAAACATGCGCTCGTCGTCTTTCTGTCTTCCATCGTGCTGGTCGGCGCCGGCGTCGGTCAGACGGCCCCCCCATGGGCCTGGGGACCGCTCCTCGGCGCAGTGGGGGAGGATTCCATCGCCGTTTGCTGGGAGACCTCGAGGCCGGTGAGCATCGACCTTCACTACGGCCTCGCCGAGGTGTACGACGCAGCGAAGACCTGGCAGGAGACCCTCACGTTCGACAAGCACGAGGGGCACGGTGAGGTCTGGCTCCGCGACCTAGTCCCGGGGGAGGTCTACCGGTATCAGCTCGTCGCATTCGAGGGGGACGCCGTCTACCCGAGCCGGATCGGAACGTTCCGCACATCGAGCGTGAAGCTCCGTTCGTTCTCGTTCGCCGTCTACGGGGAGACACGCTCGTTCCCCGATCGGCACAAGCTCGTCGCTAACACGATCGCGAAGGACGAACCGGAGGGGGCGTTCGTCGTCCACGTCGGCGGGATCGTCGAATCACCAACCCCCGAGCGGATGGCGAACTTCTTCTGGGCGATCGACGAACTCGGTCGGTCCCACCCGTATATCCCGGTGGTCGACGATCGAACCGCCGCCGCCGGCATCTATTACGAGGCGTTCGCCCTTCCGAGCGGAGGGGGAGAGGCGGACGAGGAGTGGTGGTCATTCGACTACGGGAATGCCCACCTGATCGGGCTCAACCCGTCGGTAGCGGAAGGGGGTGACGAAAGGGCCGATGAGCAACTCGCTTGGCTCCGGCAGGATCTCGCCGAAGCGGCCGGGAAGCTGATCGTGGTCTTCCTCTCCTCGCCGCTTCGCAGCTCTCTCTACCCATCGGGGGAGGACGAGACGCTCTGCTCGCTCTTCGAGCCGCTTTTCGTCTTATCCGGAGTGAGGACAGTGATAAGCGGCGGGATCAGCGGCTACGAGCACATCTACTCGAATGGGATCCACTTCGTCACTACCGGTGGGGGCGGAGCACCGCCGTCCGGCGCGCTCGGCCCGACACCACCGGGGGAGGTGTTCCGCCGAAGCGGTCTCCTTCATTACCTCAGGGTCACGATCGCTGATCGGGCGATGAAGGTCGAAGCGATACCGGTCGGCTCCGTCGCGGACGATCGGATACAACTCGCCCCGACGGGAAAAGCGATCGATGCGTTCGTGGTAAGCTCCTCGGATTGAGGGGGGAAGAACTGGTCGGGACGCCCGGATTTGAACCGGGGACCTCTTGCGCCCCATGCAAGCACGCTACCAGGCTGCGCCACGTCCCGGACCTCACCATGGTAACAACGCCCGGCCGCCAAGACAACCGCCGCTGTCGGGCGTGCTCAGTTAGAGTAGTTCCTCCATGTTCTCGGCCATCAAATTCCGCGGGTGGCCGTCGAACCGGATGTACCCCTCGCGATCGATCAGGAAGGTGTGCGGTATCCCGACCACCCCGTACAGACCCTTCACCGCCCTTGCCTCGGGGAGCGAACCCCAGAGGACCTCACCGCTCGGATATCCGTTCTCCTTCATCCAGCGGCGGATCTCCTCGACGGAGCTGTCGAGGCTGACGACGAGGAGGACGACCCCGCGATCGGCGTAGCGTTCGTGGAGGGCGTGCACCGCCGGGAAGGTCTCCTTGCACGGTCGGCACCAACTCGCCCAGAAATCGAGGATGACGACGCTCCCCCGGAAGGAAGAGAGGACCACGACATCACCGTTCAGATTGAGAAGCGAGAAGTCAGGTGCAGGCTCAAGCGGTCTCTCACCCTGAAACAGAACGAGGATGAGGATCGCTACAACGCCGATCGCAGCCAGGATACCAGCGTTCTTCATCAGACCCCCTCACAGGATGATGGGAGGAGTCTATCCAGGCTCGGAGGATGGAACAACGGAGACCTGCTACTTCGTCTGCGTCTTATCGAGGAGGTGATCCGCTAGATCGGAGAGCCCACTCGGCAATGGCAATTCCTGCCTCAGATAGGTCTCGACCGCCCGGTTCAGTTCCTCTTCGATCGTGCGATCGTTGACCGCGGCGAGGAGGGCGAGGCCTTCGAGCATCACCGCATCCAGGACATTCTCATCGCGCTGGGATTCCATCGATCCCTCCCCACGGTCGGTCGATGACCGACAGACTCATAGCGCAAACACCCCCCTTAGTCAAGCCCCCCTTGTCCCTGCACCGCTTCCGGTTCAATGGCGGGTATTTACAATCCAGAACCGTCTTTTCTCCCAGCGAACCCCTTTTCCCCATCTCGGCCGACCTCCGTTGCAAAGGGGTTTCCAACCGGATGGATGGAACTTCGTCACCCGGGCAATAGTCTCAAGAAACGATATCCCACAGGTATGATCCTTGAAAAGGACATTTGGAGGATAAGGAAACCACAATCGGCTACCAGTATAATCGGGGGCGGAGGTTACGGCGCAAAGGAGGCTGTTCGATGGGTACCCCGCTCGCTGATTTCGCCCGTTCCGTCGCCGCCGCTTATCGGGATCTCCCCGGCTTCACCGCTACGGAGACGATCCGCGGAAGCGGGTTCGAGGTGAAAGCCCGGGTCAGGTTCGCAAGGCCGGAGCGGCTTGCGGTCGATTACTCGACCTATGAAGACCCGATCGCCGGGCTCGACGAAGCTCTGACAGCAGCCCGCGAATTCACCGGAGAAGAGCTGATCGGAATGACCATCGTTTACGACGGTCGGCTGACGTGGATACACGATCCGAAGGCGAACGTGGCGATAAGGAAGCCGTGGAGGTCGGTGTTTGAACCCCTCCCTGGAATCGATGCGGTCGGAGAGATCGGGTTCCTCGAGTGGCTGACCCGCGGCTTCCTCCTCCGCGACGCCGGGGAAGGGGAGGTTGGCGGTAGGAAGGCGCGCCTGGTCGGCCTGAAGCCGAAGCGACCGTACCGATCCCAGCTACTTACGAGCGTCTCATTCCCGATCAGGAGGGCGACGGTGGCGTTCGACCAAGAGACCCTCTTTCCTTTAAGGATCGCCTTCTCCCCCGGCCACGGCTCCGCCCTCTTCCCCCTGATCGGCCCGAACGGGGAGATAACGATCGAGTACACCGACGTCCGGCTGGGAGCCCCGGACCCGGAGACGTTCAGGTTCTCGCCGACGGAGGAGACGCGCGTCTTCCTGGAGGAACCGCTCGACCGGGAGGATCCGACCGGCCGCCTCCCGTTCCCCCTATCGATCGAGCCGCTATCGGAGGCCGGTTTCCGCCTGATCGAAGGGGGGACGGCGGCCGTCGACGAGAAGAACGGGAAGGGGTACTGCACCCTCCCCTTCGCCAAGGATGGAAGCGAAGGGTCGTCCCTCGTCACCCTCCGGGCCGGGAATTATCTATCGCGGAACATGAGCAGGAGGAAGTCCCTCGCCGCCGAGAAGGGAAAGCGGATCGAACTCGCCGAAAACGAGGGCTGGCTCCTCGATCGGCGTTCCCTCTTGGGGCTCGATCTGCCCGGAGAGAAGGATCACCCGCTCTGCGAGATCTCCTGGGGGAGGGACGGCCTGTTCCTGTTTCTGATCGGTGATGGGGTAGGGGAGGAGGAGCTGATATCGCTCGCCGAATCGCTCGATCGGGCCGGCTCGAACCCTTGACATCGGGCGGTCGTCGTAAGACCCTAGGGAAGAGATGATGACCGATCCCCGTCGCGAGATCGAGCGGCTCCGCGCCGAGATCGAGCGGCACAACTACCTCTACCATGTCCTCGACCGGCCCGAGATCTCGGACGCCGAGTACGACCGGCTCTTCCGCCGATTGATCGAGCTGGAGGAGGAGCACCCCGAGCTCGTCACCCCGGACTCTCCGACGCAGCGGGTCGGTGCGCCGCCGGCGGAAGGGTTCGCCCCCGTCCCCCACGCCATCCCGATGCTTAGCCTGGCGAACGCGTTCGACGAGGATGAGCTGCGCGATTTCGACCGGCGTGTCCGCGAACTCCTCGGGGTAGATTCCGTCCGCTACGTCGCTGAACCGAAGCTCGACGGCCTCTCGGTAGAGCTCGTCTATCGGGACGGGAGGTTCGTCCGCGGCTCGACCCGGGGCGACGGCCGGGTCGGGGAGGACGTGACGTCGAACCTGAGGACGATCAGGAGCATCCCCCTCCGCCTCCGTCCGGCGGATGGGACCGTCCCGGCCCTCCTCGAGGTGAGGGGGGAGGTCTACATCGAGAAGGCCGACTTCGCATCCCTGAACGAGGAGCGGAGGCGGGAGGGGCTCGCCCCGTTCGCCAACCCGCGGAACCTCGCCGCCGGCTCCCTCCGCCAGCTCGACCCGAAGATCACGGCACAGCGGCCGCTCAAAGCCTTCTTCTACGACATCGGGAGGGCGGAGGGGATCGCGATAACCACCCAGACCGCGCTCCTCTCGACCCTTCCGAGGCTCGGGCTCCGCGCGAACCCCCTCTACCGGGTCTGCGATGGGATCGAGGGGGCGATCTCCTTCTATCGCGAGCTGGAGGAGGGGCGCGATGCCCTCCCGTATGAGGCCGACGGGGTCGTCGTCAAGGTCGACGACTTCGCCGCCCGCCGGATCGCCGGCGAGGTCAGCCGGAGCCCGCGTTGGGCGATAGCCGCCAAGTTCCCGGCCGAGGAGGGGATAAGCAGGCTGGTCGACATCGAGGTCAGCGTCGGTCGGACAGGAGTCCTGACCCCGGTGGCGATCCTCGAGCCGGTCCGCGTCCGCGGGGTGGAGATCACGAGCGCCACCCTGCACAACGCCGACGAGATCGAGCGTAAGGACATCCGGATCGGGGACTACGTCGTCGTCCAGCGAGCCGGGGACGTCATCCCTCAGGTCGTCCGGCCGCTCCCGGAGCGGAGGACCGGGAAGGAACGCGCGTTCGTCATGCCGAACGCCTGCCCGGTCTGCGGCTCGGAGATCGTCAGGCTCGAGGGGGAGGTGGCGCACCGCTGCCTGAACACCGCCTGTCCGGCGCGGATCAAGCAGTCGCTCCTCCATTTCGCCTCGAAGGAGGGGCTCGACATCGACGGGTTGGGGGAGAAGGCGGTCGACCGGCTCGTCGAGCGGGGGCTCGTATCCCGGCTCGGCGACCTGTTCCGGCTCGATCGGGAGACGATCGCCTCCCTCGAGCGGTTCGGCCCGAAATCGGCCGAAAACCTCGCATCCGCGCTCGAAAGGGCGAAGAGGACGACCTTGAGCCGCTTTCTGTTCGCCCTCGGGATACCCGGGGTCGGATCCCATATCGCCGAGGTCCTAGCGAGGAGGTTCGGGACGATCGATCGGGTGACGAGTGCGACCGAGGAGAACCTGATCGCCATCCCCGAGATCGGGCCGGAGACCGCCGCGGCGATCGTCCGGTTCTTCGCCAACGCGGAGAACAAGAGGACAATCGGAGATCTCCTATCGGTCGGGCTCGAAATCGGATCCGACCTGTCCGCCGGCGGGGGAGGGCCGCTTGCCGGGAGGCGGTTCGTCCTCACCGGGACGCTCGCTTCGATGAGCAGGGACGAGGCGATAGCGCGGATAAATGAGGCCGGCGGCCGGGTCACAGGCTCGGTCAGCCGGAAGACCGACTTCGTCGTCGTCGGAAGGGACCCAGGGGCCAAGGCACAGAGGGCGATCGAGCTCGGTGTGACGACCCTCACCGAGGAGGAGTTCCTCCGCCTCCTCGCCGGAGATGGCTGAGAAGAAGACCGTCCTCGACCTGTCGTTCGCTGAGCTCGCCGCTCGGATCGAGGGTCTCGGCCTTCCCCCCTATCGGGCACAGCAGATCTGGCACGCCGTCTACCGGGAGCTGGCAGCCGACTACGGCGGGATCACCACCCTCCCCAACGACCTCCGCCGTCGCCTTACCGGGCTCCTCCCGTTCCCAGAAGCGGGGACGATCGGCGCGGTCGAAACCGACGGAGGAGAGACGGTGAAACGGCTGATCCGCCTCGGAGACGGGGAGACGATCGAGGCGGTGGAGATGATCTATCCCGATCGGGGGACGATCTGCGTCTCGTCCCAGGTCGGCTGCCCGATCGGCTGCCCGTTCTGCGCCACGGGGAAGGACGGATTCATCCGGGACCTATCGGCCGGTGAGATCGTCGCCCAGGTCCTGATCGGAACCCGGAACCTGAAGGAGAGGGGAAGGCGGCTGACGAACGTCGTCTACATGGGGATGGGGGAGCCGTTCCTCAACTACGAGGCGACGATGAAATCGATCCGGATCCTGAACGACCGGGATGGATTCGGCCTCGGCGCGCGCGGATTCACCGTCTCCACATCCGGGATCGTACCGGGGATCGAGCGGTTCGCAGACGAGGGGATCCAGGCGAACCTCGCCGTCTCCCTCCACGCCGGGAACGACCGGCTCCGCGACCGGCTCGTCCCGATCAACCGGAGCTACCCGCTCGCCGAGCTGCTCCGTGCCTCCCGGGACTACGTCGATAAGACGCACCGGAGGATCACCTTCGAGATCGCGCTGATCGATCGGCTGAACGATTCGATCGATGACGCGAAGGAGGTCGCTTCCATGTTGCGCGGGCTCCTCTGCCACGTCAATCTGATCCCGCTCAACCCGGTGACGGGCACGGAGTTCACGCGGAGCCGCAACGAACGGATAAGGAGGTTCGAAGAGGTCCTCGCTCGTGCGGGGATCCCGGTCACTATCCGCGACAGCCGCGGATCCGACATCCAGGCCGGCTGCGGCCAGCTCCGGCGGCGGGATGGTCAGTCGCCGAGGAGCCCGCGGTAGAACTCGAGCGCTCTCTCCCCCCATCTCCCGGCGATCTTCTCCATCCCCTCTTTGACGAGCTGGCGGGCCCGTTCCCGGCTGACCTTCATCACCCGGCCGACCTCGGCGAGGCTGTAGGGGTACCCGTCCTCGATCCCGAAGTGGAGCCTGATCGCGAACGCCTGCCGCGCCGGTATCCCGGCGAGGACCCGCTCGAGCTCGTCACGGAACAGGAGGCGGAGGGCCTCGTGCTCGGGGGAGAGCCCGCTCTCATCGGGGATCCGATCCTCGAGCGTCTCCTCTCCGTCCTCGCCGATCACCTGGTCGAGGGAGATGATCTCGTTCACCTGGGCCTCGACCAGGCGGAGGCGTTCGACGGAGATCCCGGTCGCCTCCGTCACCTCGCCCTCGTCGACGAGCCCCCCCTCGGCGAGGGCGCGCATCTGCGCCAGCCGGCGGACGGCGCGGAACAGGTAATCCGGGATCCGGATCATCCGCGAGTAGCTGTTTATCGCCGTCAGCATCGCCCGGCGGATCCACCAGGCGGCGTAGGTGCTCAGCCGGTAGCCGCGCTCCGGGTCGAACCGATCGACCGCCTCGATCAGGCCGATATTCCCCTCTTGGATCAGATCGACGAGGGGGAGGCCGACGTCGGTGTACTCCTGCGCGATCTTCACGACGAGTCTCAAGTTGGAGACGATCAACCGCTCCCGCGCACCGTCGACCCCGTCGTTCATCGCCCGGGCGAGGGCGCGCTCCTCATCGGCAGCGAGAAGGGGGAAGCGGGATATCTCGTGGAAGTAGATCTGAAGGATCGACGGGAGGGGAGAACCCTCCTCCTCGATCTGCGGTGTGCCCTCGCCTCTTGCCTCCATCGTCCCCCCTTCGGCCGTACTTTACGTAAGCCGGCTTGTCGTATTCAAGTCCGGCCACAGCACTTCGGGGAAATCGGGTGAAATGACCGCGAGGACGTCGAGCGCGGTCACCACCGCCTCGACCCCCAATCTATCTGCGAGGCTGGGGACGGTCCGGCCGTCGTCCCCGGAGACGAGCTCCTTGACGTACAGGCCGCCGTCGGTCAGGAACTCCGCTTCGGCATGGGTCGGATCGATCAGCCTCCCTTCGGCAGCATGGATGATCCTCCGTCGGACGAGATCGGAGCGGCGATGGGCGACCCGCTTCGGGGTCCGCTGCTCGATCTCTCCCACCAGGTCTTCGAGGGCCGAGAGGAAATCCCGCTCCCTCACCGGGTCGGCGAGCTCGATCTCCACCCGGTAGCGCTTCCTCGCCCTCGTCTCCTTCAACGAAGCGACGAGCGACCGCTCGGCGAACGAGAGGGAGGAGACCTCGACCTTCCCCGAAGCGGAGCGGTTCACCTCATCCCTAAGCGCTCCGAGATCGAGGGAGCGGACCCGCGGGGACAAGAGCTCCATGACGAACGGCCGCCCTTCCCCGAGCATCCGGGCATCGATGTCCTCCCTCCCGGCACCGTGCATCCGGAACGAGGCGGCGCGGGCGGCCTCGACCAGGGGAGGGGCGATCAGCTCCTCCACCGATTCAAGATACTGCTTGCCTGTGAAGCCGCACGCCTCGCACCCCCGCCCCCGGCACTTCCGGCACGGCCATCTCGTCTGGGGGATTCCCCGGATCAGCTTCCGATAGCGGCCGTATATGTAGAGGGAGGCGATCCGAAGCGTGATCTCCTCACGCGCAAGATCGATCAGAAACGATAGGTGGGGATCGGAGAAATCGACCGTGACCTCGCTTTTCCTCTCCTCGAACCCCTTCCCCACCTCCCGGTTGAACGCGTGCTTCAGCGGCTCCTCCGCCCCTGTGGGGAACCGCTCGAGAAAGAGGCCCTCCATCTCCCGGATCCGGGGCGAGAGCTTCACCCCGAATAGATAGGTACGAAACTCGATTCCAGAGGCGAGGGATGAGGCGCGATCAGCCCATTCGCCGACCCGCTCGAACAGCCCGTCACAGACCCAGCAACCCTCGCCCTCCTTCCGTTCCCCCTCCATCTCGAGGACGATCCTGAGTGCGCGACCGCGCTCGGCGTTGGTCAGGCCGCTTCCCAGCCTCCCGAACGCCCGGCCGAGGCATTCGTCGCATATCGAGCCGGCACGGAGGATCCGCCGCGCCTCCTCTACGATCTCCCTGTTCCCGTTCATCGCGCCTCCGATTCGAGTACCTCAAGACAGCCGTCCATAAAGCGATCTTCCCGGATCGCGCCCCTCTCCTCCAGTCGGGAGGCGTTGCGTCGGCTGGGGATTGAAGCTAGGATCGATCACCCAAAGAACGCGAGTTGATCCGAGAGTGAGTCAGTCCGCCGTTTCGATCTACGCATCGCTTTTCGTCTTCATCGGCACCTACATAGCCATCTCGATCGTGAGGCGCCACCGGACCGTGATCGCGATCGCCGGGGCGACGGTGATGATCATCCTCGGTAGCTCCCTCTCCTTCTACCACCTACCTGAAGTCATCGCCGCGATCGACTTCGACGCGATCGCCATCCTTCTCGGGATGATGGTCGTTGCGAACATGTTCGGGAAGACAGGCCTCGTCCAGTACGCTGCCCTCAAAGGGGCGAAGCTCGCAGGCGGAAGGCCGGTCCCCCTGTTCGTCTACCTCGGGGCGGCGATCTTCGCCGCCTCGATGGTCCTCGGCGGCACGACCGCCATCCTGATCGCCGTCCCGGTGACCGCCTCCCTCGCCGACATCATCGGGATAACCGCCCTCCCGTTCCTCGTCGGGGAGGTGATCCTCGCCCGGATCGGGGGGATGGCGACGATGATCGGAAACGCCGGGAACGTCGTCCTCGGTTCGGCCGGCGGGCCCAGCTTCCGCGGTTTCCTCGCCCACGCCGCTCCGATCGCGATCGTTGTCGGGGCGATGGGGATGGGGCTCGTCTTCTCCCTCTTCCGCCGTGCGCTCCGACAGCGCCCGTCGAACGTCGAACAGCTCGCCGGGATCGAAGAGCGGGGAGCGATCACCGACCCGAGGAAGGGGCAGCGGATCCTTCTCGTCCTCGGCGGGACGCTCCTCCTCTTCCTCGTTCACGACCTGATCGGCCTGACACCGGGGATGGTGGCGATGCTCGGGGCGGCCGGAGCCCTCATCGCCCTCCGGCCCGATTTCGATGCGGTGCTGAAGGAGGTCCGCTGGGATATCCTCCTCTTCTTCATCTCCCTGTTCGTCATCGTCGGCGGGCTGGAGGCGAGCGGGGGGTTCGCCGGCCTGGCAAGCGGTCTTGCCGGGTTGGACGAGGGAACGCTGTATCCGATCTCCATCGCCCTCCTGTGGGGAACGGCGGCCGTCTCGAGCGCGGTCGGCCCTGTCCCGTTTGCGATCGCCATCCTACCGGGGATCGCCGGTTCTGCACCGCTCTTCTGGGCCGTCGTGATCGGGATCGCCGCCGGCGGCGTCCTCATCCCGTTTCGGAGCGAACGAGGGGGGATGATCCTCTCCCTCTTCCGCTCGCTTGATACCCCGATCCCGACCGGCCGCTGGCTGAAGGCCGCCCTCCCGGCCGGCCTCGCCCTCTGCGCGGTCGGCTCGCTCGCCCTCATCCTCCGCCTCCTGTAATCTTTCGTGGGATGACGATCCGGATCGATTCGTGGCTCGAGCTTGTTGACGTAGAGCAGTTCGGGGTCCCCGGGCGAGGGGCGGCATACATCGTTCAGGGAGAGGGCCTCGCCCTGATCGAAACCGGGACGGCGCGGTCCGCGGCGATCCTGAGAGCCGCCCTCCGCGGTCGAGATCTCCGGTTCATATTCGTCACCCACATCCACCTCGACCATGCCGGAGGGGCCGGCTACATCGCGGCCGATCATCCGGAGGCGACGGTCGTCGCTTCCCCCCGCGCCATACCCCACCTGATCGATCCGACGAGGCTGATCCGGGGGGTGAGGGAGGCGAGCCCCGAGCTCTTCCCCCTCTACGGGGAGCCGGGGCCGATCCCGGAGGAGAGGCTCCACCCGGCATCCGATTCGGAGGTCTTCGATCTCGGAGGCGGGATCGCGATCGAAGCGGTGAACAGCCCCGGCCACGCCCCGCATCACGTCTCCTTCTTCGAGCGATCGCACGGGTATCTATTCACCGGCGATGCCCTCGGGAACTACGCCCTCCCGGTCGACCTCCCCCTCACCGTCCCTCCCCGGTTCGACCTCGAGAAGGGGCTCGCCACGCTCACGCGTTTCGCCGCCCTCCGGCCGAGAAGGCTCGCGTTCACCCACTTCGGCCTGAGCGAGGGGGACCCGCTCGAGCTGATCGAACGTGGCCGGAGCCGCCTCCTCTCCTGGATCGAGCGGATCGGGAGACAGCGCTCGGCCGGGCTCGACGAGAAAGGGATCGTTGAGAGGATCTTAGCTGAGCCGGAATACCGCGGTCTCTCGCCGATCGACCGCGCATCGGTCGCGATGTGCATCCGTGGCGCCGTCGCCACGATCGAGGGAAGATGATCGCATCGGTCGCCCTCCCGATCCCGATCGACCGGACCTTCTCCTACTCGATCCCCGCGCGACTGGAGGATGACCTCGCTCCGGGGAAGCGCGTCCGCGTCACCTTCAACGGCCGGGAGAGATGGGGGATCGTCGTAGCCCTCTCGGAAGGGGACGGGGAGGGGCTCGAGCCGATCCTCGCCGTCCGCCCCTCTCCGTCGTTCAGCGAAGAGGTGCTCGCCTTCAGCGCGGAAGTCTCCGAGAGATACCTCGCCCCGCTCGGGATCCTCGTCAACCGGATCCTCCCTCATTCGGTCAGATCGCATCCGGAGAGGACCCTCGCCATCGCCTCCGATCTCGGTGAGATCACCTCCCACATCGAGCGGTACTCCCGCCGCGCACCGAAGCAGGCGGCCGTCCTCCGCGCGTTGATCTCCTCGCCCGCGCCGCAGGCCGAGCGGGACCTGAGGGAATCCCTCGGCCCGGTCAGAAAACCGATAGACAGGCTGATCGAGCTCGGGCTGGTGACCGATCTCTCCGATCGGACCGTCCTCCCATCCCTCGACCGGCCGGAGGGGATACCGAAGACCGGCCGTGCAATCCTGTTCGGGGAAGAGCGGAGCGGGGCCTATGCCCGGCTGATCGCTTCGACCGTCGGCGAGGGCCGGACCGTCCTGATCCTCGCACCGGAGATCCTCGCAGCCGCGGGGCTCCGCCGGTCGCTGGCCGCGCACCTGGGGATCGAGATCGACCTCTACCACGGCCGATTGTCCGACGGGGAGAGGGGGAGGATCTGGGAACGGGCGCGGACCGGGAAGACGCAGCTTGTCCTCGGGACGCGCTCGGCCCTGTTCCTCCCGCTCCACCGGCCGGGGCTGATAATCGTCGATGAGGAACAGGACCGCTCCTACAAGCAGAGCGATGCCATCCCCTATTACCACGGCAGGGAGATCGCCGCTTGGAGGGGGAGGTACGGCCTCGTCGCCCTCGGTTCGGCCGCCCCGTCGGTCGAGACCTACCACGAGGCCGTGGCGGGGAGGATCGATCTCATCGAGATTAAAGGTGAGCCTGCATCGCGCACTTGGCGGATGATCGACCACCGGACGGAGGAGGGCATCAGCCCTCCTCTCGCCGAGGAGATCCGCGCGACGCTCGAATCCGGGAGGCGCGTGCTGATCGGGACGGGGAGGCCCGGCTACTACCCGATCGTCGTCTGCCGGAGCTGTCGCCGGCCGCTCCGCTGCCGGAGCTGCGGGACGAACCTCACCTACTCGCCGATCAGTCCGCGGCTCGTCTGCCCGACATGCGGGGCAACCTCCTCCCCGCACTGCGACCATTGCGGGGATACGCGGGTCGAGTTCCTGGGGAGTGGGAGCGTGCGGATCGAGGTCGAGATCAGGGATCTCTTCCCGCGGGCGAGGGTCATCCGGGTCGATGCCGCTTCCCTCAAACGGGGGGATCGGCCCGACATGGAGGCGGCCGATATCGTGATCGGCACCCCGATGATCGCCAAGGGGCCCAGGATGGACGGGATCGGCCTCGTCGCCTCGCTCGATATCGACCGGCTCCTCGCCGCACCCGACTTCCGCGCCAACGAGCGCGCCTACCAGTATCTGATCGGCCTCGCCGGCCGGATGGCCGAAGGCCGGGTGGTCGTCCAGACCGGCCGGCCCGACCACCCCATCCTCCGATTCGCGAGCGCCGGCGACCACGCCGGGTTCTACGCGCGGGAGCTGGAGGAGCGGCGGAAGTTCTTCTACCCCCCGTTCTCCCGCCTCGCGCGGATAACCCTGATCGAGACCGATCCGGGGAGGAGGAGGGCCGCCGTCGCCAGGATCGAGAAGGTATGCGCCGGAGCGTCGATCGAGGTCCTCGGCCCCGTCCCCCATCCGCGCCGGCCGGGAGGGGTGAACCTCGTGCTGAAGGCGAAGGGGCTCGATCCCCTCCGGTCGGTCTGCCTCGAGATCGCCAAGCTCGGCCTCCGGGTGCAGATCGACATCGACCCCGACCGCCTCTAGGCGATGTGGATCTCGATTATGTCCCCGTCCTCGAGGAGGTGCTCGGCCGGGACCTGCTGCCCGTCGAACCGGCCCGACCCCCATATCCGGACGTACTTCAGCCGCTCGGTGAACTCGCGATGGACGGCGCGGACGGCGTCGATGACGGTGCTCCCGATCGGGAGGGTGTAGGGCTCAGTGAGATCCGGCTTCTTGCCGGGGAGCTTCGTGTAGATCCGGATTATCCGAAGCGCCTTGAACACCTCCTCCCGCAGCCGATCGAGGCCGATCCCGGCCGGGGCGCCGGTCGACACGGCCGGAAACGGGAGATCCGGCACCGGCTCCCCCTCGATCAGGTCCCGCTTCGTCAGAACGATCCGGGCAGGGATCTCCTTGAACCTCCCCTCCTCATCCGGGTTCCCTTCGACGGGCCGGATGCGCCGTTCCTCGAGGAGGAAGAGGATCTCTTCGAGGGAGTCGGAGACGGAGGAGGGATCGAGGACGAGGAGTGCGAGGTCGGCCTCCCTGATCAGGGCGTAGACCCACCCCTCGGTGTACTCGGCCGTCACCGGAGGGAGATCGACGAGCTGAATCCGCACGTCGGCGTACCGCATCATCCCCGGGATCGGGATGATGGTCGAGAACGGGTAGTCGGCGACCTCGGGCTTGGCGTTCGTCAACGCGGCCAGGAGGGTCGACTTCCCGCTGTTCGGAGGGCCGACGAGGACGACCTGCCCCGCCCCCTCCTTGGGGATGTGATCGTAGCGCTGCCGGTGCCCCTTCTTCGTGGAGGTCCCCGCATCGCGGAGCTTGGCGATCCGCCGCTTGATGTCGGCCTGCATCTTGTCCGTCCCCTTGTGTTTGGGGATCGTGGCGAGCATCTCCTCCAGCGCGGTCAGCTTCTCCTCCGGGGTCTTCGCCCGGCGGAACCGCTCCCTCGCCTTCAGAAACTCGGGGGTCAGGTTTGCCGGCATCCTTCGCCTCCTCGCACCGCGACGGGAGATCCTACTCGTTGTGCGGGATCTTGACCGTGCTACCTCCGATGAACTCGCGGACGATCGCGTCGCCGGGGATCAATCGGTGATCCTCCGCCTGCTTCAACGTCAGCCCCTCGATCGAGTCGAGGAGGTGCGATACGCGGCGGTAGCGGATCTGCGCATCGAGGAACGACGGGTAGTCCTCGAGTTCCTCCTCCGCCGGCCAGATCCCCCCCTCGCCGATGAAGAACGGCTTCAACGCCGGGAGGTCGAACGGCATCCCGCCGTTGATCACGACGTCGGCCATCCCCTTGAGCGGGATGATCGAGAAGAGCTCGCCGGCCCGGACGTAGTGCCAATGGAGGAGGGTGGCGAGCGGGGGATGGTTCCGGTGCTTCACGTCCCGGAGCGACCGCCGCAGGAGGCGGACGTCCTCGAACTTCGTCAGCCGCCGGTCGCTCCTGTCCCCTTGATAGAGGGGGATCATCGGGTTCGGCTCGTAGAGCGGGTTCATCGCCTCGATGTACAGCCGGAAGATCAGCTTCCGATCGATCCCCGCGGTTATCGGCGGGTAGAACCCGTGCAGGCAGTCGAGGAGGAGGATCTGATCCTTCTCGAGCCGGACCTCCTTCATCCCACAGCGGCGCCCCTCCTTGAAGCTGTAGACCGGCTTCTCGATCGTTTCGCCGGCGATGAGGGCGTGGAGGTGTTCGTTTAAAAGCTGGATATCGAGTGCCTCGGGGGTCTCGTAGTTGCGATCGTCGATCCAATCGGTCGGATGCTCGATCAGCGACCAGAAGTAGTCATCGAGGTTGAGCATCAGGAACCTGAGCCCGGCGCGCTCGAGCCTCTCGGTCAGCTTGACCGTCGTCGTCGTCTTCCCTGACGATGACGGACCGCTCACCCAGATCATCCTGATTTCGTCCCCGGCCTCGATCCGGCTCAGGACCTTCTCCGCCGCCCGGTCGAGCGCGGACTCGTAGCGGTCGAGGGCATCGTCGATCAAACCCTTGATCCGGCCGCTCCTTACGATCTCGTTCAGCCCCTCGACCGTGTCGCAGTCCCGCTCGTGGTTCCAGGCGATGTAGGACTCCATCTGCTCAGGCGGATAGCCGTTGCCGATGAACTCCTCCTCGGTGATCGCCCTCTCCCTCACCCAATGGTGCCCCCAGCGGAAGCAGGCGTAGGCATCGGCGACGGTGGTGAACCCGTTGCTTTGCAGCACGTGTAGGACGACGTCCTGGATCTCCTCGACCGTCGGAGGGAAGTTCGAGACGTGATGGCGCGGATCGCCGTTCAGGCAGATGACGACGAGATCGGAGAGGAACTCGGCGATCCCCTCGTCCGTCCCGCCGGCGGCGAATATCCGATCGTTTATCCCAGGGAGGTAGTCCTGTGTGAACCCGTCGACCGAATCGGCGGCCCGCCTTATCGCACGGACGATCCTCCCTTGATCGAAGGTCACCAGGGCGTGGTTCCGCTTGCGGATCTTCGCGATCTTGTTCACTACGGGCATAGCCCGTAGATTATAGCAGACAGGCACGCCGATGCGAGAATCTCCGCGTCAGGCGGCGAGGCTCACTTTGCCCTCTCCTCCACTCCCCGGCTGAGGGCGACCCCGGATTCACAGAGGAGGTTGAAGATCTCCTCCGCCCCCCACTGCTTACACCCGTCGATCACGATCGCCTTCGGGTTGTCGATCAGCCACTCGTCGTGGAGCTCCTCGAGCGAGCGAAGGTAGTCGAGCGGGATCTTCGTCTCCTCCTTCCGGCCTCGCTCGACGATCCGCTCGTGGCAGACCTCGGCCGGGGTCCGGAGGTAGACGATCTTGTCCGGCTCGGTGCACCAGTTCTCCTCCAGCCAATCCCACATGCGCGAGTAGAGCTGCCACTCGACCTCCGACATCAGTCCGGACCGGTAGCAGTTCTTGGCGAAGACGTACCGATCGCAGTAGATCGACCGTTCGAGGACGACGTTCTGGTGATCGGTCATCGCCAGGACCTCGGTCCACGTCTTCGCCCGCGTCGTGAACGCCGCAAGCTGAAACGTGAACGACCAACGCTTCGGGTCCTTGTAGAACAGATCCAACAGATTGGCGGCGAAATCCTTCTGCCACGAACCGACCGGCTCCTCGATGAAGTCAAACAGCCCCGATTCCGCAAGCCGCCGACCGACCGTACTCTTACCCGCTGCGATGTTCCCTTCGAATAGGATCATGGTCCTCTTTCCCCTCACACTCCCCTCCTTGTCGGAGTTCGCACGCACACCCGGATACCGGCACCATTTCCAACACGGAATGGATCCGCTTTTTCAGCGCATGAGGGATCCACCCGAATCGTCCCATCATAGCATCGAGCGGCCGTCGGCCGAAATCGGCGGGGATGCGAGCCGCAGCGGCGAGAACGCATCGAATCGTCATTCCCCAAACGTTACTTCGAGTGAAGTGACATACTTCTACGGCATAGCTGTCCATCCGAGGAAGCGGATCGAAGTCCGCTGCATTGACGTGACATGCATCGCAGACCGAATTCGGAATAAGGCGCCTGTGCGCGGCCCCATCGAAAGGAGGAACGAGGCGCTTCGCGGGTAGCAAGCTCGGGCCAAGGGATCCTCTAACACCCGCAGAGGCCGGCTTACCGCTGCTCCCTTCCGGGTCTCACGGGGTTCACCAGCGTGCGCCGCAGAGGGCTCAGCCGTCAACACCGCACACCCGTGGTCTGACCCTCGCGCCCCCTCCCTCAGGGAGCCATTCGGCTCCACATAAGCGGGTTGTGGACGACAGGGGACCGCTAGCCCCCCACCTAGCACAGGCGCTGGCGGAGGGGGCGGGATTTGAACCCGCGGTACCCAGAAGAGTACACCAGTTCTCCAAACTGGCGGATTCGGCCGCTCTCCCACCCCTCCGGAGGCGATTCTAGGAGAGCCGGTATGGGAATTCAACCGCGGTTCGATGGGGATGAGAAAGAGCAAGAGGCGCCCCGGTCCGATGGCCTAAGCCTTGAAAACCCCCTCAAGCTTCTTCCTGCACCATCCCGAACGGGCCCAGTCTTCACTCAGATCCCTCCGGGCCGGGGCGCCGGTGGAAGTTGTAATCAACCTAACAGATCGTCAACCCTTTGTCAAGTTTTAGATCTTTAAGGTTTGTTTAATACGGTCTATATGTCCGTATAGAACCGGTTGTATGTCTATTGCTGACTTTAGTCACCGACAGTAAAGTGATCGTTGGGCCATGCCACGCAAGTACTATCGCATCGTATCGAAAGGGGACGCAGTTCGGCGGGCGCGGATCGTCATCGGTCTCACCTCCGCCGAGCTCGCCCGCGCCGTCGGGATCTCCCGCCCGATGCTCTCCGCGATAGAGAACGGTGCGGGGACGAGCGTGAAGACCGCCCACAGGATCGCCCGCGCCCTCGACCGGCCGTTCGAAGAGCTGTTCGAAGTGGTCGACGTCCGCTAGTCCGCTGATCTCATCCTCTCGCGAACGAACCTCCACCCCGGGGCCTGCCAGCCTTGCTTATCCGGCCGTGCAAGTACATACTTCAGATCGATCTTTAGGGACATTATCGCTTACGAAGGAGAGAGTATATGAATACCTTCACGGTGGTCTTCTCCACTGCTGGAGGGCTTGCCCTCTTCCTCTACGGTCTGCGTACCCTCAGTGACGCGCTCAAACGTGCCATCGGTGAGCGGATGCGCGAGCTCCTGGAGCGGCTCACCGGCAAGGCCTATCGTGGTGCCATCGTGGGGGCGCTGACCTCGGGGATCCTGCAATCGAGCAGCATGACGATGGTCCTTCTGATCGGCTTGATCAACGCCGGGGCACTGACGCTCAGCCAGGGGATCGGGGTGATGCTCGGCTCGGAGATCGGAACGACCATCACTGCTCAGCTGATCGCGTTCAAGATCGGCCACTACTACCTTCCGGTGATCGCGATCGGGTTCATCCTGGCGGAGGTCTTCCGGGGAAAGAAAGCTGGGGACGTCGGCCGGATCATCCTCGGATTTGGGATCCTCTTTTTGGGGATGGATGTGATCTCGAGCGGGCTGCGGGGACTTTCCGAAGCCCCAACCGTCCTTCACCTCCTCCGTTCCTGCGGCTCGAACGTCGTATTGGGTGTCCTCGTCGGGGCGGGGGTGACGGCGGTCATCCAGAGCTCCTCGGCGATGACAGCGATGGTGATCGCCATGGGGAGCGCGGGGATCATCACCCTCCCTGCAGCGGTCGCCCTCATCCTGGGGGCGAACATCGGGACGACGATCACCGCGATGATCGCCTCGATCGGCTCCTCCCTCTCCTCGCGGCGGTTGGCGATCGCCCAGGTGTTGGTGAACGTCATTGGGGTCGCCGCCTTCCTTCCGTTCGTCCTTCCCTACTCGCGCTTGGTCGCAACGACAGCCACGAGCCTCACCCGTCAGATCGCAAACGCGCACACCTTCTTCAACATCACGGTGACGCTCATCCTGCTGCCGCTGGTGGGTTGGCTTGTCTGGCTGACGAAGCGCGTCGTCCCGGGGAGAGAGACCGCCATTAATACCGCACCGCAATTCCTCGGCGATGAATTCCTGAACGCACCGGCGATCGCGCTGGAGCAGGCGCGGAAGGAGCTATTCCGGATGGGAGAGCTGACGAGCGCGATGCTTCACTCTTGCCGCGCGGCCCTCTTGAAGGGCAAGAGAGGAGAGGTGAACACCGTCCTTGAGACCGAGGAAGCGGTCGACGCCCTCGATCGCACGATCGGGCAGTTCCTCGATCGGATCGATGCCGGCGAGCTCTCCCCGCTTGGCGCAAAGCGCCTGCATGTGCTCGACCACGTGACCGGAGACATCGAGCGGGTAGGGGATCATGCGGTGAACATCGCCGAACGGGCCGAAGTCGCGGTGAAGCAAGGCTTCACATTCTCCCCGCAGGCAAGGCGGGACCTTTCCGATATGTTCGACAAGGCTATTCACCTGTATCGCCTCTCCCTGCACGCGCTCGAGAGCGAGGATCACGCGTCGGCCGAGGAGGCGTTGGAACTGGAGAAGGAGGTCGACCGCCTCGAGATCGAGTACAAGGAGAGCCACATCGAGCGGCTCGAGCGCGGGACGTGCGACCCGGCCGCCGGGATCCTGTTCGTCGAGGTCCTCCGCAATCTCGAACGGATCGGCGATCACGCGGTGAACATCGCGGAGGACGTGCTGATGATCACCGGGGGCACGTAGGATCGCCACCGCCCCATTTGATCGCTTCTTCCCCCTTGATCCGGCAAGAACTATGTGATCCCCCTCCGTGAATGGGGGATTCGGATGAGAAGGAAATCCAGAAAGCCGCGATGTCGGATCGCAAGACCGGACCTCGCTCGTTCCGCCTCACCACTCAGCAAGGAGGGTTGACATTCGATGCAGTATCCGACCCGAAGATTCCCTAAGGGAGCTTCCCTACCGGGGCCAGGTAGACGGTGAACTCCTCTTCTCCGACCACGCCCAAAAGCGCGTCTGTGGCGGCCTGGGAATAGGCCCCCACGGCGCAGGTCCCTGCCCCGATCGCCTCGCAGGCAAGATAGAGGTTCTGGCAGATGTGGCCGACGTCGATGGCGATCACCTTGTGGGAGCGGATGGAATAGCGCCACTCGGTCCTGTAGGGGAGCGCCGTCCAGATGAACACGACCGCCGCCTTCCCGACGAACTCCTGCCCCAAGGCCGCTTGGGCGATCCTCTCCGGGAGATCGGGCTCCTCCCGGAGAAGGGCGAGCCGGTGGTCTAGCGGGAGATAGCGGTAGAGGCCGCGGGAGAGCCCTTCCACCCGGTGCACCGAAAGGTAGGTCTCAAACGGATGCCGGGCCCCGGCGGAGGGGACGGTACGGAAGGTGGCTAGCCCATCCCGGACCACCTCCTTGACCCCCTGGGTGGCCCAGAGGAGGAAGGAGAGCTCCTCCAAAGTCAAGGGCTCCTGTGAGAAGCGACGGCGGCTGCGCCGTCGGGCGATCGCCTCCCGGAGGGGAACGTCCCCCAGAGAGATCCGTTCCGGTGGAACGAGCTCGATGAGCCTCGCCCCCTCCGGGACGGGCTTCTGAAGCGGTG
>Ga0190334_1000427_pt1 | contig 21589 bp, 13 predicted proteins | sample 48720478_MG_FD_161270 | JGI IMG/M metagenome (GOLD analysis project Ga0190334, IMG submission 161270) | Hydrothermal vent sediment bacterial communities from Southern Trench, Guaymas Basin, Mexico - 4872-04-7-8_MG | ecosystem: Environmental > Aquatic > Marine > Hydrothermal vents > Sediment ...
TAGCAAGCTAATCATAATTGAAGGAGCTGGACATGAGTCTCCTAAAGAACGAGCTCCTGAAGTGAACAAGCATATTATAGAATTTCTCAAAAATTAATTCTTTCTTTTTATTTTTAATTTAAAATTTATTGAGATTAATTAAAATCATTGGTGTGTTCTATTGCCGGAAGAATTTGTTAAAATAAATGGATTAGAAATATGTTATGCGGTTATTGGAGATGGTGAACCATTATTACCTTTACACGGTTTTGCAATGTACAAAGAATTTTGGATTGCTCAAAAAAAAAACACTTTCAAATAAATTAAAGATAATAACAATGGACTTGAGAAGTTACGGAAAATCTACACACGTGAAAAATCCATTCTCTTTAATTAATTTAGTAGAAGATGTTAAGAGCTTGATTGAATATCTCGGGATTGAAAGTATTAATTTAGCCGGACATTCTTTGGGGGGTATGATAGCTCAACAATTTGCCCTAAAACATCCAGAAAAATTAAATAAATTGATCTTATTAGGAACTTTAGCAAAATTTCCAGGAGATAAATCTGGCGTGGAGATGTATGTAAGAAATCAATTATTGAACCTTAAATTAAAAAATGAAGATTTTGAGAATACTTTTCTAAATGAAATGAAACTCAGATTTACAAGGCCATTTTTTAAAAAACTAATTGAAAATCCATCCAAAAAAATTCATGGTTTTTTCTCACTTGATGATCTAAAAAAGTTTGAAAAAAGCAATACGTGCACGGAAACTGATATCACATATTTAGGTCATACAATGGCAGAACACGACTGTTCTGAATCCTTGTCCAAAATTAAAAGTGAAACTTTAATTTTAGCTGGAAAAAAAGATAAATTCATTCCAATATTGAATAGTGAATTCATCCATGAGAAGATTCCTAAAAGCACGCTTAAAATTTTTTCTGGAGATCACTTCTTCCCGTTAGAAAATGCTCCAGATGTTAATGATGCGATTTTAAATTTCATTATTTAAATTTTGTTTATTTTTTCTTTTTTCTTTAGTCATTTAAGCAGATCTTTATCTCATTTTTAATCCTCATTTTTACTTCCATTTACCACTTTCTCTCCTAACAAAAAGCTTGGCGTTTAAATATATTTCTAAAGATTATATCTCGTAGTTATTATTATTATGAATGAAAAAAAAAGGTTGGCACAGAATGAAAAGAACAAAATTATTTGCACTCCTTGGCGTATTGAGTGCATTTGCTTTTCTTCTAGGTCTAACCTCCATCGGAATTGCAGGCTGTGGCCTCCCTGTGGAATTGGTGAACCATAAATGGAGCAATTGCATTTTATAAAAATATTTTTTCTTTTTTTTTCAATGCATTCTTTAAATTGATGAAAACAATTGCTTCTAATGTCTTGATTCATTTATAAAATAGGTCTCTAAAAAAACGAGATTTATTCAATGTTTTTGAATTGGAATTAATGCGATAATAAAGAAATAAATATTTAAACCATTAGGAAAATATATTTCTTACCTAATGATGGAATTTGTTAATGATGGTTGATAAAAAAGATAATTCTTTAGTATCAAGAGAAGAAAACAATGAAAAAAAGACTGTTGAAATCAAAATACTTGATTACTTTCTAATGAATTTTATTTCGTTTATAGTACCTTTATACCCTTGTTTATGCATTTTTTTGATATTCGAGTATGGATTTATATTATTCTTTAATATTCCGCTCTTAATTCATTTATTGTTAGTTTTTCCATTGTTTATATTTCTCTATTATTTATATTTGATATTATTGATTGAATTTGTAACATTCTGGGTTAATAGAATAAACAAAAAATCGCCTCCAATTCAAGGAATTTTCGAAAGAATTTTAGATGACGAACAAAGAGAAGAAACGAGGATCTTAAAAGCCTATCATAAAAGAGGGTTTTTAATAAAATTTCCAGTATGGAGCACTTCCAAATCTCCTTTTCCATGGTTATTGAATAGAGCACTCAGAAAAATTGGTCATAACATCATTGGAAAAAATGTAATTTATTGTGATGGGTTTGCTGGATTAGAGTTTACTGAAATTGAAAATGATACATTCATTTATCCAACTGGTGCTATTTCTAGTCATGCTGTAAATTCCGTTTTTGGAAAAATTTCTATCTTAAAAGTAAAAATAGGTGAAAAAACGACGATTTACCCAGGTGTAATCGTTGGACCAGGAGCTTTAACTGAAAAGAATTTCGTGATTTACCCAAATACGGTATTACACAAGGGTTGGAGGGGTAAAGAAGGAGAATTTTTTTATCAAGGCAGTCCAGGAAGACCTATTAAAAGTGAAAAAGGAAAAGAATAACTATATTAATTTTTTGGATATTTATAGTATTTTTGTAAGAATTCTCGGTATGTATTCATTTTGTCTAAAACTGCTCCAGCAAGATCAAAGTTCTCGAAAACCGGAACATTTCGATTTAGCAAACTTAATTTAAACCGATATCTACTCTTATATTCTTCAAATCCCTCTGAGATCTTCAGCATCACGCAAACCATCGGTTTCTTACAAATTCTCTTAGCTTTTCCAATATATCTAACAAAGAGCCTATTTAAATCTCCACCTTTTTCAAATCCCATTTTTCTTATTAAAGATTCTTCTAATTTTCCAAATCTTTCTGGATCTTTAACAAAAACGATTGCAGAGATATTAGGATCCCTATCTAAAAGGACAATCGTTCTATAATAAATATTTGGCAAGGCTCCTTGTGCTCCTAAATCGATTGGGTTTGAAAGATTTGTATTCACATCGTTTAAAAAACGACCCATCTTAGTTATCGTTTTATCAGTTAATCTGGGAATCTTTAAATTATATTCTTCTAAAATATCGCTCGCTTCAATAGTACTACCGCCCCCAATTCCAATTAAGCCTATATTTCTTGAAGTAGGAAGACTCATTAATTTAAAAGCAGAAGCAAGAGCTGCTAATTCATTGGAATTTCTTACTAACAAGCAACCAGTTTGCTTTGCAAAAGCTTTCCAGATTTTCATATTTCCAGCAAGTCCACCAGTATGAGACATTACTGCTTTTTTAGTCGTTTCCCCTTGACCAGCTTTCCATAATATTATTGGTTTTCGATTCAAGTTGCAAGCTTTAGCTGTGTTAAAGAACCGTCTCCCTACTTCTCTAGACTTGATATTTTCTACATACAATCCAATTATTGCTGTATGATTATCGTGGAGAAAATATTCAAGAAAATCTGGATGTGTTAAATCGATTGCATTTCCAATGGATACCATTTTAGAAGTCTCAACACCGTAAGAACATGCTAATTGTGCTATATTTACAGAAAGTCCACCAGATTGTAAAACTGCTCCAAAATTTCCTGCCTTTTTAGATAAACCTCTACCAATAAAGAGTCCTGCCTCAGGGTTATAAACTCCCAGACAATTAGGACCAATAATGCGAATATTATATTTTTTAGCTATTGATAATACCTCATCTTCGAGGTTCTCATTTCCAATTTCTCCAAATCCAGAAGCAAAAATTGTGGCAAAAGGCACATTTTTTTGACCTACTTCATTTAATACAGATGGCACGATTCTAGCTGGAACGGCTATAATTACATAATCTATAGGTTGCTGCTCTGGAATTTCTAATATGGAACCATATACGGGAATCCCGAAGATTTTAGAACCTTTTAACCTTGGATTGAACAAGAACATCGGCCCACGGAATCGATCCTTCATGATTTCAATGAAATATCCCCCTCCAGTTGGATTATAAGAGGCTCCAATAATACCGATTGCTCTAGGATAAAAAAGTTTATTAAGATCTTGAGATCTTGCTTCTTTATTTCCTAACATGACAAATATCAATTATTTCAGATGAATTGTAAAAAATTACGATACATAATGAGTTATGATTATTATAGTTTTCCTATGATCTATAAAAGCGAGCAAAAATTTCTCCATTATCGCTTTTCAAAAAATTTAAAAGAACAAAATAAAATTATTTCCTATTATTTAAGACTTTTTTTGCTAATAAAACATCGTCGGTAATTAAACCGTCTATTCCCATATTTACAAGCGAATGCATCATGTTTTCGTCATTGACGGTCCAAACATTTACTTTTAAACCATTGTCATGAGCAAAATCAACAATTTCTTTCGTTAAGTACCTGAAATGGGGATGAATGGCATAAAAATTATTTTTAGCAATATCTAATATTTTTCTTTTCATTAATCTGATGGATCTAAATTGTTCTGGAATCAATAATGCTAATTTTGCTTCAGAATTCATTTTTTGACATGAAATCAACTCATTCAGTATAAAGGAGCTAATTATGGTCGTTTGTAATAAATTTTCATTTTCTAATATTGGAATTAGCTTTTCAGCCACGCCCATTGCCTTAATTTCAGGTTGTAAAAGGATTTTCCCCTTAGCCAAGGCAATTAACTCTTTTAATGTAGGAATTTTTTCGAAACCTTCTACTTTTAGGTGCTTGATTTCATTTAAGGTCATTTCCTTAACGAGTCCCTTGACATTAGTAGTTCTATATGTATCAGAATCGTGAATGATCACAATTTCATCATCTTTAGTCAAATGTATGTCAAATTCCACGTATTCCGCTCCCAACTCGATTGATTTTTTGAAGGCAGTCATCGTATTTTCAGGGACATCTTTAGCACCACCCGCATGAGCTATAATTAGAATTTTTTCTTTCATATTATTCATGATTTTTCATTACCTACTATCTTATCTATTTCGTTAATTGATTAATAATTTCTATTGTTTTTTCAACATCATTAGTTATGATCCCATCAGCTTCAGACTTGATCATTTTTTTTATTCCCAACCTTGTATCGACCGTCCAAGGGAAGACTTTTATTCCATTATCATGAGCATATTCTACAAATTTCTCATCAACTAATGAATAAAGAGGATTGATGGCATATAATTCATTTTTAATGCAAAAATCAATCATTTCCTTTTTAAGATCCCATTCATACTTCCCTCGATATTCTGTAGGCTCTAAAGAAGCTAATTTAACATTAGCATCAAAATTTTTAATGTTTAACAACTCATCATGCAAAAAAGAACTGATAATAACAGATTCCAATACATTTCCTTCTTGAAAAAGAGAAATTACTTTTTGTGTAATTTTTTCAACTTTTATTTCACAATTAAAACCTATTTTTCCCCCAATTTGAGAAATTACTTCTTTTAAAGTAGGAATTTTTTCTCCTTCACCAAAATCTATTTTCTTGAGTTGTTCTAAGGTCATTTCCTTGATTAATCCCTCATGACCGGTAACTCTTTCAATATCCTCATCGTGAATAACAACAATAACATCATCCTTTGTTTTTTGAACATCAAATTCTATATAGTCGGCATTAAGCTCGATGGCTTTTTTAAATGCTAAGAGAGTATTTTCTGGAGCAATCTTGCTCGCACCTCTATGTGCAATTACAAGAATCTTTTCATTCATTATTTTCCGCCTAATTTTGCTTTTAAAATTTTTAAGGTAATTTTTATTCAATAATTAAGGAAAGAATTAAAGAAAAATCTATTTAAATCAATTAATTATTTAATATAAAGCTCATTCAATTCAAGCTTATAAAAGTTTTTAACTAAATGATATTAAATTTAACAATTAAAATTCCATGAAGAAAAGTTTTTATTACCCATTTGATAAAATATCAGACAAATTCGTGTTCCATACTCACATAACTTCTTATTATGATTAAATTTATAAGGTATATACTTTTTTAATTATTCTGATATAATTAACAAGATAACATAAAGTATTAAGAATTAAGAATTTACAATTAAAACGGTGAGGATCTAAAAAATGAGGTTTTGTCCAAAATGCAACAACATTCTCATACCGAGGAACAAGAAGTTGTATTGTAAAGCATGTGATGAGGAGTTTGATTTTGAAAATAAATCTGAAGATTATAAAATTGTTAAAACTATAAAACACGATGAAAAGGAAAGCGCTCCCATCATTATTAAGGAAGTTGTCAAAACAGATAGAATCTCTGATAGGGAGAGAAAAGCATTTGAGGAATATTTTGATTTATCTGAAGCTGATGGATATTAATCATATTTTTCAAGAATTATATCTCCTTAACATATCATGTTATTAAGTTAATAGCTATCTTAGGAATTATACTACTTTTTTAAAAAATTAAAGTTTTAAATTATTTAATGTAATTTATCATTAAGTGTAATTCAATTTTTAAATGATTTAAAATGTCAGAAGAAAAAAAGAAAAAACCAAGAGGTTTTGCTGGAGCAGTTGCAAAACAAATCGAACCCCTAAACCAAAATGAAAAGTTTAAGGAAGATTTTAAGGATACAGAGTTAAAAATCTTATTAAATGCGAAGGATGGAAAGTATGCTGCCTTAATTGTTATTGACAAGGGAAAAATTTATGTTGAAGGTGTAAAAAATAAACCAAAGAAAAACATTAAGAAAAAGGTTTTAGGATGGGATGGATTAATAGAAGCAAAAACAGACACATTCCTTCTGCTCTTGTCTGGAGAGGAAGTTTCTACTTTGAGTCTATTATGGAAAATTTTAACCTTCAAGCTTAAAATTCGAGGGGCAAAGAATGTCATGGTATTAAATAAATTATTCGAATATTAAAACATCTTTACTCATATTAATCTTATTTTTTTTCTTGATTTGGATTATGAACTTATCTTGAATATTTTTGCCAAAAATTGTAATTTTCCCTTTAAATTTTCGACTTTTTCGTTTTTTAATGATTTTAGGATAACATTCTTGTCTTGCTCAGAAATATCCTGAAATTTATCTAAAAATTTACGCAAGTAAATAATTTTTTTTGAAGGGTTCTCTTTTACATCCGAGATTAAATTTTCAATAAGTAATTCTACTTCACTACTACTTTCAATTTCTTTTTCTTGAGATATTTCACAAGGTATTCCTAATAAGCGAGCAAATTCATTACTCTTTAATATATCTTGAAGAATCTCTTCTAATAACTCACTTCTTGATGGTATGGATAAATTGGAGAATTCTTGCTTAATTTTTTCATTTGTTGCTTCGATATTCTTTATCAGTAAAAGTGCTTTTTGGATTTGTTCAAGATTCATATTAAATTATAAATAATATATTATTATTAATTTATTCACGATATGTCTTTATTTTATCATGGAAGAATCTAATAAATTGGTCTTAAAAAAATTTCAAGATTTTATAGGGTATAAGTTTAACGACTCTGATTTATTAAAACAAGCACTTACAACTCCACAATATGGAAATGAAAAAAAAATCCCACATTACGACATACTTGAAACAATTGGAGATGCTGTTTTAAAATTAATATTATCTGTTAGAATATATGAAAAAGGAGAAATAGATCCCGGAAATTTAACAAAAAAGAAACAATGCATCGAAAATAATAAAACATTAATAAAAATTGCTGATAAAATGCATCTTTATAACTATATTTTTGCCTCAAAAAATCAAGAAGTCAAGGGGGCACCTATTTCAGCAGAAGTTCTTGAAAGCATATGCGGAGCAATTTTTTTAGATTCAGGTAAGAATTTAGCAGTTGTAGAACACGTAATAGTGAACAAATTTTTTAATGATTTAGAAGATTTCAAAGAGGACAACTCGCTAAATTTGATCAAAAATGAATTATTAGATTTTTTTCAAAAAAAACTAAAATCCACGCCAAAATTAAATTTTGAGTACAAACAAATCAACGAGAAAAATGAAATAAAATGGGTAGCAAAAAATTTAAAAGTTATTAACAATAACGGTAATGAAATCTATGCATCTCCAGAAAGATTTCAATCAAGCATTTGTTCTACTAAAAAGGAAGCTGAAAAAGAATTATGCATGATGATTTTAAACGACTTGCAAAAAAAAAAATAGATTTTTAGCTCATAACTTTATAGAATGTTATTTATAACGAAAAATTTTTCTAAAAAATTCAATAAATTGGTTTAAATTTTCTAAATTTTAAATTTTTGAACAGATTCTTCCAATTACTCTTTTTTTTTAGGTATATTTGGCTGAAAAAAGATATTGATGCAAAATAATGAAAAATATTTTCAAAAAAAAATTAGTTCTAATCATGTAGAAACTTAAACTTTAAAATTCTCTGAGAATTCAATAATCTAATAGGAATAATAATAATTTTAAGAATAAATTATCATATTTCACTTATCCATGAAAAGAATTTTTTAAGTGGAGAAGATAAATGACAGATGCGCCAATAATCAAGAAAACTCCTGAAATGGAAGAATATGAAGAAGAAACTGGTAAGCTAGCCATTTGGAAGGGAAAGCTGAGCAAGGATTATAAAAAATGGTTAGAGAAAAAGAAGAAACAAGAAATTAAAAAGCAAAAATTAGAAATTTTATCTTATTCAAAAGAACAAAAGAAAAAACTAAAAGAAGAGATAAAGCACGAAAAACAAACTGGGAGAGATTACGAACACCTAATTGTGGTCGAGAATTTACATAAAACCTACTTGTTAGGGACTACAGCAGTAGCTGCACTTAGAGGTGTTAATCTGACAATAGATAAGGGCGATTTTGTAGACATAATGGGCCCATCTGGCTCAGGAAAAACCACGCTTTTAAATTTAATCGGAGGACTTGATACTCCTACAAGAGGTAGAATTTTTCTTGAAGGTCGAAATATTTCAATGTTAAATGATAACGAATTGGCAGAAATTAGACGAGAAAGAATCGGATTTGTCTTTCAATTTTACAATTTACTGCCACAAATGACTGCTTTAGAAAATGTCATGGTACCACTTCATTTTTCTGGAAAATTAAGCAGGAGAGGAAAGAAAAAGAAAGCTTTAGATCTATTACGTTTGGTTGGGTTAGAAGAAAGGGCACATCACACTCCTTCAGAATTGAGTGGAGGAGAACAACAAAGGGTAGCCATTGCAAGAGCATTTGCTAATGACCCGGCTATTGTAATTCTAGATGAACCTACTGGTGATTTAGATAGTAAAACTGGTGTAATGATCTTGAATCTATTAAGAGACTTAAACAAGAAAGGCGCTACATTTGTTACCGTTTCTCATGATGCTGCAGTATCGGAATTTGCTACTAGAGTTTTTCATATGCGAGATGGAAAATTAACGCATGAAGGAAAGATTAGTGGTTTGAAAGAAACTAAAATCATGGAACTCCAACGCAAGCATGAAGCAGAAATGAATAAAGAAAAATGCAAGAACATGATATTTCGTTATTTATTTGCACATCAAGGAAAAACAACAATTAGATTATCAGAAATGAAAGCAAGCATCCCAAATTCAATTTTATTACATTTACCAGAGCATTTTGACGATATTTTAGCCGAACTGATAAAAGAACACGGATTAAATGCCAAAATTCAAGGCGATTTATTAATTTTAATGTAGAAACGTAAAAATCTCTTCAATATATCAAATTAGAGGTTTTTTAAGATTTCATGTCATTGATAAAAGTATCTTTAAAATATGCATTCAAGGATTTATTACGCCAGAAGATTAGAACTGCAGTAGGAATTCTTGGCGTGATGATATCTGTAGGATTACTAGCAGTAGTTTTATTTCTATCTGATTCTATTTCAGTAACTTTTATTGATTATCTTAGCATAGATGCCGGAAATCAAGACATGCGAATTACTGTCAGACATTATAATGGAGAACCCAATAACAGGTCTAATTATTTCAATTTTCAACCAATAATTAACACGATTGAAACAAATTACCCTGATATGGGTTATTTTATCCCTCGTTTTGAATATTGGGGCAATGTTTACATATCAAAAGAATTTAATACTACAGAATTAACGAGTCAAAAAAGCTCAGTATTTATTTCTGCCATAAATGTCTCTTTAGAAGATAAAATAAAATTTGGTAGTTTTATTAACCCAAATACTAAGAAAGCTTTAGAGATAAAATCATTACCAAAATATAATTGTCTAATTTACTCAAAATTTAATGAAAAAATTAAGTATTCGGTAAATGATACAATTGAAATTCGGATGTCTCTACGCCATGGAAACGTGAGTTATTATCGAACACAAAATTTTACTGTAGCTAACATCTTTGATTATCAATTAAAATGGCCCATATCATATCTCAATTATCCTTTAATTGTAATAAATCTCGAAGATGCATATTCAATATTTGGAAATAACACTTTTACCGGTAAGTGCAATTCTTTAATTATTAAGTTAAAAAATAGCGAAGATTATTATGATGTTCGCGATTTGGAAGCCTCAGCAAATAGAGTAAAAGATCTGGCTGCAAGAATACAATTATTAATAGGACTTGAAGAATATGGGATTGATTTACCGAAATTGGAAGTCTTAGGGTATTCTGAATTCTTAAGCGTTGGCATCACGATAATCTTTGTTTTTGTGTCAATGATTTCCACACTCATTTCAGGAGTTTTGATAAATGGTATATTAAAAACCTCTGTAGAAGAACGAATTAGAGAATTTGGAATTTTTAGAACACTTGGAGCAACTAAAAAATTTAATCTATTGATTGTCTTTCTACAAGGGTTCTTATTATGTAATTTTGGGACAATTTTGGGCATTATAGGGGCTCAGTTTTCCACGCAGTATGTTATTTTACCTTTTGCAGGAAATGTTGTTGCTAAATCTATTCCTGGTCTTGCTGGGAACATTTCTTTTTCCATGACAATTTGGTCATTGATAATCTCTTACATCATGGGAATTGGCGTGGGTTTAGTAGTTAGCATTTCTCCAGCAGTAAGAGTAATGCGACTTCAACTAATTGAATCAATCCATCCATATAGACATGAAGATACATTATATCACCTCCAACATAGAGCTACTATAAACTACAAGCTAATTCTTGTAGGGATCATCTTAGCTGCGAATGGTGCTTTTGTATTGTTTGTCATTCCGAGAATTATTATTTATGGAACACCATCCCTCATATCAGGAACACTCATTGCTTTGTTAATCATATTCTTAGTTGGAACAACAATGGCTGGATTAGGATTGATACCAATCGTTTTAAGAGCATTCATTCAATTGTTTAAAATATTTTCTAAAAAATTAGCTCCAGTATATAAGATTACAATTTTTAGGTATGCTCGGCGCAATTCAAGCACTATAATAATTTTCGCTTTTACCTTTTCATTTGTAATTTTTACATCAGCAGCTTTTACATTTCTTTCCAATCAAGTTGTTGTTGGTTCAAATTTGTCATATGGATCAGACTTATTGATCCAAACTACAGGGTGGAAAGAAACTGAAGAAACTTCAAGCTTTTTTGGCCCACCTGGAGGTGGTGAAGGATTCATGACAAGGGATTCGGGAATTAATCTTAATGCCGAACAACAATTAGTTGATCCTAATAAAATTCTTACATCTGATTTCAAGCAAGAGTTATTAAAGATTGATGGCATTGAAAAAGTATCGAATGTCATTGCCAGTCCTTACCATTTGACGCAGGTTTATTCGAGCGAAGATAAGGAATTTAAAGTCGAAATAGGGGATTATGCTGGATTGTTCACTCATGAGATCACGTTGATTGGGATTGATGAGGAATATCCTTCAACAATTAATACAAACTATATAGAATTTACAGAGGGTAACTTAGAACAATCATTTAATGAATTGTTTAACAATGGAACGAAATTTACATGTATTATTTCAGAAGGAATTGCCACGGATCTAAACTTAAAAAATAATGATTTAGTTAGATTAGTAGTTCAAAGAGGAGATGAATCTGAGATATATACGTTTAGAGTTGTGGGGATTGCTGCGGCAATGCCTGGATTTTTTGATTATTTCAAGAGATCTAGATCTTCAGCTCAAATGGGGGGCGTGATGATTTCAGATGAAAATTACATTAAAATAATGGATATACCCCCCATTCCTTATTTAGATAAAATTTTTATTAAGTTAGTTTCAAACGATTATAGCACATCTTTAAAAATTGAAAATCAAATTAAAAAGAGTTATCAAAAATATTATTATTTTGATGTGATTAATTTGAAAAGAGAAATTGAACAAGGTCAAACTTATTTTTCTGTATTAGATACTTTTTTCATGATTACTTTGGACGCCACCATAATTATTTGCTTGTTTGGGCTATTATCTTCATCATATTCCACGATTATAGAGAGAAAAAAGGAGATTGGAATCATAAGGACGTTAGGATTAAAAGGAAAGGAGTTGAACCGCCTTTTCACAATAGAATCATTAATTATAATGTTAAGTAGTGGAACAATTGGAGTTATAATAGGTTGGTTAACAGGGTTATTATTATCAACCTCGATCAATTTAATGAGTGATTTACCAAATATTCCCACATTTCCAATCCAAAGCATGATTAATATCTTCACCATTTCCATAATCTTTACTTTAATTGGAATGAAAATATTGTTAAAAAAATTAAGAAAGAAAAAGATTGTCGATATTTATAGAGAAACTCAATAAGAAAAAAAAATAATGAAATCTAAAATTAAAAAAGTTGTTGTTATATTGGTCATTGTTTCATTCATTCCACTTCCATTAGCTCAGATACTCAAACAAGAATTCAATATTTATCAAAATAAAAAACTTGATCTCCAAAATTTAGAAAACGTTAAAACTTCAGATGTAGCAGGACGTGATTTATACGCAGAATCAATTGATGCCTATGTATCTGGAAAATACTCGCTAATAAAACAATCGCTAATTACTAATGACACTAATATCATTTCTCAATTTGATATCAGAGACCCAGCTTTTCAACAATGTTCTTTTGCCATTTCTGTATCGAATGGAATTGTCCCAAAAATTTATCCTAGATTGTTAATAGAAGAGGATCTCTCTTATCAATATTCCATGACATTCAATCAATTTTCTGGTTTCTTGTACTATAATGAAAGCGTGAGCCAATCGAAAGCGAGTAAGAGAGCCGAAAGAGCTATAGAGATTATCCAAAATAAATTTGAAGTAGATCTAATTAAATTGAATGTAGATCACCCCAATTTATTTGTATTTGTAGGATATTATCCTGATTGGAAGAAATATTTTTCTGAAATTTTACCCAACATTCCAATGGATGGTTTTTGGAAGGCATTAAACGTGGAAAGATTAACCTCCAAGAATTATTATAATTCTCATCATTTATCTTCTACAATTCTTCATATAGAATCTTTAGATTTCCTAAATGAAAATGTCCTAAATGAAATAAAGCAAGTAAACTTTAACTTAAAATCTCTAGAACTATCAAGAATGAATACATTACAATTAGAGAACACATTTCAACAATTTCAAGAAACTGTAAATCAGTTAACATCCTTAAACGAGAATACATCTTCCATTTTGCAAGGAAATAATACCAATACTAATAATAATCTTGAAGCATTAAGCGAGATTTTTAAATACATAGGCTTATCAAACAATTTACATTATTTTAACATCATGGTTCAATATGAAGGCCAAGATGAGGGAATTACTTATCTCGGTAATAATCAATACTCATTTAACTTATGGAAGGCAATGGGATATCAAGGTGAACCATTACGCCCTAGTGAGAAAACCTTTATTGCCTTGGCAGGAGCTTTCATGAGCAAGATTAATATCAAAATAGCATGTTCAGATATAATTGATGTTACTCCTTCTACTCAAACTTTATATGATTTTCTCATCGAACAAGTAGGATTGATTCTATTTTACATGGAAGTAAATTTTGATGTAAATACTCTTAAAGATTATGTTTTTAAAACGAATTGGTTAGATGTAGATGGCATAAAAGAGGTAGAAGTCCTTCCGTTTAATGTAAATAATTCTTATGATTATGTGAATTTTCTACCCCAAATTGGAGTTTTTGGAGTCCCTGGAATTTCTGCTGGTTTGTTTAATCCTTATGATAGTTTAATAGTTAAATATGAAATTGCAAATTCAGAGCCTAATTTAATGATAACCAAGGAAATATTAAATAATAACGCAACTTATGGAGTCTATAATAATTTTGATTTTAACATCACTGCTAAAAATGTAGGAAATGAGACTGCTTGGGGTGTTCCTACATATATTCCTTTCACTCTTGATGATGTTTTTACCGTTATTGCAGGACCATTAGGACCAGAATTGCAAGATGCAATCTGGGAAATTGTTAAGGTAGAATATCGTGGTCAATACGATTCTCTCGAGGATTTCTTTAACTTTGATGAGGATCCTCGAATTTTTTATTTTGATACTTATGGATATGGTGCGATTGATACATATTATCCAGATTTGACCAACACTTCAAATCTATTCCCTTATAATGAAAATATGAACACAGTAATAGATATTCTAGTTAAAACATATCCACAATTAACGAGCGCTTTAATCGCTATTGGACTAACACCTGCAGTCTTAAAGGAAATTTTCACGAATAAAAATAGTATTTGGAACGATGAGAATTGGAAATTAACCCCTGGAAGTAAAATCAGTTATCTAATGGAAAATTTCTCGATTAGCAATTTAGATTCATTTACGAATTTTTATTCTTATAATTTTACGATAAAAAATACGCCTCCGCAATTACCAGCTGTCATTTCAGGGATAAGCTATCAAAACACGGATCCTTCAATGGCTTTAAAAGATGATAATCAATCGTGGATAATATTATCAGAAGAAAAATATGTAAATGCACATGAAATTGAAATATATTTCATCTTTCAAAATAATACGAATATCGATCTAGTTAATAATTCATTGGATCGAGTCTCCATAGTAATCAACATGACAGATCCATCGAATAACATTAATTTTGAAATATTTAATTTCTCAACGAGTACTTTTCAAGACATGAGCCCTTACTTAAGCTCTACAGTTAACAATACTCTCACATTTACATTCACGAGAAATAAAGGAAGTCTCGAATGGATGTTTGATCCAAACAATAATAATCATACCATTTTAATCCATTTAAAAGGTAATGATAATCAACAATTTAACATCTCCATTAACGATTTTAACGTGGAATTTGCCAAGAGAGATGTGAATGAATTTCATTTTTTAGGTTCTAGAGTAATTTATTCTACGGAAAGTGGAAATATTCGTTATATTAGAAAGTCAAATTCAATTTCTCTTAGCACTTACGACATGGCATCTCTAATTGCTTTTGCTAATATTACTCAATATAATTCCTGTGTTGGCAATGAAAGCATTTACACGTTAAAGATAGAAAATATTGGGTCTGAGATCGCTAAGAACGTTAATGTATCAATTTTAATTCCAGGGATAATAAGTAATGGAACTGGTTTTGCTATTAAAGAAAATAGGTTAGAAAAAATTATTCCTGAAATTGCGCCAAGTCAAAAAATTATACTGAATTTTTCCTTCATTATTCCAAATACAATAAAAATCGGCAATGTTCGAATTACTTATAATAATACTGATTTAATTACAAATATTAATAGTTCTGAGTTATTGTGTGAACCAAATGAGGTATTTATAACTGCAAAGGTAGATTTTGAGAAAACGTTTCCTTTAGTCCGAACAATTGCGATTTCCTATAATGCTTCCACATTTGCTCCAACAGTAGGACAAGAATTTAACGTTACAATAAAATTTAAAAATTTATCTCATGAAAATTACAGCATTCCTAAACTGGCAGTTACATTGAACCCTCAATATGGAGATTTAGTTGTATTAGGAAATAAAACATCAAGCACGAGTAAAACCTTGCTCGATAAACCACTCATAGTAAAATTTAATTTCAAGAAGGATGATTGGAAGGGTTATTATGTTCCTCCAATCAATTATCTTGAGTGCGAGCAATTGAGAACCCTACAAATAAATTCTTCTAAATCATTGATTTTAGGTACCATGAAATTAACAATAAATAAATCAATAAATAAAAATCAATTAGAAGTAAATGATATTGCATTAATATCCATAACGGTAAAAAATACTGGAAACATATGCATAGAAAATATAGACTTAAGTGATGTACTCAGCTTTAATCAATTGGAGTTCAAGTTGATTAAAGGAAAATTAGTACATGAAATAACTTGTCTGGAACCGAATGAATCCATCACATTTAATTATACAATACGCGCGGTATCTCAGAGAATTGTTACATTGGAACCAGCATTTATTGAATATTATTTCTTGAATAAAGTAATTACTACATCAAATACTATTGAAGTTAAAATTATATTACAAAAAGAATATCAGCTAACTTTTGTATTAATTCCCTCTACAGTAGGTTTGGTTTCAATTTTTGCTTATTTAATCAATTTAAAGAAGCGTTTGATAAAAAAGAGAGAATTGCGTAGGAAAGAATTAATAATTTTAACAACAACCTCATTAGATGCCATATTACACGTGGAGAAAACTTTGGCAGAAGAATTAATTAATTTGGCTAAAAATAAACAATAATAATTCAAAGAAATGAAAATAATTTAAAAATAAGAAAAAAATAGGAAAAGTAGAAAAATGAGAAAAAAGACTTGCATCATCGCATTTTTTATAATAGCGATAAGTTTTTCAACTTTTATGGCATTAAATTACAATTTTTATGTTAATAAAGTATTTGATAATGACCAAAATGAATTCATGAAGAATTTGGAAAATTCAAACTCGGGTCTACAAAATGTCATAGTATTTTTTAATACTTCTACATACAATCCTAACGTTAAGCTTAGGTTCATTCAATATGGTGGCATTCTAAAACAAGGATGCGATTGGAATAATACATTTAATAGTATATCTGGATTTGCCGGAACAATACCAAAAGAAAATATTTCGCTATTTAGCAGTGAATTTTCAAATATAAATATTGAAAATGATGAAGTCGTTAAAACGCAATTGAATTATGCTATAATACAATCAGAGATTGCCAATTCAACTTGGTATATTAATGGTTATAAAGGTAAGACAAATTCTTCAATAGCTATTTTAGATAGTGGAATAAATCCTAATCAAGAATTTTTAAAAAATAAAATAATTGGATGGCGAGATTTTATTTCTAATTCTCCTGTCATTCATGATGATAATGGACATGGTACATTTATTTCTGCGATCATTTCAGGTACAGGCACGACAGATAATTCGTCCAATAAGCAAGTAACGATAACATTTAGAGATAACTATTCTCACTTAGATTTTTTTGAAGATTATGTTTCAAGCGGAAATTATTCAATTAAGATATTTTCGTTTAACGTGTCAAAGAGAAATGAAATATTGAGAATAAACTCAACTTGGTCATCAATTGAACCTGGAATTGAAAAATTTTGGGTGGAATTGAGAAAAAATTCAAGCATTTTAAGTCGTTCTTATAATGTACTAACTGATAAAGTTTATTCAATTAACTACAATATTTCTATTAGTGGTGAAGGAATATATGATATATACTTGAAATATCAAAAATCGCTGAATTCAATACCAAGATTTAGCTTTTTGATAAATGTTTCTTTCTTTCCAGAAGTTTATCTTAAAAATTATAAGTATTTTACCGGATTGGCAAATTATACAAAAATTCTCTCTTATAAAGTAGCAAATGAAACTGGTTTGGGGGAAGTATCTGATCTCATTTCCGCTTTTAGCGATCTCCTTCAAAATGCAACAAGATATCAAGTGATTTGCGCATTATTAAGCGTTGGAACCTTGGAAAATGGTGTTAAAGCAATTAACAGGGTTATAGATGATGTAATTGAGGAAGGTATATTTGTAGTTATTGCTTCTGGAAATTTTGGTATAAAAAGCTCCAATCCGTTAAATCGTCTTGCGATAAATAAGCGGGCAATCGTTGTTGGCGCTATTAATGATAAAGATCAAGTTGCTAGTTATAGTAGCATGGGTAAAAATGTTGGAAATAACGTGATAAAACCAGATATTGTTGCTCCAGGAGGTAGTGATCTTTCAGGTCATAGAAACTTAATCTCTGTTGGACATAATAATAATGAAATAACTGCTGGGAGAGGTACTTCAATTTCAGCAGCAATCGTAGCTAGTACCATAAATTTATTAATAGAAGCAAAATGGGGTTCTTGGACAAATTGGTATTCGAATAATCCCCAGTTATATGTTAAAATTCTTAAAGCCATTTTATTAATGTCTGCTACTGAAACTAATTTGCCAAGAGAAGACGATCCATATACTGATATTGTTGAGAGTCGTTATTCACCTACAATTTTTAATGGAAATCTAGAATCAATAAAAGATGTACATGAAGGATATGGAAGAATAAATGTTAAGACTGCAATTGATGCTTTAACAAAATGGATGAATGTTAATGAAACCATCAATGCTAGCTTAGTAAGCTCTGCTAAAAATCCTTTAGGCACTCATGCATTCGCTAGAAGGATAAGTTTTCAAACCAACAAGCAATATTTAATAAATATCTCAAAAGCCAATCCAAATTCCATTATACAAATCTTTTTATTTTCAAATAACTCGAATAAATATGGAGAACCCATACTGTTTAAAACTTCACAAAAAACTTATGGAAACCAAGATCATTTATTCTTTATTCCAAAAAGAAATCAAACCGAATGCATTTTAGTTGTCAAAATCCTTCAGGGCGAAACTAATTTTTCTTTAGAAGTATCAAATGTTAAGAACAAGTTTGCTCCAGAATTGAAAGTTCCAGAAATTTTTTATGCTGGAGGAGCTAAAAATGCCACGGTCATTAGCTTACAAGAATTTATTGGAAACGAACCAGACAATAATTATACCGTAGATCAATATCGATTTTACATAGAATATTTCGATAATGATACATCTAATGTACCTCCTCAAGAATTAGTTTTACATATTGTAGAAAAAGGTAAAAATTATACTATGGTTCAAGCAATTGAAATGGATAATAATTATACTAATGGAGCATTATTCCAATCAGATTATCTTAAATTTTATACTCCTAAAATTTATCATTATTATTTTACTGCCAGTGACGGGAAATTTAAAGTCAGATATCCAGTAGCAGGTTATTTAAAAATTGATGTGAAATATCCTAAGAATAGTTTAAAAATCCCATATCATCATTCGTTTAATGATGGATTGGGTAATTGGACCATTGATGGAACTGGATGGGGTTTATTAAATCAAACAAATTCTATAGATAATAGGTCTGGAGTAAGAATTGGGATCTGGCATTGTATATATTTTGGAAGAGAACATGACTTTCCAAAAAATTACAGTTATCAACCATATCTTTTGTCAAATCCTTATCCAAATGGTTCTATTACAAGTCCTTTAATTGACTTGAATGGTTTAAATGAAACTCTTATTAAACCAATAGTGAAGTTTGGAATTAGAACAAGCATTAATATTGGAGATTTTATATACTTACAAATAAGTGTTAATTTATCTATCTGGACTACCTTAATCACGTTTACTAATGAAGAAAAAGATTGGCACGTGATAAAAATAAATCTAACAGAATATATTGGGAATTTCATACAATTGCGATTTATCGCTAATTTGGATGAAAATTTTGACCCGATTAATTATAAAGGTTTCATGGTTGATTTCTTTTCTTTAGAAAATTACACAAATAAAAAAGCCCCTCAAATATATTTTGATATTAATTCTGATATTTCTTCAAGAACAAATTCAAAGTATGAAAATTATATTTTTTCAATTAATTATTACGATGAGGATAATAACTATCCAGATTATATGTATTTAGAGATTGATAATAAAAACTATTCAATGGTAAATGTAGAAGGAGCATGGAATGCCAGCTATTTTAAAGATGGTCTAATTGGAATAATTTTTGAAAAATCTTTAAGAATTGCCGATTTTGCTAACTTATCATTTAGATTTCATGCTTATGATGGAAAGTATTCTATTAAAACTCAATGGTATTATCGAAACAATGAATTTTTCTCTTTCAGTGAACCTGCTCCCCTACAATTTAATATTCCCTTCGCAAATAAAACTATCGGATATTCTTTTTCATCTAGCAATTTAACTGATTATTATGTAATAGGCGAACCAATGCCAAAAGATTTCACACCTTGGTTGCAAGGGGATAACTCGTGGCATCCAATCACGATTTTAAGTACAAATTACATCTATGGAGGGCGAGGTTTGAGTTATGGTGGGACATATCAAGGATATGGTCAAGATTGGGATATTCAATTGATAACTAGACCAATTTACTTGCCTGGAGAATATAAAACGTATTTAAGATTTTATCATGAAATTTCACTTCAGAATGAATATTATTTAGATGATAGTGAGGTTGATAGGTGCATTTTAGCCATTTCTGATGATAATGGAAACACATGGACTACTTTAAAAGAATATATTTACAATAGTGAATCTTTATCTGGAAATGTTTCAATAGATATTTCTGATTATGCTGAAAAGACAGTATTGGTGATGTTTAGATTAAAAACAAATACTTATACAGTTGGATTAGGATATGGTTGGTTATTATCGAATGTTTATATAGGATATGATGAAAACACGGATTTCATACCCCCTAAAATTAAATTTATCACTCCTTTAGAAAATTCTGTTGTCAATTCCATTATTACTATTAAAGCAAATATTTCAGATGAAACAAGCTTGGATAAAACAAAAATTTTCTTAATGATAAACAATAAAGCAATTCCAAGAGAAGATTTGAATTTTAATGCAACTACAGGGCTTTTAACCTATAAATGGGACACACAATATTTTTCAGATGGAAAAATAATTTTAAAAATTATTGCTTATGATAAAGAGGGTAATAGAGCAGAAAAATATATTGAAGTAACTGTTAACAATGGTTTTTTTAATTGGAAAACATGGAGACCATGGTTGCTTCTTATTAGTGGAATCACAATCTTAGGAATAATCTTATATATTATATCTGGAAAAAAAGGAAAAATTTGGATTGAAAAGGTAAGAAATTATAATATAGAGAAAATTAGACAAAGAGAAGAATATAAGGAAAGAATGTTAGAAAAAGTAAAAAAAATAGAAGCTAAGGATGATTCTAATAGACCTTTTATTCTCTATTGCAGATATTGCGACTCTTGGTTTGAGTCAAACAAGTTTAGATATATTTGTCCCAGATGTGATCGTGATCAATTATTTGTTGCTTATAACTGTTTAAATTGTGGTAAATGGTATTTTAAAGATGAACCCGGCGATAATTATTATTGTAAGAACAAAAGTTGCAAAGGAATAAAATTGATTCGTCGAGAAGTGGACGATATTAAGAGAATTTTGGAATCTGAAGGAATTAAATTAAGAAAAGATGAATTTAGAAGAAAAAAATATAGTATTTTAGATTAATCTAAATGGAAAAAATATGAGAGTAAGAGTATTCAAGATAAGAAGATTTTTGTATAAATTGAGTACAAAGATAAACTTACAGTTTATCAAGCATTCTTGGTTAGACATGAAGCGAAACAAGGTTAAAGCAGGCTTCGCCATTGCAGGAATAATGGTTGCCATCATATTACTGACTGCAATTGGTATGGTAAATGATACAATGTCTTACAATTACATGAGCTTAATAACAAGCACGACAGGTTCAGCTGATATCATGATTTCTAAAACTGTTAAGACAGATCTAACTTTTAATCCATTCTTCGATGAAAATATTATTGATGAAAAGCTTCAAAATATTCCAGGTGTTGAAGAACTTTTTCCTCGAATAATGATGTTAGTGAAAATAAG